>Ga0210040_10003660_pt1 | contig 20641 bp, 10 predicted proteins | sample CryGeyCG12114_NA_FD_185462 | JGI IMG/M metagenome (GOLD analysis project Ga0210040, IMG submission 185462) | Groundwater microbial communities from aquifer - Crystal Geyser CG19_WC_8/21/14_NA (SPAdes) (version 2) | ecosystem: Environmental > Aquatic > Deep subsurface > Groundwater | place: USA... | reverse complement strand
AGAGAAGGCTTCATCAATACACCAGACAACTGCTGCGATAGAAACCTGTGAAGGTGAAAAATTCATTAGTTTTCACCGCAAAACGTATGTATACTTGCTACCGGGCTACGTCTCATATTTTTGTAGTAGTACAAAAAAACCATACGATTTTTGTGGCAAAATCTTAATTTGCCGTCTCTAGTTTAGTTCTGAAGTGTTCATTTGTGGACAAGAGTATAAAGTTGTATACTTACAATGTAATTCATTGGCCATATGAAAAATGTTCCCACTTTGAGTGGTAATACAATTTGAAATGGAAGCTCACATGGTGTACATTATAGTATAGTAAAACTAATGTGTGTGACATTATGATGCGATTACATGTGTAAATATGATTTGGCTGTTCACACAAACAAACTTTCAAGAGGGGACCAAATGCAAATAATGAATGGGATTAGTGAGAATGAAAAACAAGTTAGAAATAATAGATTCAATGATGAGAATATGTAAAGGTCGGTTTTAGACTTTTGTTTCTGAATTGCATAGATTTAAAATACACTTCACGTAGTTAACTAATATGGGCAATATAGAACTACGACCAAAAACTTATCCTTAAGGTGGACATTTTTTCCAAATATATGTTGCAAATTTTGATATGCTATGCGAGCAGTGCTTAAGGATTGCAGCTTTAAGATTGTAAAAGGATAAAAATTTTAGATTCTTGAGCAATTTTTTCTTTCCAAGTTTCAAAGCAAGACATTTGTAATAATTTGCAATCTAAAGCCTGGCTAAAAGTTTCAACTAAAAAAATGCATACAGCAGCTACAGTCAGGAAACAGCACTACTGTAAACTCTCCACTGCATTATTGATAGCGCCGACCTCTGGCCATTAAATACACAACTCTGTGGGTGCAACCAAACATTTCTAAACAAATAAACATGAGACTTGTTGCTATTGTTAGGTTGCAATCCGAGCTAAATCGTACAGTTTAGCTACTTACTAACTAACTAACTAACTATATATAATGTGCAACTTAAAGCGGATGGAGTTGGTTTTCTAATTCCCAACTAACCTTTTGGAACACACTTACGGTTGTTACACTAATAATACACGAACAAACAACTAAGGTACGTGTACCCAAAAAAATGTATACTTGTAGCAGATGTGTACACGACTCAGATGTCAACAAGATTTTTTTCATCACCCCTCTTGAACACACTTTGATACAAAAGGTTCCATAATCACAATCAGAAACTTAGTTCACTCACTCAGTTAGTATCTATACATAATATGTGTGTAAAACATCTGAGGGCCAATTATTTTAACAACCACAGAGTGATTCAGTTAATGAATGTGGAAAATTGCATGCAAAATTGTGTGCCTGATGAGATCATGAGTATACCTGAGATATTTAACATGGGAGCTCAATTTTGTATTATTCAACTTCAGACAGAATTGTAAAACAGGATATTTTGAATTTACGCTATAGAAAGAATATTGGAAACTTCAAAACTTTTCACTGTGGTTCTAAAATCCTTTTTCTATCTTTTTAGTGCCTTAGAGCTCAAGAAATTTAATTTTCTAGCCCCCTAGAATACGAGGTAGCAAAATTGGATCCAAATATTTGTGTTTTTTCAATGTCTACAGGGAAAAAAATTGAAATAAAACTACTTCATATTCATTCACACACACGTTGTGGTTTCAGAGACAACCCATGGAGCTATACAAAGGAATAATTTTATTGGACCAACAGAAAAAATTGTAAACTGTCACCCATTCAAAGATATTGTACATAATAATATTCTATGTGTATTGATTGAGTGAGTAGAAAAGGATACTTTATTTTCCTGGTTATTTTCAACACACAATTAACTATGGAAGGTAGTAATTAGCGGCACTTTTCACGCGTTTTCCACAAGTTTCTGTGGGAAAGGAAGCAATTGGATCCTCATCTAACTCACTCAAAACTAACTATTATTGCTTGCGCCCTTTTGTTATTTCCCCCTTTTGGATACTATATGCTTGTGTATGTGTTATTTGTTCATACAGTGGATTTCCTTGTCAGTCAATACCAAGGGCCTATATAGTAAAAAAGCATTTGATTACATTTCTATTACTGTACTTAAGTTGGCAAAGGATAAAAAATTAAGGGGCAGGCACTCAACTTCTGAGCCGTAAAAATATATATTTGCGGTCATCACTCACTCACTAACTTGGATGTTTTAAAAAAATATTCTTTTATGCCAGATTCCCATAAAAGTTGCGTATTCCACCAAATTGCTAAAAATAAGAGGTTTTTATCCATTGAAGTTGAAAGTAAGTGATCGCAAAACCTGAATTACTATTCTCACCGTTGAAAACTATTTGGAGCTAGCTAAAAAACCCGTAGGCCTAAAAAAAATCCCAACTTTCTAACGCGAAGTAAGACCTAAATATACTCAACAAGCTAGCATTCATTAGAACCCATTGAAAAACAATGGACCTCAAACTCATAAATCTAAGCAAACTTTTTGCATTTTTCCATTAAGAAATTTCTGTAAATAAAAAACATGTTGGCCTCAACAACAATTTTTTTTCTTTTTGCATATAATAAGCGCTACAATGCCACCCACACGAAAAACCATACAGGCCTCAAATGCTGAAAGTGCACTAGGAAAAGCACACACAATGGTATAAAGCAAAATCGAAATTTGAGCCTCCAATGGTTTCTACAAGATTGAAACGTTTGCAACTAACTAACCAAATATGAACTCAAAGGTGGTAGGCAACAATTTAGAAAGAAGACTGCTGCATTAGCAAAGTGACAAAATTGTGTAACTCTAGTGTCTTGTTATTATGGGAAACGTGCTAAATAAATTCTACTGGGGACAAATAGCACTCTCTGAATGCTTAGAATGGGAGTTTGCTTGCGGTCTGTTTAAGTATTGTTCACTGGGACGGATTAGCATTGTACTTAAAAATAATTTTCCCAGTGTACACAAATCTTTATTGTTGTCACAGGCAGCACTATTATGAACGCGCCATTAGTTTCTGTTGTGAGTTGAAGCTGTGAAATCCCCTTACTAACTAACCACAACCACTAAATGGAAGGTGTTCCACTAAAAATCTCATCTTATGCAGTAGGTACTATTTATAATGGACGATTCTTCGTATACCAATCTGCATCTATAGTTGTGAAAAAAATCCATTTCACGTCTGAGGGACAATAAAATGGAAGTCTTCCATAAGAAATATTACTTTAAAATTGATTGATTAACTAACCAATGCAAAATAAGAACTTGACAAGTTTTTCATGCATTTCTATGCCGTATAGTGTATAGTTTGCAGAAAAGTAGCAAATTTCATGGTTCAGATTGATCAGCTATTTGCTTGAAAAGCTTTAAAAAATCCCATGATTCTTATTACTTTCAGCAAAAGCAGTGGAAAATCGTATATATGGTTTAAAATTGTCCATAACAGTAAGAAGCATATGGTGCTATAATTTTGAATGAAACTGACCAGAAATAAGAAGTAACCTATCACAAATTCCATGTGTACTGACCCAATTTGTGTGTGCATTTCCCCATCACTTAAAATCATTGCCATTTTGGTTGTTTTCCCAATTTTTAGAGTGCATGTATTTAGTGCACGAGCAGAGGGTCAAAAAATCTTGTTCCCTTTCCCATCGATAATCCCCCAAAAAGTACAAGTTAGTAAAGTAAGCGAGTATAAGCATCTACTTATGTTCTCAAGTATGAAAACATTTGTACATAAGCTCTTGTCTATGGCATTTTGAGCTTGTTAAGTCTCTTTTGTACCCACCGACAATCAGTCTTCATTATTGCATACATAGTTGAGCAGCACTACAAGTTTTCTCATTTACGGCTCACTCACATGTCTTCTATAATGCAAAAAATTACATTTCTTGGGACCTCCAATACACATATGCCAATTTTATTCCTATCAGCAGCTTTCCCTCCAAGCTACTTTTATTCTCTAACAGTGTCACAGCTTCACTATGCTACAATATTCTATAATCACCACAATGTCCATCTAAACCGAACTTCAAACGCATTAATTTAAATTGACGCACGAAAAAATATTCCAGCGGCATCCAAAATTTGCTACAAGGACAATCTTATAGTGTGTCACACGAAAATAACTTTGCGATCTAAATATATCACGCAAGATAAGGAATTTTTCATTCCGGTGGAAACATTTTCCTATATATTGCGTATTCGGACTGCCGAATGAACTCATCAATTCCCCAAGTAAGAATGGAGCTCACTGACTGACCAGATTATGAAATAACTTTGCACCTCCTCGCAAGGTGACAAATTGACAACAAGGGTGCAACAGTCTAACTCCAAAATGTACATATTACATGGACCCTTGTTTGTTGTCATAAAGATGAGCATCTTTTTCACCCCAAAGTGGTTTCACGCAAGACAAACCGATTACTATCTGTGGGCATACACATTTCAAAAGGGACCATAACACAAATCGTTTTAAGTACCCACAAAAACCATCATACCGCAGAGTAAATAATCTCTTGTTTACTCTCAAAAACTTAAGAGCATACATATATTATGCATAATATGAAATATGAAAGTGTGTATTCCTTTTAAGAGGGTCAATACATTGGACAGGTAACATTACAGTAGGATGGGGAGAATTGTTTTCCCAGTCTTAGTGGATGTTGATGTTATAAACGCATGGGATTGCCGCTAGTTTAAGGTCTTTTCAATTCAATGAATTGTTTCACCGCATTTGCTGGCAATGAATTCGGAAATTGCAAAGGAATGCTACTTTACGTTTTTTTCAGCTTACGCAGTTGGGTTTTCTAAAACGTTGCACGGGTAGAATAATTGCTGGTCTTTAAATTTGGAAAATATTTCTAAAATTATTTGCAAAATTCCTTCTCAATAAATGTTGATTTTTAAAATTTGACAATTCTTGATTGTTTTTAAACGATTATCACTCAAAATCTGACTGAAAATCTAAAAAATGGCCTACATTCAGGGATACTTTTTTTATCGTAAATTCGCTATTCATATGTACGATGAATCAGATGGCTCATTTCATATACTGCTAAGAATTAGCTAACTGAATTCTCACAGGAAATAAAAATAATGTGAATAAATATCTAAATGGATGCATGTAATGCATGTGGAGTGTATAGTCACTATAATGGTGGAGCGGACAAACAAAAGGATGGATGTATGAAATGATGATGATTTGGGAGAACATTAGGGTGTGGTGCCTTAGAATTGATACAAAATGATGAGTGAGTGAGTAAATGGTACGTAAAAGTGGTAACAGTAAGTAAGTAATACGGCCATGCTTTTACCGACAAATAAATCCTTTGATAACTACGAACTACACTCGAATTCGAATTCATACGTGTACTATAGATAAACGATGGGCTGCTCAATCAGTCAATGATATTTTATTTTCCTTTTGGTCGTGTGTGTGCTACAGAGATCGCATTTTGCCCACCATCCTACACACTGGAGGGAATATGGATTTTGGAACGCTTGGACCGTTTAAGTTTATAGAGGTCAATTTCGGGACACAAGCCTTCGGTATTAGATTATGAGCAATTGAAATTGTTTCAGATTTTATGGTCGTAATAATTTAATAATGTAGATTTTAGAGCAGCAAAAAAATTCATAGATTAGATACTAAAGCAGCAAAAAATTTGATAGTTTAGATTCTACAGCCGCTAAAAATTTTTTAATTTAGATCCCAAATTTAAATAATATATTACCCAACTTAGTTAGTACTTACAGTGTCTTCTCAAAAGTTGGGACCGATTAAGGAAAAGCTAAGACTTGCTACAGTGGTTCACATACGCGCATACAATCTAACTACCATAGAGAATTTTACTGCATAAGAATCCATACGCGATTTTATACCGATTATGACATTTAAAACTTAAATTTCGTATATGCATAATGCAGTAACAACCAATGCTTTCCCAAAGCAAAAATGAGACCGCCAAAAGTTAGGACCATTTTAGTATTCCAGGCCCCAAAAAGTTAAAATCTGTGTCGTTGTAATATAGCTTTAGTGTTTATATTCAATTATTCAAGGTTTTGGAATGTAATAAAACAAAAATGATTGGAGAAAAATACTTGCACTACCATTTACGGATAAAAATAGGGACCATGTTTGATTTGGGTGAAAGATTTGCGAACAAAATCAAGCGCTTGGCAATTAGAAAAATTGTCTCCAAAAGAAGAGAAATACGCACTGTTGCAATATATGTTACAAATATTTACAAAATTGGGCTCACTAGGCTGACAAATCAATGCAAAGATAGACGGATAGTCAAAATATTTGAAAAAAGACGAAAAACGTCAATAATGTCATTCTCGGTAAAAAAGAGCGCACGAATTCTTATGCATTTTGGTTCGACACTGCAAAGATAGCATAATGAGCAAAAACTGCAAACATTTTTTGAACTTGCTGAAGTGAAATTTCTTAACCCAGCATCATGGAAATTTCAGACTTACCGAAACTCAACTACCCACATGCATTTGCCATGCACTTTTACGTTAAGTTTAACTATGTTATATACAAAAATAAAACTATTGGTACAACATGAGGTAACAAACTGAGGTAAGCTTTAGGTAAAAAACAGTTTTACCTAAAGCTGTGGCAGAGTTTTCCCATTGAACACTGAAATCCGAGATCAACTCATCAACTATACATATGGCCGTATGCATATCGTGCTGCACAGTCAGTCAGTCAGTCAGTCAGCAGTAATTAAATGTATGTAGTAGGTTGGCAATCGTAAATAAAAATAATAGCTCCCCATTGTTTGAGTATACTAACTACAATAGACAGGCAGGGATGAAATGTTTACTCACTTTCAAACTTTTGCAATCATTTAGTTTGTTAATTAAAACAATTGCTTCCATTTCTTTTGGCTACTGGGTTGTCCTGGTTATGTTTTAGTCCTAATTATAGCATCTTCAAAATGAAAATGAAAAAATTTCTGTGTAAAGTTATTTGGCGTCAGTTGTTTTTCCCTGGTTACCTTATTGCAAAACTTCTACAAATGACCATCTAATCAAAGTAAGGCAGGAGGTTCATTTTTAGTTTGGACACACAGTAGTTAGATATTTTGTTTAGGTACCATCTGCAGCTATATTTCCCTTAATTGCTACATTTTTCATTGACTTACACTTACAATTTGAATCTAAACTATGTAACTTTGCAAGGCATGAAATTTTTCGTAAATTTGAATCAGTGTAACATAACTTACAATCAAACTGTAAAATTCTGCCGTTTCCAATGGGACTATCCATAAATGTGCTCTGCATAAAATTAAAATATTGCCCATGAATTCGTCCATCCATGATAAGTAGTAAGTATCTATCAAAACATATAGGTTGGCTGGAGTTCCGAATTTTAGACATTACATTCACCGACAGTTGTTAAGAAGGAAAGCCATCATCATGTCATATCATTATTCTGCACCCTTGCAATTGGAAACCTGATCCACACTGTATCCATATTATGCATATGTACGGTTTTAATCACAGTGATGATGATACTGTTTCCTTTTCAATTAACCTGATGATGACAATATGTATAGGGAGCGAGTATTAAATAATCGAAATTGGGGTCCAAGGTCGCACTTTGTCTCAACCTTCCCTATTCTAAAATCAACCAAAAACCGCATGCATGCTACTATAGTCTCAAAAAGTTAAAAGTTCATACCCTTACAATTTAAATACCCTCTTTTTAGCTGGCCAGTTTTTTAATATATAGTAAGGGATTGTTAACTGTGACTAAAGTTTACTTGCAAAACAGTAAATGCACTTTTTTGATATTTTCGGAGCCTTTTTTAAAAAAATGGACCTTGCAATTTTTGTGCATTTTCTAAATGGATTTCTGCCAAGACTTGATAAAAATATTGAGTTGAGGTGGAAATCCGTCCAAGAGTCCAGACAGCAGGGGTTATTGAGCATTGATTGAAGTTTAAATAAATCCCTTGTAGGAATTAATGGAATAATGGAGAGCACATAAAAGACTCAACACCCTGTGAGATGAAACATGAAGGAGCTTCTAACTCTGTATAGTTTCTCTATCTCTCCAACTCTTGTTCGCCAATGAAAGCTGCTCCATCCAACTCATCATAAGTCTGTTTGAATAGAGTGAGCTCGGAAAACCAATCCCATTCTAACTATCTAAAGGATATAATGGTCCGCATTTTATCCCTCCACTCGTTTGCAATTACTCTGCTGGTCCTTCCAAAGTGAGCACAAAGTGGGAAACTGGACTCGACTTTATAAGCCAAACTGTAATTTCCTCCCCAAACTATCAAATAATCTCCCATTTGCTCCCAAAAAAACAAATTTTCATACTGGGATGCAATGCACTTACATTTTCTGATGGCGTAAGTTTCTAAAGCGTGCAAAAGTTTTCTCATTTCCAATCTGAATTGCAATCAAATTGTACTTTTAAGCCTTTAGTTTGCAAAATATGTCATTTGTGGTTATTTACCTTGCAGGCTTTTGGTGCCGACCAAGTTGATTTGTCAAAATGTATTTGTTAGTATTCACCATATTAGACTTGTAGCTTGAATAATCAGATGAAAACTGTTAATTGCCGAGTTAGTTGAAAAGATATTGTAACCGGATGGAAAAGTAACCTGTAGAATAGATACAGAGTAAAAATTAATGATGAGAGAGAAACTACCTTAGTAAGTTTGTATAAATCCCTGATGGTGAAGAAAAAGTAAATTGGTGGCCAACTCTCATCCATTCTATTTCATGGTGATCGAATGGAAAGCCCGAGTTCCCTAACTCCTTTGTATACACTAGCCTGTACAAAAGGGTCTGATTGCACAAAAAGTGTTCTGCCCACTAACTAAAGTTGGCGAAACATTTTATCATGATTGCACGAGAGAGAGAGAGAGAGAGAAAAATTCTCTACAGAGTTTGTTAGTTAGTTAGTTAGGAAGGGAGGAAGGAGAGCCAACTTACCAAATGAATACAAAGCCCAAAAAATAAGAAAGATTGAGCGGTATATTACACAAGGCAGTTTCTGAGGTCGTTTTTAGTTTTATCTCTCCTCAGATTGCTAGGTCAGTTTAAATATACAACTGCAATGTAAAATTCTCAAATATGGTCTACAATAGAAAAAAATGCAAAATATGTCGGGCACTAACTACAATACTAAATTTCTCAAAATAACATGCTCTATTAGTATCCAATTTTTGAGGACAGATGACCCATAATTTCCTCCTGCTTACAAGAATGCAAACCTAATGATTCGTAAATGTCCCAAATCTTGTGTCCCACGAAATCAAAAGCGATCTATAGCCAAAAAGCCATATATTACATAAAGTGGACTGAATGCCGTCTTGTGTGAACAGTTAGTTAGTTAAAGCAAGTAACCAACGAACCAACTAAACTGCTAGCCGGGTGAAATCTGCCTGTGAAGGATTCGGGTTTTGTTGGGCCAGTCTTGTTAAAAGTAAGTAACTAACTAACTTACTGTAACTACTAGAGGGCATAGACACAGAGTAGTGAAGAAACCAAAGGCAAAAGAGCCGTGCCTGCAGGAAAATGGGAAGGCGTGGACGATGGGAACTCTATTAGAGCCAAGTGGTGCACCAATGGGGGCCGACGGGGGTTGCGCATCACTAGAATTGCTGCCAAATCGCTGCACTGAACTCCCTGTGTGTTGTGTTAAGTACCCCTACTTGATCATCCTCTGTTCAGGTCCAACTCTATCTATGCACACACACACACACACACTCCACATGCTCCAGGAGACTGGCAGTGAGTCAATAATAAGTGATCATCATCACCAGCAGTTTGTTAGTGAAAACCAAAGGAGACCACAATAGGGAAAAAAACCAAAGCAGTGCCTCACATAGTCTTCATTCCTTCGGCGTACCTTGAATACGGACCAGGTTGCAAAAACAGCTCCTCAGCTCATTTGTGCATTTTCTGGTGACATAATTATTTGCATTCTATAAGTGGTTTGTGTTTATCCGTTTTCATTGTTGTTATAACTAAGTTGACTGACTGACTGACTTAACTGTTGTGGTGAAAAATATTTACAGTTTTTGAGTGATTCAGTGATTTCACACGCAAGGGAAAGTTTGCAAAAGGATTGCAAGGAGAAGTAAGTGCAATTTTTTTGGTATTAAGGGAAAAGTTACCTTGGAGTGAGTATGGGACTTGGAACACAGTTAGTTAGTTACTTTAGTATGCCGATGCGGTTAATTAGCAATAATAACTAATTAGGGTTGTTTTGAAAGAAATAAATACGCAGAGATTGTATATAGACGAAAAATTTGCGCTGCAAACAACTATTATGTTGTTATGTCAAGAAGTAGTCTATATAGTTAGTTAATTACCGTCGGATTGAAGACAGCGGAAAGATTAGTTTATTTATTCTTGTAGCATGGAAAACGAATGTTTATTTATTGTTTCTCATGTTTACTAACGAGTTGTAACTCACAATGCCCTGGCTCGCAACGCTATGTAGTACAACGCTTTTTACTTCAATACAAGTCTGTTGTTTTATTATATAGAAAAAACTGTGGGATCTAAGCATTCACAGGTAACTTAGGTAAGCACTTGATGGATAAGGACGTTGAGGGATTCAAAATGCTACATTTAAATTACTTGTACATTTACAAACCAAAATTAGTGAGACCAAAAAGTATGCTTTGCCAATGCTCTCGATTTGTTTTTGAGCAGACCAAGTTGGATATGCCTAGAGAAACGGACAATGATGACACAATGAGTGGGAGTGGGAGCTCAAGTCCATTGCATGTGACACGTAGTCCAAGTCCAGCCAATAATAATCACAGTAGTCGGAAATTGGGATCTGGGAGCACCAAAATGTCTCCTTTCTCCATTGCCAGCATTTTGGCCTCCTCTTCAAATCATTTGGTTCGGCATTCCACGCATGGCGTCAAAGGAGCTACAAATGGCGATGACACGGAACCACTAATTTCTCAGGATGCATCCATTTTGGCCAGGTAATGCAACGGAAATTTAAAAGTCAATTGAAAGCGAATTTTGCGGTTTTCAAAATGTAAAGGAAGCAATTACACTGATTAGCATAATAGATTGCAAACAAGAGTTTAAAATTAGTAAGACAATTGAGGATCAAATAACAGCTTGTTTAGGTAGCTAGTTATGGTTAGATAAGAAAGTTTTGTAGGCAACTTTGGCTGGCTGTCAGTATTAGTTTCCCCTAGTGGGATGGTTAAGAGCTTTAATCGAAAGTATAATTGGAAAGAAGCCCTAGAATGGGTACAAACGGTGAGCACACAACTATTTTCACATGATTCCGCTTCAGAGCATTAGTCCTTCCTTGTAAGTTAATCCGTCCATATTTTGGGAACACTTCTTTTCCCTACCACTTTGCTCTTTGTTACAAAAGTGGAATAATTCTCGTCTAAATCATTTTTTTTGCTATTAATATTTGCCTTTTGATGGTGAGAAATCAAAAGCGAAATATTTACAAACTCTAATTGAATTGATCATGATTCCAATGAGTAAATTGAATGCAATTTGGGGAGAAAAAGTAAAAAATTTCAAATTATTTCCCCCACTTTTTTAGATGCCATATCTGTGTAAATATTATGCACGTGCTAGAAACATTTGTGTTTTACAATAGCGTGCAAGAAAATAGTAATTTGTGACCCAAACTTGAAGTTACTAACTGTAGCTAAATAGCTGCCTACATAATGCATTATGTATTGGTACTTAAAGCGTGCCATGTGCTTTAGTTTTTAAGTGCTATGCGGGTGGATTCCTTTTTTTTTGGTTCGGGAAGCCTTTCATTTCTTCAAGTGTAGAATCGTATGCCATAACATGAGAGTTTATAACAAATTCCTACCATATAGTTAGTTAGTTAGTTGGTAATCATAAGGATTCTCCAGCTCACTTATCTCTTACAGCCCTAATCAGGTAGTCAATAAATAAATTCCATCTTTTCAACCGTATTTTGTAAAAAAAAATTAAAAATTTCCTTTTTTGAACGCATTTAGAGATTCAGAACTTTGATTTCGCAAAATCTTGTTTGAATTAACTTTTATGATAAAAGGAGTATAGGTTCAGATTATAATTGCTATGATACACCTGCAGCGCAACTAATTACAAACAGTATGAACAAAAGATATTTTATCCCTCAAAATACGGTTTTTCCCCATTCTAGTGTCACGATGAAAACATTTGGCTCCTCAATTGTGCAGGCGATGAAACCACGAACGGATAAAAATACGTGTATCTAGTAAACTGGAAATTTTTCATGCATTGTACACAAACACGCACATTAGTTAGTTACAGAGTACATATCAAATATCATGGTGTAAATATGCTTGAAATTCGTTATAAGAATTTCCTCTGTAGACAAAAATTACCTTGTTTTATCATAAAGAGCAGTGGATCGTATTGCCGAAACAAATTGGATTTCAATGTTATTAGTTATACTTGGTTGCGAGAACTTAGCATGTGAGCAAATTACTACTTTTACGCAATACAGGTGACCGAATTAATTTAGCAAAGTTTACGTGAATTACTAGAAACATTATGGATTGCATATCTTATGGTAAACAATGGACTAGGGAAATCTCCAATAGATTTTAAAGCATTGAAAATACAAAGTTTAGATTTTGTAATCACGGAAAAATTGACTGCTTGATTTTAAAGCTTAAAAAATCCAGCTTTACATTTCTTTGAATTTTAAAGCGCTGATTTTGTAGGCTCTTAAGGAGGGAGCAATATCGCCTGATTAAGCCAATGGAAATATGAAAATGAAAACAATGTAATTTGTTTGCACCTTAGAAAATGAACTGAATCCAGCCAAGTGCTTCCAAACTAATGCTATTTCCTTTTGTAGCCATGCGAGCAAACTTAATACATGCGAACTTGAACATTTGGCTGGACAGTTTGCAATTTTTGCGGCCTCTTTTTCATTCCACCTAATAACTAACTAATCTGACCGAAATTATTATTATCATTCCTCCATGCTCAGTCAGTAAATGAATACAAATATAGTTGGCAGCCAAAATTAGCCACTGTTCCACACTTTCCACTTATCCTTATAAATTTCTATCATCCCACACACCCATACGAATTATTTGCAAAATATAATGTATAGTGCTCCCCTTGTCACCTTATTGCTTGCATTATTAGAATGTGTAATAATCCTTCCGCCTCGTTTCCAAATCACTTGGATTGGAGTTTATACAGCAAAAACTTAATATAGGGTTTCTTTGTGCATGGCTAACTAACTAACTAACTGCAGCTTATTTTTAACATGGGGTGCATGCACTTCTCCATTTTTTTAGTTTCACCTACTACAGCCTGTTAAATGTGTTTTATTCAGCTAAATTCGTTTTATTTCAAGAAAATTACGGTAACAACCACTTAGTTAGACTAATTGCACGTTTTTTGCAGTTTTTACAAAAAATTATCAAATTTCATATGCAGGGGAAGAGGGTGCCTTTTTTGTGTCTAACACATTCTTATTGTTTGTACAAGATATGTTTGTGCAGCAGTTTGGATTTGGAATAGAAATGTCTCCTAGTACTAGCTAACTAGCTGACTAATGAGCTAACTATAAAGAGTGTGTTTTTTTTCTCACTATAGATTGGGACTTATGCCACCACTGGCATTCTCTGCACAACACTCAGCAGCCCTGTTGAGCCTTTACGGAGCCTCGGATTTGCAACGCTCTGCAGCCGCAGCGGCATGTTGGTACCCATGGTCCTCTTTGGGTCAACCCCTCACCCTCTCAGGTCATCATCATCCCCATGTAAACCCGTTGTCCCGGTCACCCCCTCCCGCCCATCAACCCTCTGGGCATCACAACCATTCTCATAATCATCATCATCGTTCTCTAAGTAAGTCCGTTCATAATAGTTAAAACTTTATACCCTGTTTTCGCAGTCAACAAATTTCATGCTCATGGCTTTTATAGCAGTGCATAATAATTCTATGTGATTCGTATAAATATAGATTCTACTAATGCAGTGAACAGTTTTTAGATTCTAAAACGCTTGAAGCTTCCGGGATTCACTTTGCAATATACAATCCAAAGCAAATCCCAAATTTTTCTATCTCCATTCATAAACCTTGAAAAATAATGGATTCAGATTCTAAAGAATACCTTTGAAATTTTCTAAAATTCACCAAATCCTAAACTAACCCTCATTTCAATAGTTCGCTCGGACCAGAAATCACCGGCTGAGACGGGAGTATCCGATTGCTGTTCCTCGGACTCTCGACCCAACTCCCGAAACAGTTCTATAGACATGACCATGACAGGGAAGGAGAGTGACGATGAAGTGGACCTGAATGAGAACAAAGGTCGCTCCTCCTCTGTGACTTCTGACCTGGGCCCGTCGTCCACAACGGTAGTGAACGGGTCCGCCAAAAACGGAAGTCAGAGTCCTCCTAGCAACAATAACAACAACAATAGTAGCAGTCATCATAATAATCATCATGGACACGGTGCTAGTGCCAGCAATTCCGGAAGTCTCAACGGCACGAGCAAACGGAAGAAGAAAACGAGGACTGTTTTTTCCCGAAGTCAAGTCTTCCAGTTGGAGTCAACTTTTGATGTCAAACGGTATTTGTCGAGTAGTGAGCGGGCTGGCCTGGCTGCATCCCTTCATCTTACTGAAACACAGGTGAGCAGAAATAGTTACTTTTGTCGGTTCTAATGTCATCTCCATTGCTGGATTGCACTTGCCAACTTTGAACCACCTAGATACCTAGTATCGTGAATAGAGCTAAAAAAGTTTTAAAAAAAAGGACTGGAAGTCGCATAAATCAAACATTTTTTGCCAGGCATATACACTTCACATTTCATTTAGCACTAGTTTTAAATGAACTAATTTTGCTTCCTACTCAAAAAATGAGATGTACATTAAATTTAAATCGAAAACGGATGAAAAGTTGCCCAGCTACTATATGAATACTATTGCTTTGCAATATTACATGCTAGCATTGCATTAGTTTTGCAGATGCATCGGAACATTATGGAAAATATGAGACTTGTTATTTCCTATTTGCTGAGAAATTGATTGCTCATAAGTGAATTTTGTGCACTTTCAGGTAAAAATCTGGTTCCAAAATCGACGGAACAAATGGAAACGACAGTTGGCCGCAGAACTAGAGGCAGCGAATATGGCCCATGCGGCTCAACGACTGGTTCGAGTGCCAATTCTATATCATGAAGGTCACCATTCTGGACCCGACTCGTCCAACAACAATAACTCTACAGGTAGTTCAGGTCAACAACAATCTTCCCATCCGGGTCAAAGTCTGTCTGCTAGTTACCCGCCTTTACCATATTATCAACAATTCGGTGTCTCCCATCATCATTTGAGTTCCAATGGTCCACCCGCCTCACCAGTTTCTCAATCTAGGCCACCCCAATCTTTGGCTTCTTTAGTGTAGCAACTTGACTAGTGCAATTTAATTCTACTACTTATGAGGAAAAAATACGAGATATTTTAGGGACAGTATATTCAGGGCAAAATCTTTTAATTCCAATGTAGTGAAAAATTCATATTTTGGACCCGGAGGCAGCAAAAAATTGGTGTTTCAGATATAAATGGAGTGAAAAATTCCATTTTATGATTCTTCAGCAAAATATTTCATTCGTGCATTGGATTGGGCTCAATTAACATTTAGTTTCCAATGCTGCAAAAGATTGCGAGCAATTCCGCAAAAAACTGCAGTATCAATCAAGTGTTATATGAACTTTTTTTTGGTCCCCTATAATCCATTTACCTAACTAAAGTTAAGATTCGTTTTCATTATAGTTTGGCGAACAAACTAAATCTGTCAATTTTGGAGCTCAACCTTGCTAACCAACTATAACTTTTAGTTAATCTTGAAATGTAACTAGTGATAAAAACTTGTATGTTAATGTATGCATGCATGGAAAATATATGGGAATGAGTGAAAGTGCTTTTTGGATCCATTTGGAACGCTTTATTACTCTGCATACTTCATTATTGTACACACAAGCTTTACTAACTAACTAACTAACTAACTAACTAGGGGTTTACCGTTGTAAAATATTTTTAAAACTTTCAAACGCTGTGTCCATAGACTATAATAATCCTTGACTGTGACTCTGTATAGCTAGCCACATAGTTTTATTATCACTATGAATTGCATTTGTTGTATATGGGGCGCTTTGAGATGAAAAAAATAAAAGATATTTCACACTGTCACTTTTGGGACATTTCATGCATTTTTTTTTTCATGTTTGGTTCCATTCATTTTCATTTCCATTGTACATGGGATCTTTTGATCTAACATGAGTACCAAGTCCACTTTGTGTCAACTAGTTGACACCAACCAGGTGAGCAATAAATTGTCATTTTCATGCATTTTTTGTCCTGTCTTCTTTTATTTACGGTGTCTATTAACTAACTGAGGGCAAAAGGGAATGTACAAAACAATTTTGCTCAAATTTTTGTTTTGTTGAATGCGCACAGTACGCAAAGATTTAGAATAATATTTGCATACACTCTCCGTTTTCCTGGTCCAAAAAAAATTCATCCCAACTTCTAACAATTTACCCACCGTCTTATACATACATATGTTAAATTGCTGTACGCTCAAAAATGTGTTTGGTACCGAAACTACATACAAACTTTAAGTCACTCGGTGCTAGTAATTATATGTATTGCAAACAGCGAGTATGCCAAATTTAATATAAAAATATAATCTGTGCATTGATTTTTTTTTCAACCAACAAACACAAAGTAATTGAATTCTGTATGCATAGTTTCGGTGCCAAACACACTTTTTAGTATGCAACAATTAATTAAGACGTATATTAACAGTATATTGGATTGGGGTTGTGTTCTTTGAAGTCGTAAATTATATTTTCAAAATGAGGAACCTAGAGTTCCGCTAATGTTTTATGCTTTCAAATAACAGTCAAATTGAATAGTGACAGGCAAAGTTTGCGAGTTGCGATCAACATTGCTAATATTATCAAACAGGTGATAACATTCGCCTAAATAACTACAAGAAACACGGTGCATCTGATTTTGGGAAACTCATCATGAGAATGATACGTTTGTTAAGCCATGGGATATAGACTCAACTCATCCCTTTGTTTCTTGTTAAACATGAGCAGAAAATCTCGACTCGAGAAATGTTAGTCTCCCCTTCCCATCGGGATTGGCAGGATTTGAGAAAAGCAGATTTGGATTTATACTTCATCTTGATTCGAATGGAAATGCAGCAAGCATCTATCTAGTATCATATATCATTAATTTATTTCGAAAACTGCGCGCAATTAACACCAAAGACCCTCTGGTCAATATTTCTTCACTCCAGGTAAAATGATAAAGTTCATTGCTTTCTCCAATTTGGTTTGTTAGTTACAAGAATTGTGCCATGCGGGCAACTAGAACTAGCTAATATAGCTAACTCGGACTTTGGTGCATGTGTATACACAGAGAGAGAGAGAGAGAGAGAGAGAGGAAAAAAGTGATGGCACCACACCCAAAAAAAAAGAAATGACTCTATTTGGCCGGGTAATCTTATTGGTTGCGGCGCCACATAATCATAATACGACTACTCACTCTCCATTTCTTCTTTTTTCTTTATCTCATCAGCTTGCTCACTCACTCAACTCCATTCCTGTAGTCGCTAAACAGTCAACAACGTTGGCAGATGCACGTGTCATAACCCTTGCCCCCTTTCCGAGTGAAAAATTTTCATCACTTCCATTTGAAAGGACCAAAAATATTTGGTTTCATATTTCTAAGGACTAGGAAATTTCTCGCAGTGCCACAAAGAATTCAGTTGGAAGAAAATACCGTTTCAAATTCTTAAGCGGGGTCAAAAAGTTTGCGCTTTAGTTTCTTATAGACGGAAAATTTTATTGTTTTTAAGTTTTTATTTTTTGCAATTTATCTGTGATTGAAGAACTTGAACGACTGTGTAATATTTTGCACAAAACTCTATAAATAGCTGCCGCTTCAGTTAGACTAACTTCTCGTGGAGCAGTTTGATACGTCTACGTTCAGATTTGAAGCATTACCTGAATCGAAATCTTTTAGACGACACCGTAGTTTGAACACATTTTCAAATGAGGTGCCCAAATGTATCCAAAATTTACTTTTTAAATCAGTGCATCATCCATATCGGAAAATAGAAAATTTATCTGTATCATGCGTGCATGGGAATATTATAAAAAACATTCGTGGAGCATTGTTAACAAAACAGATTCTCAGTACTGACTGAATTCAAATTTGCGCTTTTGTAAATGGCAGCATTCCTTTTTGTGACCAAAAATAAAGGGGCACAGGAGTTGTTGAACACCCAGGATCCGCACATTATATGTAGTAGGCCGTGAAAAAATGGTATATATAGTATAGTACATGCAGTGTGATCTGATGATCATTGCCTTTTCCCCTTTTATGACTATTATTGGTTTGACTACTAGATCCACTATTGTGACTAGAAGTCACTCCGTATTTCCCTTTTTACCAGAAAGTGAGCTCAATTCCATTTGATTCCCTTTTTTGTTCTGTCCGTCTCCAGAAAACTACAACCGAGTGCATCCAACATATCCCCTAAACTTCCTGCCTTTGTATTATTCTCACATGGCAAAGAACAAAAAGGGAATGTCAATCCCCAAATGATACAATCTCTTTCATAGTAAATCACTAACTATACTATGGAAGTCAACTTTTTACAAAAACAGGGAATATTTCTTTAAACTTCCGGGAAAACATGTTTTTAAGGCTTTCTCCACGTTAGAGTGCAATCTTACACTTTTGAATTTATGTCCACGCACACTTTTTGTATGTTTATGGTGCCGTGAATTTAACATTAGTAATTAGGATTTAATTGCCTGTGTTTTGCAAGGGACGAATGCCAAAGTTTGTTATGGATACCAAAAACAATGCATTTACTGTGCTCTTAATTCATTTTGCTGTAGATGCTGTATAAGAAGAAACTCACTCAGCAAGTCTCTTGTTTTTCAAAATAAAACACGCTATACTTTGTTTGAAGGAATTGTTGCTCTGCTCAGCTTGTTTACTTATAACTTTAGGACAGGAAATTGTACTAACTATAAATTCAACTTGCTACACAATACTAACTAACTAATTAAAAGAACGTGTCATGCTTTTAGTCAAATAATTGAAAATTAAACAACCTGGATATTACGTGTAGCTCTAATTCAAACTCGGTAGCAATCGAAAATCATAGAGGCAACAGGCAATCTTGTCATTTAAACGCCATTATGTAAAATTTTTGAAAATCTTGATAATGCTGAATAATATCATGACATGGTAGATATGCATGGTAAGACACTGCAGGACTTGCTGAAAAAAACATTAAAAAACAGCAAAAGCAAGGAAAAATAGCGTTCTAGCTACAACTTATTTCCAACGCACGCACTTTACTTACTTTTAGTTAGTTCTCAGCTTCATGACAACGATCTTGGCAATCCAAACTTTGTTTATGCAATTTCAAATGCACGCAAATTTATACAGTGAATATTTCATAGTGCACCACTGTAGATGACTATAGTTAGTTGCTGCAGTTTGCAGTCCTAGCTGGTAACCCAATTTGAGCCATTATTGGTAACATACGGATCTGATAAAATAATTGGGGGAAAGGGTACAGATCTGTGCCCATGATTAAGCGATTACATGCTAGCTCTTTAATTAGGACGGATAAATAAACGTGTCAGTTTACCCTCTAATTGAATGTGTGTGGCATCTATCTATGCTCTTTAACAAGGAATCCATCTTTCCTAGCTTTAATTATATGCAGTTAGTTGCAACTTGTTCAAGCCCACATCCAAATACACAGTTTAGCTTTACAGTCAAATCCAATTTATCTTTTATGTAAATGTCCATTGCGCCGGTACATATAATTTGCATTGGTGAAAATTGCTGAATTTTTTTGTGATTTTTTTCATCCATATGTATATTTACATTCTTATCTTTTTTGCACGTAAAACTATAGCCATGCGGTTCTCAAAATCAACATTGTATTCACTTTCTGACTAAAAACGTATATACTAAACTGGAAATGTACTCTCTGCTTAGCCAGTTTTGTGTGCAGAAACAAAGTGGGGGAAATGTTTCATGTACGGAACAGACAAGAGGGGAGAAAAGGTGTAATTAGAGCTTAACTGAAAAGTGGTACACATTGAGGAGCCGTTAAAGAGCAGGGATGAAAAGATGAAGATAATGATGATTCTGCGACTGATTAGTGTACACACAGACACACACAACAGTTCCTATTAGTTAGTTCATTTGTGAGCCCAACAAGTTGTTAACTAACTATAACTACATAGTTTTTGAACCACATCTGTTGCCTCCTCCCTATTATGTGTGCACATTATAGTTAGTCTTGGTCATATGGATTAACACTGGACCGAAAAATTGCATGTAAATGGCCTTTTCAATACTCGAGTTCATTCTGATTCGTATCTCTTTTACAGCTATCATTATTACGGAGCCGAAGGCGGAGTCTTAGAATTACTAGAAACGGGAGCGCCCTATGCTCCACATGTTAACCTCTTTGCTACTACGTTTGCAAAAAAAATTAATTTGTTCACCCCTGACAACTGATTGTTACAACAATTGAGGACTACCTCTATTTCAGATAATTTAATTATACAGTGTACTTAAGCAAAAAT
>Ga0210040_10003659_pt1 | contig 20642 bp, 32 predicted proteins | sample CryGeyCG12114_NA_FD_185462 | JGI IMG/M metagenome (GOLD analysis project Ga0210040, IMG submission 185462) | Groundwater microbial communities from aquifer - Crystal Geyser CG19_WC_8/21/14_NA (SPAdes) (version 2) | ecosystem: Environmental > Aquatic > Deep subsurface > Groundwater | place: USA... | reverse complement strand
TTTTCATGAATTCATGCTTTATAGATGATGGCCCTATTTATTGCTGCGTTAGTTGGCTCCCTAGTTGCTGAAAGTTTTGAAGATTGGCTGGGAACCAGAAGAGATTTACTGCGGTTCTATGGTATATTTTTTTTTATAAAAACGACTACACATTTCTTAAAACGTATTGGGCTCTTCATCAAAATAATAAATAATCAACAATCTGACTTCAAAATTTTTTTGTTTCTCCACCATTTAGTTAGAGCTGGAGTTTGGTCCATGCTATTTGCAATCACATTTAGTACGATTGGTCTCTCTATATTTCTTTTCAAGGCAGCAAAATTGGTTAGATTTTGTCTTTTCAAGCAAAAAAGTGTTTTTAGCAATTTTTTGAAGCTTTTTCATCTAATAGTTATATTAGAATTAAAATTCAACGGGTATATTGGGATGTCAATCTATTTATTTTGTGCAAACCTGTCACTAACAAACAGTTGGCGTCATCTGGACCACTATAATATTGTACAAAAAAAGAACTATGTTACATGCTGTCAGTGCATATTTCTTAAAAATTTTTTTAAAATGTACAACATACTTATGAGCATTTACAAATTACCTCCAAATTGGAAATTTAAAGGCATTAAGTTCCAATTAAGAATACTCATTTCATTGGAATCTGATTCCAAAAACAACTGCATGCAAAGTTTGTATGGGCAAAAAACTCTCATGATGCTAACTATTAGTTAGTGTAAGCTTGGTACAAAATGTATACATAAATGACAACCGAATACCCGGTGACTTTTAATCCGTAAGTGTTTTTCATTCTCGTTGATTTTTGTCGCAGAGAGATCATCGACGTTGTAAGATTTGGATGATCATATCTGAAACCTTGAATGTTTTGTTCTTGCTGGTAATATTTGTGGATTACCTAATTTTTGGACTCCCACTGGTGGTTTATTTGTGCATACCAGTTTTTGTAATCTACAAATCTTACCGAGTTCATGTAGTTCTCAGTTTTATTAAAGAAATACAATCCTACGGTGGTTTCAATGCCGCTCTTAGTGGACTAACGGATGATGAAGTTGAAGAATTTGAAAAAGGGCATCCTCCTGAGACTGCTATTCAAAATGAACTTGATTTGGTCCAAAAGCAAGCGTTCAACAAAGATTTTCAAATTGATGTGGAGGATTTAGAAATAGGTCCTCATGCAATACAGGATAGTGAAAACCGGAATTCTATTTCACCTATATTTACTCTAAGTTTGTTTTTATTCTCAGACGATGCAAATCCATTGGGATCTGGAGCATTCGGAACAGTTTTCAAGGGACGACTTTTGAATTGTGATCCACCAAAAGTAGTAGCTGTTAAAACTGTACCTCCAACCGCAGACAAATGTTATTTTAAAACGTTGCTGGGAGAGTTGAAAATCATGACATTTTTACCACCGAATCAAAATGTTGTTAATTTGATGGGTGCCAGCACATCCCAAATCAGGGACAGTAAGTAAAGATCCACTACTTTCCGAATCCATGACTACGAACCTAGAATTACCTGCCAACCTTAATTGATTTTCAGAGAAACTTTACATCGTCGTTGAATTGTGTCCATACGGAAACTTGCACGAGTACTTGAAATCAAGGCGGGGACTGTTTGCAAGTTTTGTACGAAATGGAGAAATAATTAATTTAAAAAGGTAGTGCACCCGATTCACGTATTTTTTTTAAACTGATTACAAAAACTTTCTAATTAGATAGTTGACGGTGAATTTTAGAAATCAGTATACAAATATTCACCCTACTAATTGTATCACTACGGAAGATTTGCTTCGCTGGTCTCTGGATACAGCAAGAGGAATGGAGTTTCTAGCTAATAACAAAGTAAGAAAGCTTGAAGAAATAACTTTTCTATTTAACTCTTATGGCAGTTATTCAGTTAGTTTAGCAACATTTTTATCATTAGGTCGTACATGGAGACTTGGCATCAAGAAATATACTTTTAGGTGCGGGAAAAGTTGCAAAAATCACAGATTTTGGGCTTTCTACAAAGTTATATCAGTACAATTTGTGTGTGAACAAGCAACAGGTAGAATTTAATGTAAATTTTGAAAAATTCCTTTGTTTTTTCTTCGATCATTTTATAAAATATCCATGTTGTTTTCAGAAACTTCTCCCATGGCGCTGGATGGCGCTAGAGTCACTGAAAGATTTACAATTTAGTTCAAAATCTGACGTCTGGTCATTTGGTGTTACCATGTGGGAGATATTTTCTCTCTCGGAGATTCCATACCCAGGATTCACGTGGGATATGGATTTTATCAAACAAGTTGATGCAGGGCTTCGAATGACTCAACCTGGAAATGCACCAATTGATTTGTACTGACTGAACTAATTAAACTGTCAAATTTAATTATTTCTAAAGTTTTCAAACGAAATGTTTTTCTAGGTATCAAATAATGTTGAAATGTTGGGAGCCGGAGACCAAGGACCGACCAGATTTTACATATCTGGTTACATTCCTAGAAAAATTCCTGAACACTTTTAAAGCTATACTAGATGAACCCATGGACTTGGAAAGCAAAGCTAAAGCTACTCCAAATTATGAAAACATGAAACCAGAATCATCCAGCGATTTAAACTACGTTATCACTGAAAGTGAATGCTGAATTTTGTTTTCGTTGATGATAATAAATACTGATAAATTAAGAATAAATCTAAATAAATAGATCATTATAGCTTATCTAGGCTGTCACATTTATCCAATGCTTTATCAGCACTCATCACATTTGGATATTCGATTGTTAATATCTTGAAACAATGCTCAATTTCACAAACATAAAACTTCATAGCCTTCATTTATTCATTATGTAAGTTGACAGTCGATACCAACAGCACACCACAATTGTAAGAGTCATAAAATATGAGATCTCAAGCTCCGAGTTATCAAAAGAGTACCATAATAATGTTAATCAGTGACCACTTATTTCTACATACGATGCTGGTATAAATGAATGTCATAAAGACAAATTCTTGCTGGAAAAATCCCCAGTTTCAACTGAATACCAGTTTGTCATTTGCAATCTTGGATTCATGAAATAATCGCCGCTTCTTATTTTTCCCCTGTTTATTTGTTCAAAACCAAAATGAGTCTTCCTAAAGTCCGCGGTTTAATTGTCTTTAGTTTTATAGTTCTCACGTGCGGATCAGTTGAAGGTAACCAAATTTTCATCTTAACATAAAAGTTAATTGAATTAAATAACTTCACGATTTATGATAGGAAATATCGACCCTATTTTGATTGTACACGGTGGTGCCGGTACCATTACCGGTGAGCGTATTCAAGAGAAAAAAGATGGCATGATCGCAGCTATTCGCAAAGCATTTCCTATCCTTCGTGATACTGGAGATGTATTATTGGCCGTAGAAGAAGCTGTTAAGGCTCTCGAAGACCATCCAGCATTTAATGCAGGTCATTATACGCTTTCAACTCTCAATTATTAATTACAAAGTTTCTAACATGCTTCCGTGCTAAAAACAACGTACAGGTTATGGATCAGTGCAAACTGAAACCGGGGAAGTTGAGATGGATGCTATAATTATGAATGGAACTGACCTCACTGCCGGTAAATCATGTCAATAACGAATAGTTTTAGGATGATTAGATAAAAATATTGAAGAATTGTATGTATTTTAATTTAGGAGCGGTTGGAGCACTTCGTCACGTAAAAAATCCAATCATGGTTGCACGACTTGTAAAAGACGAAAGTCGACATGTATTCTTAGTAGGTGAAGCGGCTGAATTGTTTGCCAAGTCTCAAGGAATTATTTTGATTCCAACAGATGATTTAATTCCCCCTAATAATCCGTTAGTATAAAAAAAATAATTACAGTCCGTCCAAAAAGTACCTTTGCGCCTAGATTTTAGGGCATAGAGTATACAAAAACGGTAGAAGCAGAGAAGATAATTTTCAATGTTGCAAATGTTGCTACTGACTAACTAACAAGCGTGCCAAGTTTCATACCGATCGGATCAAGGGTTGCCAAGAAATTCTCAAAGCAAAAAAGCGTGTTAATTGAATTCCTTTAAGGGGCAACTTGATAATTTTCTTGACATAGTCCGCAACCGATTTAAATAGCGTTTGTGTCCATGGTAGAGTCAAGCACTATGCACTGAAAATAGTTTAAAAATCTAATAGTAAGAACACAAGATGCCCATTTCTGATTCTTAATGTGCCCCTTAAGGGGATTGAATTGACACGCCGAAGCCTTTTTTGTGACCCAAAAAAGAAACGTTTTTTGAGAATTTCTCACCAATCCTTTATCCGATCGGAATGACACTTGAAATGTATACGTTGCTTCTTAGTTAGTAGTAACAACTCACTTTCTCTGCTTCCCTAGTTTAAAAAATATATCCAAAAATCTTGGTGTTAAGTTTTTTTTGGGACGGAGTAAAACTTGGAATACTAGAGAAAGTTAAATCCAAAATCAATTGCCGCGCTTTATTCCGGTTGGCTAGAAACAAAGATGAGATCGGGACGGTAGGCGCAGTAGCAATCAATGCTCAAGGAAATATCGGGGTAGCCACATCTACGGGAGGAACTTCGGGAAAAATGAATGGACGCATTGGGGATACCCCCATAGTTGGGGCGGGTACATTCGCCGACGATTTAATTTGCGGTACTAGTGCTACAGGATACGGAGAAGGATTTATTCGGTACAGAGTGGCTTCTAACATTGCAATGGAAATTCAAAATGGTATATTCGGGACTATTAAAACTTCGGTTCATTTTGGCATGCATTAAAAGTGTATAAAACAAAATCGAATGGATTTTGAAATTTTCAGGATTGGAACCCACAGAAGCTATTGATAAAGTGCTAGGAGAGATGACCAATAGAATCCCAGAAGCAGATGGAGGTGCAATAGTAATATCCAAGGATGGAAAAGTTGGTTTCGGTTGGAATTCTGTACAAATGGCGTGGGCATATGGGCAAGGGAAGACAGTTCATTATGGTGTGGATAGGGGGGAAGATGAAACTGTTCCAATCGAAGGTTAATTCTAAAACTTAAGGTGAATTCAAATACGCAAATTTTTAGGATTTTTATAATCTATTCGTATGGTATATTTAGAACGCAATGATGGTGGAGATGATTCATCATTTGGCAACCAAATTACTATTACTTTCACGAGTTTTCAAATTTGTGTAGTGGGATTAGTTTTTCACAGTTCCATTCGATAGTGTAGTGTAGTTATTATGATTTTGTTTACAAATGGTAAGCATGATTGTGATGCACTTTTATTTTATCAGCGACTTAATGATTTAACCCTGTGTTAAAGTTTGAAAACCTGTACTTTAGTTTTTGGACATATTATTATGACATTGTATTACTTTGATTTAGTTAGATTTTTGTCACGTTCATGATAAAATAAACCGTCATGTGTATAAATAAAACCACAACCACAACAGTACTCTCGTTTTGCTGTTTTGATAGGAAATTACTCAAACTAGAGACCAGAAAAATCTATTTGACCTTAATAAACCATACAACGTCACTATTTTCTCTGTTTTCAATTCACTGTTGATTTGACGTCTGTCTTGCAACAATTTTCAACTCAAGTACTCTGTAAATGAATACATGACTTCATTCAGACTCCGCCTTTCATTCAATAAACAATGTAAATGCAAAATGTATAAATGTTACTTATGAAGATCCTTCCACATTCGAGCTTGATGAGCTCTTTCCACTTGTTTGCCAACAATTTGTTTTTCTTCTTCCTTCAAAGCATTCAATTGCCTCTCTTGCTCCCCAATTTGTGCAGTTAATTGCTCTCTACATTTAACAAAAGTTTGGTTCATTAGTTACTTCAAATTTTTTCATTTGGAAATCTAATAGTCGGGTAAATTCACTTGTAGGAGTTTTTCCGATCCGAAGTGCTACCACCAGAGGCAGCATAACTTTTAAGCTCATCTTGCATTCTCTTTATGTCAACTCTTATTATATTCATTTCAGCTTGTAATACGCAGACTTGAAGTTGATCATCCTCATACTTTTTCTTTGTTTTTTCATACTCCTGTTAAAAAAGCAAGCATTTATAAAAAATCGTGTGTAAAATGCTAACGAAATATTAATAGTGGGATACCTTAACCAAAGTTCCTAAGCTAGCCTCAATTTTTCCTACAGCTGCATCATATTTCCGTTTTTGCGCTTCATGTTCATGACTCAAAATTTGTGCAGATTGTCTCATTTTGTTTAGATCTGAAAATCCACCGCATGAATAGTTATGAAACCTATTCTAATTTTCTAACAAAAAAAGCAATTCCTGCATACTTTTTACTAATGGAGCTAAATCCATTTTCTTGGCTTCAATTTGCTCGTTCAATTCTTGCACAGTTGAAGTCATGGCTTCCAAATCCTTCGTCTTGTCCAAATCCACGCTACTTTTCACAGACGAAAGTTTTTCCATATTATCTTGCAATTCAGAAAACCCTTTAATTCCTAGTCGTGCTTCCAAAGCTGTCTACAAAATAAAATCTCAACTTATCTATTCCAACATGCTTTCAAAAAACTGCAAAATCCACTGCCTTACTAAATCCACTACTGTATTCTTAAGCTGTTCTTCCAAAACAAAAATACTCTTGGACAAAATATTCGATTCTGTTTTCAAGCCAGTCAACTCCAATTTCATCTGCTTATATCGTGTGCTTTTGATTCTCAAATTTTTGACATATTCTTTGAAATCCTCTTCCTTCATCACTGCATCCCCTTGTAAATTATCCAACTTGGATTTTTTCTCACTCAACTCCTCATTCAACCCATTGGACTCCACTCTCAACTCGTTTAGTTTCTCAATCAACGAGCTTTTCTTATTGGCCACAATTGCCGCTTGCTGCCGAAACATGACCAAATTGCTATCTTCCGATTTCATCATTCGCTTCATAACCATGTCATTGACCTCCTTTTTGGCATCATCTAGCTTTTGTCTGATGTCTTCCAAATCAGCTGTTGTGAGTGCAGTCTCGCCTAAAACTTGCTCATAAATGTTGATTTCTTTCTCTCGGGTGGAAATTTCTTTGGGAAACTTTTGTTGCACAATTAGTTTTGTGATATCCACATCTTGTTCTAGTCTTTGTAATAATCCTTCAGCTGTGGCTCCACTATTGGCTTCCCGGACATCTTTTAATAGTCTCTGCTGTCTTTGTAAACGTTGTTCGGCTACTGCCACTGCTTGCGTTTGCTGAACCCGCTGTTGATCGATTTCACGGGATTTTTCTTTTTCTTTGCGGAATTCTTGCACTACTTTTAGCGTCCCTTCCAAATTAGGCATCGTTTCAGTCTGAAAATATTCATTTAATCAGACCCACATGCACCATACCATCAGACCTGATACTTACAACACATTCAATGAACTTTTGCATTAAAAATTTACCTGACGTTTGAGTTTCTCAATCTTACGAGTCACGCTTTCTTGTTCCTGCTCCATGGCTTCAATATCTTTCCGAATTTCAGAGGTTGTAAACCCTTTTGCCTTCAAATTTTCTAGTTGCTTATGGGTGCTTTTGAATTGCTCCATAAGTTCCTCATACTAATGTACATACGTGTGTGTCATAAGTACTTTATTAACATATTTCTGTTTCATTTTAATTGATTTTTGGGTCCATACTTACTTGCTGATACAATTCTTCAACTTCAATGTCAGCTCGAATTTCTTGAGGGACATCTACTTTTACCAAGAATTTAGCTAAATATGCTCTGGTTTTTAGTTCATTGATTCGGGGTAAGAGCCAAGTGAAAATCGGATGGATCACTTTGGTGTTCCCAGAAATCAGTCCGGACCTCAGTACGGATCTTTTTAATCAAAGAAAAAATAGATAGCCTGATGGATGATTTTGATTAAAGGTTAAATAAATATTATATTTATTAGCTCATTGTATGCAACTATTTTTTCTTACGGATCATCATATGGAGGCTTGTATTTTAAAACCCGAAGCATGTACAGCATTCTGACCACAGTTTCCTCCACATTTTCTTCACGTATATCCATGTTTTGAGATGGATCTATTTCGGTCATCACATCGTTTAAGACCTGCACATACGAAACATATGCATTTGGATATACCTTTTTAAATATCCGGAAAATAATAAACTATTTTCGAAACTGACCTGTAAAAGCTGCTCAGGTTTCATAGAGTCAAATGTAATGACACTAAAGTTTTTCTTGAAAGGCTCTTTGGCCAACTCCTTAACTATAAACCGGATTCCTTCCGTCATTTTCAGGGATTTTGAAGACGAGCAATTTATTTCCGAACAGTGTTTTTGAAGTATTCCTAATAATTCATAGATCTGTACTCCGGATGAAATACACAAACTCTCACACGAACTTTCTGTCACCCTAAGTTGTCGCTGCAGAGTATAGTAGGATCCCGTAGTTAAGCAGAGTAACTTACACTAGTCGCTAGGAGCAACAAAGCGTCAAACACTACACGCAACGGTTCCTGAATACATTCATGGTAACTACGCACACAAAGTCAACATTATTATTCGTGTTGTGTACAATTTATTTTCTTTCGCTGTTCGTGTTCTTCATAGCTAACTTAATTATTGCGTTGTGATTAAAAATTCAATATACGAAAAAAGTATTTATTTTTGCGAAATTCTGAATGAAATACAAATCTTTTTAAAACATGGACAGACGACCGAAACCAATTCCTCGGCGCAGAAAAGGAGATTCTAGTTCTCGTCCTCAAATTATAAATCCCGAATCTACTACTGGAGAAGATACAAATACTGATAATGACGAAAACCACAATAACGATAAAACTCGAGCCCTTGCTCCTACAGCTAGCATTAGTGGTAGTAAAAAAAACGAGAGAAAGGTTCATAAAACTCGGAAAAACAGGGAATCTGATGAAGAAGAGGAGGCCACATTTAGTCGTAGTCGACATTCTTCCAGAAATAAAACTAACAATGAAGACCCCGACTGGGATTTATCTCGACAGTTGGAACGGTTAGAAAGAGAGTTGGCTAGGAAAGATCGGGAATTGGGAGATGAGCGACAGGAGAATGAGAGAGCTATGGGACGAATCAAGAAGCTAGAAAGAGACAAATTGGAATTGACTAGGGAGTTAGATGATTATCGGGAAGAGTCTGAAGAGTATAAAAGAACTGTGGATGAATTGAAATCACGATTGAAACGGCATGACAGTGGGGATGAAGGGAGTGAGGAAGAAGCGGACAAAAGTTTCAAAAGTAAGAATTTAGAGCTTTTACTGCAACAGAAGAATCAAGACATGGGACAGCTTGTTGAAGATCTAGAGGTGAAAAAATTTTTATTCGCGTAGAAATTTTTGAAGAATTTTTTAATAAAGGTTGCAAATGCAGTTTTTTAATTTTTTGTAGGCAATGGATGAAGAAAAGCAAATGCTCCAAGATAAATTAACAGAGCTGAAAGATTCACTGCAAGAAGCGACAAAGCAGATTGAAACTTTAGCTAATCAACATTTTGCAATGAAATCTCAATTAGATCGATCCATGGAGAGAGCGGAAAGTTTAGAAGAAGAAAATAATGTTCTTAGAATTAAAGAACGGGATTTGCTAGCTTTCAAAAAACGGCATGAGGAATATTTAGAGAACCTTTGTAGGGCAGTAGATGTGCGGGTGGATGTTTGGAAGGTAAAAAAGTTTTCGATTTGGAATTTGAATATATTTTTTTCAAAAATCAAAAATTTTAAGTTTTTAATCCAAATTTTTAATATAGAAAATGATGTTTGAAAAAGACGAGGATATTGAACGACTGCATGGAAAAATTCAGTCATTGGTCCAACAAGTGCCAAATACGCAGCTTGATAGTGAGAAAATATCTGTTCAGCAATTAAAAACGGTAGATAACTTGTTTCAGACACCAGCATTTAGTTTAAAATTCAATAGTGTTAAATTTCGCATTTTTTAACAATCACAGAAAATTAAAGAACGAGATGAACACATCAACCTTCTAAACGAAAAGTTAATTCAAGCCACTAAAGAAATCAATTCTAGCAGTCACATGATTGAAACATTGCAGTCGAAACTCGCATTTAAACAAGATGGAGACAACATGGAAAAATTAATCCATTCGTTACAAACGCGCCAGAAGAAATTTGAGGACAAGTTAGAAAAGCGAACTAAACAAATCCACAGTCTCGAGTCTGAAAATGAAGACAAAGGGAAAGAAATTGCATCGCTTTTAAGCCGATTGCAATCACTTGAATCAGGAATTTACGGTCTGCCCGAAGCTGTAGCCGAAATCAAGGATTTAAAAACTCAATTGAAAATACGAGACAAACAAATAGAAACTCATACCCAGGAACTAAATATTCTACAGCTGGAAATGCAGGAAATGCAAGATGAGAATGAAATGTTGCGTGAAAAAGCCGGTTTTTCAGTCGATGAAACGAATAACTTGAAAAAACAAACCAAGCGGTTCTGCAAAAACCGACAGGCAGAGTTGTCTGCACTAAAATCAAAAGTATGCCTACTTGAAGAACACATTGTGGATTTGAAAACCAAAAATTATTCTTTGAAGAAACAAATCTCTATTATGGATGTTGCTCAACAAACTTCAGCTACAAGATTTATGTCTCCCACTACGGATCATGAAAGTGAAATACATCAGCCAATTCAAACGTCTAATCAAAATTTGCATGCGGGTGGTGGCAAAGAGCCGATTTACAGTTCGAATGAATGGAAGGATAAATACGATGTGATTCTTGAAGAAAATACTGCATTGAGAAAGGGGCTGCAAGAGATTTTAGATGCAATGCATGCTTTGGCTGGTAACTTTTTTTCGTGACTTCCACACAAAAATGAAAACTAATCCTTTATGATCTTACATTTTCTTGAGTTTTAATTTTTGTAGAAGAAGGCAGTTCGGAAGATATCACTATCCAATCCCCGACGTTAGAAAATTTGCTTCGAGAGATGTCCGCTAGAGGGCTTATTAACTATCCATTTGCGATGACTGGATTTCACTTGAAAGTTTGCAATTTGGAAGGCAAGTGTTCACAATTGAGGGAAGAATTAGTGCATATGAGGTATGAACAGAATAATTTTCACTTTAAAATGCAACGTTAATCCCGAAATCATTTTGGCTGATGCGGATTACTATTATAGACAACAAGAAAAACAGTATAGAACAGACATAATCGAAGCTCAAGCAAATATCAGGTTGTTGCAAGAAAAACTCGCTTCTAAAACTTCGGACCTTACCAAGTTACATGTGAACAACCAATTCGAAACTACGGTCGGCAGTACACATTCCATAGAAGCAAGTGGTGAGCAAGAAATCCAGGATCCACATGAAAATCGTGTACCTTACTCATCACATGAAATGGTTCCGGGAAAAACTATGTTGCTTGAAGCTCTAGAATCCGAAATCCAAGCATTAAAGGACGAAAATCAATCTATGAAAAGCAAATTCCAAGAAGAAACTTCAAAACTCTACAGTCAACTAGACAGTCTCAAATCTAAGGCAGACGAGCTACTACGACCTGATGAACAAACGATGGACTCAAGCCAAGCACTTAAATTCGATTATTTACGAACATTGAGCGGCCACCAAAGAGAGGAAATCCATTTCTTGCTTAAACGCATTGCAGAGATTGAAAATGAAAACATGAGTCGACTAGGATTCCTTGAACGATTTAAAATCAAAGCACTCCACCAAATCTCTATTTTCCAATCCGTTTTGGAAGGGAGTGTGCCCATGCATTTGCTTTGTGAAGCACGCCAGTCCTTAGTAGAACTACAAGGGAAATACAACAAACTATCATCTAAACACGAAGCTTTGATTTTACGAAATGTAGACATTCAAAATATTTCCAACGAATTGGAAACCTTGAAAGTGAATTTGCAAGCAGAAGCTGCATCCAGTGCAGCAAAAATGTCGACCCTAATTGAACAAGAAAACTCAAACGAGGCCGAAAAACCGGATCAACCCCCACGGTCCAACTTAATATCACAATCTGACCACGATAAAAATATGAACAGTATTCTTCGAAAAGAAATAGAAGAACTAGAAAAATCTAAAACACATTTAGAAACCCAACTAATTTCCCTCTCGGAGAATCATGAAGACATCCTATCCCGTGAACAAGAACTAAGGCAAAAAATGTTAGATCTAGTCCCTCGTGCAGAATTGGACGCACTTTCAATGAAATTATATTCAGCACAAGAATCTTTAGTTTTGGCACAAGACGAAAAACTTAAATGGAAGGAGATTGCTGAAATGACTCAAAATCAAATTCGTGCACTCGAAAATATGAAAGATTTTGAGCGAATGGAATTGGATCTACTCTCGGAACAAGTTTTGGATTTGCAAAGTCAAACTTGTGACAAAAGTATGATGGCCAAAGCACAAAGACAAACTTTGTTAGCGGAAAAGGAAAAACATTTGGCTATACAACAAGTTCAAAAGTTGTTGGCAAAGTTCAGTCAACTGGAGGCAGCAACTGTGCACAAGGAAAAGATTTCCCAAGACAAAGAAATGGCTTTGATCTCAATGCACACGCAGGTGATACTTAGGTATCGGGCTTTGTTTGCCGCACTGCATGAGAGCAATTTCCCGCGAACTGTGGTTTCTCAATCGACGCAGCAAGATATTTTCAAAGCATTTGAAATGTTCGAAGAGGCCAAAGGTTTATGTGATCGATTGAATGATGAATTAAGGGAAGAACGGAGGAGAAATGAGGAATTAGCCAGGAAATGTGAATTGTTGGAGAAATCTTTGAATGTTTTGAGGAATGGCAATGGACATGAAATCGTCTTTGAAAGCATTCAGAAAATTCAGGATTCAAGAATTGAGGTCAGTTTATGGTCGGTAAAACATTTTTTTTTGGTAATCACTACTACATTGGGCCGGACTTAGTGTGCTCACTCAGTTGTCATTTCATTGCTTAACAATAATTGAAGAATTTTTTGTAATGATTGAATGTCGATGCCCAATTTTGACATTAACAAACAGCTTACTTCACTCAAAACTATTAACTTAAACGAAATAGGAGCCTATGCGATAATTCCATCCAACTAATCAATATGACTTAATTAAACCATTTTGTTGATAACTACAGGCCGTCAAATGGAAACGAAAGGCGGCAGAACTGGAACGTAAATGTAGCAATCTGCGCGGTTCTTTGAGTCAAATGGAAACGCGTACTTCAGAACTAGAAGAGAATCGAATTAAGCTTGAACATTCCCTCGAACTAAAAGATTCCCTTACAACCACATTAATAGAAACGGCAGAGAAAACGAAATCTCTCGATACACTATCAGCTACGTCGATTCCATTTTTTACAACTAGCTCAACATCTCTGATTCAGTATACTCGTGGTGTACCTGAAACTATGGTTCACAAAAAAGAAAATGAATGTCAAACTGACCCCGTGTTGCAAATTAATCAAGAAGTTGCTACTACTGATGAATCCCAACGTACACCAGATATTAATGAGACTAAAACTGAAACTAATCATGAAAATGAATATGGCGGTATGATACAGTGTCTAAAGTCTAAAATCGCAGACTTAGAAGCCAATTTAACATCAAAAAATAGAATCATTGAAGAATTTGAGCTTATTAAACAGCAGCAAAGTCATATTTCTGATTCACAGCAAAGTTTTAGGAGTGAGTATGTTCCTCCCGTTGATGAACTAAAGGATGCTTTACAGGTACATTTTAAGAGCAGGTTTCAAATTTTGAGTTCATTTGATAAACGTGCATCCAGATCAATACAGACCAAATTAATGATATGGAAATTGTAGGCAGGTATTGCGTATTTTTATGAAATATATACATTTTAGGTTGCAAGGGATACAATTTCATCATTACACGACCGAATTAAAGCTAAAGAAGAAAATGTCACCCAATACCGTAAACTATTGGCTGAAGTTCGGTCAGAGATGGGCCAAGCTACAGAGCGCCATGTTCAAGAAATGAGAGCTTTGCAACTAACAATTCATCAGCAGCAGCAAGCTTTTACAAGGTAGCATCGCTATCCTTACATTAGATTGGCGTAAAAGCTGTTCAAGAAATTAAAGATTAGTGATTAGTTACTAACTTGCCAACTTTTTCAATTTAAGAATGAAAACAACGCTAAGTCAACCTGTACGAGATACTTTAAATGTAGAAGGTACAATCAAAGATCAGCTGACCCGAATTCATGAGCTGGAGGACGAAGTCTCAGAATTGCAACATGCATTGGGGAATGTGGCTTCACAATTGGCTCAAGCTAGGAGTGAGGCTCATAGATGGCGCTCAACTTCTGAAACAAGATTGAAGGAATTGGATTCAGCTCGTGATTCAGCAAATAATGAGGAAGTTGCAATGCTCCGGCAAAAACTGAATGAGCAGCAAACTCGGATTGAAAATCTTCAATCTCAGCTTATGGCTGCTAAAGAGAGTCACTCTGATTTACAACAAATGAGACGACAGTTAGAAGACAAGGACAAAGAGATTGAAATTTATTTAAAAACGTTGAAAAATATTCGAGTTAGTAAAAAAACAAAGATATCAGCTTTTAGAAAGAATTTAAAACTCTTACAGAGCTAATGTATGGTGTTTTGGATTTTAGGGCTCTGCATTACCTTCGAAAACTAAAGAAGGCATGGATGAGCAAATTAGTGCAAAAGAAAAGGAACTTGAAGAACTGAGAGAACAAAATAAACAGCTTCAGCAAAAGGTAGACTGAATAATTAGCTGACGACATGCATATTTTCAAAACTTCTATAAAAAAGCATGTGTTAATCTTTTTAAATGTTATTCAAGATTTCGTCAATGACTGTTCGTCTCAGTAAGACCAAAGCAGTGAATTTGAAATCTGGTACAACCGCTGAAATGGAAGAGTTACGACAGAAATATAGAGAGCTGAACGAAGAGAAAATGAAATATGAAAAAGAGTTGAATGAGTTCCATATTAAACGAGAAGAAGAAGAGCAAAAGAAATTCAAGGTATATTTACATTTCTTGAACTAACTAACATGTAGTCCATATTCTTAGTTTATTTTGCATTTACTGACGACATGCATTGTGCCAACCTGCAGACTCTAGAAAGCGTAACCCGTTGGGAAGAAAGCAAAAAGTGGAAAAAAATGGTGGACAAACTAGAACTGAAAGTCAAAGAATCGGAAACGGAAAAAGAGAGATTGAACAAAGCAAACACAACACTTCGAAATACAGTGATCCGATTAGAAAAAGAAAAGTTAGTTTTGGATTCCAGATTGGTTCGAGCTCGTAACAGCAACAGTGCACTTCGTGGAACTTCGTTATCAAAATCTTCCATAGATAATTACTCCTTGACAAGCGGTACAGAAGGGTCTTCCGGACAAGATGCAAAAGTTGTATCAACAGTCTCTCAGGAAGAAATTAGCAAGTTAAATTTCGAATTGGCCGACATGAAGGAGTTGCTGGAAAAGACTGAATTTGAGGGGAGAGAGGAAGCAGAGAAGTTGAAGATGGAAATCAAATGCTTAAAAGATAGAATCGTGTCTCAAGAGAGGCAACTCACTGCTTATCAAATTGCTCAGAAGGTATTTATCTTTTTTGCAGGATATTTTAGTTTCAAATACAGCACATAATGATTGCGTTTTTGCTTAATAGGGTGACCCTAAAATTGTAGCAGAAATTGAAAAGATGGCCTCACAAGAATCACATTTGCAAAAAGAACTGTTGAGACTTGAAGAAGAGAACTTGCATTTGAATTTACGGATTGAGCAATTAAGTTTAGAAACTCCAAGGCTTAGAGACAGAGTTCAGCATTTGGAAAAGTAAGGAGAGAAAATGCATTATTACAGACTAGACTATAACTTATTGTAGAAAATAAACTGCATCTTTGATTATTTGCAAGGTTGGTCGAAATACTGAAAGCAGAAAGATTGGAAACAATGAAAAGCGGAGCATCCATCAAATCTCCATCTCATTGCAGTAGCAGTAAAAAATCTTTAGGGGAACTGGAGAGAACTATAAGTGCTTTGAAACAAGTCATTGATAAACTGCAGAGTGAAAATAAACGCTTAAAAGTCAAGCCATCTGGTGGCCCCCATGGAGTGCTCGTGTCGAATGATCGACTCAAAGTAGGTGCAAATTTTTGCATTTAAAAAAATACACTTGCCGCACTATGATTGCTTTGATTGAATTGTAAGAATAATTTATCTCATAGACTAGTTTGGAAGCGTTGATGGATGAAAAACGAAGTCTTCTGGATAGAGTGCATACACTCGAGGCAGAAATGAAGAAAAATGAAAAGCATCATGAAGCTTCAGACTGTGCTGTGGATGAATTGAAAAGTCGTTTAGCAGACGCTGAAAAACGTGCCAATAGTTCGGAGATGAAATTAAGAGCATTTTTGGGTAATTATAGCCTTTTGATTCAGTTTGGCAGCTTATTTCTTTGCATTCTTAAAAAGTGTACATGTGTAAAAATTTCAGATGAGAGAAAATCAGCAACTGTTGCCGAAACCTCATCAACTCATCACGACTCAATGTACCAGAAAATGAGAGCTATGCAAGAAGAGTTGGAAAGAAAAACCAAACTACTGGCCGAAGCTAAAGAAGCTTTAACGCAAGCCAAATCCTTATCGTCTGCTCAGACAACAAAACAGCCAAAGGCAGTTACAATAAAGAATTGAAGATTATAAATGAATTCTTGTAGATAGAGTACTTACTAGGTTAGTTTGTCTAGACTGGTACATACTATTTTTGTTCTTTTCTGAAAGGATAATAAATTGGACCACATAATATATTTACATCATACTCTTTTCTCAAGAGACTTATTTTGACATGAGTATACGGTTTTTGGACCGCGGATTATACCTGGAAAGTAACCCTTATGTTAATATGACAATGCAAGCAGAAATATTGGTCAGTCACATTTTTGTGTGTGTACGTGTTGGGCATATTTTCCTATTGTCTCCCAATTCTCATCATGCTGATTTCAATAGCAATAATTATTATTATAGCCTTCTTAAACGTTTTTCCAACCGCGGATGGACAGAAGAAATCGGTAAATCCTGGAAGAATATTTCAAGGACAAATTATAGGAAAAAGTTCAATTAAAAAACGATTTCAAGATTTATTTATTCCTAATGTAGTGAATGATAAAGATTCGTTTCCAGAACTATGGTATATGCAAACAGTGGATCACTTCGGTTTGAAGCAACTAAATTTATGGAAACAGGTATTAAGCAGTGTAGCTCATACATTGACTAAAAAAACTCATTCAATGCAATATGAATGAACAACTCAACAAGGAATCATTATGTGTCCATCAGAGATATTTTCAAAGTTCCAAATATCACAAAGAAGGAGGCCCTATATTTCTATTGGTGGGAGGTGAGGGCCCAATAAGTCGTTCATACCTAAAATATGGAGGTTGGATCACATACGCAGAAAAGTTGAATGCAATGTGCATCATTCTTGAACATCGATATTATGGGAAAAGTCGGCCTACCAAGTAAAGCTAAAAAATTTCATTTTCAGATTCAAAATGCCTTTTTGCAACGAATTATAGTTATTTTTTGTTCTATTGCAGGGATATGTCCGTTGATAACTTGAAATTCTTGACAAGCCAACAAGCCTTAAAAGACACGGAAACGTTTATACGTTGGTTTAAAAAGGAAAACAATTTAGAGGTACATTTTTATCATCTTTGAAAGCTGGTTTCAATGTATCGGACAAATAATTTCTTTACCATACTATTTAGGATAACAAATGGGTGCTTTTTGGTGGTTCATATGCTGGAAATTTGGTCGCCTGGTTTAAAAAGTACTACCCGCAATTGGTAGATGTAGCTATTGCATCTTCGGCTCCTATAAATGCCGTTTATGATTTCACTGGTTTGTTATTGTTTTCAATCGTTTTAAATTACATGTCGGCCGATTGTATGTATTCCCTAACTAAAACTTAATACTCATATCGTATTTAATGCAGGATATTTTGAAGAAGTTGGGAAAGTCATTAAGCAGCATGATCCTGTGTGCTACCGGATTATAAATGACGCATTTCAAACTTTAGACACAGCGGTCAATGATGCAAACAACGGAGTTTTATCGAATGAGGCAGTTTTGGAACTGAAAGAAACTTTAGGGTGAGTATATATTTGTGTATACATCAATATTATTATAACAGTTGAATTAGTAATACTTAATTTTATTTACCAACTACTTTTACACAGGCTTTGCGAAGAACCAGATTTTACACACTTAAAGGATACTTCTCAACTATACTTATCCCTAGTGGGATTCATGGCTAGCTTTGTTCAATATAATGGAGACAATGGCTTCGGCTCACCATCCTGGGCTAATCTCACTTCAACTTGTAAATTTTTAGTGAAACAGGATGCGACTCTAAAGCCAATAGAGAGCTATGGTCGACTCAACAAAGCCCTAAATAAAGCCAACGGGTTTGATTGCACTTCATATAAGTTCTCGGAATTGGTCGATTATGTGAGGAACACGACTTGGCCAGAAGATACAGCAGAATCCAGTTTGAGAACTTGGTTGTGGCAAACTTGCTATGAATTTGCGTACTTTCAAACGTCGAGTGGGGAAAATCATCCATTCGGATCAAAGTTCCCTATTTCAACATATGAGGATGAATGTTACGAAATATATGATGAAGTGTAAATGCAGAATTTTTTTGAGATCTTATTAAGATCCAAGATTTCTTTTTTTGGGGGATGAATCAATCAGTTATAATTTTTTTGTAGATTTGATCCAAACATGATTCAAGCACTTGTGACGCGGACAAATAATTATTACGGTGGATTGAATTTTGACGGGGACAACGTTATATTTGTAAATGGTGACAAGGATCCGTGGCATATTTTAAGTCTTTACTTGCCAAATAGAGTGAAATCACCGATATTTGGTGACAAACTGGTTGTAAATTCAGATTTGAAGCATAATAATATTCAGATTATTATTCCAGGTAGGCGTGACTCATACCAGTTCTACACTTTGCATACTTAAATTACAATTTCCGAATAATTAAATGCTGTATAATTGAAAAATTAATGCTTTTTATCTTTAATAACATAAAATTATTTATTTCAGGAGGAGGACATTGTGTGGATTTCTACCAGCCGAATGAATTGGAATCCGACGGACTAAAACTTGCAAGGGACGAAATTTTTTACTACCTTAAATTATTTTTAGCTTAATTTCAAATTAAATTTTCATTTTAAATTGAGTTGGCATACTATACTGTTCTTGTACAATTTTATTTCAGAAGACGATAAAGAAATAAATTAAGACATTCAGTATCTCACAGACACCTCATCGAAGTTTCATCAAAAATATTTTTTTATACATTTCAAATGGATGTAAAATGCATATCTACAATTATTTAGCAGGTACCTTTTTCGTTTTTCTTTGCATAAAATGGCGTCTTGCGTCTGCGTCCCAGAAAACCATTTTTGTCAAACACAAAAGGCGCCCTGCCATAATTGAATGCGTGCTGCGGACTAAATACTGCGACAAGCTCGAAGCGGAGGCAAATTGAATTCACTTTCGATTTTTACTGCCATCCAAATCCGAATGTTTATGTTTTGCGTTGTACTGTTGTACAGTTGCACTTGTCAAGCTTTCTACCAAAACAAAACAGGTGAATTGACACAAAAAGTTGTTTTGTTTTTAAAATTAATGTTTAAGTTAAAGTATTGGATCATTCTATTCAGTGAATTAAGATAAAAAAGAATAGTATTCACCCATTCACCGTGTGATCGAAATTTTAAGTTGTTATAACTGAGAAAGCGTAAGGTATGTGAATTTATTTATTAGTTATTTTTTTTGCACATAGTCTTCTTTAGTTTCAAAGACAGGCAAACGATAAAAATGATATTGTTTTGTTTTGCTTTGTTCATTGTTTAGCATGAGTGGCGCTCAACGAGTCACAAGGTCAAAGGCCAAAATGGCTGGAGTCGAAGTGTCATTTAGTCCTGCTAGTCCTTGTAAAGTCAGTTCACCCCGTCGACACAAGCAACTAAAAATAGAGGATTTGAAAGGAATCCGATATCCAGCTAAAAAAACGCCCACGAGGGGAGGAAAAGCAGGCCGGAAAAATTCCTCTGGAACGCTTAAGAACCAGGACAAATGTCATGAAGTCATATTTATTGATCAGTGCTCCCCTAGCTCATGTCAAGACTTGGCTTCTTTTTCAGCATCATCTAGCCCTGAAGAAGATGAAGAAATTCTACGAAACTTTGATTTTGACTCAACTTTTGGGTCTTGCAGAGGAATCACTAGAATGGAAAGATATGAAAGGGCTTTAAAGTTTAAACTGGACCCTCCTCCATCTCCAAGGATTAAGGAAATTCTCGTTGCACGAAAGACTAATCCGGAGTTTTCCAAGTGGTAAGTAATCTACCGACGTTATATTTCAAGTTTTCTAATCGTGTGAGGTTAAAAAAAAATTATATCACCTTGTTTTAGTGTCTGGGACAAATATGGATTTCTGGGAAACATGAAATAATCTTATGCATTTGCTGTCAACATATTTATCTCTTATCTGATTTATTAACCTTACGCAATCATACGCATTCATAGTAAGTTAGATTTCCTTTTGCTCATTTACATTATGTTCTGTTTCTGTGTTACGGAATTGGAAGAGGCAAATATATATTCCATTAGTTGTTACAGTATTTGTTTGTAT
>Ga0210040_10003658_pt1 | contig 20644 bp, 1 predicted proteins | sample CryGeyCG12114_NA_FD_185462 | JGI IMG/M metagenome (GOLD analysis project Ga0210040, IMG submission 185462) | Groundwater microbial communities from aquifer - Crystal Geyser CG19_WC_8/21/14_NA (SPAdes) (version 2) | ecosystem: Environmental > Aquatic > Deep subsurface > Groundwater | place: USA... | reverse complement strand
TAAATATTATCTCTAAGTATCTACTTAAGAAAGTAAATATATAGTACTTAAGATTAGATAGTATACTAAAGTATAGAATAATTAGTAATAATATAGTAATAGTAAAGCTTTACTACTAGTATAACTTTATATTCTTTAAATATAAGCTAATTTACTATTATTTATTATCTTTAATAATTATAAATATAACTAGAAGATTATAGAAGCTTTAGATTAGGAAAGGAGATAAAGCTCTATAGTATTAATAAGCTAGATATCTAGGCTAATAAGCGCTATAAGCGCTTACTTATACTATATAGAATATTAAAATTATAAGTATATAAAAGGCTAAATATACTAACTACTTAGTTACTTATACTACTTAGGTTATCTTATATAGGCCTAGAGAATAATTATTATAGCTATACTTCTATATTTTATAAGATCTATTTAATGTACTACGTAGATAATTAGGAAAATAATAGGTATTAATAATTAAAAAAGAGTTTACTAGTAAGATTACTATAGTAATCTTATAAAATAAGTTTTTAAAGTTAATTATAGAAGTAATTACTAGCTACGTTAAGTATACTTATATAAAGTATAACTTTAAAGTAGTATATATTAATTAAGATAATAATACTATAACTTACTTATAGTAGAAGAGATTAAGGTATAAAGATTAAGTAAATAAAATAAGTATTAAGATTATTACTTTACTATCTTATACTTATAAGCTAAGCAGCTTAGCTAAAAAAGTAAAAAAAAAAAATTATTAAAAAGAGTATAGTTATACGCGTAAGCGTAAATCTTCTTTAAGATCTATAGCTAGAGATTATAGAAGTAGTAAGCTATCTTTATAATATAAGCCTAATTATGCTTTATAACTACTAATTACTTAATAAAGTACTTAAGAACTAGTTTTATTAGTACTTTTAGTACTATAAACTAATAAAAGTAAAGTAAAGAACTACTAATCTTTAACTTAACTAGAATAAAATCTATATTTATAGCTACTATATATACTTTTTAAATTAAGAGCGTATAGCTAAGTAAGATAAATAGAGTTTTAAAGTAAACTTAAAGGGCTATATTAGATACTTAGTTAAATACTAAGTATTAAATATCTATAAGATATAAGTTCTAATACTTAATTAAGTAATTACTATATATAATATTACTTTTAATAAATCTCTATACTATAAAGAGAAAGAGAAGAAGAGTATAATTAAAGAATAAGTAGTTAAGCTTATTAATATACTCTATAATAATAAAGTAATTAAAGAGCTAGATATTAATATCTTACTACTTAATAAGTAAGTAACTAAGCTTAAAGAACTAGCTACTAAGTAAATACTTAAAAGTAAGTAAACTTAGAATCTTAAGAATAAGCTAGGTCTAGTAAATAATTAAGATACTAAGTAAGTAGATACTACGTAGAATAGAAATATAGCTAGTAACTATTTAAGAATTTATATAAGCTAAGTTAATTATACTAAAATTACTACTTTAGATATAACTCTAGAGCTAGAGATTATAGAGAGTAATTATATAAAATATAATTATAGAAGTACTAGTAGCTAGTAAAAAGTATATACTTCTATAGTAAAAGCTAGTCTACTATATATTAGAGGTTTAAGACTTTTAAAAGTTATACTACTATATATATTTACTCTTACTACTTAATCTACTTACTTTACTTCTACTATAGTAAGTAAAGTAAAACTATCTTAACTACTAACTACTAGATTAAGTAGAAAACTATATAGAGCTACTACTAATATATTAGTTTATTAGTACTTACTATAAAGAATAAAGAGACTTTAAGATTAAGATTAAGATAATTAACTAAAGAGTAGAAAAAGTACTAAAAGTACTTATATATTAATTATAGAACTTAATAAGCTAGATAAGCTATTAAATCTATAGTATAACTTTTAGAATACTTACTTATTAGGTGTAAATAAAGCTTAAGATAAGTAGTTAAGCTATAAGATACTAAACTTAGTAATTATAGTAGCTATACTTACTAAGTAAATACTAAAAGTACTATTTTTAAAAAACGCTTATCTCTATTAAGATAAGCTTCTACTACTATTAATAACTTAAAAGTAATTACTATAGTATAGATATAAAAAGCTATTTAAAAAAGCTTTTTAGAGAAAAGTTAATTAACTAAGTAAATAAAGAACTTAGTTAGAAATATAGAGATTAGATACTATAAGCTAGCTTCTCTTACTAAAGTAAGTATAGACTTATAAGTTTAATTAAGATAGTTTCTTACTTAGATATAAGGTAAGAATTATTATAAAAAGTAATCTCTAAAAAAAAGATTTATTAAGCTTAATATATATAGCTATACTAGCTATAAAGTTGTTCTATATAGTAATAGTAATTACTATATACTTTAATATAGAGATTATATAATATAATATTATAAGAGTATTCTTTAATACTATAATTATAGTAGAGAACTTAGTAATCTATAAGATACTAGATAGATTTAAGAAAGATAGTATATATATAAGACTTAACTAAGTACTTTATAGCTTAAGAAATTTACTACTACTCTAGTATAAAGAGTTCTTAAGTATACTCTAATTACTAGGCCTTATAGCTATAAAAGAAGAGCTATACTTATTCTTTAATTAAGATTAAAAGATCTTAATACTATTTTATAATAATAATATCTTACTACTATACTATAAGAGTTATAAAAGTTAAGTATATAAGCTATAAGATAAGATTAAAGTAAAGTATAAGATCTAGAATTAAGAGCTAGTAGAGTAGTTCTTAAGTATATAAGTTATTAGGAATTACTAAAACTAAATAATTACGCTAGTATATAATATATATATTAATAAGATTACTAAGAAATTTAGTCTTAAAGATAGAAGCTTTTTAGTAACTCTACTACTATTAGAAAAACTAATTAAGAATACTAAAGAAGCTACTAAGTAGTAAATTAAGGTATACTAAGAGAAAATAAGCTTAGTATTATATATAGTAATTATACTACGCCTAAATATTATATTCTTAGTATCTAAGTTATTATACTTCTTTATAAATCTTAGTAATTAGTATTAAAAAGCTATAAACTAAGTAATTATATACTTATACTAAACGCGTTAGAAAGTAATTTAGTATAGAAATAATAATAAACTAGACCTTATAATATATAGAGATATATTATTTACTAATAATTTAGAGATATACTAATCTTCTTATAGATATATAGCTATAATATTTAGTAGACTAGTAATTTAGAAAGCTACTAAATAGATAATAGTTACTACTTCTACTACTAAAGCTAAGCTACTTATACTAGAATATACTACTAAAGAAGTAATAGTACTTAAGCGTTTCTTTAGAGAATTAATACTTAATCTAAGTAAGCTTTAGAACGTTTAGTATAATAATTAATAGATAATTAGACTTATAGTAGAGAAGAATAAATAGATTATAATATATTTATACTATATTAATATCTAAAATATATAGCTATAATAGGAGTATATATAAAGATTATTCTTAGTAAAGTACTTAGAAATAAACTTTATACTTACTAATAGGCTTACTAAGTTACTTATATATTAGTAATTTAATTACTTTAAGAAGTAGCTAAACTTTAAAGATATAAGTAAGATAGTTATAATTATAAATAAAGAGTAATAGTAGAGAGGAGATTATTTTATAGTTATAAGAAATTACTTTAGTACTACTAATTAAAGAAGATTAAGTAAACTTAACTTCTTAGAAAGAGAGTAGCTAAGTATAAGGCTTATAGCTTAACTTTTTTAAAAAAAAGTATAAAAATAAAAGAAAAAAATAAAAGAAACTCTAATTAAGAATATAAACTTAATATCTATAACTACTTCTACTACTATTATATTTCCTTAAGAACTTCTAGAATATCTAATTAATATTATTATAAAACTAAGTAGTCTTAGGTAGGTAGGTATAAGTCTAATTATTATTATATATAAGCGTCTCTTTATAAGTAAAGTAAGTATAGTATACTAGAAGAACTACTAAGTTATTATTAAGGCCTTTAGTAATATACTTATTATAGAGATTACTATAGCTAATATAGTAAGTAGGTAGTACTTTAACTAACTAATATATATAGCTAGATAACTACTTAAAATATAGTTATAAAAGCTAAGTGTACTAATTACTAGAGTTATAGTTAATAAGCTAGAAGCGTAGATAATTAAGAAAGCTTATAGAGTTTATAGCTTAAGTAAAATTAGTAAATAGCTTATACTTAAGTAAAAAGCTTATATTTAGAAATTATAGAAGCTATTAATACTAAGGCTACTTATACTTAAGTACTTACTTTTAAAGATACTTATATAGATAATATTAAGTAGACTTAAGCTACTAATAGCTAAGCTACTATTACTAAAGCTAACTAAAGGCTTACTAAGTACTATTTAGTAAGAGAAGTAAAGAAGCTATTATAGGCGTAGTAAATAATTAAAGTATTTAGGCTACTTACTACTAATTAGCTTTATAAGGCGTCTTAGCTACTTATATAGTCTTAAAGTTAGCTTTAGCATTATTAATTATAGTAAAGATATACTAGTAGCTTTATAAGAAAGCCTTAGCTTAAAAAAAGTTAAAAAAGATTAAATAAGTTAAAAATTATTATTTATATTAGTTTACTTAAGAACTTTAAAGTTACTAGTAATAAAAGAGTAGATAGTACTAAAATTAGTAAGATGCTTAAATAGTATAAGTAAAGAAGAAGAAAGTAAAAGATTAGCTTTATATAAGAAAGTATAAGTATAAAATATACTTAGCGTAACACTTACTATTTAAGCTAACGTAGTTATAGTACTTAACGCTAATTTAACTATTCTAGATCTTCTTAATATAAAGCTAGTAGTAGTTACTATATAGCTTACTAATATTAAGAGGCTAAGTAATAGTAGCTTTACTTTTACTCTTAGATAGAGTTAAGATTAAAAGAGTACTAGATATTTAATTATTAGGCGCTTAGCTATAATAAGCTAAGTAGTAAAGTATCTCTAATAGTAATTCTAGAAGCTATAAAGGAGAGGCTATATAAGCGTAGCCTTATTAGTAAAGGTACTTATTATTAGTAAGCTAGGCGTTAGATTATTATCTAAGAGCTTATATATAATTAGTAAAAAGATTAAGAGGTACTTAAGTATACTTACTATATTAGAAGATAATATTAGAGGTAGTAAGTAAAAGTTAAGAAGTTAAGAGCTTTAATATATCCCTCTTAGAGGTTAGATTAGAGCGCTAGCTTAGTAAGCTATTATTATAATCTTATTATAAATAGAATATATAATTACGCTACTCTTACTATTAGGCCTCTTAGTAATTATAGATATTATCTAAATAACTAATTAGCTACTTACTTTAAGGCGCTTAGTATAAAAAGCTAGCTATATAATAGTAGCTAAAGGATATATTTAATCTTACTTTATAATATAAGAGATTATAAGCTAAGTAAGCTTAACTACCTCTACTTTTATAGTCTACTTATCTCTAAGTAAGTAGACTAAAGGGTATATTATAGTATAGAGGTTTAAGCTAAAGTAGATTATAAGATTAGGCCTAAAAGTTTAGTAATTAAGGCCTTCTAAAAGAGGGGTATATATACTAGATTTTTATCTAATCTTTTCTTAAGTAGTTATCTAATTAATATACTTATTTTAATCTAAGTTCTAAGCTTACTTAGCTCTAATAATAGTATTATTATTTTAATTAATATATACTACTTTAAAGTTATACTTTATATAAGTATACTTAATATAGCTAGTAATTACGTTTATAATTAACTTTAATAACTTATCTTTAAGGATTACTACTATAATCTTCCTAGTAAACTCTTCTTTAATAATTAATACTTATTATTCTCTTAACTATCTATATAGTATATTAAATAGATCTTATAAAATATAGAAGTATAGCTATAGTAATTATTTTTTAAGCCTATATAAGATAACTTAGGTAGTATAAGTAACTAAGTAGTTAGTATATTTAGCTCTTTATATACTAGTTATCTTAATATTCTATATAATATAAGTAAGTACTTAAAGTGCTTATTAATCTAGATATCTAGATTATTAATACTATAAAGCTTTATCTCTCTTCTTAATTTAAAGTTCCTATAATCTTCTTATTATATTTATAATTTTTAAAGATAATAAATAATAGTAAATAAGCTTATATTTAAGAATATAAAGTTATACTAGTAGTAAAGCTTTACTATTACTATATTATTACTAATTATTTTAAACGTTAGTATACTATCTAATCCTAAGTACTATATATTTACTTTTTTAAGTAAATACTTAGAGATAATATTTATATAGAATCTTTTAATAATTTTTATATTCTTAAGTAATAGATCTTCTATCTTCTTTTCTTAGGCGCTATTAATTACTCTTTTAATTATTTAATATTTATAGCTTAATACTAAAAGTAACTATATACTAGTATTAATACTATCTCTTAATCTAGCCTTTCTAAAGGTACTTTTCTTAATTAGACTTTAGTTATTAACTAAATATTCTACTCTTTTACTATTAAGACTAGTACTTATTTATAGTAGATAAGTAGTATATAATATATTATATACACTAAGTACTAAACTATTTTTAAATTCTATAAAGTTAATTAATATAGCTTATAAAGAACTTTAGTAATTAGTAGAAGATTTACTTTTACTTTATCTACTAGAATTAGTAAGTAATATATCTAGATAGAGCTTTTAATTTAAGCTAGTAACTTTTATATAGAAATTAGAGTTTTTAGGCTTAGCTAGCTATTTAATAATCTTAGTTTAGTTTAGATCTATTAGTTTAATAAGTATTCTATTACTTAAGTATAATTTAGTATATACTATCCTTAAGTACTTATATTTTATTAGCTTTTAGTTATATACTCTACTTAGCTTATATAAGTACTTAATCTTATTAGTATTTATTTTAGTATAGTACTTCTTTTTAAGTAGTAATTCTTCACTAGTATACATTATAAATACGCTTATAGATTTCTCTTTATTTAATTTAGAAGTAATTTTATATTCTTAGAATATAAGTAAAAATATATATAAGAGCTAATCTATAGTTATAGACTTACTTCTAATAGCTACCTATATTAAAATTATCTAGTAATAGTTCTTAGCTTATTTTAGTATAAAATTTATTTTAATTACTTCTAAGAAATTCTATATAGTAAAGTTACCTTTAATATTAGTAATCTTAAAGGCCTTAGTTTATGTATATAGTATTTACTATTATATAAACTAAGTATCTAGTTTAATCTATCTATTATATACTTTAACTAGGTAATTATACTTATAATTATTTTATATACTAAAAAGAGAGCGTTTAAAAGTACTTAGAATAATATAAGTATACTAGCTTCCTAAATAATACTTTAAGGTACTTAAAAGCTTTTAAGACTACTAAGTTTAGTATAAAAGAGAAGTACTTATAACTTTTATCTTTCTTTATAAAAGTAGTAAAAGCTCTAGCTATTATTAAGAACTCTTTAATAAACTATTTATAGAAGTTAGTAAACCTAAAAAGCGCTTAGATATTATAAATATTTTTAAGTATAAGCTACTCTTTAACTATAGCTAGCTTAGTAAGATCTATTTTAATACTATTAGTAGTAAGTATAAGCTCTAAGTACTTTACTTATTTAACTTTAAACTAGTATTTATAGAGTTAAAGTATATACTAGCGTCTTAGAGCTTATAGAGGACTTAAAATATATACTTTTTATAATCTTCTTCTTAGTTACTATAGATAAAGATATTATTTATATACGTAGAGTAGATTATATTTAAGTACTTATATAACGTTTTATTAGTAAATAATTAAAACATTCTTAGAGCGTTATATAAGCTAAAGAGTATAATAATATATTTATAAAGACTATACTAAGTAAGAAATACAATTTTCTCTTTATCTCTTTCTTTAACTTAAACTATATTAAAACTAGTAATAATATCTATAATAAATATTATCTATACCTTAGCTATATATACTAGAGTTTCCTTAATAGTAGAGAAAGTACTATAATTTTTATAAGTAATTATATTAAGCTACTAGTAGTCTATATATATATATATATATATATATATAGCTCTTTATTAAGTTTCTTAATAATAAGTACTAGTAAGGTATAAAGTAAAGTACTAAGTTATATAAAGCTTTTACTTAGTATATCTTCTAGATATTTCTTAACTAACTCTATTTCTATTTAAGTTAAGCTATATACTTTTAGTTAAAGAATACTAGAGCTAGGCTCTATAACTATAGCGTAGTTAACTCCTTTATATTAAAGTAGTAATATATTAGCTATCTTTAGGTTAAATAGGTCTAAGAGTACTAAGTATATAAAGTTTAAGACTAGAGCTCTAATCTCTACTTCTATTATAAGTAGTTAGTTTATTTTCTCTATATACTTTTTAAATTAGCTTATATAATAGTAAAAAGATAAATAAATACATTTTAGAAGGCCTATAACGTATAACTTTTATTAGTAGAGTCTAGTAGTTTATTAAAGTAGTCCTAGTAGTATAGCTTTATTTATATAATCTATTTTAGATAGTATAGAGTACTTAGTATAGTTACCTTAGTGCTAATTATTTAGATCTAATTTATAGTAGTATTATAATGCGTTTTACTATTAAGAAGTTTATTATTATATACTATATTAAGTAAGCTATTCTTAAAGTAGTTTACTTTATAGTTAGTATACTTAAATTCTATAAATTATATATAACTAAACCTAAAGCGTAGCTTATAGTAGTCTAGCTAGTTTATTCTTAGAATAATATTATATTTTCTAATATTTATTATATAAGCTAAGATAGTACTTATATAAGCTCTATACTTAACTTATATATCTACTACTTAAGTTATCTAAGTAACTTCTCTACTATCTACTAAAGCTAGTTAAATAAGTTTATTAATTTTATATAAGTAGTAGTATTACTACTTTACTTAGTAATTACTTATAGAATAGGTACTTACTTTAGTATTTACTAATATTATTATCTTCTACTATACTTTAGAAGGTAGCTAAATAGCTTTAGTAAATTCTAGTTAGTATATAAAGCTTAGTATAAGCTACTCTTCTAGAGAGATAGTAGATACTTAGTAGTATTAAGATATAAGGCTTATTAGTACGTTAAGCTTAAAAGTAGTAATCTCTAATTATTTATAGTATTATATTATTCTCTAGATCTCTTTATATACTTTATACTATTATTACTCTATATTATTATTAAAAAACTTATTATCTTTATCTTTATTATCTATAAAATTATTATATAGCTTATCTATTAGAGCTAAGCGAGCTTAGAACTTAATTAAGATAAGTATATTAATTAGATAACTACTTAAGAAAAGATTAGATAAAGATCTAGTATATATACCTCTCCTTTAGAGGGCCTTAATTACTAATCCTCTAGGCCTAATCTTATAATTAGCTTTAGCTTAAACTTCTATACTATAATATACTTTTTAGTCTACTTACTTAGAGATAAGTAGACTATAAAAGTAGAAGTAGTTAAGCTTACTTAGCTTATAATCTCTTATACTATAAAATAAGATTAGATATATTCTTTAGCTACTATTATATAGCTAGCTTTTTATACTAAGCGCTTTAAGGTAAGTAGCTAATTAGTTATTTAGATAGTATCTATAATTACTAAAAGACCTAATAGTAAGAGTAGTATAATTATATATTCTATTTATAGTAAGATTATAATAATAGCTTACTAAGCTAGTACTCTAATCTAACCTCTAAGAGGTATATATTAGAGTACTTAACTTCTTAGCTTTTACTTACTACTTCTAATATTATCTTTTAATATAATAAGTATACTTAGCTATCTTTTAATCTTTTACTAACTATATATAGCTTTCTAGAAAAGAAGCCTCTTAAACTTTTACTTAGTTTACTAATAATAATTACTTTTACTATTATAGCTATAATTACTTTATAGCTCTCTTACTATAGTCTCTAAAGTTATTATTAGAGCTACTTTACTACTTAGCTTACTATAGTTAAGCTCTATCTAATAATTAGATATCTAGTACTTATAAGCTAGTGTATCTAACTCTAACTTTATCTAAGAGTAAAAGTAAAGCTCTTATTACTTAGCTTCTTAATATTAGTAAGCTTTATAGTAATTACTACTAAGTTTATATTAAAAAGATCTTTAATAGTTAAACTAGTATTAAGTACTATAACTATATTAGTATAAATAGTAAGTATTATACTAAGTATACCTTATACTTATACTTTACTATATAAGACTAATCTTTTACTTTCTTCTTTTTTTACTTATACTATTTAGGCGTTTTACTAATCTTAGTACTATCTACTCTTTTATTACTAGTAATTTAGAAAGTCTTAAGTAAACTAATATATATAATAATCCTTAACTTATTAATCTTTTCTAACTTTTTCTAGCTTAATTATTTCTTATAAGGCTACTAGTATATCCTTACTACTTTTAATAATACTAATACTTACTTTAAAGCTATATAAGTAGCTAAAATATCTTATAAAACTAATTAGCTATAAGTAGCTAAGATACCTTAATTATTTACTACGCCTATAATAGCTTCTTTACTTCTCTTACTAAATAGCGCCTAGTAAGCTATTAGTTAGTTTTAGTAATAGTAGCTTAGCTATTAGTAGCTATTTAGGCCTACTTAGCGTCCTCTATATTAGTATCTTTAGCGTTAAGAACTTTAGTATAAGTAGCTTTAGTATAAGTAGCTTTAGTATTAATAGCCTTAGTAGTTTCTAAATATAAGCTTATTACTTAAGTATATACTATTCTTTAACTTTACTTAAGCTATAAATACTATAGGCTCTCTTAATTATTTTTACTTTTAGCTTATTAACTATAACCTTAGTAAGTAGTATACTTAGCTTTTATAACTATATTCTAAGTAAGTATCTAGCTATACTTATTAGTTAGTTAGAGCTACTATAGCTTAGCTACTTACTTACTATATTAGCTATAGTAATCTTTATAATAAGTATATTACTAAAAGTCTTAATAATAATCTAATAGTGCTTAGTATATACTATATTTAGTCTACTTATAAAGAGAAGCCTCTATATAACTTTAATTAGATATATATATACTTACCTAAGACTACTTAGCTCTATAATAATATTAATAAGATACTCTAGAAGTTCTTTAAGAGGTATAATAATAGTAGTAAAGGTAGTTATAGATACTAATTTCTTATTCTTAATTATAGTTTCTTTTATCTCTTTTCTTTTATTCTTATACTTTTTTTAAAAGAGTTAAGCTATAAGTTTTATACTTAGCTACTCCTCTCTTAAGAGGTTAAGCTTACTTAATCTTCTTTAATTAGTAGTACTAAAAGTAATTTCTTATAACTATAAATAATCTCCTTTTTACTATTACTCTTTATTTATAATTATAACTATTTTACTTATATTTTTAAGATTTAGCTACTTCTTAAAGTAATTAAATTACTAATATATAAGTAACTTAGTAAGCCTATTAATAAGTATAAAGTTTATTTCTAAGTACTCTACTAAGAATAATCTTTATATATACTCTTATTATAGCTATATATTCTAGATATTAATATAGTATAAGTATATTATAATCTATTTATTCTTTTCTACTATAAGTCTAATTATTTACTAATTATTATACTAAATATTCTAAAGCTTACTTAGATTAAGTATTAATTCTCTAAAGAAATACTTAAGCGCTATTACTTCTTTAGTTATATATTTTAGTATAAGTAGCTTAGCTTTTATAGTAGAAGTAGTAATAGTTATCTACTTAGTAGCCTTCTAGATTACTAGTCTACTAAATATTATAGCTATATATCTATAAGAAGATTAGTATATCTTTAGATTATTAGTAAATAATATATCTCTATATATTATAAAATCTAGTCTATTATTATTCTTATACTAGATTACTTCCTAGCGCGTTTAGTATAGGTATATAATTACTTAGTTTATAGCTTTCTAGTACTAATTACTAAGATTTATAAGGAAATATAATAGCTTAGATATTAAAAATATAATATTTACGTATAGTATAATTACTATATATAATACTAAGCTTACTTTCTCTTAGTATACTTTAATTTATTACTTAGTAGCTTTACTAGTATTCTTAATTAGTTCTTCTAATAGTAGTAAAGTTACTAGAAAGCTTTTATTTTTAAGACTAAATCTTTTAGTAATCTTATTAATAGATATATTATATACTAGTATAATTATTTAGTTTTAGTAATTCCTAATAACCTATATACTTAGGAACTACTCTACTAGCTCTTAATCCTAAATTTTATACTTTACTTTAATCTTATTTTATAGCTTATATACTTAACTTTTATAGCTCTTATAATATAGTAGTAGAATATTATTAATATAAAATAGTATTAAGATCTTTTAATCTTAATTAAAGAATAAGTATAGCTCTTCTTTTATAGCTATAAAGCCTAGTAATTAGAGTATACTTAAGAACTCTTTATACTAGAGTAGTAGTAAATCTCTTAAACTATAGAGTACTTAGTTAAGTTTTATATATATACTATTCTTTTTAAATTTATCTAGTATCTTATAGATTACTAGGTTCTCTACTATAATTATAGTATTAAAGAATACTCTTATAATATTATATTATATAATCTCTATATTAAAGTATATAGTAATTACTATTACTATATAGAATAACCTTATAGCTAGTATAGCTATATATATTAAGCTTAATAAATCCTTCTTTTAGAGATTACTTCTTATAATAATTTTTACTTTATATTTAAGTAAGAAACTATCTTAATTAAACTTATAAGTTTATACTTACTTTAGTAAGAGTAGCTAGCTTATAGTATTTAATCTTTATATCTCTAACTAAGTTTTTTATTTACTTAGTTAATTAACCTCTCTCTATAAAGCTTCTTTAAATAGCTCTTTATATCTATACTATAGTAATTACTTCTAAGTTATTAGTAGTAGTAAAAGCTTATTTTAGTAAAGATAAGTATTTCTTAAGAGTAGTATCTTTAGTATCTACTTAGTAAGTATTACTACTATAATTACTAAGTTTAGTATCTTATAACTTAATTACTTATCTTAGGCTTTATTTATACTTAATAAGTAAGTATTCTAAAAGTTATACTATAAATCTAATAGCTTATTTAGCTTATTAAGTTTTATAATTAATATATAAGTACTTCTAGTACTTCTTCTACTTTTTAGTTAATTATTTTAATCTTAATCTTAAGGTTTCTTTATTCTCTATAGTAAGTGCTAGTAGACTAATATATTAGTAGTAGCTTTATATAGTTTTCTACTTAATCTAGTAGTTAGTATAAAGGTACGTATATAGGTATACGATAGTTAAGATAGTTAATTACCTCTACTAAGTAAGATATTACGTATAAGTTGCTTAGGGTGCCTATATAGGTTAATGTTTATAGAGCTAAGCTACTAGTAGCTAGCTCTTATACTAGCGCTACACTAGTATAGACTCTAAGGAATATTAAAGTAATTATATCTATAATACTACTCCCCTCTTAAAAAAGAGTAGTTCTATTACTTAAACTAGATAGTATCTACTTAGTAGTCTTCTATAAGATCTATTATTACTCTATAACTCTATATATTATAAAAGCGATTACTACTTTTATACTATCCTCTCTACTTATATTAATTAATCTATTAGCTTCTAATAGAGGCTTTTATTATACTAGTTATAGATAGCGTAAGTAGTAAGGGTAGTAAGTTATATATTGTAATATCTATTAGTTAAAGTAGAAGTAGCCTTCTTTACGTTATCTTTAAAGGGCGACTAAGTAATAAGGTCTCTTAGGTAAGTAATAACTCTCTATTTAGAGACGTAGTTAACCTCTAGGCGACGTAGTCTTTATTTAAGATTAACCTCCTATCTTTATTTATTATTAGTTATAACTATTACTTTAAAAGTCGCTTTATAGGCGTTATTAGCTTATTACTTAGTCTATTAATATAGTTATTATAAGCGTTATAGTAAAGTTATCTAGTAGTAGCTCTCTTCTTATAACGTAGTATAACGTAGGCGTATAGAGTATAATATAGTAAGTTTACTAGAGGACTACTATTTAGGTTAAGACTATTAATAGTTTAATTAGGTAAGTTATATAAATAATAGGTCCTATTTACTTATTAGCGTTATAAACTTCTTATATAACTTAGAGCTTTTAGAGTACTTATTATACTAGTTAAATACTATTTTACTAGACTTAGTAAGGTTAGTATAAGGTTCCTATAATAGATTATTATCTTTATTAGAGTAGTTAGCCTATTATACTAAGTACTATAGTAGGCCTTTATAGTTCCTATTATATAGGTCTTTCTTATCTATATTTATATAATAGTCTTCTATTAACTTAATAGTATACTCTATATTATTATTAGCTTCTAGATTAAATTCTACGTTATTCTAAGCGTCTTAAACTTATCTAGCTAAGGAGTTACTTTTATAGAGGTGTAATAGCTATAGGTAGAATACGTTATATAGTTATTGTATATTAGGTAGTAGCTTAAGTTTATATACTATATTATTAATAACCTTAGAGATGCAAAATAGCCTTTAATTCTTATAGTTAAGTAACGCGCTAGGGTAGCTTATTTTTAGGTTATAAATATTAAGTATAATAAGGTTATTAAGCTTAAACTAGAGTATAGGTAGCTAATAGTTATTAGCATACTTAGCTTACTTTACCTAAGCCTATTTTATTAACTTATATAGCACTTTTACTAAGGCGCTAAGCTTACTAGTAAACTTATTAGCTTCTAGGCGTTATTACTATACTAGTATAGTAAGGCGTAAGGTATCCTATAAGGCTAGTAGTTTAATTCTACTTCTTAGCTAGTATCCTTTAGTTATATAGAATAGAGAGTAACTTATTATAGTACTAACTATTAAGTTTACTTTAAACTTAGCTATTAAGAGGAATAATATTTAGTTATTTTATTAGTAGTTAATATATACTCTAAAATACTATTTAAAGTAAGTATTAGTATTCTTTATTTAGCTATTAGTTTCTAGGTGCTATAACGTTAAAAACTTAAGCTTTATCTCTAGCCTTTAATAAAGGTATTACTAGAAATAAGATATAAACTATAAGCTTCTATTACTAATAATCTCTTTAGAGTACTCTTCTTTATACTATATATACTTAATAAAAGCTTTTACTAGCGTGTTAATAGTAAAGCTACTTATAAAGATAAACTTCTTCTTCTTAGTAAGCCTATTAATAATAATAAGGATATTAGTAAACGTCTATCTATTATATTAGTAAGGTAGTAGGTAGGTAATAAAGTCTATTAATATATATAACTAGTACTTATTAGGTATAGAAAGTAAGTATAGTAACCTATATTTACTATTTTAGTAGCTCTTACTTCTATAGTATATAAAATAGTTCTATATATACTTTATAATATCTATTATTATATATAGCTAGTAGTACTAGTAGCCTAACTTAGAGTAACTCTTATACTTTCTACTATAGCTGCTAACTAGTGTTTAGTAAGCTAAGTTAATAACTTTAGCTTATACGTTATAGGCGTTAGGGACGTAGACTTAGTTATTAATATATAGTAGGCTGTCTTTAATACTATAATCTACTAGCTTAATATATAACCTTATATTACTATAAATAAAGTTATATAAGATATATTACTAACTAGCTTTCTTAGCTTTAATAATACTTTATAAGGTAGCGTTATAAAGAGTAGTAGTAGTAATTACTTTATATAGGTTATTTTATAATAATATAGAGAAGAGCTTAGCTAGTTCGCTACTATTATCCTCTATTTCCTTATTAAGTAAGGCTAATATAAGTACTTACTCTATATAAGCTTTAGAGATATTATCCTCTTTACTTATTTAATATATTATTTAAGTAAGAGAGATAAGTAACTTATTAATATATCTTACTATATAACTCGCAAGGTAGATAGTATAGTACGTTCTACTATTATAACTAAAGCTAAGCGTAGTAATAAAAGCCTCTAGATCTACTTAATTAGGTTTAATTACTACTTAAACCTAATATTATCTACGTTTATTATCTACTTTCTCTAAGAGATTACCTAGTTATCTTATTAGAGCGTTAGGCTTAGTACCTTATTTACCTAGTTAGTACTTAATATAGAAATTAAACTTAGTAAGATACTCTACCTATTAAGCTTACTTATAGTTAAGTTTTTTAGTTATTATAAATATCTATAACGCTTAGTAGTCTAATAAGATCTAAATTAGTTTATTACTCTTAGTAAGCTTAAACTACTACTCTTTAAAAGCTTTAACTATAGTAAAGAGTTCTTTATTATAGATCTTATAGTTATACTCTACTAGATTTATTTTATAACTAAAGAAGGTAATAGGTTATAATACTCTATTATATATCTAGAATAGTACTACTACTATAATAAAATCTAATATATTAGTTTTAAGCTATATATCTAAGTTAGAATTAAAGTAGGTAAGAATTCTAGCGTTATAGAAGGCTTATTTAAGTTACTTAAATAACTTAACTATAGTAAAGTCTAGCTTTAGTAGAAACTTTACTATATACTTACTATTAACCTACTATATTAATTCTATAAGGCCTTTTATAACGTAAGAGTAGTTCTTAATAAATCTTTAATAGAAATTCGTAAACTTAAGGAAAGCTTATACGTCTTTAACGCTCTATAGTATCTACTATTTTAAGACTATAGCTACTTTCTTAAAGTCTATTTTAATACTATTAGTAGTAAGAATAAGTTCTAAATATTTAATGCGTTTAGTCTTAAAATAGTACTTCTTAGTATTAAGGAATATACCTACGTCCTTTAGTTATTAGAGGACTTTAAGGATATACTCTTTATAATCTTCCTTATACTTACTATAGATAAAGATATTATTAAAGTAAGTAGTATAGAAGTTATCTAAGTAGTCTCTTAATATCTTATTAATAAAGGTCTAGAAAGTTCCTAGTACGTTATATAGGCTAAAAGGTATTATAAAGTACTTATATAGATTATACTAGGTAAGAAATACTATCTTCTCTTTATTACTTACTTTAACGTATACTAAGTTAAAAGCTATAATAACGTTAACTAGGCTTATAATATAGATCTTAGCTATACGCGCTATAGTTTCTTTAATAGATAGTAGAGTATTCCTATTCTTCTTAGTAATAGTATTAAGCTATCTATAGTTAACGTAGATTCTTAACCTACTTCTTAGCTTCTTAACTACTAGTACTAGTAATATATATAGTAATATACTTAGCTTAATAAATCTTTTACTAAGTATCTTATTAATATAAGCTTTTATAGCCTATATCTCTTTATATATAAAGCTATATATATATACTTTTAGAAGTTATCCTTTAATATTAATAGTATAGTCTATACCTTTACGCCTTAGTAGTAAGATATTAGTAAGCTTAGAGCTAAAGAAGTCTTTAAACTTAGTATATACCTACCTAAAGAAGAGGGCCTTAATCTCTATATCTATTATAGGAGCGCTCTCTATCTTAGCTATATATTTCTTATAATTAGTATTACTAATAGTAGCTAAGCGCGTAATAGCTTCTTTTATTATAGTTTAGCTATTAAAGAGTAGTTTTAGTAGTAGTAGTTTAGACTCTACCTTTTTTTAGTAGTATAGTTCTACCTAGATAGCTTTTCTAGGTTACTATTATACTATCTTATAAGTAGCTTCTGCGCTAATAATATAGATATTACTTACTATAGTACTCTTACGCATCTATAATTCTAATAAGCGCTTATTATTATATACTATTTCTAGTAGTCTTTAGTATAGGTAGTTAGAAGTATAAAAAGTAGATTTAAACTTTATAGAGTAGACGTTACTAAACTTAAAAGTTAGGTAGTAAGCGTCTATCTAGTTTATACTAAGTATAAAGTTAAACTTACTAATATCTATAATATAGAATATAGTATTATAGATATAACTATTATATTTAATAGGTAGCTCTATAGCTTCTTATAAAGTATCTACTATACTACTATTAGTAAGCGCTAGTTAAATAGATTTAGTTATATACGTAGTTAGTAGTTTCTACTTCTTAACCTACTATTAGCTAATAAAGTATATACTAGCACTAGTATTAATAAAGATAGTAGTTTAGTACTAGCTATAGTCTAGCGTTATAATAGTTACTCTAAACTTAAGTTAACGCGTTAGTTAAAGTAGTACTTCTTTCTCTAGAGAAGTAGTAGAGACGTAATACTATTATACTATCTTCTATCTTAGGAAGGTAAGTAGCTTAGTAGTAGCTAGATTAAGATATTTATAGTAGTCTACAGTATCTTATACTATCTTATATACTATATACTATTCTTACTTCTAGTTATAGTTATAACTAGGAGCTACTAAAAACCTAGCGTTTTATCTTTAGTTATATTACTTACTATACTATTATTATTATTATCTATAAAGAAGCTATTATTATATTTATCTTCTTTATTATTAGTAGTATAGTCTATAGCTATAGCGTTTAAGTTAATCTTACTCTAGAGCTTAACTTTATAGCTAGAAGCCTTATTTTAAGCTATATACGTCTTACTATTATACTAATAGTAGGCCTTAGCCTTCTTTAGCTTCTACTATTACTTAGGTATATACTTAACTAGAGCCTTACGTTCTATATATTATCTACCTTATTAGCGTTACTTAGAGTTATAGTTATTAAGTAAATATATATATAGCTTCATAGTTAAAAGCTTAGATATCTTTAACTAGGGTAGCTTACCTTAATTAATCTATTTTTAGTTATATTCTACTTAACGCGTAAGGTTAAAGAACTTTATTAGAGTATTAAGTTATTAGTTGTTAAAGCTTATAGAGGCTATACTTACTAGAGCTAGTTTTATAAATTTATAAGCTTACGTAAGTATAAAATTATTATTATACTTAACTAGCTTATAGATAAATATAAAATAACTATACTAAGTAGTAAAGGGCTTATTAGACTTCTACTTAAGTAGTATATTAGGATCTATAAATATAGTATTTATAGTATTAACTTTTTTCTAGTAATTACTAGTATAGTATAGATTAAGAGCCTTAATAAGATTAAGGTAGCTTATAGCTTTAACGTTATTAATAAAGTCCTATATATTACTATTAATATAGCTCTCTAAGTAGCTAACTTAAAATTCTTTAGAGATAGTCTTATACTTAGTAATAGTAAGACTTTACTATTTATTATATAAAGTCTTATCTTTATTAGTATTACTAGTCTATACTAGAGAGTTATTAAGTTTAAAATAAACTACGTTACTACTACTCTTAAGTATTATTAATAGTATAGCTATAGGTATATTATCCTAAATAAAAAGTAACTAGTATAAGTAAGTTATTAATATTAGAGTCTAGCTATAGCTATTATCTTAGTCTTATTAGTTATAAAAGTAGTTACTAAGTAGTTTATAGTTATAGTTATAGCTAAGGTATAGGTTAGGTAACTATATATAATATACTTTATAGTTAATATACTTAAGGTTAGTATACTCTATATAAAGTATATTCTATTACTATTCTAGATTAAAGTAGCTACTATAGATTAGAGTATCTTATACCTATGTATACTTATGTTATAAGAGGGTATAGTTCTTAAAGCTAGGCTAATACCTACGTAGTTAGTCTACTAGGTCTTTATACTATTACTTCTATTTAGTAAGATTATATATAGCTTATTACTTAGTAGCGTTAAGCTAGTTACCTAATTCTTCCTATTCTTACTAATAATAAGTAGTTTTAGCTTTCTTAGCTTCTACCTACTATTATACGCTATCTACTTCTACGTTAGTAACTTATATAATATTATACTATAATTCTTACTTATTATAATACTTAATATATTTCTAGTTAAAGTAGTTAATATTATATTTATTAACTTCTTAGCTAGTATAGTAGTTATTATTATAGGCTTAGTCTTTTAGTTATTAGTAGAGCTATTTATTCTTAAGCCTTAGGTTATCGCACTCTTTCGTTACTTTATTACACTCTTTAATAACTATAATATAGCCTAGGTATTCTTATAGTATTATACGCTTATTTACTTTAGTATAAGAGGTACTATAAGAACTTAAGCTTATAGCTAGTATTAATAGTCTTAGAGTATTAATAAGAAGGCTAGAGCTACTTAAGAGCTTATTATCTTATATTTACTTAAGCTTATCTACTTAATTCTATAGGTTAGTAGCTAAATTAAGCTAGTAATTATACTTAGTATAGTAAATATAGTGTTTACCTTTATTAATATACCTATTAGCTACCTAGGCGTAATTACGCAGTATAAGTAGAATTTAAATAATATTAGTAAACTAAAATTAGAGATCTTAGTATACGTCTTAGTTAAAGTATACAGCATCCTTAATAAACTATTATACTTCTTCTTATTCTCGTCTCTTAGGGAGATTATAGCCTAGTATAATAGTATACTTATTATTAGTATTAGTATCTACTTTATTAGTATTTACTTATTATAAGATAACCTAGTTACTATTATTATATATAAGCTTAACGTATAATTTACTAGTATTCTTAAGAACCTATAGGTAGTTATTTCCTATTAGTAGATTAAAT
>Ga0210040_10003657_pt1 | contig 20649 bp, 21 predicted proteins | sample CryGeyCG12114_NA_FD_185462 | JGI IMG/M metagenome (GOLD analysis project Ga0210040, IMG submission 185462) | Groundwater microbial communities from aquifer - Crystal Geyser CG19_WC_8/21/14_NA (SPAdes) (version 2) | ecosystem: Environmental > Aquatic > Deep subsurface > Groundwater | place: USA... | reverse complement strand
ACCATCGAGCCCCCGCTCCGCAACCAGACGCAAGGCGGCCTCGTGGATAGCCTGCCAGGTCAGCTGCTTCTTCCGCTCACGCAGACCCGTCGACTCGACGGCTGCGGGGGTGGATTCGCTGATACTCACGGGAACTCCATTGTGACGGATGCCGCCGGGCGCCGCGAGGCACCCGGCGGTTCACACCCGTTCGGTTATCGGCGCTCGGGCGCCGAATCGATGTTGGGCTTGAGGAGAGCACCGCTGAGGTTGGCGGCCGCGACCGCTTCCGCTTCCAGGTCCTCGACGCCGCCGTCCCGGTCGGCCTGCTCCTGCAGAGCGGACTTCTGGCGAAGCGGCGGCGTGCGGAAGAACAGCGCCAGCACGAACGCGACCAGCACCACTCCGAGACCGATCCAGTAGATGACGATCGTCGAGGAGTTGAAGCCGACGAGGAACGGCCTGGTGAGGCGCGGGTCGGCGCCGTTCAGGAACGAGGTGTCACTCACCGACGCGTTCGTCTCAACCGAATCGGACCCCGACTGCAGTTCGTCGACGATCGTGGGCACGACCTCATCGACCACCGCCTGCCGCTGGGCGTCATCGCTGTAGTCGATGGTGAGCTGACCGTCGACGACTGAGGCGTCAGCCTGCTCCGCGGCCGCCTCGAGCGCCTGCTGCTCCGCGGCGGGAGTTGCGGCGGCAACCTGCTGGTCGATGACCTGCTGAGCCGCAGCGGCGGGGACCGCACCCGCGTCCACCTGTTGCTGCACGGCAGCGGTCACCTGCTCGACGACCGCATCGTCAGCGGCCTGCGTGGCCGCCGCGGTGCCCTCGTCGAGAGCCGCCTGCACGCTCTCCTGAATCGGGCCGACGATCGGCGTCCAGATCTGCTCCATCGCGCCGGCGTTCGCCGGGTCCGCAGCGACGGACGGGGTGAGCGCCGCATCGAGCGCAGGAGCTAGGTCGTCCTCGTTCTGCAAGGCGGTCCCGATGCTGGTCGGCACGAGAGAGAAGAGAACGGACAGAAGCACTGCCGTACCGAGGGTTCCACCGATCTGCCGGAAGAACGTCGCAGCACTCGTGGCGACGCCCATGTCGCGGGCTTCGACCGCGCTCTGGCTGGCGAGCGTCAGGGTCTGCATCAGCTGGCCGAGCCCGAATCCGATGAGGAACATGCCGAGCATGAGGAACCAGAGCGGGCTGTCCACGGAGACGTACGTGAGGACCAGGAAGCCGAGAGCGGTGAACGCCGTGCCCGTGACGGGGAAGATTCGATACTTGCCTGTGCGAGCGACGATCTGACCCGAACCGATCGACGCGATCATGAGCCCGAGCACGAGCGGCATCGTGGCAAGACCCGCCTGAGTCGGACTGAGGCCCGTGACGATCTGCAGGTAGAGCGGGATGGTCAGCATGGCACCGAACATCGCGAAACCGACGAGGAACGACAGGATCGTCGCCATCGAGAACACGCCCGAACGGAACAGCTTCATCGGGATGATGGCGTCGTCACCGAGCCGCGACTCGACGACGATGAAGGTGACAAGGCCGACCACACCGAGCACGTAGCAGATGATGGCGGCGGGCGAATCCCAGCCCCACTCGCGGCCCTGCTCAGCGATGAGCAGCAGCGGAACAAGCGCGACGATCACGGCCGTGGCACCCCACCAGTCGATGCGCGGTGTGCGCCTGTCGCCGAACTTCGGCAGGTGCAGGAAGGTGATCACCATTCCGAGCGCGAGCAGACCGATCGGCAGGTTGATGAGGAACACCCAGCGCCAGCCGTCGATGAAGAGGATCTCGTCCGCACCGGCGAAAAGACCACCGACGAGCGGCCCGATGACGGATGAGATTCCGAAGACGGCGAGGAAGTACCCCTGATACTTGGCGCGCTGACGCGGCGCGAGCATGTCGCCCATGATCGCGAGCGGCAGCGACATGAGCGCACCCGCACCGATGCCCTGAACGGCGCGGAAGCCGGCGAGCATGAGCATCGACGTCGAGAAGCTCGACAGCAGCGAGCCGATGATGAAGATCGAGATACCGAAGATGAACAGCGGTCGACGCCCGAAGATGTCGGACAGCTTGCCGTAGATCGGCGTCGTGATCGTCGAGGTGATGAGGTACGCGGTCGTCACCCAGGCCTGCTGGTCGAGGCCGTGCAGGTCATCGCCGATGGTGCGGATCGCCGTGCCGAAAACCGTCTGCCCCAGAGCGGACAGGAACATGGCCGACATGAGCCCATAGATGACGAAAAGGATCTGCCGGTGGCTCATCACGGGCGTCGACCCGGCAGAGGAGACCGGGCCGGTGTGCTCCTGAGCTGGAGCTTGTGTAGTCATGCGTGTTCCTTGCAGTGAAAAGTGGGAGGCGCGGGGCTGAGCCGGTCCGAATCAGACGGAGGGGCCAACAGAAGCGGTGCGCGTTGCTTACCGTGCAATCTTACACTGACTGCAAGTTTGCGGCTAGTGCAGCTTCGCCCGAGCTTTCAGGCGCCCCAAAAAGGGCCCACGCCAAGCGCATCGAAGGAAACATGGGACGCCCATCTCGATCAGCGATGGCGCCGAACCGGCCGCCGCACAGAGAGGACCCGCGGCGTGCTGAAGGGTGGTCCTGCTCGCTTCAGGAGCGCTCGTCGAGAGCCTCGCGGGCACGACGTCGCAGCGAACGGAACTGCTCCCGCAGCTTCGCCGACAGCGGCGGGACCTCGGTCACCGGGTCGCTCACCTTCTCACCGCGATAAAGCTGTTCGAACACGTCGAGTGTCGTTTCGATGTCGTGCGGCTCGATGAGACGGAGGGACGCATGCTTCATCACGTTCAGCTCTTCGTCGGGAAGCCGCAGCACCGTCTCGAGGCGGTTGGCCAGCTCCTGCACATCGTTCGGCGGGAACAGGTAGCCGTTCTCCCCGTCGTGCACCAGGTGAGGCAGCGCCATCGCGTCGGCCGCAACGACCGGTAAGCCTGAAGCCATCGCCTCCATCGTCGCGATGCTCTGCAGTTCAGCAGTCGACGGCATCGCGAACACGGTGGCGTTCGTCAGCGTCCGTCGAAGCTTCGCATCCGTCACGCGGCCGTGGAACACGACCCGATCGGCGATGCCGAGCTTCTCGGCCAAGTTCTGCAAGTTCTTGAGCTGATCGCCGCCTCCGATGATGTCGAGCTTCACATCGAGATCGGCAGGCATGACCGCGATCGCCTCGATCAGCGTGTCGATCTGCTTTTCGCCTGTCACCCGACCGGTGAAGACAACTCGGTTCTCGGTGCGGGGCTCGAACTTGGGCGTGTAATCACTGGCCCGGATCCCGCACGAGATCGCGTGCACATTGTGCAGGCCGGTCATCTCTTCGAGATATGACGCGGCCTTTCTCGTCGGCGTGGTGAGCTCGGCTGCGCGGGTGAGGATGCGGGTCGCGTCCTTCCATGTGAGCTTCACTGCGAGCGGCCAGATGAACCTCGGCAGCCCGGAGTGCTCGATCAGGTTCTCGGGCATGAAGTGGTTGGTCGCCACAATGCGAATATCGCGCTTCATCGCCTCATGCGAGGCTCCACGCCCGGACATCAAGTGCGATTGGATGTGCAGCACATCCGGCTGCACACCATCCAGCACGCGGCTCGCATTCGCGCGCAGCCGCCACGGATAGACGAAGCGAAGCCAGTCGTGACTGATCCAACGCATACTCAAATCGCGATGCACGGTGAGGAGCTCACCGCCATGCTCCTCTTCGAGGACCGTGTGCCGGTTGTTGTGCGACTGCGCCATGACGTGCACGTCGTGGCCGCGGGCTTTGAGGCCTGCACCGAGGCGGACGGCGAAGTTCGCGGCACCGTTCACGTCAGGAGCGAAGGTGTCGCAGACCAGGACGACGGTGAGTCTCTGCTCCGTCGTGACCGTCGTGACCGTCGAATCGGAGTGCGCGTCGATGATTGTCCTCACAGTGGCGACTGCCCGTCAGGGCCGCTATCACCAATCACGCTAGCCCATACGTGCAGTCGGGCCGGTCCGCTCGATCGCGTGGCGGCGAAGGCCACCGCCCTCAGCGTTTGATGCCGGGATGGTGTTTCGCGAGTTCGAAAACGCCGAACACGGCGATCGCTCCGGCGATCAAGAACGCGGGCGCCACCCACATCGGAGCCTGCGACGCCTCGCCGAGCACCACGATGCCGATTCCGACGGCGACCATCGGATCGACGACAGTGAGTCCAGCGATGACGAGATCCGGAGGTCCCGACGAGTAGGCGGTTTGCACGAAATAGGCGCCGAACACACTCGCGAGCAGCAGACCCGCGATACAGGTCAGGGTCAGCCACTCGAAATCGCCCTGGATGACCCGGTTGATGACGACCTTCGCGAGAGTGGCGACGAAGCCGTAGAGGACGCCCGCGCCGATGATGTAGAAGATCGCGCGGAAACGGCGGTGGAAAGCGGCGAACAGGATCCCGAACGCCGTGAGCACCACCGCGAGGACGATGAGGATCGTGATCAGGTGCTGATCTGTGACCGTCGGCTCGACCGCTGTTCGTGCAGCCACCGTGACGAAGAGTCCGACGCCGAGCACACAGAACGCGATCGCCCGAATGGACGCCCCGTTCAGCGACACACGGGACACCCGGGCGTTGACGACGGCGGTGATGACGAGTGCGATCGCGCCGAGCGGTTGAACGACGATGAGCGGCGCGAAACCGAGACTGGTCAACTGCAACACGATCGCGAGACCGAGCATGAGCGTGCCCATCACCCACGAAGGACGCTGCACCAGCGAGATGATCTGACCGACGCTGAGCCCGCCGAGCGAGGCACCCCGGATCTCCTCGACCCTGGCGACGCCGCGATGCTGGAATTGGGCGCCGAGACTCAGGAAAACCGCCGCAACGAGCGCGAGCGGGATGCCGATGTAAGGAAGCGATTCGCGGACCTGGTCGGAGAGAGAGGTCAGGTCCGGCATCACGACCTCGACCTTATTACAGGCCCCGCTTCGCTAGTCTTAGGCGGCTATGGCGATCCTTCCCATCCGTATCACCGGTGAATCCGTCCTCCACGAACCGGCGAAACCGGTCACCGTATTCGACGATGAGCTGCGCACTCTGGTCGACGACATGTACGAGACCATGCTCGCCGCTCCCGGCGTCGGGCTCGCCGCTCCGCAGGTCGGAGTGCCGCTTCGCCTCTTCGTCTACAACTATCCCGACTCGGCCGGCAGTGAACGCCGCGGTGTCGCCATCAATCCGGAACTGTGGATCTCGCCTGCGCCCGTCACCGAGGCGGACGAGGACGCCGACTCCGAAGGCTGCCTCTCGGTGCCGGGCGAGCGCTTCCCGCTCGTGCGATCGCAGCGAGCGTTGCTTCGCGCCGTCGATCTCGATCGGAAGCCGTTCGAGATCGAGGCTTCCGGATGGTTCGCGCGGATCTTCCAACATGAGTACGACCACCTGGACGGCGTCCTCTACGTCGACAGGCTCGATCTCATCTACGGTCGCCGCGCGGCGAAGGTGATCCGCAAATCCGGCTGGGGCACCCCCGGCAACTCCTGGCTCCCCGGCGTCGACGACCTCGAGGGCTGACCCGAGCCCCCGCGAGCGCGGTGGTTCGCGGCCAGCGCGGAGGTTGCAGCCCCTGCGCTCGTGGCAACACACCGCGCTCGCGGGGGTAGGGCGGGGCTAGGTGAGGAGGCGGATGCCTGCGGCGGTCAACGCTGCGGCGAGGACCGCGACGATGAACGGCGCCTTCAGCGCGTAGAGGATCGCGGCGACGGCGAGGGCGGGAACTCGCGCGTCGATCTCGATCCGAGTGCCGGCGGCGAGAGTCTGCACCGCGATCAGGGCGGCGAGAAGCGCGACCGTCAACAGGTCGGCGGTGCGCGCCGTGGTGGGACGCGCGAGCACGCGGGCCGGTACGAGGTAGCCCGCGAGCTTCAACGCGAGACAGGCGATCGAGGCGAGAAGGACGATCTGCCAGACGGTCATGCCGCTCCCCCACCGTCGTCGACCTCGCGAGCGGGCGATCCGAACAGGTTCGTCACGCCGAAGACGACTGCGACCGCGGCCGCGATCAGCACCGGGAGCCCCGGCTGCAGCCACGGCGTCAGGACGGTCGCCACCACGGCGGCCCCGATCGCGACGACCACGGGTTGAAGTCGCCGAAGGCGCGGCCACAACAACCCGAGGAAGGCCGCCGCGGCAGCGGCGTCCAATCCCCATGCGCTGACATCTCCGATGGAGTCGCCGATGAGCGCGCCGACCAACGTCGTCAGGTTCCAGCCGACGAAGACGACGAGCCCCGTAACCCAGAATCCGACCGAACGAGCGCGCGGGCTCTGCTGTGCGGTGGCTACCGCCGTCGATTCGTCGATCGTGATCCACGCCGCAGCCACCTGACGCCAGAAACCGGATCCGACGAGAGGTTTGACGCGGATTCCGTAGAGCGAGTTGCGGGCGCCGAGCAGCGCCGCGCTCGCGATCGCCGAAGGCCCGGCGGCCACTCCCCCGGCGGCGAGCACTCCGACGACCGCGAATTGCGAGCCGCCCGAGAACATCACGAGGCTGAGCACGCAGGTCTGCCACACATCGAGGCCTGCGGCCACCGCGAGAGCTCCGAACGAGACGCCGTAGGTCGCCGTCGCTACGCCGACAGCCCAGCCGGTGCGGGCGGCCGATCTGCTCTCGAGGGCCGCCGCCTCGTCAGCGGGTTCCGCCACGGGTCAGGTCGACGCCGTGCACGCCGTTGTGGTGCTTCAGCGCGGGGAACACCGCCGACACGGAGAACCCGACACCGGCGGTCTGCGTCGCGCTGAACACGCCACCGAACACGTGCGTGCGCTCGCGCATCTCTTCGATACCCGGACCGACGATCTGCTGAGTGAGGGTGCGCAGGTCTTCTTCGACCGTGTAACCGGTCGACGTGTTGGGATCGAGGCCTCGACGCACTGCGGCGTTGCGGAATCCGTCATCGTCCACCCGCACCTGCAGCCCCTGCACCGTCCAGGTGAAGGTCACGCGCGCCGTCGTGCCTTCGCCCCCGTACTTGAGTGAGTTGGTGAGCGCCTCTTGCAGGATGCGGTACACCGCCAGCTCGGCGCCGGGGCTCAGCTCGTACGCGGTTCCCGCTTCCTCGAAGGTGACGACGAGACCCGCGTCACGCATGAGTTTGAACAGCTCGCGCGATGACTTCAGCGTCGGCTGCGGCAGCATGTCCGCCTCGCTCTCGCGCACCAGGTTGCTGACACGGCGCATATCGGCGAGCATCGCGCGCGCCGTATCGCCCATCCCGATGGCGGCGCGGACGGCAGCCTGGGGGTTGCGTTCACCGGCGTAGCGAGCGCCCTCGGCGTCGGAGACCAGCATTGAAACGCGGTGCAGGGTGAGGTCGTGCAGTTCGCGGATGATCCGGAGACGGCCACCCTGCGCAGCGACGAGCAGTTCGAGGTCGACGCGGTCTCGCGCGGAAAAGCCGAGTTCACCGATCATCGCCGTGAAGCGGCGCCGCGCGACGATCCAGAGGACGAAGAAGACGACCGCGAGAACAGCGAATACGGGTACGAGGAACACCGCAAGGGCGCCGAGATCGACCATGTGGGGAGTCTATTTCGAGGTAGCCCGCCCGCCTCGGTGCGACGCGGGCGGATCTTCGTTCACGTTCGACGCACAATTGTCGAGGGGAAAGAAGGCCGGACGTGGACCAGGACGAAGTACGAGCATCACTGAGCGCGGCGAGCGCGGATGCGCAGCGCCTCCTTGTGACGCTCGGCGCCGATATCGCGAGCATCGTCGACGCCCGCCGAGACTCCTCCACCGATGACGAACACGATCCGGAAGGGGCGACCCTCGCCTACGAACGATCGCAAGCCGACGCGATGCGCTCAGGAGCCCTCGAACGACTGGTCGAGATTCAGGCCGCGCAGGAGCGCCTCGAACGAGGCGCGTACGGGACCTGCGCCGTATGCGGCGTTCAGATCCCGGAGGCGCGGCTCGCCCTTCGCCCCTGGGCGACGCGCTGCGTCGAGCACGCACGCTGACCGCATCTTCCCCAGGGCCGACCGGCGACGGCCGGACTCGAGCCGGAGACGAGAGAGGGCAGAGAAAAAGGCCCAGAGGGTGGAGCCCCTGGGCCTTCGCTCCCCGACTTGGACTCGAACCAAGAACCTGCCGGTTAACAGCCGGCTGCTCTGCCAATTGAGCTATCGAGGAATGCGTTTTACGGCGACGACTATCGTAGCAAACCCTCAGACGCCTCGACGACGACTCGCGAAATCGGCCCTGAGTCAGTAGCCGCTCGCCGGGTCGACGATGCCCACGAAGTCTTTCCCACCGATGAACGCTTCGACGTTGTCGCGCACGCGCCCCGCGAGAAGCGGCTGAGTCATCTCGTGCGTGTCAGCGGAGTGCGGCGTGATGATCGCACGCTCCTCGCTCCACAGCGGATGCCCGTCCGGCAGCGGCTCAGGGTCGGTGACATCGAACCCTGCTCCATAGAGCCGTTCCTCGCGCAGAGCCTCGACGAGCGCGTCCGTGTCGATGAGTTCCCCTCGCGCGATGTTGACGAGCACACTCTGCGGGCGCAGGAGTGCGATCCGGCGTGCATCGAAGAGCTTGCGGGTCTCGTCGGTGGCCGCCGCGGCGAGCACGACGACATCTGCCTCAGGCAGAACCTCGTCGATTCGATCGCTCGTCACCGTACGGGCAGCCCCCTCCACGTCGCCGTCCGATCGTCGAACAACGGTGATCCGAGTGTCGAACGGCTCGAGAAGACGCATCAGCTCGACGGCGATGCCACCGGCTCCGACGATCACGACGTTGCTGCCGTACAGCGACTCGCCCATCTTGTCGCCCCACGAGTTCGCACGTGCCCGTGTGCCGATGTTGCGCAGAAGCGCGAGGACCAGCATGACCGCGTGCTCGGCGACCGGCTGAGCGTATGCACCTTTCGCGCTCGTCCAAAGCAGGTCGTCACGGGTCAGCTCTCGAAGCGCGTCGGCGAATTTGTCGACGCCCGCCCACGGCAGTTGCACCCACTGCACCTTCGGATGCGTTTCCAGGACCTCGACGAGTGTCTCGGGCTTCTCGTTCGCCAGCCAGATCACGGCGCGCGTTTCGTCGCCGAGCGGGACGAGGCTGCCACCCGCCTCGATGATCGCATCCCGCACGAGAGGTGAGGCTTCGGCATCCGGCAGGAGCGTGATACCTCCGACCTCTGGCCTGAAGGCTGAGCTGTGGGGCGAAGCTCCCGAGACGGAACGGTGGACGGAACGCGAGGTAGCCATGCAGCTATTGTTCCGAACTCCGCTGTGTGGCTTGCTTTCAGGTCAGCGAGCGTTCGGGTCGGGCGGAAGCGGGATGGGGCCGGTCGTGGCCACGTACTCGTTCGCGAGCCCCTTGATGTACGGATGCTCGGCGTGCGACAGAACCTCGGCGACGGTGCCGAGGCCGATGAGCTGCCCCTTCTGCAGGACGGCGACCCGGTCGGTGAGCCGCGACACGATGGCGACGCCGTAGTCGATGATGAGAGCCGAGAACTGCCGTTCGCTCTGCAACTCGAGGACCGAGTCGATGACGGGACCCTGCGCGATCACGTCGACTCCGCCCGTCGGCTCGTCGGCGATCCAGAGAGTCGGCTCGAGGATGAGCGACTTCGCGATCGCGACACGTTGCCGCTGACCGCCGGAGAGTTCATGGGGGTAGCTGTTCATGACGCCGAGCGGCAACTGCACGGCGTCGATCAGCTCAGCGACCATCCGCCCCAGCTCGTGGCGATCGAAACGGCGATCGCGAGCGATCACGGGAGCACCGACGTTCTCGGCGACCGTCGATCCTGGAGTGAGGAGCCGGCCTGCGTTCTGCGGGAGGTATCCGACGTGGAGAGACAACTTGTCACGGTCGCGCCGGCCGAGCCGTCGAAGCTCGTGCCCGAGCACCTGCACAGAACCGCCCACGATCTCGGGTGCACCGAACTTGGCACCCCGCCCTGTCTCGCCGGACAGGAGCCGTGCAAGTGCGCTTTTTCCCGATCCTGATTCGCCGACCACGCCGACCAGCTCGCCTGGGGCGATGGACAGAGAAACTCCGTCGAGCGCTCGGCACGCCGGTCCACCATGCGTGGACGGGAAGACGATCGACGCGTCGCTCAGGGTTGCGACGGCTTCGTTACCAGTCAGTGCCACGCCTTCATTGTCACCCAGACGGCACGGAACCCGCAGCCCGCGCGTCCGCTCTCAGGCCTCTCGCAGCGCCCGCCGCTCGGCTTCGAGGTTCACGAGGCCCTGCTGCACGGTGCGGTACCGCTCGGGGTCATCGGCTGGGGTAGTCCGCTGCAACTGGGCGAGCAAGTCGCGTTTCCTGCGGAGAAGATCGCGGTCGACGAGCCGCGACGCGACATCTTTCACGTAGTTGCGCAGCGACTCTTCGCCTCGGTGCTGCGGAAGCGGCGCGATGGCGAGCTGACGGACGAGACCGACGAGCGGCTCAGGAACCCCTTCGACGACCTTCTCGATCCACTCCGCGGACCCCGCCGTGTCCGCATTCGCTGCCACCACGTCTCGGATCGCGGCGAGCGCCCGGTTTCCGAATCCCGTGCTCGTCGCCGAACGCAGCAGCGTGTCGCCGACGAGCGCTGGGTGTTGGAGGATCGCCATCATCGCGTCCCGTTCTAGTCGCGTGCTGGCATCCGTCGGCAGTTGCGAAAGATTGGGGCCTTGAGGTTTCGGCGGTGGCGCGTCGTCCGCTGCTGCGTCGTTCGACGTCGGCGGTTGCGGCTTGGGCTCGCGGGCAGCCTGAGCCGCCCGCGCAGCTGCGGCGGCCACGGCGCGCGAGACCTCGTCGAGATCCATCCCGAGCCATCGGGCGAGTTCGCGCGCGTAGCCCGGCCGGAGCGACGGGTCGCGGATCCCGGCGACGATCGGCGCTGCACCGCGCAGCGCCGACACACGGCCCTCGACGGTGTCGAGGTCGTGGGCGGTCAGCTGCTGCCGGATCATGAACTCGAACATCGGCCGCTTGGCCTCGATCATGCCTCTGACGGCCTCGTCTCCGCGCGCGAGACGAAGATCGCACGGGTCGAGCCCCTCGGGTCCGGTCGCGACGTAGGTCTGCGCCGCGAAGCGCTGCTCCTCGGCGAACGCACGCACTGCTGCTTTCTGCCCCGCCGCATCGGGATCGAAGGTGAAGATCACTTCGCCGAGGCCGGTGTCGTCACCGAGCACCCTGCGGAGGATCTTGATGTGGTCGACTCCGAACGAGGTTCCGCAGGTGGCCACGGCGGTCGTGATACCCGCGAGGTGGCACGCCATCACGTCGGTGTAGCCCTCGACCACGACGACTTGCCGGGCGCGGGACATGTCGCGCTTGGCGAGGTCGAGCCCGTAGAGCACCTGGGATTTGTGGTAGATCGGCGTCTCGGGCGTGTTGAGGTATTTGGGGCCCTTGTCGTCGTCGAAGAGGCGACGCGCGCCGAATCCGACGGTCTCGCCGGTGAGGTCGCGGATGGGCCAAACGACGCGGCCCCGGAATCGGTCGTAGGCCCCGCGGTCACCGCTCGAGACAAGCCCCGCCGCGGCGAGCTCATCTGCCGTGAAGCCGCGGCCGCGCAGATGCTTCGTCAGCATGTCCCAGCTCTTCGGCGCATAGCCGACCCCGAAATGGCTGGCGGCCGCCCGGTCGAAGCCGCGTTCGCCGAGGAAGCGTCGCCCCGGATCCGCATCGGGTGTTGCGAGCTGTTCGACGAAGAACTCCCCCGCCGCTCGGTTCGCGGCGAGGAGACGTGCCCGGTTTCCCGTTTCGGTGGCGGGGCCGCCGTCTTCGTAGTGCAGCGTGTAGCCGATGCGCTGAGCGAGCCGTTCGACCGCTTCGGCGAAGGTCGCGTGGTCGATCTTCTGCAGGAAGGTGTAGACGTCGCCGTCTTCGCCGCAGCCGAAGCAGTGGTAGCGGCCGACGGCAGGGCGCACGTGGAAGCTGGGACTGCGTTCGTCGTGGAAGGGGCACAGCCCTTTATGCGATCCGACCCCCGCGGACTTCAGCGAGACGTGATCGCCGACGACATCGAGGATGTTCGTGCGAGACCTCACCTCGTCGATGTCGCTCTTGCGAATCAGTCCCGCCACACGAGGAGTTTAGATTCCCCCGCCGACCCTTCCCCCCTTCGTCCCGAATCAAGGAGATTCGGATCCGGCCGAGTCCAGATGGCCCCTACCTGCGGCGGCGAGCGCCACTTCTCCTTGATTCGGTACGAGTGAGGGGTCAGGGGCGGCCGGCGGAGGCGAGGGTGGCGCGGCCTCGGCGGGAGGCGGCGCTCGGGGCGGTACGGATCGATCGGGGCATGGCCCGGTAGATGCGGAGCATCCACGTGAGGCGACGCTGGTAGTCATGTTCGCGGGCGGCGCTCCAGTCGACTCCGTAACCTCGACGGATGCGCTCGGGCAGCAGTCCGGCCGTCACGACACGGGCGAGTGGAAGGACGGGACCCATCCACGGCGCGGGCCGGTCAGGGCGCAGCAGCTGACGTGCGACCCGACGCGCCGTGGGTGAAACCTCGAGACGCTCGAGCTGCTGCGCCCAGTACTCGGCGAACGCGGCGCGGTCGACCGGCCAGAGCTCGGCGGGCATGCCGAGAGCGGTGCCGATGCGGGCGCTCCGGAAGTACACCTCATCGGCGGACGTGTCGTCGAGCGGCCCCCACGCCAGCTCGTACATCTGAACCGTCGTGTCGTACAGCGTCGCCGCGACCCACAACTGCAGGTCGGGGTCACGGGCGTCATACGCCGGCTCTCCCGTCTCAGCACGCACGCCGCGATGCGCACGTCCGACAGCCCGAGCCGATGCCCGAATCTGCTCCTCGGTGCCGAACGCGAGCGTGTAGAGGTAGTCGACTGTGCCGACGAGCCGCTTCGTCGGGTCCGAGGCGAACTCGCTGTGCTCGGCGACACCACGGGCGACGGCAGGATGCGCGAGCTGCAACAGCAGAGCCCGCCCACCACCGGCGATCAGGATGAATTCGGCAGCGACCTCTTCGAAGCGCGCGGGCCGGCCGCTCAGCCGACGAGTCGGTCGTGCCATGCGATCGCGGACTGGTCGGTGAGGCTCGCGACCTGATCGACGATCGCGCGCCGACGGCCCGCTTCGTCGGTCGCGTCCCGGTAGTCGGCAGCGAACGCCGCATCGAGCGCATGAGGGCGTTCGACGAGGACATCGGCGAGCTCGCGCAGGATCTCGCGCTGCTGCACGTAGACGGGTTCGCGACTCGTGCTGGTCATCACGAATGCCGCGACGATGCCCTTCAGCACGGCGATCTCCGCCCCGATATCGCGGGGAACGACGACACTCGCGCCGAACCGGGCCAGCTGCTCCCACGGATACGCCTCACGTGTCGCACGTGTCGCGCTTCCGGCGAACCGGCCGATCAGCTGACTCGTGAGGTTCTTCAAACGCCCCTGGTCGCGGCGTGAGGCATCCCAGGTCGAGACCCAGATGGGCAAGGCCGCAAGCCGCTCGAAAGCCTCGACGAGCTCGCCGTGATCGAACTCACCACCGACCCACGAATGCATCGCGGTGACGAGACTGTCGTGTTCGGTCGCGGCACTGAGAGCCGCGACGTCGACGTAGCCGGCCGTGACCGCGTCCTCGAAGTCGTGTACCGAGTAGGCGATGTCGTCGGAGAGGTCCATCACCTGTGCTTCGACGCAGCGCACACCGGCGGGCGCGTCGCGTCGCAGCCACTCGAACGCCTCCATATCGTCGGCGTAGACGCCGAACTTCGCTCGTCCACTCGGGTCGGCGATGGACTGGCTCACCGGCCACGGGTACTTGCAACTCGCGTCGAGACTCGCCCGCGTCAGATTGAGGCCGTACGGGCGACCGTCGGGCCCGAAGGTCTTGGGCTCGAGCCGTGTCAGCAGACGCAGCGACTGGGCATTGCCCTCGAAGCCGCCGATGCCCTCTGCCCAGTCGGCGAGCGCCTTCTCGCCGTTGTGTCCGAACGGCGGGTGGCCGAGGTCGTGCGCGAGACAGGCAGTGTCGACGACATCGGGATCGAGTCCGAGGTTCGCGCCGATCTCGCGCCCCACCTGAGCCACTTCTAGCGAGTGAGTGAGCCGGTTGCGTGCGAAGTCGAGTCCGGCGGTCGGGCTCAGCACCTGCGTTTTCGCCGAAAGCCGACGCAGCGCGCTCGAGTGCAACAGTCGGGCCCGGTCGCGCGCGAAGTCACTGCGCCTGCTCGAGTGCTGCTCGGGAAGCCAACGTTCGCTGTCGCGTTCGTCGTACCCGGCGCCCGACAACGTGGGATCAACCACCGCTGTTCTCGAGTTCCGCACCCGCGACGTCGCGACGATCCGCCGCCGCGATCTCGCGACTTTCGAGCCAGCCGTCCGGCAGGACCGTGCGCTTCGGGGTCCCAGCCCGCCCGCGCTGGCCCTCTGCGGCATCGCCCGGGTACGGTTCGTCGGCGTCGAGGCTGCCGAGGAGGTCGTCGATGCGCTGCAGGCTGTCGGCGGTCGCGAGAGCGGCACGCAGTTCGCCGCCGACGGGGTAACCCTTGAAGTACCACGCGACGTGCTTGCGGATGTCGCGGCAGCCTCGCTCCTCGCTCGCGAAGAACTCGACGAGCAGCTCGGCATGCCTGCGGAACGTTGCTGCGACCTCGCCGAGCGACGGCTCGACACGTGTCTGCTCCCCGGCGAAGGCGGCGGCGAGATCGGCGAAGAGCCACGGACGGCCGAGGCAGCCGCGGCCGACTACGACCCCGTCGCATCCGGTCTCGTCGACCATGCGGACGGCGTCGGCGCCGGACCAGATGTCGCCGTTGCCGAGGACGGGCACGTCCGTGATGGTCTGTTTCAGCTTCGCGATGGCGGACCAGTCGGCGTGCCCAGAGTAGAACTCGGACGCCGTCCGCGCGTGCAGTGCGATGCTCGCGACTCCTGCGCCCTCGGCGATGCGCCCCGCTTCGAGGTAGGTGAGGTGATCTCCGTCGATGCCTTTGCGCATCTTGACGGTCAGTGGGATGTGCCTTGCCGACTGGACGGCACCTTCGACGATGTCGCGGAAGAGGTCGAGCTTCCAGGGCAGCGCCGCTCCCCCGCCCTTGCGTGTCACCTTCGGGACCGGGCAGCCGAAGTTGAGGTCGATGTGGTCGGCGCGGTCTTCGTCGACGAGGATGCGAACGGCATCCGACACGGTCTTCGGGTCGACTCCGTAGAGCTGGATGCTGCGCGGCGTCTCGGACTCGTGGTGCGTGATGAGCCGCATGGTCTCAGGCGTGCGTTCGACCAGGGCGCGGCTCGTGATCATCTCGCTGACGTAGAGACCTGCACCGAATTCACGGCAGAGGCGCCGGAACGCGGTGTTGGTGATGCCGGCCATGGGAGCGAGCACAACGGGAGCGTCGAGTCGCAGCGGTCCGATCATGAGAGCGGGCGCCGCCTGCGCGAGGGTGCTCGTGGCGGTGGACATGAGAGTAATTCTCCCAGACTCGCCGACGTTCACCGCCGAACTCCCGCTTCTGGTGGTTCTCGCCGCGTTCGACTAGCTGAAGTGGGCGATTCGGCTGAGAGGATCGATGGATGTCACGTGATCGAGTGCTTGCCGATGCCGGACGTCGCGGCCTTGCCGTCGAGATCGTCGAGCGGCCCGCCGCCGATTCGCTCGAGGAGGCCGCCGAACTGCTCGGCGTCGAGCCGTCGTCGCTCGTCAAATCGCTCGTGGTCAAGCGGAAGGACGGTACGTTCCTCTTCGCACTGGTTCCCGGCGACCGTCAGATCGCGTGGGCGAAGCTGCGGGCCGTAGTCGGGGTCAACAAGTTGCAGCTTCCCGACGCGGCGCAGGCGCTGGAGGCGACCGGATACGAACGAGGCACGATCACGCCGCTCGGCAGCACGACGGCCTGGCCGGTATACGCCGATGGACGGATCGTCGGCCGCCGCATCGCGATGGGCGCCGGCGAGCACGGATCCAGCCTCTTCGTCGACGCGGACGCTCTGATCGCGGCGTTGGACGCAACCGTCGGCGACATCTCCGACTGACCATGCCCGTGCCGCGAGTGCGCCGTCAGCAGGACCCGTCGGAGCAGGTCTCGCCTGCGGGGGCGATCAGGGTGAGGCCGAGATTCCGGATCACCGGCTCCGCCGGGGCGGAATCGGGCGGCTGTGCCGTGCTCTGGTCCGGGGTCTCGCTCACGCGTTCGCCTCGGCCTGCTCGGCGGCGATCTGAGTGAGCGCTCCTTCGAACACCGTCGCGTCTTGGGCGCCCGACACTCCGTACTTGCCGTCGAGCACGAAGAACGGGACGCCCTGGATGCCGTAGGCGACAGCCTGACGCTGGTCGGCGTGGACGTCGTCGAGATAGCGGTCGTTGCGCAAGGCGTCGAGCACGTCGTCCCGATCGAAGTCCAGCTCGGCGGCGAGGTCAGCGAGATCCTCGATGCGTCCGACGTGGCGGCCGTCCTCGAAGTACGCCTTCAGCAGCCGCTCCTTCATCTCGCCCTGGCGCCCATGCGCTTTGGCGTAGTGGATCAGCTGGTGTCCTTTGACCGTGTTGGTGTGCTTCACCGCGTCGAAGTCGTAGTCCAGCCCGACCGATTCGGCGATACCGGTGACGTGGTCGAGCATCTGTTCGACCTGCGCACGCGGCATCCCTTTCCGCTCGGCGAGGAAGTCGGTGGTGCTGCCGTCGAAGTCGACCGGGGTATCCGGGGACAGCTCGAACGAGTGGTATTCGACCTCGACATCGCCGCCGAAACGGCGGACTCCGTCCTCGAACTTGCGCTTGCCGATGTAGCACCACGGGCATGCGATGTCGGACCAGATGTCGACCTTGATGGGTTCAGCCATATCAGCAGCAAGTCCCGCCCGCGCCGGATCATTCCCGAGCAACGCGAAGGGCCGCGTTGGAGGCCCGCTCCCGCTTGCTCTGTGACGGAACGTTTCGCTCGGGCTGTGAGCGCTTCGTCCGTCTGCGAGCATTGACAGTAGAAGGGCGGCGATAACCATCTCCATCGCGAACAAACTCAGCGGCGAAGGTCCCCTGCTCGACGACTCCGTACGTGTCGTCGGCGACTCGGTATTGATCCTCGACCGACGCCGATTCCCGCACGAGATCAGCTGGGTCGAAGCCCGCTCCCCGCGCGCCGTCGCCGAAGCGATCCGGGACATGGTCACCCAGAGTTCCGGGCCCCTCTACGCCACCTGCGCTGGACTCGAACTCGCTGCACTTCAGTCACGCGGTCTTCCACTCGACGACACTCGTGCAGCCATCACCGAGGCCGCCGAGCAACTCGCGAATGCCCGCCCCACCAATGGTCATCCCCGAGAGGCGGCCGAGCACGTCCTCGCCGCGATCGCCGACCTCACAAGCGCCAAAAGCGTCATCACGGCAACGATCGAAACGGCTCGTGCCCGCGCCGAGGCGTACCGTACGGCCAGCCGCGCGCTCGCCCGCCATGCCCTTCCGCTGCTCCCGGACGGCGCCCGACTGCTCACCCACTGTTGGATGGACTCCTACCTCATCGAGCTCGTCCGCGAGGGCCGCGCTGCGGGCCGCCAGTGGGAGTGGATCGCCACCGAAACCCGTCCCTACCTGCAGGGCGCACGGCTGACAGCTCACACCCTGCGCGAAATGGGTCAGCGGGTGACCCTCATCACAGACAGCATGGGAGCCGCCGCGCTCTCCCCCGGCTCCCGAATCGGGCCGGTCGATGCGCTCGTCACGGCTGCCGACCGGGTCAGCCTCGACGGCGCGGTCGTCAACAAGGTCGGCACGCTCGGGCTCGCGGCGGCCGCCTTCGCGTTCGAGGTCCCCTTCTACGCCCTCGTACAGGAGCCCGACCCCCGTGTGCCACGCGCCGAGGACATCATCATCGAGGACCGAGACGGCGCAGAAGTGCTCGAGGTGGCGGGGATCCGCACCGCGAGTCCCCTCGTCGTGGACGCCTGGTATCCGGCTTTCGACGTGACCCCGCCCCGTTTCGTCACTCGCGTCGTCACGAGCCACGGGGTCTTCCGCCCTGACGAGGTCGCGGGCCGATTTGCAGGAGCACGATGACCTACGCCCTACTCGAGACCGCCGAGAACGTCCGCGACTATCTCGCAACGACTCCCGTCGGCGAGCGCCTCGGCGATCCATCGATGCTCACCGTGCGTGAGGTTACCGCGGGGAATATGAACCGCGTCTTCATCGCAACCGGCGAGCGAGGCAGCGTCGCGGTCAAGCAGGCGCCGCCGTGGGTGCACGTCGCCGGTCCCTCGTGGCCGATCGATCCCGCTCGCATCGAGGCGGAAGCACGTGCATACTCCCGGCTCGAAGCTCTTGCGCCCGAAAGCGTACCGACGATTCTGCACGTCGATCCCGCCCGCTACAGCATCGTGATGGAGGATCTTTCCGACCTGTCCGTGCTCCGTGACGTGCTGGTCGCGCAGGTGCAGGCTCACGTTTCCGGACGAGCCATCGGACCGTTGGATCTCCTGTCGGCGGCGGTGACCACCGGCCGGTTCGTCGGCGTTCTCACCCGCGCCACTTCGGCGGCAACCATCGGCACCGATGGGCACGCCGATCTGGTGACCGAGTCGGCGAACGCCGAGCTCTGCGCGCTGACACTCGATGTCGTACTCGATGAGCCGTTCCGGCCACACGAGCACAACAGCTGGCGGTCGGCCCTGTCCTCCCGGGTCGAGGAACTGTACGCCGATCCGGAAGTGGCGAAAGCGGTCGGTGACCTCGGGACGCGGTTCACCCATGCCGAAGAGGCACTGCTGCACGGCGACCTGCACAGCGGGTCCGTGATGGTCGGCACCCGCGACGCGCGCACGGTCACGAAGGTTTTCGACCCCGAGTTCTCGTTCGTCGGGCCCGTCGGTCTCGACCTCGGCCTGCTGTGGGCTAACTTCGCGATCGCCGCCGCGGCCGCACGATCCGTCGGGGCGGAGGAACTCGCGGCCGAGCGCGAAGCCGCGATCGGCGAGAGCTGGCGCGCATTCGTCGCCGAACGGACCGACGCCTCGCCTACCGAGCTCGACGGCTACCGTCGTGACGCCTGGCGTTTCGCAGCCGCAGAGGCATTCCGGCGAGTAGCCGGTTACTCGCACGCTGCAGATCTCGAGACGCTGCCCGCTGACGCGGCCGACGCGGCCTCGATCGCCGTTTTCGACCGCGCCCGCCGCTGGCTGCTCACCGCAGACGATCCCACCGTTCCCCGTCCCTAGGCTGGAGAGATGACCGACCGCATCGAAATCACCGCAACGACCCTCGTCGTCGACCTCGAAGGCACGACCAGTGCCGCCGGCTTCATCCTCGGCGACCTCTACGACTATGCGCGGCCGCGACTGCTGCCGTGGTTGCGTGACCACGCCGACGACGAGGCGGTGCGGGGCGCCAGGGCGCAGGTCGTCGCCGAGCAGGATCTGCCCGCGGATGCCGACGACGAAGCCGTAGTGGCGGCGCTGCACGGACTGATGGCCGCCGATGTGAAATCCACACCGCTGAAGACTCTGCAGGGACAGATCTGGGCGGAAGGTTTTGCTCGCGGCGAGATCTCCTCGCACTTCTTCGACGATGTGATTCCGCAGCTGCGTCACTGGCATGAGGCGGGTGTGCGGATCGCCGTCTTCTCGTCCGGTTCGGTCACCTCGCAGGTGCCATGGTTCCGTCACTCCCCCGATGGCGACCTCACTCCGCTCGTGACCGCATACTTCGACACTGTCAACGCAGGGCCGAAAAAGGTCGCGTCGTCCTATGACGTGATCGCTCGAGAGTTGGGCGCGGAGTCGCGTGAGCTCGTCTTCTTCTCCGACCACCCTGAAGAGATCACAGCCGCCATCGAGGCCGGGTGGCAGGTGGTCGCGTTCTCACGTCCCGGTGAGCCATGGTTCGAGGCTGATTTCGGCTCCGCCCCTGTCGTCGCGTCCTTCGACGAGGTCGAGGTGCACACGCCGTGACGACCTTGATCGAAGCGGGCGCCGAGCTCGCCGCTGAGAGCGCTCGTTTCGCGGCGATGGGGTGGATGCGCGGCACCTCGGGCAACCTGTCGATGGTCCTCGAACGCGATCCGCTGCGGCTCGCGGTCACCGCGTCGGGGCTCGACAAGGGAGAGCTCACCGCGGAGGACGTGGTCCTCGTCGACGCGGCCGGTGAACTGCTGCCGGGCGACGACCGGGGCTATCGCCCGTCTGCCGAGGCCGGGCTGCACGCGCGGATCGCCGCCGTGACAGGCGCTGGCGCGGCCGTCCATATCCACGCCATGGCTGCCGTCGAGGCTGGATTCCACTGGCCGGACGGCGTCGAACTGTCTGATCTGGAGATGTTGAAGGGTATCGGTCACAGCGCTCATGGCGAGCGCGTCGTGATACCGGTCGTTCAGAACGACCAGGACATGCGGATTCTCGGCGACGACTTCGAAAGCGTCTACCGCCAGCCAGCGAACGGCATCGCTGAAGTGCCGGCTTTGATCGTCGCTTCGCACGGCATGTACGCCTGGGGCGCCGACCTCAAACAGGCCCGCTGGCACGCCGAGATCGTGGAATTCCTCCTCCGCCTCTCCGTCCGCCTCCGCCCCTAACCGCCTCTCCCTCTCCCTCTCCCTCTCCCTCAGCAGGCATTCCCCTCTCGTTCAGCAGGCGATTTGCCGCTCGGCAGGCAGATTCGGCCGATTCCTGCCTGCTGAGCGGATTTTTGCCTGCTGAGCGAAAGGTCCTCCACC
>Ga0210040_10003656_pt1 | contig 20658 bp, 9 predicted proteins | sample CryGeyCG12114_NA_FD_185462 | JGI IMG/M metagenome (GOLD analysis project Ga0210040, IMG submission 185462) | Groundwater microbial communities from aquifer - Crystal Geyser CG19_WC_8/21/14_NA (SPAdes) (version 2) | ecosystem: Environmental > Aquatic > Deep subsurface > Groundwater | place: USA... | reverse complement strand
TTAGCATACCACCTTAAAATGACATTTCACAGGTTGTTAGACTCATACAATCTTTCTTACGTAGTAGTTAGTTAGTTGCGAATCTATCAATAGACTATGAGCAATTGTTTTCAGCACAAAAAGTGAACATGAGCGCCAAAAAAAATGCTTAACATTGTGAATGAAATGAAAAATGACTAATTCAATATAACCCAGGAGCCAATCTGACATGACAATCCCAACTGAAACGAAAAGCAAAAAAAGACCGTCACTAAAAAATAACGAAATAATTCACCAGTGTAAAAAAAATTGGGCAATAATAAGTTGTTGTGCAGGTGACATTTTTATTGTGCCAATTGTTCCAACACTTTGATACGAATGCTAATACAGATGCCCCTAGAACTGCGAAATGACGGATCATTTATACTTGTCATTTAATTAGCAAAAAAGAACAATGGCTCCATGCAAATAAGTTGTCTCCTCCGTTCAATGAAATCCTGTCCCGAATATATTTTCATTTGTTTAAGGGAGCCTGTAACTAGTTATAGTTAGCTAGTCAGTTAGTCACTACTTAAAACGAGCTTTATTATATTCTATCACCAGCAAGCACACACCACCCCTATCATTATATGATTATTATGATCATCACAATGCAGTTTGTGTGCACACACAAAAGTATTTGCAGACAAGTGGAGCCAGTGTCATCATCCATTACTTGAATGCTGCAATTTGTGCAAAAAAATGTGTTGGCCAAGAAAAATTATCTCCTTTTCTATTAGAAAATATTTTTCACCAGTTCCAACTTCTTTCCCTCTCTATGCATACTACAGCAACTAAACTGACTGACTGACTATAGCACTACAACTGCTAGACTGCCGCCTTTCATCTTTTCCCTTGGCTGCACGACCTATTTAATTAGTCTTGAGCTCATTCATTTCACGATTAAAAAATAAATGGGCTCGTATACTCCAACTAAAAGTTCTCACTCACAGTTTTTACTATGCACACATTTACATAGTTCGTTACTTACTTACTACATCCTTACTCACTCATGTGTCAGACTAGTTAGTTAGTTTACTCTTTTTTTTTTGCAACGTACACTACTATTACTTGAGACGGAGATATGCCGGCTCCAAGACAGTTCAAAGAACTTTCTCCCAGCGTTTTGCAATTTTTCCCAATTAGAGAATGCATTTTTTGCACCCAAAAAACAATTCTTCATTGTATTCATGTGCAAAGCGCTGGATAAACCAATTTACTAATTAACTAACTAGGATGCATGTAATTCTGGGAATCAGATGAGACAGAAAAAAATCGGAAAGACTTATGACCATCCTTGAGAAAGAAACTGTATGCGAGAAGTTTGAGCCAACCTTTTCTCCTTTGTTACCAACACGTACTGACTAACTAACTATAGCTAAAGTAAATCACAATCTTGTTTGTTTGCAAACTCCATTTGGTGAGAAAAATTACTATAACTATGCTTACACAAGTAAGCACAGGCGTTAGATGTGGGATGTAATTAGTTGAGTTATTCGGCAAAGACGTCATACCCATAGGGGTAGTACTATTTGCATTGGATCCCTAATTAGTAAGTTAGTTAGTTAGCTAGCTTGCGTTCCAATCTACTATGTAAGGGTTGGTTAGTTACAAAAGAATAGCAAATTTTTGATCGAGACCTTGAGTATTGGCATCAGTTTTTACAAAGTTTACCATTCCTATTGTGTGAGTAGTTTCTAATACAACATAAAGTCAATATACGAAAAACATGGAATGACTATATACATGTGAGCAACAAATAGTTGTAGTAATTATTATTACAGACGGCAACAAACATGGCATCAAAAAATTTCGCGTCAATTATTTGTCAACTTCCCAATGGGAAAAAAATTGGCGACACAGATTGACAACTGATTGTATGGGTCATACTAATCAGTTGTGTGCTAACGAATTTGCATGAAAAGTTTACAAATGGAATTCCCATCCAAAGGAATATACAATGTAGTTTGTGGAGTGTTCATGGAAAATGTCAATATAATACTGACTGCTGATTTTCTACAAAAATTAATCAATGACAGTTTTTACCATGAACTCTAACTCTTAGTTACTCATATAGTTTCCACTACATAGCATTGTTATGACTAACATCACAATGAGCAAATATATTTCTCAAGAATTTTTTCAATTTGTATGCAAAATTTCCACAAAATTCAGATCATCTAAAAATCACATTGTTTTATTTTACATCTTGGTCAAATTATTACCTTTGGAAAGAAAAATATTGCATCGTCTTTGTGCTGGTTTCACCATATTTGCCATATTTCTGTCTCCTATGCGCCATACTAAAAGTGTTTTATTGCCAGTCTTTCTTTGCAACATAAGCGAAAAAAAGCATCTACATTTTTTTCAGACCGCGTCTTACTTACTTGACTCACTATATGCAAGTGCCCTATTGTGGCAACTGAAACTTGCCGTAATACATCGCCTCATTTTGCACTCTGTGAGATCATAAAAGTTGACCTTTTTGGAAAATGCATCTTCTTTTCCCTATATGCAAGTCACCAACTAACTAATCTCTCTCACACACACAATGGATTAAGGTCATACTAACCAAGAATTGCAACAGAAGCATTTTACCTATAGTCGTGTGCATAGGATCTCCCCTGATACCACTTATTTATGCGGCCCATAAATAAAAAGAGTTTCAAAAACTGCCAGTCAGTTTGGTGTGTGCACTTTTTATGTGCAGTAAATTCAATATGAGAACACGTATCTTAGTCAAAAAATTTCATCATCATGACAAATATATTATTATGGCCAACTTTGGCTCCAGTTGTCTGTATGTGTATCTTTTCTCAATTCTACATGACAATTATTCATATTACAATTTTTATAAATTTTTAACTTTTCCCTTCATAGATTCTCTAACTAAGTAAGTAACTATAGCTAACTAACTGTAATGCATAAATATTGCCCATCTTATTTATTGTGCCTAGTTACTCTATGCAGATAATGTCAAATGTCAAGTTGAAACATTATGTGCACCGTCCATTACATAGATATCATCTAGAACCCAACTAAACTTACTATCTACATGCTTTACAGAATACAATGGACTGTGATGCTAACTAACTGGCAGACGGAAAACAAAGAAGGTGCAATACAATATAACATGGTGAATCCTAATCTATGTCTCTATCAGGCGGAACCAAAGGTCAATGGATCATATTATTATCATGGGGCATTGTAAGATGCTATGCATGTAGAAAAAAATCCATGCAAACTTTGCAAACACCAGCATAGGGGAAGACTATATAGACACAGTCGTAGCCAAACATGCTCTCACTATATGGTGTGTATCTGTGCGTAATAAATTTGTAAATAAACAGATAGGGAAGAAATAAGGCGCCAGCAAAAACTATATAAAGGTTGCAAACATTGTGTTTGTTAGCAACATTTTGGGCATATGGTAATGTGAAACTGATTTGTGAACGCTCCACATTATTATTAGCCGCTCACATTGGCTTTACAATGTTGTAGGTGGTTGCATGTAAAGGGATGAAAAGTGTATTGTTGCCCAAAAGGGAAGTCTTAGTTAGTTAGTCACTGACTTGCTTACTTATTTACTGACTTAGTTAGTTAGTTACATACTTAGCAGCTTTTTACAGTGATAAATACTGCTCTAGGAATGGAAGACACAACATGTTTTCAGGGATTGTAAAAAAGAGAGGAAATGCAACCAACTAAAGAAAAAAGTGTCACTATGAGTGTAGATAGTTTTAAAGAAAAGGACTGCAAGAGAAATTCGCATAGGACAGTTAGTTAGTTAGTTATGAGGGTCTAACAAGTGATAAGTAGACGAAAATGTAAAATGTGTGCAAAAAAAGTGGCACCACACATTATCATCAAAAGCATTTGAATGTGTCCCAAATCGCCTGTACACCCGATCATAAATATTTTTGAGCGCCATAGTAGTATTAAATGTATCGTGGTGGTATTAAAGTGAATCCATTTTTGGGATCCAATGAGATGCACTTTTTTTGCAAGCCAGTGTGTACTACTACGTTGTTTTTGCAAGTAAGTAATAATAATGTGTGCAATGTGACCCCAACCATACAGAGGAGGGAAAAAATGCAAAACATTTTTTTCATCCCTGTACTTGTTGGCTGTTAATGAGACGTTACACTACATCCTACTGAGATTTATGGATGATAATAAGAAACTGCCCACTCATTAGTCATATTTTTTCGCAGATGACTTGAATGGAGGTTCTAAACACAAGTATCAAAGGCTTCATTTCACATAGGGAAGAAAAATTGTGTGCGGAAATAAATTCTATAATTTTTGCATCCCATTCCATTTGTATGCATGCACTGAATGCAAATAGTATTTGTGGAATTCAGTCATTCAAAGAAAGTAGTGGATTTTGGATTCCCTAACCAACTAAATGGGAATATATTTTTAGAGCTCTATTTTTTATCTGTCATGGGGAGCTGTACTATAGGGCATTCCCCTTTTAATTTAAACTTTGCACCATTCTTTTTTTATGAATTCTGGAATCGTGCAGCTATTCATTTCATCAAGTATCCATGTTCCAATAAAGTTTTGCAGAAAAAAATAGGCAAAAAAAAAAAATTTCAATTTTCTTACCCGTTGACAGGAGCACTGGATGCAAAACATGATTCCAAAAGGCTCTCCCAAATCTGGGTTCCAGGTATCTCCGATTTCATACACGGTCTTGCCCATTTTGCATTCTGAAATTATAAAACATGGAAAACTGATTAGAATCCCGTTGACAATTCAACTTCCAATAAAAATCTACACACAAATGATTTCACCCAACAGTTAAATTTAGATTTTCTTCGCATTGATAACTAGCAGATTATGTGGCAATAGAAAGGTAGATCAAATTTGCAATTCTGATGGGCAAAACAAAGCCTACAGCAAAGTCGAAGTAACTTCCTTAATTCTAGCCAATAGAACAAAACTATAGCATTAACTATTTAACTAAATGCCATATAAGAATTTTGGGAATGAGGCCAATATTCCAGATTCTAAAGTGTTTTCCTTCAACACGAACTAATAAACACGTTCACTCAGTCAGTCAGTCAGTCAGTCAGTTACTTCACTATGCATCCAAAATTTATGAAATGCTAGTTAAAACTAGTTAGTTAGTTAGTTGGTAGGTGAGCCATGATCCTCTTAAAAATATCTTATTCCGTACACCCAACTAACTAATAATGACTCCATTCCAATCTAATGGAAACTAGTTCAAAGCACATTAAGATTACATAACAACCCGCAACATGAAATTGTTCAGACACAAAAGAGCCAAGTACCCGGTTGACAAAAAATACTTATCTCTCAAGACAAACGATTAAATATACTACTACATGTGTTGACCACTCACTAAAAGCCCTAAAAAACAAAATTTATAGTGCAAACAAACTTTCTTCTACCTCATGTGATTGCCCAACTTTCGCCCAAGCTACAGCAGTTACTATTTACTCGCATTGGAAAAAGACACTGAAATCCAGTACACCATTTTATCTCTGACAATATAAAAATCAAGGAAAAACGGAAATGTCGTGCTCAAATTTTCACGAGCAAACTTTTTTCTTCATCATCATGCATACAGGGGGAAACGGATATGTTCCAAATAAGGGACAAAAAGACCTTGGAAGTCATGTACACTTTATACTTTTTGTGTTACTAACATTCAACCCATGTAGTTTATTTGCTGAGCTCACATTTTTTTAGCAACTTTCTCTGCAGTGCCCAATGATATGATGATACAATGATAGGAGGGACAAAGTATTACACGGAAGGAAGTCTGAAAAAGTGAGCGACTTTTAAAATGAGGGGTTTTGATGGCACATGTCAACGGGTCTTGTTGTCTACAGGAGCAGGAAGACGTAAGTTCATCATTGAGACAAGAGGAAGGTTACGTTTACTCGTTTGACTGATTGGCCCATTCTTTGGCTCATTGTTGAATCTAAAGCATTGCGTCATGTGATCATAAATCTCTCAGCAGCTCATCATGCGGAAAAAAATGAATGTCATGTGAATATTTACGCGCACACACGCATTGCTAAAAACAGTTTGCTAGATAGTTGAACTACCTATACTGAGAAATTTTAATATTTTGGAAACTGAATGCAGATTTACTATGTACTTCACGAAGGGAAACAAATTCTGGATCCAACTAAATATATTAGATAATTTAAAACAGGTCCACAAGGCCTTCTTTTTGTTAACTAACTAACTATGTATCACTTTTGTGTGTTAATTGTTATCATGTCCACCAGTGTAAACTGATTTGGCCGCAGTTTTGCCTATGCCTAACCAACTGACTGACTATGCATAGTAAGAAAGTTATGCATTACAATACAGTGGAAATCCACATGGAGAAAATTAACAAATTCCATTACCATACTCAACAGTGAGTGCGTAACTAACTATACAAGTATAAGTTTTAAAATTCAAACAACAAGGTAATAATCACACACTGCTACTAACCACAGTAAATAGCTCACCTGGTAACTATTGCAAATATCATATACACATGGCTCCCTGCTGGGCTTTTTATGCAAAATCTGTGTAAATGGCTTCTCCATATATATACTAACTAACTAAAAGCATTTTAGTTGGTTAGCAGTTGTTATTATTATCATTTAGTATTTACTAACTTTGGAATATTATTCCATGTAGCTTTATGTCTGCGAAACACATATTGAACAGCTAACTAACTATATGTGTCTACCAAATGGTTCGGCTTGAGATAGTTAGTTTACACATAACATGCACCTTCAAAAAGCAAGTGTAACTTTCTGCTAGATAAAGTCGCAGTTCACTACTTCAAGTGTAGTTAGTTAGTTGGTTGCTACTTTTACGTATATATGTGTAATGTATGCTTCCAATATTTAATAGTAGTGCAAAACCCCACACAGTAGTATAGTAAACGTACGTTACTAACTACACTGGCTGACTAACTAAGGAAGCACATGTCCGTACGTAGTATGGCGAAAAAGAAACAAGACAGACTTGCAAAAAAAATCCAGTGGCGCCAAATCTGACTCCATTGGTTAATCTTCAGTGATACATGCACAAAATGTGCTTAAACTAAAGGCCTATCAGCCTGTATGTATGCTGATGTGAAGCAGTTTTATGCAGTTCCTGAGGTGCAGTACTAACTAACTATAATATTCTCTCTCTTTCTTTTCCTGAATTGAAACATGGATTGCTAAAAAAAGTTTGTACAAAATAAAATATAGTACTCTACTGCCTTGTTTCTCTTTTTTTTGCACATGTAAATTCAAACAACTAATTTTGCTATGTATACTTTTTCATACAGTATGCAATTCAAGTATTTTCATTCAAGAATTTGGGTTGACACGTGGACGGAAAAAAGTCGGCTTTTTTTCTTTCCACAATACACAACAAAGAAAAAAAATATTCTTCTAAGCTTTACATCAGTTGTTTATGTATATTCCTTATTGTGGACATTATTATGGTGTCCTTCATTTACTGCATCCTTTGAAGGAATTCCAATGCGATTTCCATAATAACAACAAAACAGTCTGGTATGGTACTACTAGCTAACTAGGCATGAGCGAGTATTATTATTATGACAACTACTATTGTTACCCCTACACAAAGTTAGTTAGTTAGTTAGTTGCCATCAGTTTAAAGGCTCAATAAAATAGGAGTGAACAACAAGACTAAATCGTGCTCTTCTCTTTGCCAACTTGCAGTAAACATTCCCGTATATAGTTAACTAACCAACTTGCTCCGTTGGTAACTTAGTTAATAGGATCATAATAATACATGAACAGATTTCTCCCGCTAAATCTAGCTATTTATTACACTGTGAGAGAACACAATGGTCTGTGTAGTTGAAATGTGACACCTTTCTTTTATTACATGTCCCATTTGCTTGTGCAGTATAAACTAAATCTTGTAACTAACTAACCAGCAAGAAAACAGCGGGTCAACTGCTCTTAACAAACTACTATCTTGCTATCATGGTGAACTTTCGGTTATTAGTTAGTTACCACTAATATTTGTAGTGCATGCTGAACGTGTTGCTTTCAAGGGCCCAGCTATAATATATTTATCACTGTGTACTGTGGTCTCGTCCTATTACCCAAAAACGTGCTCAATGACAATGAAGCACGGCTTTTGGAATCCATAGCAAATAACATGGGAGGCTAACTAATGAGGGATGAGAAATTGAACTATGTCTATTCTGTATTCACACTTTTTGACAAGATAAGTTAGTTAGTTAGTTAGTTATAAGTGATTCAAATGGATTAAACATACAGGAAAGAAAAAAAATGTGCACAAGTTTAATTCAACTTTAGGATCTATGAGAAAAAGTAAGATTGTGAAACTTTTTTTTGTCTACTCTGATGATATGTGTGACATGATCTCTTTTCTTTGGGAATGACCTGCAGGAACTCATAAAACTCGGATGAGTTTCCCAGAATCACAACCATGGAGAAGTAAAGAGAGAGTTTGGGTTATGTAGCAAGCCAGTTGACACATTGGCGCCATTCCCATTTATCATATCTCTCATGCAAAAACATTTTGCACCGTGTAGAGTTGGCTGTAGTTAGTTAGTTCCTGTGTATTCACCAGTCTGCATTATAAAACTCTTTTTGCTCAACTTTTTCCACTACGGGCGGGAGAAATACAATGGTAACATGCATATGTACATATGGATAGATAATCATAATAGTAATGCTTTTGGAATCATAACTTGATCCAGGTTAATCTCTCACTCAGTCAGTTAAGTTTATAATTTAGTTAGTTAGTTATAGATGATTAAACTAACTATATTAGAACTGCGCAGTATGCATGCGATAATCCTACACAACAGTCTAATGTGCCCCACTAACTAAATGAAAGTAAAGTGCAATACTAATGCTTGGCAAGTGCAGTTAGAAAAGATAATTCGTGTCCACAAAATTCTAAACGTCTTTCGTAGCCTCATCATTTTATACGGTGTGTGCATGCACTTTTATTATCTCTGTTTGTTTGCAAGTTAATATGGTGGATTGGATTGGACAGTGGAAGACACATGTAGCGGTTCACAAAGCAAGTTCATCACAATGCATACATTATATTTTTTTTATTCTTCCCCAATAGAGCGACTGGGCAAAAGTATTAGGTGCGTTTTGGGCAGACAGTTCGTTAATCATGCAATATCTGTCGGCTTCTTGACTTTATATGGATGGACGGCAGACTGGCTTTTGCGACTTTTATTGTTGATATGAAAACCTCAAGTAACTCACTTGTCAGACCTTATACTCACTTACTCACTGACTAGTGACTTGTGTTCGCTCCTTGTACTGGGATCATTTTTTTACACCCAAATAAGTACTGCAGGTAAACTGCCTTGTACTACACATGTATCAGGCCTTGTATACAATGAAGCTGGACAAGTCTTCTAACTAACTAACTAAGAAACTCCACAATCCATAATCAGTCATTCACCATTTGAGGCTAGTTTGTTAGTTGGCTACAAGTTTTAACTTTGATCTTATGTAGCGTTGCAAAACTGAAATCCTAACCGTTTGATAGCTCCCTATACAGTTAGATATGAATATTGCAGTTTGGGTGGGTTTGAGCATTTTTTACGACCGTGTGGAGTGCAAAGGCAAAAGTGAAGTTATTTAAACATGCTGGTAACTAACCAGCTACAGTTATTGACACAAAAACACCTCCACATTGAAGGTGATGTGGATTGAAAATAACCATTTTCAAGTGGGCAATGATAATTATTTTTATCTGTGTGGAGGAAACATGTCAATATCTATCTATACGTAATGTAGACTCAAATTAATATGTTTCACGTGAACAATAGGCAAGTTAGTAAGTACTTACTTATCATGAAAAGTGATGGGGAAAATTTCAATTCGTGGTAAAAATATGTTACATGATCTCATTAAACAATTCAAAGGATTTTTTCTACCAATGATGTTTTACTACACTTTGTTTACAACCTAACTAATATATTTGTTCTAGTAATCTAATCAGACTAGCAATCCTCATCTTATCAAATAGAGGAGAGAAATCTGCCTCCACAGTATAGTAGGTGAGTAAAAACCTACTCACTACTTGCCACATGTTTATAACGCGTTAAAACGTGAAGAACAATGGAGTCTTATTTTTAGCAGGGAAAGCAGATAGGAACAACGATAAACACTGGAACTATACTGGAATTAACTTCTGCGTAAAAAAATGCACATGCTCCACCATAAGAGATTATTATTCTGAGGATATAGCAAAAAAACTGGGCGATAAACACATGAAAAATCATTGACTGTTTAGAACCCATTAGTTAGTTAGTTAGTGATGGCATTATTATTAGCCATGATCAAACAATAGGACCCCATGGGGTAACCTGAGAAAAGCAATGTCTATCAAAGATTGCTAACAAGACGTCTTTATAAACCAATAGTATACACATATAGCTAACTAAGGTATATGCAGCAACCAATTAATGGAAACAAGTCCTTTTTTCAAGCAGAGAGTGCCAATCAATCCATCTGTATTGGAACTTTTTTTTTGCTCCACATGGTGTGCTATGAATATTCATGAGTGGACTACTGGGATTTTTTGGCAAATTATCTATAAGTTGGCTAACAAAATGCATGTGCCACTACATTACAGGATTATTAACCAAAAGATTTAAGGTTGGATTATACCTACCAACTAGTTAAAATGTGTGTTTTTTATGCGTTTAACGAACCACCTATTATACGCTTGGTTATGGATCCCTATATAGTGTCTGATAGCCATCGACTATTCTAAATTGAATAATATAGCCCATCAATCAAAGGGATTTTCAAAACACAATAAGTCAAGTATAATTATGGATTCATGTGGGATGGCCACGATGTGCACTGAATGGCTATCTATTATTATTTGCTACTAACTAACTAGTTAACTAACAAACTTGCAAGGGAATTCAAACATGCCTACTGACTATACTTACATTGGATAAGTTGCTATTTAGTTAGAATAGTGTATAAGATGATTCAAAAACGGTACACTTTCCGTGTTCTAACTAACTATCCTCACTCCCAAAATGCATAAAGGCGGCAAATGGCAGCTCACACAATTTCCTGGTATCATCCATCCAATCAAATTCATATGCACGGTGGAAAATTATGATCACCCCATGCTAATGGTAATGAAAATATTGGACTACGTCAATTTATGATTGATCCGAACCGGTATTTCCTTACTACTACTAGTTACTACAATTGTATGTCATGACATCAACTAGGAAAGTTGCTAACTGATTAAAGCCAACCCAATTGCATTTATAGTTAGTTAGTTAGTTTTTGGAATCCGTTCAAAAATGTAACTAGCTAACTAATTAACGCTATATGATGGGAACGACGAACTTCCGGACACATGTATTACAAAGATAAAAACTGTCTTACCACTTCGTCGCTTGTATTTCTTGCGTCCCTTATTGTCAGGTTTTAGTGGGAACTTGGATCGATATGATCGTCTCAGATTTCGCATAAGTCCCCGTCCCTGTCGATCCCTCCTTCTGGCTTCTGTGGATTCTACAAGGGTGGAAATAATTCCTAATATGAGGAGCACGGAGGCTACCACCCAACAAAATCGAAGTGGTCTCATTTTGACACGTTAACTTTTATAATTGGTTAGTTAGCTTTAGTTAGTGACTTCACTTAACCACTGATGGGGCCACGTGTCGGTCCAATAATGTTCAAAAATCCATGAATTGTCACCACAACTATCACTATATGTGTTCACGAATGGGTAGTAGTAGTTATTGTAGTAATAAATTGCATTTATACACAATTTGTGTTCATTCAAAATCTATTTTTTTCACTTTGCCGGCACTTTTCTTACTATTTTTTGTAGTAGTTAGTTAGAGTTCAAGACTTTCTCTTGCAGTGAGAGAGAGAGAGATGCTTTCAGTAAAAGAGTTACACTAGGTCTGTCTAGTTTCGCAAGAATTCAGCAGTCCACATTGCTTTGCTTGCTCCTGGGCTTCCACACATGTGTATATTGTGTGTAGTTAGTTAGTATGTTATGTATGCATGGGACAAAAATCCTACGCTTGGTAGTTAGTTACTTACTAACTCACACACTTGCTTAGTTAGTATTGTTGGCAGTTTTGTTAGTATTTAAGTTAGTTACCTATATCTACCTACCAAACCTAGGCTTACTTGACTTTTAGCCTTTTTTTACTTGAGACGCTCACTAAAAGTTAGTTAGTTGGTTACTTACTTGAGTAGCTTTGAGAATTTCAATACACACATACAGAACGGAATGATAAACCTGTGTGTGGTGTAAGCCTTTTCTTAAGGATAGCGTGCCGCATACATACAAAAACTATTCTTCACATGGTCCTTATGCAGATTCCAGAATGTGTGCTTGTTTGGTGTGGTGTGAACAATTTTATCTTTTATCATGTTTGTTATGTACACGTATGAAGGGGTAAGTAACAAGTGGCGGATTACAGTTTTGCATGTTGTATTTAGTTTTGGCAATACTTTTTGTTTGCAAACTAACTATTGTGCTTGTGAAAGTTATTTTGTAGTTGATTTTGAAGCTTTTTATGTGTCAATGTAAGGCATTAGATATTGCTATCAGTGTGCGGGAAGGAAGATGAGAGGAGACATGGGAATGAAAGATAATCCAAATTTTACGGTTTGTTTGGACACTTAACTGGACTATATGACACGTTGATAGTTTTGGGACGGTATGCATAAATAAGTAAGCAACGGATGACCATAAACTCATGCTAGTTAGTTAGGTGTGATGCAAGGAGCTTGGTATGCACCATTTAGTTAGCAGTATATTGATGACAACTGTAAGCACGGAACGAAAGGTGTAGATATTTACATCTATTCATTCGGTTGGTCATAGCAAACCAACTCGGAGACCAATTGAACTATAATTTTTTACCGGCTCATTACTAACTAACTAACTAACTAGTGCTTATAGTATGTATTTCTTGTAATCTCTTTCGCATTGTCATGCATTTTTAAATACTTTGGGGCATATGAGAGTATTGTTGTTTGCTCGCAGTATCGTGAGAGAACTTTAAGCTTTTATGGCTTTAATATTTTTAGCAGCGTCCTGGATATAGTTATTCCCTTAATGAGAAGCTGTAGCTGTTTCATACAAAAGGTAATCTTGAAAAGATTACAAGACGGTAGTAAACGGCTTATGGATCTCTTTTTCTCACAGTGGTCACAATGTCTAACCCTTTGAAAACGATATGAAGAGACTGCGTGTCCCCCTTTGTGAATTTTGAAGTCAGTCAGATTAAAAATATGAGAACAAATGGCTTCCCATGCATGTATGAACAGGTAAAAAATATTTCGATATGACTGAGGTGAAAAAATGTTCACACTTGAAAACTTTCATGCTACAGAATTTTTTAAAAGACAATGAAGAATGGTGCATGCAAACTTTGCTAACAAAGTTAAGGGAGCAAGTTAAGTTAGAAATAGCAATTCCTCATTCATGTATAGAAAATAAATGAGTTGCGTGAAGTTGACTGAAGGGAATTTATACGTCCGTCAATCGGTGCACATAACTTATGAAAGGACTTTCGTGAAACTAATCAGAAGAAATGAGTGCAAACTTGGCCGACTGGGATTTTCTAATTAAGTAATTGCACGGGGTTTTGGAATGGATCTTGAGGCCACTTTACTTTACTTGCTGGTTTGTTGGGTGGATACTTGTGCATGAGTTACTAATCAAATGATCTCACTCACTATCTTGGGAACAATGAATGAACAACAGAATTTTTCAGGTATTAACATGCCTACTACGTAGCTGATTCTCCTTTCTTGGCATTTGTACCTACCTGATGCTTTAAATTCTGCAGAAAAACGCCGCATCATAACGAAATATGCATTACAACTTGTAATTTGTATGGTTTTCAATTTTTGGCAATATCGAGAGGATTGGCTAGGAAGGAATCGATAATGCTGTGCTGTATGTTTTACAATACAATAATAAGGTTTGTTAGTTATAGTTGCGTCATTTTCAAAGGGTCATTACCATTGATTCTGTACTATAGCATGAGTTCTCTTTCTCGTTGTGTTCTTTTGACCTAGGAAATTCAATGTGGCAACTCCAATGATTCAATTTCATAAACACGGTAACTTAAACTAACGAGGAATACTTGGCTTGTTAGTCAGTTATGGCTCAAATTAACTAATAAACAAGAGCCAATGGTCGTCAGACAGTTTTATGTTTTCACTATACATTCTTGTCTCAGATTCCAAAATTACGTTGGTTAGTTAGTGAGCCAGACAATCGTAAACCAAACCAATTTGCACACAGACTGAGTTTGCATTAATTACACTACTTTTGTTGACGACTCTAACTAACTATAGTTAACAAACTGATTGCTGATGGAGTGAGGTTAAAAATCTTATGCAAAGGGGTTTATCTAAAAATGGAAACAGCGTGCACACAATTTTTTAGTCTCATTTAATGATAGTTTCAGCTAGTTAGACTTAGACTAGACCACTGTTAGTAATTTAAGTTTTTGTTGTGTCTGCAATGCTTTTGTTTCCACAAAGTGATATAACAGGGGAAGTCCAGATGATGATAATCAAATTGTTAACCATATTGATGATAACTAACTTTTATTGCCTAATGTGCGGGGGAACTACGGAGCGAAACGCATCATCGGACCCATGTTTAAGGAAAAACTTGATTCACGTATGTAGTTAGTTCGTAATAATGTACATACGTACACCATTAGTTTCGCTATATAGCCATGTTGCTGCTGCATCAGCATGATTTAGGTCAGTTTCATTTCATCTGAAATTTGTGGCACCAGCCAAGGTCGCTCACCACATTACGTATGCAAAGTTGGGAGATGCTCATTTTCAACTAACAAACCGGATCATGTAATTTAAACTTCCCATAGGGGATTTCAATAGATTAGGCACGAGATGTGTACACTCTCAGTTTGTGATTGAGTCTGCAAATACTGTGCTACACTCATTGCATAATTTAATGATCAGTTTTCAGTTAGAAATGGACGGGAAAATGGATTGATGTTGTTTTTGCAGAACAACCTATATTTCAACGCCAGTGTGCAACTTGGTGGGAACTATAAAACTTTTGCGCTCAGGCTAAATAGCTGTGAAACTTGAGCTATGACGCCGGTGAGACATAAACTACTGGAAGAAATTTTAGTTTCATTGAATTTGTTAAGTTCGATTGACCGTTACTAATTTTTAAAAATATTTATTTAGTAGATGGGACACGATGAAATTATGTAGAAATTCTAAGTTTACCAGGCGATCAGGAAAGATAAGTGGAAATCGAATTCGTATTTTTTGTATACAACTTACTAGTAATGATTTCGTATATGGGTTGAAACTCGTCAGTATTTTAAATCCCAATTTGATTTCAACTTTGCGCACTCTTCGCCCTAGCCGGTTTTACAACTGCCCAAATGATTTGTTTGTCTGGGTTTGTAGATAGTCCAGATATTGAACTACTAACTAAGCTGTACGCATAAGTTTCTGGTTGATCGTCTCAAGGCTACCGAATGTGTAACTTATGAAAATTGTATTTACAATTTGGACCAAATGGGCCCAAACTATAGCTAACTCTAACTTGCTGACACAGAAAATATTTACGAACGAAGGGGGCAATTGGACGCGATGACTATTTATTCCTTGTTTATTCACGGCATTTAGGGAATCTGAAAGTAAATACATGCACAGATGAAAATTAACCTTAGCACGTGGAATTATGCAATAATGTTTTCATCACCAAAAGCCACATCATTATCAAATAATGCTACATTATTTCTATTTTCCTCGCTTAGTCTTCCCATTTTGGCTCCTGTCCAGTGGAACCCACTTGAAAATAAATCTGTCCGTGGATAAACAGTGTTACTCACACAATGTTTTCAATCTTTCAGGAAAATAAACAGAAAACAGGGATTTTCTACTTTCATCTAGCCATGCATGTTGCGAGTAAGTAAGTTAAGTTACTAACTATGCCCACTGAATGAACTTATTTTATCTTGGATCTAAAAATGCAAACATGTGATGCAAAATGTGAAAAATCCATCCGCTCGATTCCAAACTGGCAAGTTTTAGTTTTATTCTCATTCATGAAACATACAGCCATGATACAATACAAACTTAAGCTAACTAACTTGAATATTTCATTCTGTAACCAAAATATAGGAAAGTGCCTAGAAATCCAGTTCTAGAATCTTCAGTTTCATACAGCCCCTAATTCCCACCTACAACTTGGGCATAATGCGTGTTCAAGTACGTAAATAGCTTGACAAATAGATCTCTACCAACAAGGCGGAGCAAAAAGTGTGAATAAAATTCCAAAACCTAGCTTCTACCACTTGAGAAGATTGAGGAGATGACAGCGATCTGCAACTTTGCGTATAAAAGAAACCAACTTTTTCATTTCACTGATTGAGGGAGTGCAGCTATAGTTAGTTAGAAAGTTGAATGAACTAACTAAAAGCATCCTTCGTTTTTCGCATTCATTTTTATCCCCACTTCTTTTCTAATGGATTTCATTCAATTCTAAATTACGTGATGTAAGCTAACTAGCTGATCAACTTATCCATTAAAATCTGATAATAGTGAGATTCTATTCAACAGCTTTGCTTCATTGTACATAAATTCATTAAAGCTATTATCCCAATCGTTTTATTATTTTGATCTGGAAACTCGAACAGTGGGGAAAATTGGTATATGCTCTTCTTGTAGACTTTCTCAGCTTCAGAGAATTTTCGTGAAATATTCAGAGACCCATTGTAAGGGCTTCCTCTTTCCCGTGAGAGTGACCAAAATAGACGGGATAATAAGGACTGTTCATGTACCCGTAGACGTGCAGGTGACAGGACTAATGAATAATGAAATAAGTAGATTGTTGTTCATAGATAGATAGCAAAAGCTAGTTAGTAAGCACACCGGTTGGTTAGTTATAAGGTAGTTAGTATAAGTACGCTCATGACATGACTGACTGACAAATGCTATATTTGTAGTTAGTGTACAAAGGTGTTGATGCGTGTGGCATTCCCAAAATATGCATACATGTGAGTGATGTGAGCTCCTTGTCATTACAGTAAGACTTTACGCGATCAATGAGAGTACCGGTCATTCTTTTGCTAGTTAGTTAGTTAAATATCTATATTTAAGCTCATTGTCAATGACTTTGCGCTGCACAACAGATACATTCATATATGCTGGCATAAACTCCCTAAACCAATAAATTCATCGGAAACTTATGGATAGTAAAATTATCGCATGGATTACTGTTGTCAATTCAAATTCCTATATGTATGGTTGTTGAGAATAGAATAAATTTGTTTGTAAAGATTTTTTTTATGGCTTGGAATATGCATGCATATATTGTTTTCACATTGGGATTGGTGCAGGACCACCCTTTTGATAGATATTTTATTGTTTGGTTATTGAAACAGACTTTTTGTCGGGACGTGAGGAAACCCCGTTTTATTGTTAAAACGTCTTAAATGGATAGTAGGGCTTTGAACTTCATTTTCGTTACTAACTAAACTCACATGGCGTACTAGTCTCTCAATAATGCACATTTAAAATTGAACTTCTTGTGCAGTACTACCACACTGCATCATGTTCAAATCAGATAATGTACATAACATACCACTCAAGACGTTTTGACGCCTTATCACGAATTCTGACCTTTTTACTCATATGAAACCAACTAAATATGTATTGAAAACCATTGGAACTAATTAACGGAATGTCTGTCCGTCTAGTTTTTAGCCCGAGATAGAGGGCTTATGGGATCGTCGTGTCTGTCTGTCCCGCTTTTTTGTTAGCACGATTGCGGTCGAACGCATGAACCGATTGTCACCAAATTTTGCACACGTGTGTCTTAAGTGAATGTCATGAACCCTATTGAATTGCAGCGATATCGGACAATGCCTAAGGGGTGAACCGTGACCATGGAAATTAAGATATTTGAAGGCAATATGCGATCGTCTTGAAATTGAGCACAGAAACTATTTTTTACAATTTAACAAGCTATAGTGAAATTCAGTTATGTAGGACTACACTTAAATGTCACACCGTGGTCATGGGGGTTAGAATTTTCGAAAAATTTAACGAATTGCTTAAAAATGCAGCGAAAATTTACTGACACATTGCTAAATCAATTATTCAAATAAGAATTTGGATGTGCTTGGTCATCACTATTACTTAGGTAGTGCCGTGGCCATGGAAATTAGGATTTTGAAATCAAATAATTTATTTCTGGACACGATTGCGGTCTAACGCATAAACGGATCGTCGCCAAATTTTGCACACTTGTGTCTTTGGTAAATGTCACGAAACCTTTTAAAATAAAGCGATATCGGACAATGCCTAAGTGATGTACTATGACCATTGAAATAAAGATATTTGAAGGCAATATGATATCGTCTTGAAATTGAGCACAGAAACTAGTTTTTACAATTCAACAAGCTATATAGTGAAATTATATGTAGGACTCCACTTAAAGGTTGGACAGTAGTCATGGAGTTTGAGTTTTTTTACAATTGAATCAATACCTTTTAGAAACCCAACAAAAATTTACTGTTACTAATGACTGTTTCATACCTCATAGAAACAAACTTAACAACTCTAGACAGCTTAAAGGACAAAATCGGTGTCAAAAATTTGAATAAATTTTATATTATTAATTGAATTTTTGCTGTGAATGAAACTTTTTGTTGATTTGACTGAAATTGAAAAATTTTTGAAATCCAAGGGATTTAAAATTTTAGCAACAAATTGAAATTCAAAGTTTTTAGCTATAGTCAACAGGTTATTTACGCTAATGTAATTTAAAAGCCAAAATACTGAAGTTCCCGCATAAATCCATTTTCAGTGTTTTCACACATCGTTTGTCGGGTTATGAAAAAAACGAAGTACAAAAAATTTTTGAAATCGAAGCGCTGGAAAACTTTTAACAATGAATTGAAATTCAGTGTTTTACCTATAGTTAATAGGCTGTTTTCACAAAGGTTAATTTGAAATCCGAAATACTCAAATTCCCACTTGAATCCATTTCCTATTTTTTCACACATAATTCGTCATGTTATGAGAAAAACTGAGCAAAAGAAATTTTTGAAAAACAAGGGCTGGAAAACTTTAAGCAATAAATTGAAATTCAGTGTTTTACACAAAGTAAATAGTCTGTTTTCACCAAGGTAAATTTGAAATTTGAAATACTGAAGTTCCGACCCAAATCCATTTCCAAATTTTTCACACATATTTTGTCATGTTATGAGAAAGACTAAGCAAGAGAATTTTCTGAAATCCAAGCGCTGGAAAACTTTTAGCAATAAATTGAAATTCAGTGTTTTACCTATAGTTAATAAGCTGTTTTGACCAAGGTAAATTTGAAATCCGAAATACTCAAATTCCCACCCAAATCCATTTCCAATTTTTTCACCCATAATTTTTCATGTTATGAGAGAGACAAAGAAAGAGAAATTTTTGAAATCCAAACGCTGGAAAACTTTTAGCAATAAATTGAAGTTCAGTGTTTTACCCATAGATAATAGGGTATTTTCACAAAGGTAAATTTGAAAACCAAATTACTCAAGTTTCCACCTAAATCCATTTCCAGTTTTTTCACACATAATTTTTCATGTTATGAGAAAGACTAAGCAAAATAAATTTTTGAAATCTAAGAGCTGTAAAACTTTTGGCAATGAATTGAAATTCAGTGTTGTACTTATAGTTAATAGGCTGTTTTCACAAAGGTAAATTTGAAATCCGAAATACTCGAATTCCCACCCAAATCCATTTCCAATTTTTTCACACATAATTTGTCATTATGAAAAAGACTAAGCAAAAGAAATTTTTGAAATCCAAGCGCTGGAAAACTTTTAGCAATGAATTGAAATTCAGTGTTTTACCCATAGTTTATAGGCTGTTTTCACCAAGGTAAATTTGAAATCCGAAATACTCGAATTCCCACTTAAATTCATTTCCAATTTTTTCACACATAATTTGTCATGTTATGAGAAAGACTAAGCAAAAGAAATTTTTGAAATCTAAGAGCTGTAAAAATTTTGGCCATTAATTGAAATTCAGTGTTGTACTTATAGTTAATAGGCTGTTTTCACAAAGGTAAATTTGAAATCCGAAATACTCGAATTCCCACCCAAATCCATTTCCAATTTTTTCACACATAATTTGTCATGTTATGAGAAAGACTAAGCAAAAGAAATTTTTGAAATCCAAGCGCTGGAAAACTTTTAGCAATGAATTGAAATTCAGTGTTTTACCCATAGTTAATAGGCTGTTTTCACCAAGGTAAATTTGAAAGCAAAAAAACTAAAGTTCTCACTTAAATCTATTTCTAACTTTTTCACACATAAATTTTCCTGTTGCAAAGAAGACTAAGCAAAAAAAAATTTGAAATCCAAGCGCTGGAAAACTTCAGCAAGTCCATTTTATTTGTTCCACGTTTGTGTCTCTATCTCGGGCTCTGCCAAGTTGTACCAGAAGTTTTAGCAAAAGGAAAGAAAACTGGAATGCATACTGTGGAAACTTTCTTTTTCACTTGTCTCCAATTCGACCGCTCATGAATGCATTTCATTTGGCTAGTATATTGTGATTTGCAAGGAATTTTTTCGCAAATGAT
>Ga0210040_10003654_pt1 | contig 20660 bp, 21 predicted proteins | sample CryGeyCG12114_NA_FD_185462 | JGI IMG/M metagenome (GOLD analysis project Ga0210040, IMG submission 185462) | Groundwater microbial communities from aquifer - Crystal Geyser CG19_WC_8/21/14_NA (SPAdes) (version 2) | ecosystem: Environmental > Aquatic > Deep subsurface > Groundwater | place: USA... | reverse complement strand
GTCTGCATCGGGGTCTCGTCCTTGGCCCACGCGTCCAGGACCGCGTCGATGATCCGCCAGCACTCGACGGCGGTGTCGCCACGCACGGCGAGCAGCGGGTCCCCGTCGAGCACACCGGCCAGGACCTCGCCGTAGGCCGGGAGCCGGCCCGGGCTCAGCGTGGTGTCGAGGCTGACGCGGTCGATGCCCATGGGGTCGTCCTCGCCGTTGACGTTCAGGTCGAGCGCGATCGCGTCCGGGCCCATCACCAGGCGCAGCCGGTCGGGCTCGCAGGCGCCGGTCAGCCCCGTCGGCAGGTGCGGGACGTCCTTGAAGGTCACGATGACCTCCTTGCGGGCGACGCCGACCGCCTTGCCGGAACGCAGCCGGAACGGCACGCCCGACCAGCGCCAGCTGTCGATCTCCAGCACGACCTCCGCGAGCGTCTCGGTGCCACGGGCGGGGTCGACGCCCGGTTCCTCGACGTAGTCGGGGACGTCGCGCCCCTCGATCGTGCCGGCGGCGTAGCGCGCCCGCCGCGACGAGGCGGCCGGGTCGTCGTTCCACACCCGGCACGCCTTCAGCACCTCGGCCTTGGCCTCGCGCAGGTCGAAGGCGGACACCTCCCCGATGGGGTTCATCGCCACGAGGGCGAGGACCTGCAGCAGGTGGCTCTGGATCATGTCGACGAGGGCACCGGCCTTGTCGTAGTAGCCGGCCCGGCCCTCCAGGGTCAGCTTCTCGTCGAAGACGATGTCCACGGAGGCCACGTGGTTGTTGTCCCACACGGGCTCGAAGATCCGGTTGGCGAACCGCACCCCGAGCAGGTTGAGCACGGTGGAACGACCGAGGAAGTGGTCGACCCGGAACGTGCGCTCCTCCGGGACCAGGGTGGACAGGCGGGCGTTCAGCTTCTTGGCGCTGGCGACGTCGGTGCCGAACGCCAGGGTGGACAGGCGGGCGTTCAGCTTCTTGGCGCTGGCGACGTCGGTGCCGAACGGCTTCTCCAGCACCAGCACCGTGCCCTCGGGCAGCTCGACGTCGGCCAGCGCGTCGCAGGCCTTGGCCGCGACGGCCGGCGGCAGCGCGAAGTAGAGGGCGGGGGCCGGCTTCGCGGTTCGGACGAGCCGCTCCAGGTCCTGGGCGGACGTCACGTCGGCCTGCTGGTACGAGGTGGTCGCCAGCAGCGCCTCGATCGTCTCGGTCGAGACCTCGGCGGCGGACAGCGAGGCCTTGAGGCGGTCGCGCCAGGTCTGGTCGTCCCAGGCCTCGGCGCCCGCGCCGAGCAGGACGATGTCGCGACGCTGCGGCTCGGCGTCGAGCAGCTTGCCCAGCGCCGGCATCAGCAGCCGGTTCGCGAGGTCGCCGCTGGCGCCCAGCAGGACCAGGGTCGAGATGCGCGCGTCCGAGACCGGGGCCCCCTGCACCGTGAGGTCGGGGTCGGGCGTGGCCGAGGAGATGCTCATGACGTGCTCCGCAGATCGACGTGGGTGCGCCCGCGACCGGGCGCACGGTCACGCTACGACGTGCCGACCCGGCGCTGCCCAGGTGACCCGCGGCGCGCCAGTGTCAGCGGGATCGCCAGGCCGACCGCCGGAGCGCGACGGTGCAGCCGCCGGCGACGGCGGTCGCCGTGCCGCCGACCAGGGCAGCCACGAACAGGGCCGGGCTGTACAGGCCCAGCACCAGCAGCATGCCGCCGGCCAGCAGCAAGGACATGACGAGGACCGAGGCGAGCACCGCGACGGCCGCGTCGTCCTGCCGCCGTGCCGGGACCGTCGCGTCGGCACCCGGGCGCGCCGCGTCCGGCGTCTCGCTGGAGGCGTCCGGCACCCTGCGCCGGGGCCGGAGGTCGAGGAACAGGACCTGCAGGTCGGCCTGCGTACGCGCGGCCAGTGCGCGGGCGAGCCGGTCGTCGAGCTCTGCGGGGTCGAGCCGCCCGGCCGCGAAGTGCTCGGCCAGGGCGTCGCACGCGGTGGTGCGCTCGAGCTCGCCGACCCGGAAGGGCGGCTCCACCGGGACCGGCGCGAGCGTCCGGGCGCTGCGGTACGGCAGGCGCTCGGCGGCCGGGGACGACCCACCGACGAGAGAAGAGAGGTGCGTCAGGGGCGTCGGCTGCTCGTTCACGAGCGTCAGCCTCGTCGCGCGAGCCAGGGGTCGGAAGGCCCGCGAGCTCCTGCGGGACGACGGTCCGAGCAGGTCGAGACCGGGGTCTGACCGCGCCGCTGCAGCCCTCAGGCCGGCCACTCAGACCCGGGCCCTCAGACCGGGTACACCGTCACCGCGGTCGCCTTGACCGCGAGGTGGACGTCGCGGCCGGGGTAGAGGTCGAGCTCGGCCACCGAGGCCGGCGTCACGCTCGCGGTCAGGGTCTCGCCGGTCGTGGTCGTCGCGGTGACCCGTACCTCGTCGCCCGTCGGCACGAGCTCGCCCACCCGGGCGGTCAGGACGGTGCGCGGGCTGCCGTGCGGGGGGTCGACGAAGACCGACACCGCGTTCGGGGCGAACACGGCGGCTGCCGGTGTCCCCGGCGCGACCGCACCCGGGCCGGCCCCCACGTGCAGGCCGGCCGCCGAGGTGACACCGGTGGGTCCCGCGGTCCCCAGCACGAGGTTGAGCCCGGCCAGGTGGGCCGTGAACGGGGTCCGCGGGTGCCGCAGGACGTCCGCCGTCGGGCCCGTCTCGACCACGTGCCCGGCCTCCAGCACCGCGACCCGGTCGCTGAGCAGCAGGGCGTCGAGCAGGTCGTGGGTGACGAGCACCGTCGTCCGCCCGACCAGCACAGAGCGCAGCACCCGCCGCACGAGGGGGGCGACGGTCACGTCGAGGGCGGCGAGGGGCTCGTCGAGCAGCAGCAGCCGGGGGTCGGTGGCGACGGCCCGGGCGATGGCGACGCGCTGCGCCTGACCGCCGGAGAGCCGGCCCGGTCGCCGCGCCGCGAGCTCCTCGACCTCCACCGCGGCCAGGTGCTCGCGGGCCACCGCCTCCGCCGTACGCCGGGGTGCGCCGCCCGCGCGGGGCCCGAAGGCGACGTTCGCCAGCACGTCGAGGTGGGGGAAGAGCAGCGGGTCCTGGGCCAGCAGCCCGACCCGGCGTCGGTGGGGTGCCGGCCAGCGACCGGTGCGCAGGTCGAAGAGCGGCTCGCCGTCGAGCTCGGCGTGGCCGGCGTCCGGGCGTACGGTGCCGGCGAGGATCCCGAGCAGCGTGGACTTGCCGGACCCGTTCGGCCCGAGCACGGCGAGCCGCTCGTGGTCGCCCAGCTCGAGGGTGACGTCCAGGTCTCGGGCGGCCAGCCGGGCCGAGAAGGTCAGTCCCACGTCAGCGCCACCGGTGGTCCGGACGTCCGGCGACCAGACCGACCACGGCGACCGCGACGGCGACCAGGAGCAGGGACAGCGCGACGGCCGTGCTCGCGTCGGTCTCGCGCTGCAGGTAGATCTCCAGGGGCAGCGTCCGCGTCACGCCCTGCAGGCTGCCGGCGAAGGTGAGCGTCGCCCCGAACTCGCCGAGGGAGCGGGCGAAGGCCAGCACGGCGCCCGACGCCAGCCCCGGGAGCACGAGCGGCAGCGTCACCCGGCGCAGCACGAGGGTCGGCCCGCCGCCGAGCGTCGCCGCGACGAGCTCGTAGCGCTGCCCGACGGCCCGGAGCGTGCCCTCCAGGCTGACCACGAGGAACGGCAGCGAGACGAACGCCTGCGCCAGCACCACCGCGGCCGTGGAGAACGCGACCTGCAGCCCGAGGACCTCGAGCGTGTGCCCCAGCAGCCCGCGGCGGCCGAACGTGTAGAGCAGCGCGATGCCGCCGACGACGGGTGGGAGCACCAGGGGCAGGAGCATCAGCGAGCGCACGACCCGCTGGCCGGGGAACGACGTCCGCGCCAGCACCAGCGCCATCGGGACGCCGAGGACGAGGCAGATCAGCGTCGAGGCGGCGGAGGTCCGCAGGCTCAGCCCCAGGGCGTCGAGCGACGCGGTGGTCGTGACCAGCTCCCCGAAGTGCGCCCAGTCGACCCGCGTCGCCAGGGCGACGAGGGGGAGCAGGACGAAGACCGCGCCCAGGCCGGCCGGCACGAACACCCAGCCGGGGACGCCTGACCAGCGGCGGTTCACCGCGCTGTGGCCTCTCTCGTGAGGGGGGACGACCCCCCACGCCCCCCGTGGGGTTCCCCTCGCTGGCGCTCGCGGAACCGCTTCGTGAGGGGGGACGACCCCCCACATACCCCGTGGGGTTCCCCTCGCTGGCGCTCGCGGAACCGCTTCGTGAGGGGGGACGACCCCCCACGCCCCCCGCGGGGTTCCCCTCGCTGGCGCTCGCGGAACCCGGTCACGGGGGGCCGAAGCCGGCGTCGGCCAGCACCCGGCGGCCCTCGCTGCCGGTCACGAGCTGGACGAACTCACCCGCGAGCTCCGCGTTGCTGCTGCCCGTGAGGGCGGCGACCGGATAGGTGTTCACGGCCTGTCTCGACTCCTCGAAGGTGATGCCCTTGACCTGGTCGCCCGCGGCCCTGACGTCGGTGACGTAGACCAGCCCGGCGTCGGCCTCGCCCGACTCCACCTTGCCCAGCACGTCGGTGACGGCGTTCTCCTCGCTGACGGGCGCGAGCGTGGTGTTGGTCGCGGTCTCGATCTTCTGCGCCGCGGCGCCGCACGGCACCTGCGGTGCGCAGACGACCAGCTTCACGCCCGGCTTCGACAGGTCCGCGAAGGACGTCACCCTCGCCGGGTTGTCGGGCGGGACCGCGATCTCGAGGGTGTTCGTCGCGAAGCTCACCGGAGAGCCCGCGACCAGGTGGTCGGCGACCACCTTGTCCATGCTCGTGGTGTCCGCCGACGCGAGCACGTCGGCGGGCGCGCCCTGCTGGAGCTGCGTCACGAGGTCGGAGGAGCCGGCGAAGCTGAAGCTCACCGTCGTCCCCGGGTGCTGCGCCCGGAAGGTCTGACCGAGCGTGGTGAACGAGTTCTTCAACGACGCCGCGGCGAAGACCGTGAGGGTCTGGGGCGACCGGCCGGTGGACGGGGTGGTCGAGGCGTCTCCGCAGCCGGCGAGCAGCGGCAGGAGGGCCGACAGGGCGACCAGGGCGACGGGCGTACGGTTCACGCCTGCTCCTGGTGCCCGCGTCCGTGGGGGGTCTCGATGATCACGGTGGTCGCCTTGACCACGGCCACCGCGACGGAGCCGGGCTCGAGACCCAGCTCGCGGACGGCCTCGCTGCTCATCAGCGACACGACCCGGAACGGGCCGCACTGCAGCTCCACCTGGGCCATGACCGTGTCGCTGGTGACCTCGGTGACCAGCCCGACGAACCGGTTGCGTGCCGAGCGCTCGACGCGCGAGGGGTCCGCGACCGGGTTGGCGTGCTCGCGGGCGAAGAGGGCCAGCGCGCGGCCGTCGACGACCTTGCGGTTGCTGGCGTCGGTCTCCACCGGCAGCACCCCGGCCTCGATCCAGCGGCGCACGGTGTCGTCGCTGACGCTCAGGAACTGCGCGGCATCTCGGATCCGGATCTTCGGCACGAGAGGGAGCCTAACCGAGCACCAGCGCGGCCGCACGCCTTCTCCCTCCGCACCCGCGGACTCCCTCCGGTGCAGGAAGTGGTCACTCCCGGGCTTCTCGGCGGCCGGTGCGGGCGCCGCAGCGACCAGTTCCCCGGGGGGACAGGCGGGTCAGGCGTCGACCTGCTCCAGCACCTCGGCGGCACGCGCGGGGCCGCCCTCGGCCAGGCCCCGCTGGACGGCGCCGCGGTAGGCGAGCCACAGGACCAGGCCGACGACCAGCACCGCGCCCTCGGTGGCCGTGAGGGACCAGATGATCCCGGGCAGGCCGAACCAGAGGTGGCCGAGGAGCACCACCGGGACGAACAGGACGCCCTGCGTCACGGACATGACGGTCGCCGCCACGGCGCGGCCGGTGGCCTGGAAGAGCGAGGTGATCAAGCCCGTGAAGCCGTTCGCGACCATGGCCACGAGCTGCGCCGTGAGGATCGTGACGCCGATGCCGAGGACCGAGCGGTCCGCCACGAACGCGGAGAACACCTGCGCACGGAAGATCAGGATCGTCGTCGCGAAGATCAGCGCGACCCCGCCCACCGTGACGGCGGAGGTGCGCAGCGCCGAGGTCAGCCGGTCGCGGTCGCCCCTGCCGTACGAGTAGGCCAGCAGCGGCAGCACCCCGAGGGTGACGCCCATGATCAGGAACTCGGGCACCTGGGCGACCCGTACCGCCACGCCCATGGCGGCGAGCGGGGCGTCGCCGTACGCGGCCGTGAGGTGGTTGAGCACCAGCGACGTGACGATCAGGAAGCCGGACTGGAGCAGCTCGCCGATCCCGACCCCGAGGACCGGCTTCAGCACGGCCGGCGAGAGGGTGAACCAGCGCGGTGAGACGCTGCTGTGCTCGCTGTGCCGCTGCAGCCACCGGGCGAAGTAGACGACGACGCCGAGGTTGGCCAGGCCGACGGCCAGCGCCGCACCGGCCACGCCCCAGCGCAGCACGAGGATGAACAGGACGTCGAGCACGAGGTTCGCCACGGTCGAGCCGATCAGCCCGATCATGACCTGCCGGGCGGCGCCCTCGGCCCGGACCAGCTGCTCGAGGCAGAAGGCGGCGGCGAGGACGGGGACGAAGGCCAGCATGACCCCGACGTACGCCCTCGTCCCCGGCGCTGCCGCGGCGTCCGCCCCGAGCACCGAGACCAGCGGGTCCAGCAGGAGCAGCCCGGCCCCGCCCACCACGACACCGGCGAGCACCGCTCCCCACGTCGCGAACGACGACACGTGGCGAATCTGGCCCGCCTGGGCGGGGTCGCGTTCCGCGGCACCGAGGAGCCGCGAGACGAGCGCGCCACCGCCGACGCCGAACACGCCCCCGACGGCCATGACCAGGCCGAGCACGGGCGAGCCGAGGGTCACTGCGGCGAGCAGGGCGGTGTCGTGGAGCGAGCCGATGAAGCCGGCGTTGATCACGTTGTAGAGCGCACCGACGATCATCGCGGCCGCCATCGGCACGCACAGGTGCACGAGGGCGCGGACGACCGGTGCGGTCGAGAGGTACCAGCGGTTGGTGCCGACGACGTCGGCACCGGTGGTGGCGTGGAGGTTCGTGGAGCTCATGGCTGCTCCTTCCGGGCAGGTCTGAGCGCACGCCGGCGGGTGCCGGCGCGGCGGAGGACGTGGGGGGTGCGCGGTGGTGCCGCGCGAGGTGGTTCTCTGAGCGGTCGGGTCTATCGGCTGGGCTGCGGGAGCTCCGCGGTGATCTTGGTCAGCAGGTCCTGCAGGGCGGCCCGCTCGGCCGCGTCCAGCGGGGCGAGGATGGTCTCGTCGGCGGCCGCCATCGCGGCCTCGAACCCGGCGATGAGCTCCGCGCCGGACGGTGTGGCGTAGACGCGCTTCCTGCGCTCGTCCCCGGCCTCTGTGCGCCGCTCGACCAGGCCACGCCGCTCGAGCCCCTGCAGGAGGCTCGAGACGCTGGCCGCGCTCGTCCGGCTGATGTCCGCGATGTCCCGCTGGATCGATCCGGGGTGCTGGACGAGGTAGCCGAGCACGAACGCCTGCTCGCGGCTGAGCTCGCGCGCCCGGGTCCAGTCCTCGCCGGCCTTGCGCTGCGCCCAGCCGATCCAGCGGACGAGCTCGAGCCCGCTGATCGACCGTGGGGCTCGTTCGTCCATGGTTAGAACTCTAATCGTTAGAGTTCTAACCGTCAAGTCCCAAAGGGATCGCGGAAGCCGCCACCGTTAGTACGACGCCCGTACGGGTAACCAGAGAACCACAGGCGGCTCGTCTGACCCAACGCGGCGCTCCTGCACCACGTCGGGTCTCCGGGCTGACCCCACCCCCACTTCCCCGGAGGATCTCCATGTCTCAGACCACCAACCGCGGCACCGCCGCGCCCACCCGCACCAACGTCCAGAAGGCGGCCGCCGCCGTCGGGATCGTCTTCCTGCTCGTCGGCGTGCTCGGGTTCGTCCCGGGCATCACCAGCAACTACGACAGCCTGTCGTTCGCCTCGCACCACTCGGAGGCCAAGCTGCTGGGCCTGTTCCAGGTCTCGGTCCTGCACAACCTCGTGCACCTGATCTTCGGTGTGGCCGGGCTCGCGCTGGCCAGGACCATCTCCGGCGCCCGCAACTACCTGGTCGTCGGCGGGATCGTCTACCTGGTGCTGTTCGTCTACGGCCTGATCGTCTCCGAGGACTCGATGGCCAACTTCGTGCCGGTCAACACCGCCGACGACATCCTGCACCTGGTGCTCGGGCTCGGCATGATCGGGCTCGGGCTCGCCCTGACGCGCCACCGCGCCGCCCGCGCCGCTGCCTGACCCGGCGCTCCGGGTCGTCCGGCACCGCTGACCCTCGGCACGAACGTCCGCTGCGCACCTCCGCACCACCCGACCGCGCGTCGGGGTGCGGGGGTGCGCTTCGTGCGTCCGACCCCCGGCCGATGAGTCCGGCGTACGAGGCGGGTCGCAGTGACGGCAGCCACCCACGGAAGGACCACCCATGCTCGGCAGCTCACCGGCGTTCCACGGTTTCTCGGTCGACGACGTCCCCGCCGCGCGGGCGTTCTACGCGGACACGCTGGGCCTGGAGGTGACCGAGGAGAACGGGATGCTCTTCCTCCACCTGGCGTCGGGCGCGCGCACGCTCGTCTACCCCAAGCCGGACCACGTCCCCGCCGGCTTCACGATCCTGAACTTCCCCGTCGACGACGTCGAGGCGGCGGTCGACGCGCTGGTCGAGCGTGGGGTCGCCTTCCAGCACTACGACTGGGTCGAGGACCCCAAGGGGATCCAGCGCGGCTACGGCCCGACGATCGCCTGGTTCACCGACCCGGCCGGGAACGTGCTGTCGGTGATCGGGGCCTGAGGCCGGCGGTCCCGGCCGGACGGCTCGCGAGCGGGCGGTCCCAGGCCTGCGGTGCGGCTGCGGGCCCCGTCCTCGTCCCTTCGGGGCCCGGGCCGGGCTGGCAGTGCGGGCACCACCACGTCCGGCGACGTCCCGCGTCGCCGGGGACCTCGTCGACGACCCGCACCGGCGTGCCGCAGCGCAGGCAGGCCTGCCCGGCCCGCCCGGACACCCAGTGCTGGCGGCCGTCGCGGCTGTCGCCGGTCGTCACCTGGTAGGCGTTCGCGACCAGCGCCGAGTGCCGCAGGCAGCGCCGGGCCAGGGCGACCAGCGCGGGGACGTCGAGCTCGCCGACCGGGGTCCAGGGGCTGGTCCCGCGGAGGAAGCAGAGCTCGTTGACCCAGAGGTTGCCCAGACCGGCGAGGTTCCGCTGGTCGAGCAGGGCGGCGGCCACCGGACGGCCCGGCTGCGCCTGCAGACGCCGGACCGCCTCGCCCGCGTCCCAGTCGGCGCGCAGCGGGTCGGGGCCGAGGTGGCCGACCGCGTCGGCCTCCTGCGCCGTCGGCAGGACCTCGACCACCGGCAGGTCGAGCCCGTACGCCGTCGCCCCGTCGTCGAGCTCGAGCAGCACGCGCACCTGGTCCATCAGGCGCGCGGGCAGGCGCTTGCCGGGGCCGACGACGGTCCAGCTGCCCGACATCTTCAGGTGCGTGTGGAGGGTCAGGGCCTCCCCGGCCCCGGTGACGAGCCGCGTCAGCTGGTGCTTGCCGTGCGTGTCGATCCCGGTGATCGTCGACCCGCCCAGGTCGAGCGTCGCGAAGGCCGGGACCCGCAGCTCGCCACGGACGACGCGTCGGCCCACCAGGGCCGGCTCCAGGCGCCGGACCAGGCGGTAGATCGAGTCTCCTTCGGGCACCGGTCCAGTGTGCGCACCAGCCACTAGCCTCGTGCCATGGCGGTGGCGGCGGTACTCCCGGTCGCGCCCGTCCCCGCACGCGTGCGTGGTCGCATGCCGGTGCCGCTCACGCTCGGCCTCTGCCTGGCGCTGCTGCTCACCGCGGGTGGCGTCATCCTGGCCCGGGTGGCCCCGCAGGACGTCGACATCCCCCTCGCCAGCGAGACGGTCGCGGTCGGACCGTCCGGTGTGGCCGAGGTGCTGCCCGGCACGCAGGACACCGTCCCCGGCACCCGGGTGCTGGCCGGGCCGGGGAGCGCGGCGGCCGCGGCGGCCGAGCGGGCCTGGCTCGCGGCAGGCACGGTCCCGGTCGTCCCGGGCCTCGGCGCCGACAGCGACCTGGTGCGCGGCGCCCTGCTCGACCTGCACGTGCTCACGGCCACCTACGGCGTCCCGGTCGCCGGCTGGACCGGACCCTGGCGCTACGTCTGGCCGCGCGACGCCGCATTCGCCGCGGTCGCCTTCGCGCGGACGGGCCACGACGACGACGCCGAGCGGGTGCTGGACTTCCTCGGCCGGGTGCAGCCGGGCTCCGGCGTCTTCCAGGCGCGCTACCTGCCCGACGGCAGCGGCGTGCCCGACGACCGCGGCAGCCAGCTCGACGGCTCCGGCTGGGCGCTCTGGGCCACCGCGGAGGTGGCCGACGCGCTGCCGCCCGCCCGACGAGCCGCGTTCGTCGTCCGGCACCGCCTGCTGGTGGATCGTTCCACCAGCGCTGTGCTCGCCGCGGTCGCCGGCCCGAGCGGGCTGCCGCCGGCCTCGGCGGACTACTGGGAGGTCCGCGAGCGCCGGACGACGTTGGCGACCGCCGCCGTGCTCCGGTCCGGGCTCGAGGCGGCGGTGCGGCTCCGGATCATCGCGGGCGACGGACCGGCTGCTGCGCGTGCGGCGGCCGGCGAAGCACGCCTGAGCGCGGCGATCGCGCGTGAGTTCGCCCCCCACGGCTACCCGCGGCGCCTCGGTGGGCGGGCCGACAGCGTCGACCTCGGGGTGGCGTTCCTGCTGCCACCCTTCGCCGAGGCGGTCGACCCGGCCGCGTACGCCCGCTTCGAGACGGCGCCGGCTCAGCTGGCCCGGCCGGCCGGCGGCCTGGCTCCCGGCGGGTCCTGGCGGCGCGACGGCGTGAGCTGGACGCCGACCACCGCGACCTGGGCGCTGGTTGCCGCCAGCTCCGGGGACCGTGCGCAGGCGCTCTCCCGGCTCCGCTGGCTGGCCGATCACCGGACCGCGGCGGGCTCGCTGCCCGAGAAGGTCCTCGCGGACGGTCGCCCGGCGGCCGTGGCCCCGCTGGCGTGGACGGCGGCCGCGGTCGTCCTCACGGCCGACCAGCTCGCGCGCTGAACGCCCGCCGACGTCCGTGGCGCTCGGGGCGGAACGGCTCTGGGTTTCGTGGGCCCGCCTATGTACGATGAGCGACATATTCGTGGGTGCGTACACGTGGGACACGTGCGGCTGACGCCTGTCCCACGGGCGATCAGGGCGAGAGGACTTCGTGAGCGAGCATCCCGGTCAGAGCGGGGCACGACGGGGCAGCGACGAAGGCTCGGTGGAGCTCACCGCCGTCCTGCGGGAGATGGGCGCGGTGGTCCTGGCGACCGAGACGGTCGAGACGATCGTCGAGCTGGTGATCAGGTCGGCCGTGGCGACCATCCCCACCACGACCGGGGCCGGGGTGACCCTCGTCGACGCCCGCGGTGCGCGGAGCGTGGCCGCGTCGGACGCGCTGGTCGAGCAGACCGACGCGGCGCAGTACCAGCTCGGCACCGGCCCGTGCCTCACGGCCTGGCGTGACCAGGTCACCGTACGCATCGACGACGTCCGTACCGAGACCCGCTGGCCCGAGTGGTGCGCCTCCGCCGCCGAGCTCGGCGTCCGCTCCACGGTGAGCGTCCCCCTGGTGACGGGCAACGCGTCGACCGGGGCGATCAAGGTCTACTCCACCGTGCCCGACGCCTACGACGAGCGCGACGAGCACCTGCTCACGCTGTTCGCCCAGCAGGCCGCGATCCTGCTCGTCAACACCCAGACGCTCGCGGACGCCCGCAGGCTGAGCGCCGACCTCTCCCACGCTCTCGGCAACCGAGACGTCATCGGCCAGGCCAAGGGCGCGCTGATCGCCCAGGGTGCAGCCAACGACGAGGCGGCGTTCGCGATGCTGGTCTCGGCCTCCCAGCGGAGCCAGACCAAGCTCCACGAGGTCGCGCGCCAGCTGATGGCGTCCGTCAGCGAGCGTCGGACGTCTGCGGCGCCGACGAAGGACTAGCTCTCGGGTCATGGGCAACGACATCAGCAGCCGCCACCGCCTGTTCGCGACCGCCTGCCACCAGGCCGGGTGGAGCGTGCGTCAGGCCTGGCTCGGCTACGTCTCCCTGGGCGGACGGTGCGACATCTTCGACGTCGAGGCGTTCCTGGAAGGACTCGTCATGCTGGGGGCGCACGAGCAGGACGTCCTGGCCGTCGCGCTCAACGAACGACTGCAGGACCTCTACCTGGGTCGTCTCGTGCCCTACCTGCACACCGACGGGCTCGACCCCGCCTCCTCGCCCACGGCGACCGAGGCCCTGACGGAACTGCTGGCCCAGGCCGAGCACGACCGCGCGGAGGGGAAAGCGGACGCGTAGCGGCCCCGCGTGGTCGACCCGCGGAGGCCGCACGGTGCTGCTTCAGTGGTGCGGCAGCCCGACGGGGTCGGCGTGCAGACCCTGCTCGGTGGCTTCGCGGAGCACCTCGTAGCAGTCGCAGGCCCGAGCGGGCAGGCCCTCCCGGTCGAGGAGACCCTGCTCGGTGGCTTCGCGGAGCACCTCGTAGCAGTCGCAGGCCCGAGCGGGCAGGCCCTCCCGGTCGAGGATCGTGATCGTGCCCCGGACGTGGCGGATGCAGCGGGCCTGCGCCAGCCCGCCCGCCACGCCGCTCACCGAGGCCCGCCGGACGGCGAGCATCTGGGCCAGGAACTCCTGGGTGAGCACGAAGGTGGGGGAGCGCATCCTGTCGCTCGTGGTGAGCAGCGAGCGGGCGGCGCGCTGTTGCACGGTGTGGACCCGGTTGCAGGCGGCGTTGCGGGCGAGCTGGGTGAACATGACCTGGGTGTAGCGCCGCATCATCGAGAACAGCGGCCCGTCGACCGCGGCCGCCGCGCGCTCGAACGCGGCGACCTCCAGCGCCAGGGCTCGTCCGGCGACCTGCACGACCGCGCGCTCCGTGGGGGCGACGGCACCAGGTGGACCGAGATTCCCCCCATGCCCTCGCCCTGCGAGGCGAACGACGGCGGGGCCCGAGCAAGAAGGGTCCCGCCCGGCGAGCGGGCAGGACCCTTCTAGTTCGCGATGGTGTCCGATCCCCCGATCGCCACGACTCCACCGGCGTGCTTCTACCCCAAGTGCGCTGGCGTGCACAGCAGCACCAGGAGCAGACGGGCCGGATGTCCGGTTCTGGCCACGTCCGGTGCTGGACAGCTGACTCCGGCTCACCCTCCAGACGCGGGCTGGAGCCGACGGACCGGTGCGCCGCTCAGTGCGACAGCAGCCGCACCCCGGCGTACGCGGTCCCGGCGACCAGCGCCCAGGACGCCAGCCCGAGCACCAGGGCCCGCCCACCCGTTCGCTGCAGCGTGCGCAGGCTGATCCCGGTGCCGAGCCCGACCAGCGCGGCGACCAGCAGCACCGACTGCACGTGCTCCGCTCCGGCCAGCACGTCGGCCGGCACGAGACCGGTGCTGGTGAGGCCGATCGCCGCCAGGAACCCGACGACGAAGAGCGGCACGACCGGAGCCCGCCGCCCGCTCGGTGCCGTGCCTGCGGCCGTCCTGGTCCGACGGCGCTGCGCCAGGCCGCCCGCGGCCACCAGCGGGGCCAGGAGGACGACGCGGCTGAGCTTGACGACGACGGCGGTGGTCAGGGCGCCGGGGACGCGGTCCGCGGTGGCGACGGTCTGGCCCACGTCGTGGACGCTGGCCCCGACCCAGCGGCCGAACTCGGTCGGGTCGAGCCCGAGCGGCTCCCGGAGCAGCGGCAGCAGCACGATCGCGAGGCTGCCGCACAGGGTGACGAGGGCGATGGCGACCGCGGTGTCGTCCTCGTCGCCGTCCGCCACGTCGGACATCGCCGCGACGGCGGAGGCGCCGCAGATGGAGAAACCGGTGGCGACCAGCAGCGCCCGGGCCCGCGGCACACGCAGCGCCCGGCCGAGCAGCTGGGTGCCGACGAACGTCACGGCCACCGTGACGACGACCACCGCGAAGCCACCGGGACCGAGGGCGAGCAGCTGCGGCAGGCCGAGCTGCAGACCGAGCAGGACGACCGCGACCCGCAGCAGCCGGTGCGAGGCGACGTGGGTGCCCGCGTGCAGCACGGGCCGGTGCAGACCGAGGTTGGCGGCCAGGGCTCCGATCACGACGGCGACGGTCGAGGGGTTCAGCGCCGGCACGACGCGGGCGACGCCGAAGGCGAGAGCGGTGGCGACCGCGACCGCCGCCAGCCCCGGCAGCGCGGAGGGTGTGCGGCGCTCTCCTGCCCGGTGGTGCCCGAGGAGGTGGCGCAGGTCCAGCGGTGCGAGGTCGCAGTCGGGTCGGCACCGGCTCCGTGGTCGAGGCGGGGAAGCCGTGGTGGTCACCCCTGAACTGTGGGCGCCCGGGACGACCTGCAGTAGAGGGTCTGCCGCGATCGATCCATCACCTCACCTGATGGCCGGCCATAGAGTGACCCGATGGTCTCTCCCCGGGTCCCCGATCTCGACAGCCTGGCTCTCCTGCTCGAGATCGCGGTGGCGGGATCGCTGGGCCGCGCGGCGGCTGCCCACGGCATCAGCCAGCCGGCCGTCTCGGCCCGGGTCCGCACGATGGAGGCTCTGGTCGGGGTCCCCCTGGTCGACAGGAGCGCGCGTGGGTCGTCGTTGACGCCGGCCGGGGCGCTGGTCGCCGGGTGGGCGAAGGACGTCCTCGCGGCGGCGGAGACCCTGGACGCCGGCGTCACCTCGCTCCGGTCGAGCAGCCAGCAGCGGCTGCGCGTGGCCGCCAGCATGACGATCGCGGAGCACCTGCTGCCGCGGTGGCTGGTGCGGCTGGCCGCGGCCCGTCCCCAGACCGCGGTGAGCCTGGACGCGATGAACTCCCACCAGGTGGAGCTGGCCGTGCTCGCCGGCCGGGTGGACCTCGGGTTCGTCGAGGGCCCGGAGGTGGGGGAGGGCCTCGCCGAGGAGGTCGTGGCCCAGGACCGGCTGGTGGTGGTCGTCGCGCCCGGCCACCCGTGGGCCCGACGCCGCCGCGTCGACGGGGCCGAGCTCGCTGCGACCCGGCTCGTGCAGCGCGAGCCCGCCTCGGGCACCCGCGCAGCCCTCGAGGCCGCGCTCGCGGCGTACGAGCCCATGGTCGTCCCCGTGCTGGAGCTCTCCACGACCAGCGCGGTCAGCGCGGCCGCCGCGGCCGGCGCCGGGCCGGCCGTGCTCAGCCGGCTCGCGGTCACCGACGACCTGGAGCGCGGGCGGCTCGTCGAGGTCGCGACCCAGGGCGTCGACCTCACGCGGCTGCTGCGTGCGGTCTGGGTCGACGGTCGGCGACCGAGCCCGCCGGCCCAGGACCTCCTCCGGATCGCGGCCACCGCACCGGGCCGGCCGCGACGTGGAGGGCCCTAGCTCGTGCCGGTCGGCACCGCGCGGGTCTTGGCGATGAGCGGGGTCAGCGCCGCGTGCAGCGCCTGCACGTCCTCGATCGTGAGGTCGAGCCGCTCCATCACGGTGGTGGGCACGCTGAGCGCCTCGTGCCGCAGCTCGCGGCCGGCCTCGGTCAGGGTGACCCGCAGGGTGCGTTCGTCGGCGGGGTCGCGTCGTCGGTCGACGAGACCGAGCCCCTCGAGCCTCTTGATCAGCGGAGACGCGGTGGCCAGGTCGAGCTGGAGCAGGCGGCCGACGTCGGACACGGAGAGCGGCGACTGCTCCCAGAGGGCGAGCATCACCAGGTACTGCGGGTGGGTGAGCCCGAGGCGTTCCAGCACGGGTCGGTAGACCCCGATCACGCTCCGTGAGGCCACGGCCAGCGCGAAGCAGACCTGGCGCTCGAGCGCGAGCGGATTCAGGTCGGGCAGGCTCGCCGAGGGCGTGCTCACGGCCGGGCTCGGCCCCGAGGTCGACCCGCTCTGGTCGATGGTGGTGGTCACCCACCCGACTTTACGTGAACCCTAACGCTTCGTACACTAAGTGTCGTGACGCGAACCAATGTGCAGGAGACCACCGACGACGGCTTCGGCCTGTGGTACCGCTTCCGGTCCCAGGTGGTCTTCAACCTGCTCTACGTCGCCGGGCCCGCCCAGCTGGACCGGCACAACGACCCCAGGGCGGCCGTCGAGCAGGACTACGAGCGGCGCCGCGACCTGCACCGCGAGCGGCACGGCAAGCCGCCGATCAAGAAGAAGGCGCCGTCGAAGCACGGCGGGGTCGACCCCGTCGTGCTGTGCGCGGTGGCTGGCGTCCTGGCCCTGGTGGTGCTGCTCGTCTGGGCGCTGCTCGCGGGGTGACCCGAGCGGGCCCGCGCCCAGGCGACCGGTCGTCCCCCGTCGTAGGTTGGCCTCCCTCGACACGACTGGGAGGCTCGATGACCGGGACCAAGCGGGTGCCGCTTCTTGCGCGCGCCTGGGCTCAGGGAGCCCTGTCCGGGCTCGTCGGCGTGGCCGTGATGACGGCCGGGGAAAAGCTCGAGCAGGCGCTCACCGGTCGACCGGACTCCTACGTGCCGGCCCGGACGCTGCTCACCCTGCTGGGCCGTCGGCCGGGCGACCTCGACCAGCCGCCCGGGTGGAACCACCTCATGCACTGGGGCACCGGCGCCCTGGTCGGCGGGCTCCGCGGCGTGTGGTCGGCCACCGGCATCCGTGGCCCGGTCGCGACGACCTGGCACACGGTGGTCCGGCTGGCCGTCGACCAGACGCTGGAGAACGGCACCGGGGTGGGTGCACCGCCCATGACCTGGCCGGCGGGAGAGCAGGTCGTCGACGTGCTGCACAAGGCGGTGTACGCGACGGTGACCGGCCTCGTCGCGGACGGCTGGATCCGGCCGGAGCTGCAGTCGCAGCGGGGCCGGACCAGCCACTGACGGTCGACCGTCAGCGACCGACGGGGTGCCGGGCGTCGGACGCCCGGCTGCCGGTCAGTGCAGGGGGGTGGTGAGCCCCAGCGGGTCGTAGAGGCACGCGTCGCGGGCGGCCAGCACGGCCCCGGCGGTGACCGGCGGGTCCTCGACCGTGACCAGGATCTGGGTGTCCGCGTAGGGGCCCTCGTCGACCCGCGCGCGCAGCTGACGGTCCAGCGACGGCATCAGGAACGGCGCGAGGTGCCCGAGGTAGCCGCCGAGGATGACGGCGTGCGGGTTGACCGAGCCGAGGACGTCGTCGACGGCCCGCCCCAGCGACGAGCCCGCCTGGTCCAGCGCGTGCCGCACGCCGGCGTCACCCGACTGGGCGCCCTCGACCAGCAGGCCGACGGCCTGCTCCGGGTCGGTGACGACCAGCTCGGCGGCCTCGTCGGCGTCGCGCAGCCCGGCGCGGACCAGCAGCTCCTGCACGCGCACCACGGAGTTGAGGCAGCCGTGCCGCCCGCACCAGCACTCGGGCCCCTCGGCCTGCACGTGCAGGTGCGCCAGGTCCCCGGCGCCACCCCCCGCGCCGCGGAAGATCTCGCCGTTGACGACCAGGGCGCTGCCCACCTCGGAGACGCCGCCGAAGTACGCGGCCACGGTCGAGGAGGGTTCGCTCAGGAGCACGCGGGCGGCGTACAGGCCGGCGAGGTGGAAGTCGGAGGAGATGCCGATGCTGACCTCGGTCAGACCGGCGTCGCCGAGGACGGCGCGCACGGCCTTGCTCACCTGGGCCCCGTCCCAGCCGAGGGCGCGGGAGGTGACGGTGGTGCCGTCGGGCGTGACGTGGCCGGGCACCGCGATCTCGACGGCGACGAGCTGGTGGCCGTCGGGGATCCGCCTCAGCTGACCGCCGATGACGTCGGCCAGCACGGTGGCTCCGTCGTGGTCGTCGGCGAACACCGCGGGCAGGGTCTCCTGCCACAGGTCGGTGCCACCGACCGTCGCACCCTGCACGTGCACACGGTCGACCTCGACGTGGACACCCAGGACGCACCAGGGCTCGCCGTCGAGGGCGATGGGACGGGTCGGTCGACCGGCCCCCGGCCGGCGGATGGGGTCGAGCTCGGCGACGAGGCGGCGGGAACGGAGGTCGCCCACCAGGTCGGTCATCGTGGAGACGCCGAGCCCGCAGCCGCGGGCGGTGTCGTGCCGGCTGCTCGGGCCGTGGTCTCGCAGGTACCGCAGGATCGCGGTCAGATTGCTCTGTCGCAGCTCACCCGAGCCACCGCCCCGACCGACGTTGCCGTCCCGGAGCCCGGTCGGCTCAGCCATACGTATCCCTGCCATGAGAACCAACTTAACCGTTGAAAGGGAAACTGACCTCGGCGGGGAAACCCTTGCCGAAATCCTGACGGAAAGCCAACGTGAGAGAGGATTTCCTCTGGTCCCGCTCGACGGTGCACCGCGCTCCCACCAGGGGGTGAACTCCCTGGTCACGGCCAGGTAACGGCGTTCTCGGGGGGTCTGCGACTGCCCTGCGCGCCTCAGGGGTGCCCGTTGACAACGCTGTCTCACCCAGCGGTACGTCGCGCACGACCCGTCGTCCTGAGGTCGGTGGACAGGGGTCTGCGCACCTCCCCGGCTAGGGTTCGAGTGCGCCGGTGCCGGACCGGCCCGCAGCGCCAGGAGACCCCCCGTGACCGACTTCGCCCGCCTCGACGTCGACGACGTTCCCGCAGCGTTCACCGAGGCTGCGTCGCGCTACGACCGCATGGTCTCGCTCAACCCGGGCTACCACCGCCACCTCCGCTCCGCGGCCGCAGCCCTGCTCGAGACCCTGGACCCGCACCGACCACTCCGTCTGGTCGACCTGGGCTGCGGCTCGGGTGCCTCCACGCGGGCGCTGCTCGCCGCCGCGGACGACGAGGGCGCACAGGTGCGCGTGACGGGCGTCGACGCCTCGGCGGGGATGCTGGCGCAGGCCGGGGCCAAGACGTGGCCGGCCGGTGTGGACTTCCACCAGGGCCTGGCGCAGGACCTCGCCGCGCACCGGTCCGACTGGGGCCTCGAGGCTCCCGCCGACGGCGTGCTGGCCGCGTACCTCTTCCGCAACGTGACCGAGCGCGACGCGGTCCTCGCCGACGTCCACGACCTCCTGTCGGACGGCGGGACGCTGGTCGTGCAGGAGTACTCGGTCGCGGGCTCGCCGGCGGCGACGCTGGTGTGGACGCTGGTCTCCTGGGTGGTCGTCATCCCGCTGAGCTGGATCACCTCGCGCCAGACCCGCCTCTACCGCTACCTGTGGCGCAGCGTCCGGGCGTTCGACCCGGTCCAGACCTTCAGCGACCGGCTCTACGCGGCCGGCTTCGTCGACGTCGAGGTCCGCACCGTCCCGGGCTGGCAGCACGGCATCCTGCACACCTTCCGCGCCCGGAAGTCAGCGTGACCTCTCTACCAGCGATGTTGCAGGCGATCTCGGGAGCGACCGCATGAACCGCCCCTGGCACCCCGGCGTCGACCGACGAGCCGTACGGCACCCGGCGAGCGGCGGCCGGACGCGGGCCGCGGCCGACGCCGGGTCGGTGGTGGTCGTCGGCGGAGGCATCGCCGGCATGGCGGCGGCGACCGGGCTCGCCGAGCGGGGCGTACGCGTGGTGCTGGTCGAGCCCGAGGCCGAGCTGGGCGGACGGGTCCGCGCCTGGGCGCTGGACGAGGGCCGCAGCATGAGCCGCGGCTTCCACGCCTTCTTCCGGCAGTACTACAACCTCCGCGCGCTGCTGCGGCGGGCCGACCCGGCGCTGGACCACCTCGTGCCGATCCGCGACTACCCGCTGGTCATGGCCGACGGACCGCAGGACTCCTTCACCGGCATCCCGCGCACCCCGCCGCTCAACCTGGCGGCGTTCGTGGTCAAGAGCCCGTCCTTCACCCTGCGCGACCTGACGCGGGTCGACGCCGGCGCGGCGATGGAGCTCCTCGACGTCGCGTTCCCGGAGACGTTCTCCGCCTACGACGGGGAGAGCGCCGCCCACTTCCTCGACCGGCTCCGGTTCCCCGAGCTGGCCCGGCACCTGGCGCTGGAGGTGTTCGCCCGAAGCTTCTTCGCCCACCCCGACGACTTCGCGGCGGGCGAGCTCGTGGCGATGTTCCACGCCTACTTCCTCGGGTCGTCGGAGGGGCTGCTCTTCGACGTCCCGGACGACGACTACGAGACCACCCTGTGGGGGCCGGTGCGCCGCCACCTCGAGGGTCTCGGGACGCAGGTGCGGACGTCCACGTCGGTGACCAGCCTCGACCTGACCGAGCCGGGGCTCGCGCGGGTCGGGCTGTCCTCGGGCGAGGAGCTGCGTCCTGCGGCCGTCGTGCTGGCCGCCGACCCCACCACCTCGCGCCGGCTGCTGCTCTCCGCCGGGGTGGACGACCCGGCGTGGCGCGACCGGGTCACCGCGCAGCGGCTGGCTCCGCCGTTCGCCGTCTGGCGGCTGTGGCTGGACCGCCACGCGGCGGCCGAGCGGCCACCGTTCCTGGGCACGAGCGGCTACGGACCGGTGGACAACGTCTCGCTGCTCGAGCGGTTCGAGGACGGCGCCCGCGCCTGGTCGCAGGAGCACGGCGGCTCGGTCGTCGAGGTGCACGCGTACGCGCTCCCCCACGAGCTCGACGAGCTCGACGAGCCCGCCCTGCGGCTGCGGATGCGGGCCGAGCTCTCGCGGCTCTACCCCGAGCTGGCGGACGCCGAGGTGCGGCACGAGGAGTGGGTCCTCCGGCAGGACTGCCCGCTCGCCGGGCCGACCCGGTGGACCGACCGGCTCACGGTCTCGACCCC
>Ga0210040_10003653_pt1 | contig 20660 bp, 10 predicted proteins | sample CryGeyCG12114_NA_FD_185462 | JGI IMG/M metagenome (GOLD analysis project Ga0210040, IMG submission 185462) | Groundwater microbial communities from aquifer - Crystal Geyser CG19_WC_8/21/14_NA (SPAdes) (version 2) | ecosystem: Environmental > Aquatic > Deep subsurface > Groundwater | place: USA... | reverse complement strand
CATTTCCACTAGTGCATGAAGAAGCCGGAAACAATTGTAACAGGAATCTAATGGTGTACACTCTTGCTGCATCCCAAAGAGTCCCCAAACAAAAAAAAACTCCTACTTGCTTGCATACATCACCAACTATGTACTGCTAACTAACTATACGTGTTCTTTTTTTCCTGAATGCAAGAGCAGTAGCAATTCCACGTCAATTAAAAACACAAGAAATTACTGTACACATCTAAAGAGACAATGACATTAAACATATTGCATTAACTTTTTTTACACAAGACTATAAAAAGATGACCGTTATAAAGTCGAAAACAATAAAATGGCGACTTGGATGTGCAAAAAATACAGTAGTTAGTTAGTTTCTCTCACTCGTCATTGTAAAACTTTCATTTAGCAAATTCAAAGCGACTAACTACATTCAATTAGTATTGTGCACATCATCATCATCATTTTTAACAACCCAACTAGCTTTAACGGGAAACTGACCTATGAGCTGGACAATCCTATGATAACTAACTGCCCTATAATTCATTTCATGAACAACAGACCAGTTTTTTTTGCGCCAATTACATAGAGATAAACGAGAACACGCTATTTAGCCAACTTCTGATGATAGTAGTACCAGATTTTGATTTGCTCTTTAACTGACAGTCCAACAAGTAGTAAGTAAGTGATGTTGTTTTCAGCATATTATACTTTTCCTTCAGTTGCAAAATGCTATAGCTAACTAACTTTCCTACTTGCAAACTTGAAGTACCGCAAGTGCATTTGCAATTCAATGGCAATCCTCTGCTTTGCATTCAATCTTTGTCTCGCACAGTGAATTCATTATTCAAAGCTATAGTATGAATATAAGCAAGTGAGCTATAATATAAACTTAAGCTAACCAAATCTTTTCACTTTTACACAATACCTTCCTCTGCTCATATAATATAGCGTTTGAATTCTAACTAGCTAAGAAGAATCCGGACCAGTTTACTTACATACTTACAGTTTCTTCCCATGATCAAGGTTGAAACCGGTGAGGAAAAATATAAAGTTCAACTCATCATCTTCATTGTCCCAGTGGAAACAATGCTGTCACTCAATCTAACTTTTTTTTCTGCCGTTTTGCATACATTCACTATGTGCACTGGGCTCAACATTAAACTTTTTACAGTTACACTTCATTTTCTTTATTGCATTCTACTGGCAACTCACATTTACAGTCCTATTATTCAGGGGCAAAAGTTTACACAACATTTGGCTACTAACTAACTCACAGTCAGTATCTGACTAACTGCAATAGTTTACAGGATATGAGCTTCATTATATTAATGCACACAGCTGTGACGTATCACAGGATGCAATTTAACAAAGACAACAAAAGTCTATATCTTCCTAGACTGCCATGAACTACAAAAAAATGACAAAATTATTTACTCAAAATGGGAAACGGGCTTGTACAGTTTTAACTAACTAACAAGAGAGGCTGTCTTTACAAGAAGGAAATGCTCATATAATTGTGAATGAGTGCAGGTACACTGTACTACAGCATTTTTCGCACTCTTAAATCAAGGATAAGTAAAACCAAAAAATCTCGTACCAATGAACTAAGGATCCTAAAACTTCCTATCACTCCACGCTTGGATAGAGATAATGACAAAATTAATAGGCAATCGTGAAGGAATGCATCGCTAACTCTTTTCACAGGTAATTTCCAAAATGGCCAGCTCAAAACTGAGGTGAGTTGCAATTTTTAATTCCCAGCCACAAATGCAGTAGACTAACTCGTATGGGCTAGGCCCACAAATGTCACTCAAAATTAGATCCATCTCATCTCCCATGTATGCAAGCATTGACATTGAGAGTTTGCTCAATTATTGAAGATGAGTCCCAGTGGAAACCATATGCCGCATAGTCATGATTACGCCAACACAGTCTCAATCAATCAATCACTTTAATACGCTTAATCCCTCATGTAAAAAAACTTTCTTCCTTCATGTCAATTCTTATCTACAATATTCAGGTCATATAATACACAATAACAATGAATGAATGCTTGTGGTGAGGGTCATAAGATTTCACCCTATTAACAACCCCGTAAGTTAACTCTATATGATTTCAAAGAAAATAACCCGCCTACACAATTTATACATATTTTCATAACAAAGTCAATCACTCACTTACAAGTTTGCACGGTTAGTTAGTTAGTTAGCTACAACTGCATAACCTAGTTGTCTCCTCTCATCACACATATTTATTTATGATCCATCTACAGATAAGATAAGGAGAGAACTCATTTCTCAATTAAATACAGTACAGTTGTAAATTGCTCTCAACATTCTAGTCTTGACATTCAATTTTCATAATGGTCAATTTCATACTCGATCCAATTGACATTATTGGCACCGTAGTAATCAATTATTAGCATTATCATTCTTGACCAAAAACTCCCACACTTACTAACGTTACGTTACCGTACACAGTTAGTTGGTTAGTTAGTTAGCTAGTTGTACTAACCCTTCAGTGCTCTACACTGCCACAGTCTTATATTTACACAGCAAAAAATGACTTACCGACATTTCTTCACTCCTATACGATGTGAAAGTTTGGTCCAACTGGTTCAAAACACAGAAAAATGGCTCCCATTCCACCGGAGGAGGATTTCCTCTTGAGCGATGTCCCAAAGCTATGTCTCGATCTGTCCAAACAAAACCACAAATAATGAGCATACTGTCAATCATAAACTCTCTCTATTGCTCTCTTAATCAACTGACAACTGAACTAAGCTTCGCCAACAGCTAATCCTAAACCCCTGTGGCTGCGCAATAAAGTCATAATAAATGTGTTTCATTCAACTTGACATTCCTAACACATGAATTATAATGAATGCTATTAAAATGTGCACTGTTATTGTCATTATATACCAGCATTTAGTCACACAGTAAGTAAGTTAGCAAACTCCTTCACTCACTCACTCATTCAGATGCATAATGTGACATTTAACAACAGAAACGCTGAATTGACAACAATATGGAATGTGGAATCTGATATGTCATGACATTAGATTCTGAAACCCAACTTCCTCCTCAAGATTCTTTTCCTATCTACGAATAAATAACCACGAACTAATCATCTTGGTATTCAACTCATAAACACTGTTTTTTTGCCACCTTCCCTCGTGGGCGTTTTCCACAAGTATCATATCATATTGAGCCCCATTATTTATTCAGTGTTATAAATTCATTTCCTCACACACAGACAACACTACTGAAACTCTAGATGTGTGAACTGATTTGATGAGGGTGAAGCAGCCTTGGTCAAACCTACAAACAAACCATCTTTTCTTATCTCATCATGTGTATAGTTAGTCATAATGGGACCCTAACGTTAGTCACTAATTTGTAATTGACTTTTGCAATTCGTTCATGGAACGCAAGGATGCCAAAACCTTTATTATTAAATATTCATTCACATTATCGCTCATTGTCGTTAATCGTCGTCCAAAAAGAAGGTCATTTTAATAGTCACCACAAAGCCTGCACTATAAATATAACATGAGGCGACCCTCCTGTTAATTGCATCAACCAGTCATTATTGTGCAAACTCCGTTCATATGCATTCTTAATATTCACCAGTACACACTAATAGCTTCACTTAATGGGTAAACGAGTCTCGCAAAGAGGAATAATTAGAAAGGGAAACTTTAAGAATTTACATAACGTTAAAGTAATAGCAAGTTTCCAGTAGAAAAACTTTTCAGCCCTTCAAGTAAATAACAACTGAAACTAAAGTAAGTGTCATAATAACTTAATTTAATACTCGTTTTAAAAGTTGCAATATTAACCAATAGAGTCTCACACATATGGAATCCATATAAAGTTACCCAGGCTATCATCCCAGCAATCTAAAATACAAACTCACTCTTCGTGTTACAGTAATGAAATACTGTGTGAGAAGAAAATATGAACTCCCCTGGATTTCTCAACTATATACAGTTACACCTAGTTTCACATAAGAAACTTACTACATTCATCACTATTACTGACTAACTAACTAACTACTGCATGACTGCTGCAACAAAACAAACGCATTTCATAACAAACTAAACTATACACCATTATTCTTTCTTCACGTGCCCATAAAATCACGGAAGACTACTCAAATCCATAAGCTCAGTTCACTATACTATTGTTCTGGTGACAAGTATGAATGACCCGTGCTAACTAATGACTGACTACAACTAACTACCATTTCATGGCTCACGACTCAACAAACATTTAGACTCGAATATTACTTATGCAAGGTGTGGCATTGGCAACAGTTGACACAAACTCAAAATCGCTTCCAGCATCATCCCAATTCTGTTGATTCCCATTATTATTACTGCACCGTCCACAGCTGCCCATAGTGCTCGTATTCTCCTTGTTAGTAGTATCACTAGCCCCACAATTGTCGTAGTTACTACTTTCTGAGCAAATCGTTTCATACATTTGATCACTCATGTTACTATTATTATTAATCCTCATCATTTCCTTCGTCAATCGACGTAACAATGTACTTTCCTCATTTGCACTCCCATTCTCATCCTCCCTTGGCGTTTCAAACAAACTCAAATCCAAACTGTCCAACTCATTATGATTCTCATTGTCACTTGCACCACTACTGTTCAAAATGTTGGCCGTGGCCGTCACAGGAGCAACAAATTTCATTTTTTCAGAGTCTCCCTCCTCGTCACTATTCAAATCAATTTCACTCATACAGTCCACATCGTGGAAACCACATTCTTCACCCTCCTCTACTTCACTGGACTTTTGGTTATAATCATCGATCGTTCCCTCCCGATTCAAAACTACTACAGTTGTATTGCTACTATTATTCTCTTCACTTGCCGAATGGTCTGGAATCTTTTGGGAAATAGTACACACAATGCCAGAAGGTGGATTGCTAGCACTGCTATCCAAAACCACTGGACTTTTCCACGTGTCTACCCCAGAATCTCCTCCAGAATTCACACTAGTATTATCACTGTCAGTCCGCTTGCAATTGTAAGGCTCCACATAAAATGGGGACTCGGGTCGACTACAACTACTTTTGCCTAAGACTGACTTGGACGCCCTGATATTGGCTCTCCGTGTACGAGGGAATGGTGACGGAGCCTCAGTGCTATCCAAATGAAACAGAGAGTCGTCACTAAAGTGACTTTTGATACTGTGCGATCGTCCCACGAGACTTCTTTTACCCGTTGCGGTAGGCGAGTAGTAGTAGTAATGAGCCAGTTCGTCACCTTCAGGTTTTTGAACCCCGGAAATGATTTTACTACCAGCTATAGGGCGAGTACTACTGGGTGTACAGCTAGTACCGGTGTGAACAGTAGCTTGCATCATGTTTTTGCTCCCATTATTGCTGCTGCCATTGCTACTAGAGCTACTACTACCTGCAGTGGCAATAGTTAGAGCAGAATTTACGGTCCGTGCATCAACTGTGGTGGTGAGATGTCTCCTTGGTAAACGATGATGATGAGTACCAGATTTCTTGGTAGGTGTTACGCTTTTCTTTGTCACTGTGTTGCTAGCCTGTGTTTTTGTCGTTACTGGCATATTCATCACATTAGGGGAAGATTCAACTGAAAGTCCTACCCAATCTATATGATTGTGACTACGGCTTTTCGTTTTCAATCCGGTACTGGTGGTCAAAGAGTCGGAGATATTGGAGGGCCCAATTGTTCCGTAGTCTTGATGATTGATCCCTGAGATAGCTTTGTACACTGGACGATGTGACTGGAATAGCTTGAACGCTTTGTCCCAGATGAAACGGAGTTTTATATTCTTGTTGGAATTGTACATGCAAACGGGAACATGGCGGGAGTCTGTAGGTTCGTTTTCAGCAGTTGCCCCGTTGCTATAATTGCCCGTGGTTTTCTTTTTTTTGGGAGTCAAAGAGCTACTGCTACCAGCTGCTGCAGCTATGAATTGGAACTCATCTGAAGCGTCCATTTATTCTTTTTGGCTCTTTTTATCACCCGAAAAGAAATTTATATCGAGTATGGAATAGAGCTGTTTTTAGCAAAAACGTCTTTTCATCCGTCTTTGGGGGAATATTTATGTCTCCCTATTCATCCACTCTGGCTTTAATCTTCTCCACATAAGTTGCCTTTTAATGGCAGTTTCTTCTGCTCCGGGTTGTAAATCATGAGGTAAAACCAAGGTAGCAAGGGAAGCTTGTGGAGATTAGATATTACTTTTGCTTTACCAAGTGAGGAGCATAGTAATAGGACGTAGTGAGTCAACATAAGCTCTTTAGCTACCACCATTTACATAATCTGTACATGGGAAATTATCCATTGTGTTTGGTGCAGAGATTGAACCTCCTGGAATTTGCGTTGGCCCTGTGTTGCGGGTTCAACGACTGTAGTTAGTTAGTTCTAAAACATTAAGAATATTCCTTTCGTGTTCTCTACTTCACTTTTTAGGCTCAAAACTGTGTGTCTGAGAGAAAACACATCTGCTGGCTCTTAACTATATACTGTAGTAAAGTTTGTGTCTTCCAGCGCAATCTAGAACACATTACGTTGCTCAAATAATATAACTCATCATTCTCTCACTCAGTCAGTCTAATTTCAATCCTGTTGCCTTTTTTCACATCCGTGGTAAGAATAAGTAGTTCTACTCGGATCCATCAGCAAGCTGCTAGTAAGTTTTTCTTCCCTCAATTAAATGCACCCTTCTCACTCTCCCAACTGATATTAAATGTGAGCACAGTATAGTCAGTGATATCTAAACCAAATCATGAGATGAGATGTAGAACCGTTTTTCTATTCACCACATGTTGTCTCACAGTGACCAATGTTTAAGTACCCAATCCATAGTTTGACGTGCAGGTCGAATTCAACGGATCAAGAAGAAAAAAAACACCACTCAAGCAGGTTGTTTCCAAACTCCAGTAGTTAGTTAGTTAGTTACTCATAGTCAGATTTTTTAACGTAACGATGACCCCACTATTGCTCCATAAGCTTTTGTTGATGGGTATTTGTATGTATATTTGGTGCGTACAGTTAGTGAGTCACAAACTAGTAGTACGCAATATGCAGTAGCCGTGTATGGAAACAAGCGACTGAATACTTTTTTTGGTCGCACCAATTGCTTTAGAAAAATTGCACTGCACATTTGGGAATTCTTAAGCTGGCACTATATCTAGAGAAAATGTCAAACACTCTTTCCTGTCACAAGATCATATAAAGTTTCGCAAAACTAATCTCACTTTCCTCCCTTTGACAACGACACAACCAATCAATCCAAAGTGTGTCACACGTTTTGTCACTTGAGACTTTAGTTAGTTAGTTATTTACTCCACTTGGGACTGCTCCCTTTTAAAATCTTATTTCAATGCATGCACACGAGTCCAAAAGATTACAACAGTGTAAAATGTCGCAAACGGATTCCACGGGAAAAATAGTTCACACACAATTTCCCATCACTTGCTCACATACAATTCATTATCTCCAGATAAGATACTGCAGCTACTCCACATCAATCTAATTTCCGTCCGATATGAGAAACTAAGGAAACTAAACCATCCCTTTTTCCCAGTCTATGGAATCCCAAGAATTCAAGAGTCACACACAGTTTATCATCCAAACTGTGACACTCCGAACAAACCTAATTTTTATTCTTCACTGAGTCAGTCACTCTTAACTAATCTCAATTCTGCTCACGGATCGCTTTACTTGAAACTCGTCAAGTGCTTCATATACACTCTCACATAGTAACCATCCAACTAACTAAAAAAGATCCAGTGCAAACTTAACAATACATACTATATCTAGTCTCAAGAAAAATGAGGCTTGTCCCCTAACTACTATATAACTAACTTGCTAACAAAATTCACAAACTAACCAACTATCTTCAAGTGAGAGTATGTACATTATGCCTGCTCATTGTAGTACACACACATGTATTATTTGGTACGCAGAACATTGTGCAAACCAAACAACAATCACACAACAATGTGAATATCTTTGCCGTACTCACACGTACAGCCACTAACCAGTCACTATGCTGTTCATCATATGGTGACACACTTTAACTATCTATTAAGCACTTAAGCTCCACAGGTTGAGTAAAAACTAGCTAGGCCAACCAACCAGTCAGTAGTGCAATGCTAACTAACCAACTAGCTACAGAGAGAGAAAAAAAGTCAATCCTATCGAATGAGGAGACTGCGACAAACTGTGTGCATATGATCTTCAACTAAATGAACATAGAAATTCTACAATGCATATTAAATTCTCAGGTATGAGTAACCCACCAACTTACTGGCTACAGAACAGATGCAACCTACTCTTACATACAGGTATACTACATACATAAGCATCAGTTTTTGGGACCTTCTTCCAACATCTTATCTATAGGAATTATTGGGCACACCTGAACTTAAGGTAGAGACACACATAAACATTATTGGTAGCTCATATCCAACTGTTAGAGTTTACATCTGCAGTCTACCTAACATGGATAGGATCAAGATAGGTTCCTTCCTAAGGTTCATTCCCATCCTACAAAGGGAGTGTGTTTGTGCCTTCAGGTATAGTTAGCATATACTTATAGTTAGTTAGTTAGACTAGCAAGGATTTAAGAAAAATATTTTTTTCTTCTGTGTACAGAAACCAAAAGTAAAACGCAAACTATTACGTTATTGTGCATCTCTGGTCCCTCTGCTACCATTTTTATGCTCCATTCATGGAAGTCAAAGAAACATACGGAGAGATAAAAATGAATGCCCAAGAGCAGCAGCTGTGTGTTTTCGTACCGTCTATTATTATTATGCTATGATTATTTAGGGGGAAGGACTTTTCCACAGGTAAGGCAAGAAAGAAGGTTTGTCGATAATGTAGAGCTGTTTATAGCTTAAAGCGCTGAGCACACACTAACTCCCTCACTGAATACAAAGGTGTGCAAGTCTTAAGATGATTTTTTTTGCTCTAAAAGTGGACCATAGCAATGGGAAATAGCCCTGAGGAAGAATGAACAGCACGTGAGTTCATGTGAGCATTGCGACACCTCCTAATTTCTTTTCATTACCATTAACGCAGATAGAGTGAAATAATAGTGACTATCATGGAGTCTGTACCTGACTGAATTCTCCTCATTATTATGGCTGGCCATCACAGATTGTAAAGTCAACAGCTAAAGCATAGCTTACTAATTGCATCCATAATGCAGTAGCTTGATAAATAGCTGAGTGACTGAGTAGATAGGAATGACCATAAGTGTAAATGAGCACAGAAATAGAAAACAATAATGAAGCACGACCAAATTTGTTAGTATGGTGAGGTGGTGACTCCTTTATTTTCAAAATAATGCTAATCTAGAAACAAGTATTTCTTTGGCTCAACTGCAATATTCAAGTCAGCAGGAGATTTTTTATTATCGTCTCTGTGTGCTTAACCACAGAGTGGAAATTGCAATAGGATTAAATTTTAGTTTGTAGCAATGGCAATGACATCGCACTGACGATGGAAGGCGATTTAGCCAGCATTCTAAGCTATAGTCTTTAGAATGAAAAGTAGTGGGTGTGTAAAATCATGGAAAATAATAAGTAGCTCCCAAAGTAAGCATATTTGAAACATAAATAAAAAAACTCTTGCATTTCGATTCAGAATTATTGATTTTGCTTCACTGCATTACTTTATTAGTTAAGATTGCATAAAGCAGTTCTAAAGTGACCGACTTTGATTGAATTCACGATTATTTTCCCAGAACAACTGCCCATCAAAGTATCTTTCATTGCTAGCCAGTAATGACTGCACGTAATGCCAAGGTATGACAAAGCGCATCTGCACACATACTCATAATACTGATGATGATGGTATTTGCTATAGCAGTATCACAAATATCATTACCAGAGAAAATGTGATGTCTTTAGTTAGTAGAAAATGCATGAAATCAGCACTATAAGCAGAAGGATTAGTAATATTGTAGAGAAAATATAAGATTATGTGGTCTAAGGTTTAATGCATAAAAAAATTCAATTACCCACTTCCTCATCATGATAAGGATTTTACAGTGTTGCTAAAACACACATAAGGAAAGTTTAAGAATGCGAGCTCCATTTCCCGTTCCTGGGCCATTCCCTTTTATTTCATAGCAAATTCTTTCCACCACACTAGTTAGCTAGTTGCTAACAATATTCTAGTGCAGGACCCATCTGTGTCCCCTGATTCTTCAATACAAAAGTTGGAAAGATATACTCTTCAAAAAATCGTTCCCCTTTACGGTCTGTGATAGGAAAATGACATCGTTAAAACTAAATATGCATGCTACGGGAATTACTAAGGAACCACTATACCATAGCTCATTTTTGCGTATCCAAATCGTGACCAGTATTATGTTCGTTCAAAAACTTGAATACAAAATATTAGTGATTCCAGAGGAAGAAAAAATATTGCTACCATTGTACTCAACTTTTATGAATCAAGATTCCAAAACGGTTGAACCGCGCTGATCTAATGTCATGATAAATCACGTCCATTAACCATCATAAAATCGAGACCTATCATTTCATACAAAGATGAATTTTTTTCCTCACTTCACGTAAGTAGGCAGCAAACGTGAAATATTCTTTATACAACCAAAAGCGATCGCACAAAATCCTATTGATGAAAAAAATGGGACAATTGACGAGCAATTTTGCACAAAAAAATTCAGCCAAACTCATTCAAATGGAATACAATATGGTAGTAACTAACTAACTAACAACATGAAGCCACGCGCATGGACTACTAACATTCAATGGAAATATATAGGTAATGATGGTAATAGGGGAAGTTTCTCACAGCCCCATTTAAGGCATCATTTTGCGGTCCAAATATGGAGTCTGAGTATAATACGTGAAAAGACCACTCTGCAAGTTCAAGATCGCATATGAGTGTTTTAAAATGTGCACATGTCACTTTTTTTCGCACAAAAAATTTTCCCAGACACTCACTAGCACAGTCACTAATGATTTCTTGAACAATGCTCTATTGAAAAAGACTTTTATGAATATATTGACGACGCACTAAAAAAACAACGCCAACACCAATACAAAATGGGGAAGTAAGTCAATCACGCACTTCAAATGCTAGTTAGTTAGTTAGCCAGTTGTACCAATAATCTCCTTTAAAAAATAAAAGTGATGCCCTGAAATTTTTAATGATGCAGGCTAACAACATAAAGTGGCTAGCTCAACCAAATGCAGATAAACTGCCAACTAAGTCATAAAAGTCGGCAAAATTTAACCACCAGACACGCATTATTATGGTCAAGTGAAATTTCATTAAGGCAGGAGCAGAAAAAAATATTTCCATCATCATTATTATGACGGCAAATGATTTCCTTTTTTTGAATAACAACTAGACTAGCGGGTCATAAATAGTCGTAAAAGTAAAAGGTTTCAGTCCACCAATCCAGTCATCCCACTTTTTCTTCAGTCTGAAACTCAAACTAACTGCTTGTTGTAAATAAATTACGCTTGTTTGCATACTAACAAACTTACTACCTAACAAACTACCACAATACATGCAGCTAGGGCCATTTCCGTCAAACATGGTGGTGTCATATAAAACGATAATGTTCCCCAAATTAATGAATACAACACAATACAAAGTTTTCCTTCGCCAGAGAGAGATTGGATGCCACACCTGACTTTGTTTTGCTGCGAGAAAGTTGTCGTTTCAAATTCACGTGTGCAACAAAATATAGTCATTAAAATGTCCTGCTCACAAAGCGCACACATATGCAACATGATTATGATTCTTGGGTTGCAAGTCTAACTTATTTACTTAGGTGATGTCTCATGATTCAAACCCACATTGTACTTTCTGAATCCTTCCAAACCAACCAACTAAATGGACAAGATTGTGAGCACTAAAAGCACAAGTTAGAGTAATCATAATAACAATACAACTCCACCCGAAGCCAAGCAACTCGTGTGGTACTAGCTTACCAACTATAATACACAGAGGAGCGAAAAAATGCCCATTACGACTATTACCTCTGTGATAATAAAGTTTATCTTTCGAATTAAGCACACCACAAGCAACTATTTACTTTTATTATTGGGCCTTAAGCGGATCCAAGTAAAAAGGAAATGAGTTGGTTCATTGCAAAACTGTGTCCCAAGAAAAATTGTTTCGTCTCAAGGTAAAAACATAATAATAATAATATCATTTACTTACTTACTTACATATGTACTTATTCCGTTAATGGAACACCATGTTAGCTGCACAGTTAGCTTCTTTGACAAAATATCATATATTTAGCAGTGTGAAATGAAATCCAAACAAATACTAGCATACAGTGAGGCTCGAGTGTGCGACAAATTTCAGCTTTACACTGTGTTTATTCAAGGGTTAATGGATTTCCAAAAAGGATTCAGTTGACTGTAAAGCACTGAATACTACTTAGCTATAGATGGAAACTTATATTATTGCAGGCACACACACATCTAATTTTTGGGCGGGTCTAGCTCACTAATATAACGTGTGGATAGGGCGAGTTTTGAAATTTGCACGATAAACCACACAATGATTACGAGAAGACAGATGCACGTTAGTTAGACGAGAAAAAAGAGAGAAGGCCTGTCTTTCAGTAATAGTGGTAGTGATAATCGTTTCAACCGGTCATTCCATTCAAATAGCACAAAAGGTTGATTTATTGCGCTAAGGTGCATTTAGGATCTCCCATTTTGTGAGCACCAGGCCGGGCCACACCAAAGCAAATATATATACACACACAGTATTCAATTGATCCATTCTAGGCTGGGTGACACAACTTAGTAGTGATCCATTTTTCATCTATCAAACTCAGACAGGGATAACAAATGAACTGGGCGAATCAAAAGATCCCATTAGCAAAGTTTTATATGGATTAATTGATTCATTCATTCACAAACTAACTACAGATAATGCCAAAGGTGGAAAACCAAGTAGAGTTAGTATACGAAATATATGCTTTTCAATTCCGAATAGGATTAGACAGTGACTGAAAGTTGAAAGAAAATGATGCAAGCCTTGAGTAGCTTTTAGGATCCATACAAAGTAGGTCACCATTTTGTAGGAAAAACATTCTAAACTTACATACTTGTTTAGTTTCTTCAATCTCAGATCGATTACTACATCTAGAATTAAGGTAAAAGGTTGAGAGGTCTACTTATTTACTACTGTATCGTTACTGATTGCCTTACAACAACTACTTGAATCCATATAGCATATACTATGCTAAGAGATCGTGCATAAGTGGCCAATACCAATTTGTTCTCAAGACGATCTAAAAAAGGTTTCTTCCCCATTTCGAGCAGCTGCTCTATTCTTATTATCAATCTCTTGAAAAGGGAAATAAAAATACAGTCTATGGAAATCCCTAGGGTCCAAATTTTACCTTTTTTCAATCAGCACATTATTATATTCATTTGTAACACACAAAGACCCTTGAAGGAAAAAATATCCCGTTGGTATATAAACTATAGGACTCATATCATCTTTGAATACTTGGAAACTAAACTCATAACTGAACCATGAATGTATACCGGATCTTTGGAACATTACCATCGGATGTAATAAATACACTGAATCTGTATTAAAAAGAGAAACCATAACTTTTGCATCTTCATTTTTCTATCCACATGAACTCATTCAGGCATTCAATGCGTCCAAAATACATTGTCTGTCTACAGAAACCCCTAGTAGTAATACTAACCAAAACTTGCCAACTAACTAACTAACTAACTACAGGCAATGCAACCTTCGTTGGTTAGAAATGGAAACTCTAACTCTCCACTTTTCCCGTTGACATTGTGCTTATGACAGGCCATATGATTGGAAACCGACCGTCCACAGACTATAGTGTATATTTCGCTAGGGGCCATGCAGTACAAACAAGCTCTTTACACTTGACTGCATTACACATAAAGTTATGAATATGAATGCGTTATTTGATGGAAAGTTTCAGTCACCAGTCCATATACCATATTCATTGGTTGGCACAATCCACCGGATTTACTTCCAGGGAAAAATGGAATGAAAACAAGTGCCATAGACATGAGTTCCACATTACCAGCAGTCAGTAGTTAGGAACAGGGGTTCGAATTTTCCAGGGCTTTTGTCAAAACTTTCCATTATTCACTCCGTAGGGCCTATAATGCCATATTTGTACGGAAAATAAAAAACAAAACTTGAAGAAAATCATCCCTTTCTCTCTCTTTCTTCCCACACTCCGCCTTAGGTGAAGTAAGTAACCACTTCTGTCGTCTTTTTACACATTTCCTTTTCCAAATTCATTCATTCTCAAGGAAGGATGTGAAAACTTGGCAAACACTATTGTTTTCCCATACATACAAGAATAGAAATATTTGTCTACCTAACTAAACTCCCGGAAGGGATTGCACGGAAATCCATCAAATGTATCATCATGACAAGAGACATGAACTACTCTTTTCAATATTTCAAGTCCTATTCAGTCAGCTGTATCCGGATCCTATACATATTAACATTGAATGATGAATACTGAGTCACTCAGTCAGTCAGCTTGTGTAAGCTCTAATTCGTGTACTCATAAACAATAATGTTTATATGTCAGCTCATGTGTCAATCAAAAACAACGTATTGTGCTAACTAACTAGAGCTTAGCTAACTAAATAAACGAGTTTGCACTATTATCCACAAGCATGCATTGCAAATAAACTAATGCACCCCTATTGTTATTAATTTGGTGCCCAACCCTGAACTATTGTCTTTCGGTAAGAATATACATGAATGACGACAAAATCTTAAACTAACTAGAAGCAATTTACATTGAAAAAAAATGTGCAAAAAATGAAAGTCTTAGCAATGCAAACCAAACCACATACATAATAGGAAAAAAATTGGTCAGACCACAATGTCATGTCCATCAATTCAATTGCACTTTTTGCACACCCAATGGATTAGGATTAGAGGATTTACATTTTAATAAGCTGTGGAGTTTGCAATCTAATCTTTTACTTGCAAATAAGATTGTAATGTTTCCCAACTTACTCATATGCGATTTTTCAATTGATAACAAGAGACGAAAAAAACTTTGCATGTCGCCAGATAACATATAACATATAGCTCAAAAAATGTAACCTGTTCAAGAGCAGATATATGTACATACGACGCAACTAGAAGCTTTAAATAAAAACAAACTTGAATTGACATACTATGAGAGGATAAAGTTTTACTGGAACTGACAATGGACAAGAAACTTTTAAATATAAATAATTGATTCGATGAGTACATTAAGGAAACCTTGTACACATACTATCCAACTTTATTTTTTCTTCTTCATCATAAACTAACTAACTTATGCAAACAACCATGTGTCCTTCATAAGGAAACCAAGTTGATCAAGCTCTCTAGTCTACGAAACTAGACTCAAACTTCAAACTAAATAAATAAACATGGTACAAAGTTCTAGTGCATTTGAGGGGACGCCTTTTTTCTGTGAATATTTAATGACTGACCACTCTCTTTTTTTGGCTATCAAAAATGCCCGACTTGCTGCAGGCTTTTCTCAAAAAATACCGTGGGATGGGAAGTTAGCATTCACACTATGACACTATGGTTTCTTGTTATTTTCCATACACAACAACTCCTGAAGGCGTACTGTTATTATTATTGACTGAGAGTTTGCCATCCCCATTTTATGACCAGTCTCATCATTATCTAATAGTAGCATCAGGATGGCGTAATCATAACTTATACGAGACCACAAAGAATCCCATTTGTTCATACATATGCAGGTGTCGATAAAGTCACAGTCATGTAATTCTGTCAAGCCCACTCAAAATGTTGGCCCAAAAAATATATTTACAAGCTCCAATAGCCTTGCCCATGTGAGGACCTTTTTTTTCTTGTCCTGTCTTTTGAGACCATCGTCAAATAGATTTCTTGAGCACCAAGTGAATTGCATACGTAAATATTGAGTCACCAAGAAACAGAAATATTTGCGTATTAAATATGCTTTTTTTCGCCAAACCTATAAAATTTGCATTTTAAGTGTTCTACCTTGAATCCCTATCCCTATTCCAGTTTGCATGTTATAAAGAAAAAGAACGTAATAAATTCTTTTAATTACACGCAGCACTCATTCATCATTTCAGTAATTATGCACTAAAGTTAGTTAGTTAGTTACACCTAATGACCATAAGGTAATTGCTATTCAATGCGACGGTGAAGAATGGTTTTGATTATATTTGCGAAATAAATGGAGCGTTCAAAAATCTACTATGTAGGTAATGAAAATTCCCTGCGAATATTCATGGCTAGCGTAAAGGTTGTATAGCTGGTTAGTTGGCGCAATGTTTTATAACCCACCAATACATAATAAAGTCTACTTCTCAACATGTAAATCAACATTTTGTCGTACAACCTAACTAGAAGGCCATGCATTATTGATGGAACATGTGTGGACCCAGGTTACATTCCAAACTAACTAACTGTGATAAAACATTCAATCATTAGAAAATCTATACAGTAGTTAGTAAGTTAGCTATCAACAATCCACCTAATCAAAAAATCAAGCATTTTTAGCAAAGACAAAACACCACATTGACTCAAGTTCTGTCAAAACTAATGGCCAAAATACTTATAAGGCAGAAAGCGCAAAAAAATCAAACACTTTAATTTGCAGCACAAATTTTTTCAATCTTCCTCCTCCAAATACCAACAGTAATGAAGAAATGAAAAAATAGTGAGCTTATAGTTAATACCACTTGCGTAAACAAATACAACTAATGGATTCCCAAATACAGAACAACATTCTGCAATTTATTGAAAATGGCAACTTTTTTGTTGTGAAATGATACACCTTCAAAAGTTTTCGATGAGCTAACGCACAAAAAAATTACATTTCAAGGAGTCGCTCGTTTTTTCTAAATATTTGTAGATCATTATCGACCCCTTTTATGTTCTTGACGATGATAATATAATGCAATGCTAATTCCTTTAGCCCTGCTGAATGTAAAACCCTTTTACGTCCTATTAGCAATCTGATAAACCTCGGAGAAACGTAGCTAGCTCCCATCCATCCAATTTCCCACTCACAGTAGTTAGTGAAAGGATTTTCAAATATTAATTAGTGAGGAGATGAAACTCCAATTTCACTCTCAGTGCACACAGATAGCCATAAAAGCGGTACACACAAAAGCTCATTCAAATCCATCATGATGAGATTTTTATTATGAATAGTGAAAAAGATGGGCACGTTGGAGCATGTCAATGAAAGTGAATGCCAGTGTTTAGCATTCCAATCAGGCACTCATAATAAAAGTTTCCTGCATCATGTGTGTGCGCAAAAAAACCTATCAGAATTATTAATATCATGCAATCAGCAAAAGATAGCATATTAACTGACTAACTACCGTGGTAATTACAAAAAATGTTCAAGCTATTCTCTTATATGGTCACAACACAATATTGGGATCCCATCCTCAAAAAATATGCATTTATCTACATACTGTAAGCCGTCAGACTAACTAAAAGACGGTTTTCAAAACGTGCAATTATTCATTTATCTATTCACTCATCGTCATCATCTATCCTCAATCAAATTGAGTCTTATCACGAACGCATATTATACTTTTGTTCACACACATAAAATGATGAGTCGAACAAAACTGTGTTTTTTACCAGTCCCAGCTAAAATCCCAAGCACAATAATAAATACTCCGTACAAACTTTTTTCACTCAGCCTAAAACCATTGTTTCAGCTTAAACAAAAACCCTTTTCTTCTCCATAAAAATTACTAACTAACTAAAGCCTTATCAAAATTAGCATGCAAAATAGCTAGTCTTCAAAATCTATATATCAACGTACACAAAACAATGGTTTTTGAGCCTTGCAGCTCACTAGCTAACTAACTATAGAATGTGATGAGTGATTTAACTCATTGTCTCCCAATGCTTTGAACTTTTCTCAATAAATTCATGTCAACCCTATCCAATTAGAGTGGATGTTTGGTAAGCTCCCTACAATCTTACAATAGTCAAATCTAAACATAGAGGAATTGCAATTTGTATACCAGTAGTCAGTCAGTGAACAAATGGATGCGTGCAAACTGCAAAACATCATATAACTGCATAAATATGTTGTATGGTAAAGCATCCACTTCTGTACATGAAATATTACCAACCAACTAAATGTGTCTAGCATTATTAGTTAGTTAGTCAGTTGAAACAATAAAGCGGGCCGCTGCATAAACGATGACACCAACCAATAGATAATTATATTCCTGGCGATTGCATAATAGCACAGTCAGTCAACTCACAACTATAGCTTGTTTCACAGGTTATCTGCACAATCGTTATTTGGAATCCCACCAAGACGAACAGTGATACTGCTAATTGTGATTCGAAGCGAACATGTATATATCTAGATGTAAAACAAAATAGATGCAAGTTAGTTAGTTAGTAGCAAACAACCGGATAGCAAAAATTGCATGATATCAGTCACGATTCATGATACTGTGTACATGATGATGACACAGTGCATTTTCTATCTACCAATGCAGTACAATTTGTGTTTCTTTACTTACTGCAGCTGCATGCTACAGCTACCACTATCCTTTGTTAGGTAGGTATAGCAAAGGTATTGCTGACTGACAACCTCTTGTAACCAAGTGCATAAATCATAATTGCAATTGTGACTCCATCTCTCAACTAATTTAAAAACTTCAAACCATTTAACTGAGTTAGTATTGTTGAGCACAGACAGAGTACAAAGCAATGCGTTTTGCTTATCTTTAACGATTCCATTACAACGATGTGCATAGACTGCTATGATGATTGATTGGATTGTATTTTGCATGCAATTTCTCCATATGCAATCAAATAGAAAACTACAGAGTACAGTTTTCTACAACATGCGAATATGAAATAACATAAGGTGTGACTGAAGCCCCAAACTGAATATTCAATCTATACAGTTAGTAAAAAATTCATTCCACCACTCTAATGGAACACGAATAGACTATTATTGCAAATTCATACAGATATTACCAGCCACTTATACCCATTACCTTTTATTTCTTCCATGACACTAAAAATTCATTTCATTCAGTCATTCCCGTTTCCTAAAACCAAGCTCTACTCACGTACATTTGCACATTTCCAAGATAAAACCATACGACTGGCTCACAAAGTGGATAAAAATTATTCCTCCCATCAATTCTATCCCACTATGGTCTGAATAATATACACGATCCCAGAAAAAGTTTTCCTGGATCGATCTAAATTAGATTACTTAGCTCCAGTTCGGGACTATAAAGCGAGCAAAATTCTTTTACACAACTCTCATTCCTTCCTCTCTAACAGCATTTAACGAAAACTAATAAAAATCTTTTGAGCTGCGCTCAAAAGACTATCTATATATAACGATTGCCCTATAAACTTTACTACCATCCAATCCAACTATATTATACAGAGTTGGTTAGTTCGTCAGTAGTTAGTTAGTATACTAACAACAACTGGTAACCCTCTTTGGGCAATTCATACACCATTATTAAATTCATTAAAGACTAAAAGTCGGAAAAAACTTAGGTACTTATATGGCCGACTAAAAAACATTTTTTTTCCACACAGCTTAATCTGCTAAACGGAAACCAAGCGGGGAAATTAAAAGTTAAGTCTACCTCTATGTTTACTCCCATTAGTTTACTTACTACTGGAATCATTATCTTTGCTGCACTGTAAAATGAAAGGTACAAGACAAGATTTGTTCTACTCGTGACTTCCTGTGGCAGCTCTGCAAAGTCAAAGGGGAAACTATGAACTTTACCTTAGTTTCCAAAGGGCAAAAGCTCACTGCAGGAAATAGAAAGGAATGCGAAAGAGATGAGACACGTGGATTCCTTTTTCTTAACCATTTGCCAATGATTTACTGCACTCATTTCTCCTGTAGCCATTTTGATTCATTCCAGGGTGGTGAATGAATGGAACTAGTTCTGGTGGAAACAACTTTCTCTCGCTCCCAAAAGGCATCCTTTACTACTGCCAAGTAGATTTCTCCAAAACCGCATCAAGTTACACAGCTGACGTGTACAGCCATCCATTATATATAGAGTTCATATTCACACCTTGCCTTTTTCAGGCAGGACTCATATTTTATTCCAGGCCAAAACTTTGTCTTCTTTAACTAAATCATATTCATAATTCTATCGTCTCTACAGATTAAACACTGTGTCACCTTTTCTGCTCTAAAGGTTAGTTTATGCACCTACCGACCAGGGAATAAGGAGTCGAATTTCTTGTAGTATATATAACTGGATACGGTAGTGGCCTCTTTTTTTCATAACCCAAACCACAGCAACGGCATACTATGAAGGAAGTCCAAATTATTCAAATTCCAACTTCACAAGACGTGTTCAAGTGTAAACCCTACATAGGTTAAGAAAGAGTGCTATATAGAGTCCGTCTGAAATTATGAGACCACCTTCATTTTTGCATGTAACCAGCTACGGACAAAAACTTCCAAAGCGCGGTTGCATATGTAAATAATACTAACTATCACCAATAAATATAAGCATCCATATCAGAAAAAAACGCACAGGCTTAACAACACAAAGTCACTTGACAAAAAATCACCAATTTCACTTGTGTGAAAATATGAGACCACTATCAAAAAAAT
>Ga0210040_10003652_pt1 | contig 20666 bp, 9 predicted proteins | sample CryGeyCG12114_NA_FD_185462 | JGI IMG/M metagenome (GOLD analysis project Ga0210040, IMG submission 185462) | Groundwater microbial communities from aquifer - Crystal Geyser CG19_WC_8/21/14_NA (SPAdes) (version 2) | ecosystem: Environmental > Aquatic > Deep subsurface > Groundwater | place: USA... | reverse complement strand
CCGCCGGTGTAGCGGGCGGCGCCGAGCGTGGGCAGCACGTGGTTGGTGCCGATGACCTTGTCGCCGTAGGAGACGCAGGTGTTCTCGCCGAGGAACAGCGCGCCGTAGTGGTGCATCTTCTCCAGCGCTGCGCGCGGCTCCGCGGTGAGGATCTGGACGTGCTCGAACGCGTAGCTGTCGGCCAGCGCGTACGCCTCGTCGAGGTCGTCGACCACGGTCACCTGGCCGAAGTCGCGCCACGCCGGTCCGGCGTAGTCCGCGGTCGGCATGCCCGGCAGGATCGCCTCGATGTGGGCCATCGTCTCGCGGCCCACCCGCTCGCTCGTGGTGATCAGGACCGCGGGCGACTCGGGACCGTGCTCGGCCTGGGACAGCAGGTCTACGGCAACCAGGAACGGGTCGGCGTGCTCGTCGGCCACGATGAGGATCTCGGTCGGCCCGGCGAAGAGGTCGATTCCGACCTCGCCGTAGAGCTGGCGCTTGGCCTCGGCGACGTACGCGTTGCCCGGGCCGGCGATCAGGTCGACGCGGCTCATCGTCTCGGTGCCGACGGCCATGGCCGCCACGGCCTGCACGCCGCCGAGGATCCAGATCTCGTCCGCGCCGGCCAGGTGCATCGCCGCGACCGTGGCCGCGGGGATCTCGCCGCGGATCGGCGGGGTGCACGCCACGACGCGGGGAACCCCGGCGGTCTTGGCGGTCACGATGGTCATGTGGGCCGAGGCGGTCAGCGGGTACTTGCCGCCGGGCACGTACGCGCCGACGGACTGCACCGGTACGTGGCGGTGGCCTAGGAACACCCCCGGCAGCGTCTCCACCTCGACGTCGGCCATGGACGCGAGCTGCACCTCGGCGAAGCCGCGCACCTGCGCCTGCACGAACACGATGTCGGTGATCACCTGTGGGTCGAGCCCGGCGATGATCTCCTGCACCCGCTCGTCGCTCAGCCGGAAGCTCTCGGGGCTCCAGCGGTCGAACGTCTCCGAGTACGTGCGAACGGCGGCGTCCCCGGTCGTGCGGATGTCGCCGATGATCTGGAGGACCCGCTCACGCACCTCGTCCTGCGAGACGTCGGCGAACGACTTCGTCCGGGCGGACTTCAGCGAGGTGGGCAACGCGCACTCCTAAAGAGGGTCTACATACGTATGTTGCGAGTTAACCCCAACGCTCCCGCACGGTCAAGGCAGGCCCGTTAGTCTTCCCTCACCTGTGCGGCGGCTCCGTCGTCCGGGACCGGGGCGAGGAGGCAGCGGTGGTCACGAGCCACGACGTCGCGCGCCTCGCCGGGGTCAGCCAGCCGACGGTGTCCCGGGCGCTGCGCGACAGCCCCAAGGTCTCCGAGCCCACGCGTCGCCGGGTGCGCGACGCGGCGACGGCGCTCGGCTACGTCCCCAGCGACACCGGGCGCGCGCTCTCCGTGGGGCGGACGCACCGCGTGGGGCTTCTGGTCACCGACCTGGCCAACCAGTTCTACACGCACACGATCGCCCCGATGCACCACGCGCTGGAGTCGCTGGGCTACCAGCTCGTGCTGCACACGGAGGCCTCGGACACCGGCCGGGTGGCCGACCGGCTGCTGTCGAACTCCCTCGACGGCGTCCTGCTGGCGACCACCGCGACGGACTCCGTGCTGCCGGTTCGGCTGCGCGACCGCGGGCTCCCGTTCGTCTACTACAACCGCGTCGCCACCTCCGTCGAGGCCGACTCCGCCGAGGTCGAGGCGCGCAGCGGCATGCGCGAGCTCACCGAACGCATCCTCGCGCTCGGGCACCGGCGGGTGGGCGCCGTTTTCGGCCCGCACAACGCGAGCACCGCCTCGAACCGCGAGCTGATCTTGCGCTCGACCCTCGCCACGGCCGGCGTCACCGTCCCCGACGCGCTCTCCCACCGCGGGCCGTTCGACTTCGCCACGGGCTACGCGGGCGCCCGCCGCCTGCTCGAGCTGGACGAACCACCGACCGTGATCGTCTGCGCCAACGACGTCGTCGCGTACGGCGCCCTCAACGCCGCCCGCGAGCTCGGCCGCGCGGTCCCGGGGGAGGTGTCGATCACCGGCTTCGACAACCTGCCCGAGGCGAGCTGGCCGCTGCTGCAGCTGACCACCGTCTCGTTCGACCTCGAGGCCATGGCCCGCCGCGCCGCCGGCCTCCTCGTCGACCGCCTCGCCCTCGGCCCCGACGAGCCGTACCGCCACGAGTGGTTCCCGAGCCACCTCGTCGAGCGCGCGACCCTCGGCCCTGCGCCCAACGTCCCCTGAGCTGTCGAACGCCCGTACGTCCCCTGAGCCTGTCGAAGGGCAGAACGTCCCCTGAGCTTGTCGAAGGGCCTCGAAGAGGTCGACCTCCTTCTGTGCGCCGCGGATGCACGTCACCCGAAACACGCCGCCACACCCTCGACGCGAACTAATGCATACGCATACACTCGGGCGAAAGCCGTACACCCGAGAGGACTTCTCATGCCGTTGGACGCGATCGCGTACAAGCCGTACGCAGATCCGGACGACTTCATCCGCGAGGTGACCGATCTGATCTGGATCCACCGCGCGATCGGCCACATCTACGAGAACTACGAGCCCGACGCCATCGTGCACGGCTCATACGGCACCTCGGTCGGGGTGGACGAGGTGGTGCAGGGCAGCCTGATGCGCATCTCGGCGACGCCGGACCGCGTCGGCCAGGCCGAGGACGTGGTGTGGGAGGCACGCGGCGACGACGCGTTCCTCAGCTCGCACCTCGTGCTCTCGATCGACCCGAGCACCGACTTCATCAGCCGCACCGTCGCCAACTGCCTCTATCGCCGCGGCCGGATGGTCGAGGAGTGGGTGGTGCGCGACTTCCTCGCGATCACCCTGCAGCTCGGGCAGGACCCCGACGAGGTGGCCCGGATGAAGCCGTTCATCGGCTACTCCGGCAGCATGCTGACCCCGCCGCCGGAAAACGTCCTCGCCGTCGGCCACTCGGGCGAACGGCCCGACGACTACCGCTCCGAGGCCCAGATGGTGCTCGAGTTCATTGAGCGGGTCTGGAACGGCCGCGACCTCAACGCGGTCGAGCAGTACTGGGTCCGCGACCTGACCCTGCACACGATCGGCTACCGCACGATCACCCGGCCCGAGGGCTACCGCCGCTCGCTGCTCAAGATGCTCCGGCCGTTCCCGGGCGGACGCTTCGAGGTGCGCGATGTGCAGACCAACTACCACGTCCGCTACGCCGGGCTCCGCGTCGCCGTCACCTGGGTCTACAAGGGCGACTACAACGGCACGGCCGACTTCGGCCCGCTCACCGGCACCCCCGTCGAGATCCTCGGCGTCTCGCAGTTCCTCGTGCAGGACGGCCGGCTGGTCCGCGAGGTCCGCGTCTACGACGAGATCGCCGTACGGAGCCAGATCCACGGCCGACGCGGCGACATCGAGTTCGACGGCGCCAACATCTACTGATCTGTTCTTCGTTCTTCCCGCACCATCACGCAGCACCCGAAAGGATTCACATGACCGACGTGGTCGTCCCCTCCAGCGAGCTGACCCGACGGACCATCCGGCGTACCGACTGGGTCGCCGAAAATGCCGCCTTCATCGACTGCCGCACCCCCGGCTCGGACCGCAAGTCCAACTACGCCTTCATCGGCCCGGGCGTCTCGCAGAACGCCAAGCAGTTCATCAACCTCTCCGAGCCGCACGGCTACAACGTCGGTGCCGCCGGGATGCCGAACGGCGTCAACAACAACCTGCACATGCACTTCACCGCTGAGGTGTTCATCAACTTCGGCGGCACGTTCCGCGTGCGGTGGGGTGTCGACGGCAAGGCGGGGGAGTACGTCAGCCACGACGGCGACATCATCTCGGTGCCGCCGTGGATCTTCCGCGGGTTCACCAACGAGGGGCCAGACGAGGGCCTGCTACTCACCGTGCTCGGGCACGACGTCACCGGCGGCATCATCTGGGGCCCGTCGGTGCTCAAGCAGGCCGAGTCGTACGGGCTGCATCTCACCGCCGACAACCGGCTGATCGACACCGTCGCCGGCGACGAGCTGCCGTCCGACGTGCCGCTGATCAAGCCGATCAAGCAGGAGCACATCGATGAGCTGACGCCCTACAGCGTCGAGGAGATGCGCGGTCGGGTCACCCAGGCCGGCGATCGTCGCTACAGCGCGCGTTCGCTGCTGTCCCAGGCGGTGCCCGGCGGTGCGGGTGAGCTCGCGCTGGTCATCGGCTACGGGATGAGCGAGGACCGCCGTCAGGTCCCGCGGCTGCACGAGCCGCACAGCTTCAACATGGCGTGGCTCAAGGCGACGCCCGGTGAGGGGATGCTCCGGCACCGCCACGGGGCGACGTCTACGTTGATCGTGAAGTCGGGCACCTGGCGCGTAACGCTGAACGAGGGCGCCGAGCAGGAGTCCGTCGACCTGGGTCCGCAGGACATGCTCTCGGTCCTGCCGGGTTCGTGGCGCCGGATCGAGCTCCTCGAGGCCGGGGACGACGCGGCCGAGGAGGGCACGGGCGAGCTGCTCGTCGTCAACGCCGGCGACGGCCGCGTACGCCTCGAGTGGGCTCCGGAGGTCGTCGAGTCGGCCTTCGACGCCGGCTGGATGCTCGACCCGAACGGCTACCTCGCCCCCGTCGCCGTCCTGGTCACCGCAACCGAGGACGACTGAGCCGCAACGCTTCCTTCACCGTCGAAGGGCGACGGGAACGTGAGCCGGTAAGCAAAATCCGGCCACGTTCCCTGTGCTCATCGAAGGGCGGGTCCGATGCAAGGCGCACGAGGACTGAGAGGCTGAACCAGTGACCACCCGCCTCGCCGTCTGCCAGTACGCGATCGACATCGACGACCCGGACGGTACGCGTACGCGGCTCCTGGCGTCGGTGCAGGAGGCGGCCGACGCGGGCGCCCAGGTCATCGTCCTACCCGAGCTCTGCACCAGCGGCTACGTCTTCCGCGACCTCGACGAGTGCTGGTCCCGCGCTGAACCCGCCGACGGCGCCACCGTCCAGCTCCTCCGCGAGCTCTCGCTCCAGCACCACGCGATCATGGTCGGCGGCTTCTGCGAACGTTCCGACGGCGACCGCCCCTTCAACTCCGCCGCGGTCGTCGAGAACGGCGAGGTCCTCACCGTCTACCGCAAGACCCACCTCTGGGACACGGAGAAGCGGGTCTTCGCCGTCGGCGACCAGCCGGCGTCCGTGGTGACCACGAGCGTCGGCCAGGTCGCCGTCATGATCTGCTACGACGCCGAATTCCCCGAGATGGTCGGCAGCGTTGCGCGCCGCGGCGCCCAACTGGTCCTCGCCCCCTCGAACTGGCCGTCCAACTCCCCGCCGCCCGGCGAACGCGCGGCCGAGATCGCCAAGGCGCAGGCCTTCGCCGCGGTCAACCGCGTCTTCACCGTCGTCGCGGACCGCGTCGGCCCCGAGCGCGGGGTCGATTGGATCGGCGGCAGCATCGTCTGCGACGTCGAGGGCTACCCGGTCGTAGGCCCGGCAGAGGGCAAGGCAGCCGTGCTCGTCGCCGACCTCGACCTCGACCGCGCACTGGTCAAGACCGTCAGCGCCAACAACGATGCCTTCGGCGACCGGCGGCCCGAGCTGTACTGAGCTCCTCCGGTGCTTGCGAGGGCGAAATGTCGTGAGTTTCGTGCCCGTGGGTCAACATAGAAGGTGGCGCCTAGCAGCTGCGTCAGCGTGCGTAGAAGGCTTCTGCGTAGCAGTAATACAGGCGTCGCAACCGCAAGATCATCGCTTGCGTCGGTCTTGCAAGTTTCGACCCAGGTGCGGCAACGCCTGGAGTTCGACGCGCTAGCCCGACCTTTCCGCCGCCCTGAGGGGCACTGATTACGGATTTCAACTGGCGACGTGCGGTCCGCCCGGTTGAGAACGACTACCTTCGGGTTTCTGTAAGCGGTGATCAACCAGCCGCTTCAGTTGGGCTCGCTCGCGCTTGACTGAACAGCCGCTCGCGCTCGGCTGCCACTACCTCTCGAGCGAGCTGCGCCTCCGAGACGTCGTAAGCCTCGGGGGCGCTCTCCGCCGTCGCGCTCGTGCGCGCGAAGTCCTCGAACAGCTCGCGCTTGCGCGCGAGGATCTCGGTGATGCGCTGGTCGACACCCACCTCCGAGAGGAGGCGGTGAACCTGGACGGAGTTCAGCTGGCCCATGCGCCGGGCGCGCGCTATGGCTTGCCATTCGACCGTGGGCTTTAGCTGGGGCTCGCAGATGACGACGACAGACGCAGCTTGAATGTTGAGGCCAATACCGCCTGCGACGATCTGTGCTACCAGCACAGCTCCGTCTCGAGCCGATGTGAATCGGTCAACCGTCACTTGTCTTTGGCTTGCGGAGACCGAGCCGCTAAGTGGACCGAAGATGTCGCCGCTCAGTGTTCGTGCCACGTCGTCGAGAACGTTGCGAAAGTAGGAGAAGACGATCACCTTCCGATGATTAGTTCGAGCCTCAGTAACAACCTCGATTAGGCGCCGCATCTTCTCGGAGTTGGCACCCCCCAGAAATGCGGCTTGACGCATGGCCATGAAGTTTCCAGCGGCGACGGCGTCGCGGTAGGCGTTGTGGTCGGTTGGTGACATGGGGAGCCATTCGGCAACTTCCACCAGACCGGGAAGCTCGGTCAAGACATCTTCCTGATTTCGCCTGAGGTAGCCCGGCGCGATTTGTTTTCTGAACCGTCCGGGCGAGGATTCACTGGCATCGACGACGAGGTCGGGCCTCACGTAGTTCATGAGGTTCCGAAACTCTTCAAGCCGGTTTTCGAGCGGCGTTCCCGTAAGAAGGATGGAGCGCTTCGAGCCGCTAATCATGGCAGCTGTGCGCTGTGATCGTTGTGCGCCCGGATTCTTGACATAGTGCGCCTCGTCGACGACAACGCAGCCAATTCCATCACCACCAACCGGCTTAGGCCGAAGCCAGGCGAGGCTCTCGAACGTTGTGACGCCTACGCCCCCATTTCTGATCCAGCTACTTAGCGAGTGGTCGCGTCCCGGTCCGTGTAAGCGGTGGGCCCGCAACTTCGTCTTGGTCTGGGTTTCACGAACCCAGTTAGTGACGACCGCTGCAGGACAGATCACTAGGAAATGGTGTGCGCCTTGAGCTCGTAAATGCGCGAGCGCCGCCAGGGCCTCGACGGTCTTGCCCAAGCCCATTTCGTCGCCGAGAATGACCTTGCGCTGCACCACCGAGAATCTTGCTCCAAAGCTCTGGTATCCGCGTAGTGACGCGTTCAGGTACCGGGTATCGAGTTCGAGCCGCCTTATGGCTTCGACAATGGCGTCCGGCAGATCGCCGTGGACCTTCTGTTGGTCCTCGATAAGCAGGCCCAGCTCGGCGAGTAGCGCGAAGTAGTCCGCGGGCCGCTCGATAAAATCGACCCACGGGTCCGCAGTCGATGGGCTCGACTTAACGAGCGAGACCCTCGCAGCCAGGTCGACGACCGCCTTGACTGCTGGACCGAAGTCGCGGTGAGACCGGGCTGCGGAGAAGACGATGAGGTGGCTCGTCTTGTCAGTCAACGCACCTGCTAGAGGCGACAGTGTCGCTTTCAGTGCCAGACCGTCAGTGGCTTGCGCAGCTCGCCGTACTGCATCCCAAGCGGCGAGACGCCGAAGGAGTTCGGTCGCTTCTGGGGTGCGGTTCTTGAGGTCTAGGCGGACCGGCATCTCGTCGTAGGTCGTCTGCCAGAGGGTGCGTGCAGCCCCCAAAGTGCGAACGGCTGTCGTCGCGCCAATACCAGGCAGGTGCTCGAGCTGCCCACTGCGGTCGAGGACCGCCTGCACTGTCGTGAGTCCAGCAGCGGCAAGGGAGCCTGTGCGCAGTCGATCACGTGTGGCCTCCCTGAGCCGATCCACCGGCATCTCAGCAAGGAGGACGCGTACCTCGCGCTTTCTTACGACCTCGCCCGCTGCGCGGGCGTTTGCTCGAAGGGCCTTCTCGGTCTTCAAAGCACTGTCAATTGCGGGAATCGCACGGGACAGGCCCGCAACCGTCGAAGACCTCAGCAGCGCGCGTTCGCTCCCGAGGTCCTCGATGCGCTGTCCGAGGCCGACCCACTGTGCCAGGGCCTCCGCGACCGGCACATCTGGTGCTGGCGGGGGCTGGCGGGTTACACGATCGAGCAGTGCGGGAAGTCCCGTATCGGTAGCCCACCGCTGGTAGTCGGAGAGGTAGGCAGCCGCCTCCCGACCTGTCTGACGATCCTTCGCGGAGGTCAGGAGTCGCCGGACCCCGAGAAGTACTCGCGCGTCCCTGACGGCTGCCGTGCCTGAGCTGAGTAGCGTGCCGAGGAGCGTTTCGTCGTAGGCCGAGATGGAGGGGAGCTCCACCTGCCGGGCAACCTCGGCAAGGCGGCGACCATCAGCGGCCTCAAGCAGCAGGACCGACCACTGCGTGCGGTCGCCCTGACGCAGGGCGATGACGCGGCGCAGGGCGGAGACGGCCTGGTCCGCAGCGAAGTTGATCTTGGCACGACCAACGGAACCGGCTCGTGCAACCTCGACCCAGCCCGAGACCTGGCTCATCGTCTCGCGAAGCCGCTCGCGATCTTCTCGCTTCATTCCACCCGATCGTCGTACGCGTGCTGTAAAGATAGAGGGTCTGGCCACCCGAGGTGGGGCCTCCGTAGATGTCGGAGTCCTCGGGTAGCGTCCGCAGCTGTCGCCAACAGGGGGTCGTTCGTGCTGCTCGAAGAGCTCAAGTCCGGGGTACGTATTGACGGGATCATCCCTGGCGAGGTGATCTCGGTCGTCTTCGCACAGTGGCACGGTGTGGACGCACTCGAGCTGACTTACAAGGACGCCTCCGGAGGGCTAGGTCAGCAGGTCGTTTTCCGCAAGGACCAGGACAGCCTCTCGATCGCCCAGAGCGGCAGCCGTGCCTTCGACGCCTCCGCTAGCGACTTCAAGCTGGTCGCGGAGGCCCAGCGCATCTCGCTCGCGGGTCTGTTCGACCCGATGCTTGCCGTTGCGACGAGCGACGTGCAGCCACTGCCACACCAGATCCGTGCCGTCTACGGCGAACTGCTTCCGCGCACCCCGCTCCGGTTTCTCCTCGCCGACGACCCTGGTGCCGGTAAGACGATCATGGCGGGTCTCTACATCAAAGAGCTGCTGCTTCGCGACGACGTGAAGCAGTGCCTAATCATCGCCCCCGGCGGTCTGGTCGAGCAGTGGCAGGACGAGCTCTTCTTCAAGTTCGGTCTCCGGTTCGACCTGCTCACCAACCAGCTCATCGACGCCCAGATCAACGTCAATGTCCTCGAGACCAACCCGCTGCTCATCGCCCGGATGGACCAGCTGTCACGTAACGAGCAGCTTCAGGCTCAGCTCAAAGAGACCGAGTGGGACCTGATCATCGTCGACGAGGCGCACCGCATGGGGGCCCACTACTTCGGTGCTGAGCTGCGCAAGACCAAGCGGTTCCTGCTAGGCGAGATGCTCGGTCAGATCACTCGTCATCTGCTCTTGATGACTGCGACACCACACTCAGGCAAGGAAGAGGACTTCCAGCTCTTTTTGACTCTGCTCGACCGAGATCGGTTCGAGGGCAAGCAAAAGAAGAGCGTCGACCTCAGCGGAGTCATGCGTCGGATGGTCAAGGAGGACCTCCTGACCTTCGAGGGCAAGAAGCTGTTCCCGGAGCGCATCGCAGAGACCGTGCCGTACGAGCTCACCGCGTTGGAGTACGACCTCTACGAGGAAGTCACCCACTACGTCCGCGAGGGAATGAACCGCGCCGACCGCGTCGGTGGCAAGCGCAAGAACACCGTCGGCTTCGCTCTCACCGTCCTCCAGCGACGTCTGGCGTCCAGTCCGGAAGCTATCTATAAGAGCCTTGTACGCCGATCTGAGCGGTTGGAGCGCAAGAAGCAGGAGATCCAGAACGGCACCTATAGGGATGTCGAGCCAGACATCGACCTACGGGAGATCGACGACGACGAGTTCAATGCCGAGGAGATCGAGGCGGCTGAAGAGGAACTCCTCGATGCCGCCACCGCGGCTCAGACCGTCGAGGAGCTCAACGCCGAGCTCATCGAGCTGGGCGACCTGATCAAGACTGCGCGCCTGGTCCGTGAAGCCGGGACCGACCGCAAGTGGACCGAGCTCTCCAGCATCCTGCAGGATCATGCTTTTGTGACGGATGCCAACGGCTGGCCGCGAAAGTTGATCATCTTCACTGAGCACCGCGACACCCTGGACTACCTGCAAGCCAAGATCGGCTCGTTGCTCGGGCGTCCCGACGCTGTAAGGGCGATCCATGGTGGCGTCCGGCGAGGGGATCGGCGCCAGATCACCGAGGAGTTCACGAAGAATCGGGACTGCCAGATCCTCCTGGCCACCGACGCGGCAGGGGAGGGGCTCAACCTCCAGGCCGCGCATCTGATGGTCAATTACGACCTTCCGTGGAACCCGAACCGAATCGAGCAGCGGTTCGGGCGTGTCCACCGTATTGGGCAAGAGGAGGTGTGCCGGCTCTGGAATCTTGTGGCGTCCAATACCCGTGAGGGTGAGGTGTTTACTCGACTGTTAGAGAAGCTCGACCAGATGCGTAAGACCTACGGCGGCAAGGTCTTCGACGTTCTCGGAGAAGCCTTCAACGACATCCCGTTGCGTACTCTGCTGCTCGACGCTATTCAGTATGGTGAGCGAGCCGACGTGAAGGCGAAGATGCATGAGGTGATAGACGCCTCGATAGGCGACGGCCTGAAGGATCTGCTCGATGAGCGTGCCCTAGCCTCCGAGCACCTTGCCGACGCCGATCTCCAGGCTTTGCGCGCCGCCATGGACGAGGCGCGGGCTCGCCGACTTCAACCGCACTACATCGAGCTCGCCTTCCGGGCTGCCTTCACCAGGCTTGGCGGCCGCATCGTCAAGCGCGAGCAGGGGCGCTACGAAATTGCGAACGTCCCGCAACACATTCGCTCGGCCGGGACTGGGCCGATCGCCACCAAGTACGACCGCGTCACGTTCGACCTCAGCCACGTCACATCGGGCGACCTTCATCGAGCGGACCTCTTGGCGCCGGGCCACCCGCTCCACGACGCGGTCATGGCAGAGGCAATTCGCAACTATGGTGGCGCCCTGAGCCAGGGCACCACGCTCGTCTCGGCCGCCTTGGAAGACCCTCAACTTCTTGTCGGGGTCATCGAGGAGGTCGCTGACGCGACCGGTGACTCTGTAGCCCGCCGGTTTGGCTATGCGTACGTCGACAGATTCGGCACCGTGACTGAAGCTGGTCCGGCACCCTACCTGGACTGCGTGGCCGCGCCAGAGGGGTCTGCTGTTGACGAAGCGCGCAAGCTGGGATGGCTCGGCGATGCGGAGGACAGGGCGATGAGTTGGATTATCACCACAGAGCTTCCGGAGTATCTGGCCGAGGTTCAGCCGCGACGTCTCGCCGAGCTGACGAAGGCCCGCGACCTCGTCACCAAGCGCTTGCACGGCGAGAGCGAGCGACTCCTGCTAGACGCCGCCGTTGCGTCAGAGAAAGAGCAAAAGCGCGAGAAGACCAAGGAGTCCTCCGACAGTCTCACCCGTAAAGCCGTGGAGCTCGACTCCCGGCTGCGTCAGCGACTGGCTCTGCTCGACCAACAACAACTGATGTCGACGAAGCCGCCACGTATCGTGACCGCCGCGCTGGTACTCCCCATCGGGTCGTTCGACGAAGACCTCTCCCCGGCCGCCCCGATGCACGCCAGGGAGACCAAGGAGGTGGAGCGACGCGGTGTTGATCTGGTCCTTGCGCGTGAACGGGAACTGGGCCGGAAGCCCGTGGAGCAGGCGTTCAACAAGAAGGGCTTCGACATCCTTTCTGCCGATTGCAACGGCGACACATACCGGATCGAGGTCAAGGCCCGGATCGAGGGCTCGAACGACTTCTTCGTGACCCACAACGAGGTCATGACAGGCAAGAACGCTGTGCCGCGCTACCGACTTGCGCTTGTCCGGGTCGATCAGCGAGGTGCGCAGTACGACGAGGTCCGCTACTTAGGCGACCCCTTCGCGACCACCGACCTCGGCAGTTTTGAGGCTACCGGCATCCGCGGCGACTGGGCTAAGACCTGGGCGAAGGGTACATCGCCGTTCTGATTCCCGCCGGGTCTAAGCAATCGCTCACATTCATTCAAACAGCGTCGGACACCATTAAGTTCTGCTTCACATCCACGCTGATTCGTTGTGTAGGTTCGTCCGCCGTAGCGGGCATGGAGGGTCGGTGAACTAGTGCACAAGCGCAAGCTGATCGAGGTGGCTCTGCCCCTAGAGGCGATCAACCGAGCTGCTGCGGCCGAAAAGGCCCGGAAGGTCGGCAAGCCCCAGCAGATCCATCATTGGTGGGCTCGAAGACCCATCACGGCTGCTAGGGCGATGCTCTTCGCTCAGCTGGTGGACGACCCATCCTCAGCCCCGGAGCGATTCCCGGATGAGGCATCACAACGTGCTGAGCGTGAACGTCTTCATGCCCTTCTGACAAATCTCGTCTCCTGGGATGCAATGGGGAATCGTCAGTTACTCGCGGCCGCAGCTCGCGAGATCCGCAACTCGAACAATGGGATTATGCCCAAGGTCTTGGATCCGTTCGCCGGGGGCGGAGCAATTCCACTGGAGGCGCAGCGGCTTGGTGCCGAGACGATGGCCTCTGACCTCAATCCAGTCGCCGTCCTACTCAACCGATGCCTCATCGAGATACCCGCCCTACACAACGGCGCGGCACCGGTGCACCCAAGCCTCGCGGAGTCCAGGCTGACAGAGTGGACAGGCTCACACGGGCTCGCGGCGGACGTGCGTGCATACGGGGAGTGGATGCGAAAGGAAGCGCATTCACGCATCGGTCATTTGTATCCCGACGCGGGCGCCCGACGGGTCGTATCCTGGATCTGGGCCCGAACTGTGGCCTGCCTTAATCCGGCCTGTGGCATGGAGATGCCTCTTGCGAAGTCGTGGTGGCTGAGTAAGAAGCCCGGGAAGCAGGCGTATCTCACCTATCGGCTCGAGCATCACGGTGATCGGGCTACCTCAGTGCGGTTCAGCGTGGCGAGCAACCCCAGCAACGAACCGTCGGCTGTAGCGGACGGAACGATGACCTCCACGGGAGCAGTTTGCATCGCTTGCCGGACCGCGGTGCCGTTCGCCTACCTGCGTGACGAGGCCTCTGCGGGTCGCATGGGAACACAGTTGCTGGCAATTGTCGCTGATGGTGGTGGAAAGCGAGTATATCTCGACCCCGATCCGCTTCACGAGATGATCGCTCGAGATGTGCTCGCCCCTGAGGCAGCGCGTACCGAGCTTCCGAAGCAAGCCCTAGGGTTCCGAGTCCAGGCATATGGACTCCGCCGCTGGGCAGACTTGTTCACGCCTCGGCAACTACTCGCCCTGAAAACTCTCGCTGACTTGGTGATGGAGGCGCGTGACAAGGTCGTCGCGGATGGTGGCCGCCCAGGCTACGCCGATGCTGTCGCAACTTACCTTGGTCTCGTCGTATCACGTCTGAGCGACTGGAGCGGGTCGCTCTGTCGGTGGGAACCGGTTGGTCAAGTGTCGCAACAGGTCTTCGGTAAGCAGACAGTGAATATGACTTGGGATTTCTCGGAGACGGCGGCGCTTGCCTCCAGCAGCGTCGGCAGCTTCGGCGCGTGCTTGTCCACGGTACTACGTTCGCTTGAACAACTAGGCGGAACAGTCTCCGCAATCGTCACTCAGGCCAATGCCGTAGAGCGAGATTACGCCGGACTGGTTGTGAACACCGACCCGCCCTACTACGACAACATTGGATATGCAGACCTCTCGGATTACTTCTACGTTTGGCTCCGAAGAAGCCTGGGGTCGATTCATCCCGATCTATTTGGAACGATGTTGGTTCCGAAGGCGGAGGAGCTTGTCGCTAATCCCTTCCGTCATCACGGCAAGGACGGGGCGAAATCGTTCTTTGAATCAGGTTTCCGAAAAGTCTTCACAAGAGTTCGAGAGACGGCCGATGATCAATTTCCGATCGTCGTGTATTACGCCTTCAAGCAGGCCGAGACCAGCAAAGGCGGAACGGCTTCGACGGGCTGGGAGACCTTGCTCGAAGGCATGATCGAGTCGGGATGGAGTATCACCGGCACTTGGCCGGTGCGGAGCGAGATGACGAGTCGCATGAGAGGGCAGGGCGCGAACGCTTTGGCATCTTCGATCGTGTTGTCTTTGCGACCACGGCCGGAGAACGCGAAATCGGTCGACCGCCGAGGCTTCATCGCTGCTGTGGAAGCGGAGCTGCCAGATGCTCTGAGGCGACTTCAGCAAGGCCAAGTCGCGCCTGTAGACCTGCCGCAAGCCGCGATCGGACCCGGCATGGCAGTCTTCAGCCGCTATAGCGCCGTTTTTGAGCCAGACGGGTCGCGGATGAGCGTGCGCTCGGCACTTGCACGGATCAATGAAATCCTCGACCGCGTGTTGAACGAGCAGGAGGGCGAATTCGATCCAACATCACGATTTGCGATTGCGTGGTATCGACTGAACGGCTATGGGATCGGTGATTTCGGCGATGCCAACAACCTTGCTAACGCGCGTAACACTAGCGTGGAGACAATGAACCGCGACGAGATTCTCGTGAGCCGTGCGGGCAAGGTGCAACTGATCAAGCCAGAGGAGCTATTGGGGGAGTACGACATTCTCACGGATGCACACACTAGCAATTGGGAAGCGCTCCATCACTTGATAAAAACACTCGATCGCGATGGAATCACACCCGCGGGCGACTTCCTTCAGGCGGCGCTGTCTCGCCCCGACGGTGCTGTAGAGGCCGACCTTTTGAAGGAGCTGGCACATCTGCTGTTCCGTATCGCTGAGGGCAACGGTTGGACGAGGGATGCAATCAATTTCAATACGCTCGTGACTAGCTGGCCAGAGATAATGGAAGTCGCGCGAAGCGCCAAGAAGCCTGCTGTTGCGCAAGGAGCTTTCCAATTCGACGAGAGAGACGACTGATGAAGGATCTCACCGCGGGCGAGTACGCGCTGCGCAAGATCTTCTCAAGTGATTACGAGTTCACGATCCCGGACTATCAACGACCGTATGCCTGGGGGAAGGAGCAGGCCCTCCAACTGTTGGATGATCTAGAGGGTGCGCTCGCGCGGGACACTGACGAGCCCTACTTTCTCGGTTCGATAGTGCTGGTTAAGGCCGGATCCGATCCCCGCGCCGAGGTCATCGACGGACAGCAGCGGCTGACTACCCTCAGCATCCTATTTGCCGTCCTTCGCGATCTTACCGGTAACCCGAAACTCGCTGCGGAGTTGGCCAAGGTGGTAGTCGAGCCCGGCGAAATCCTTGCCGGCACTCAGGCGAAGCCGCGTCTGACTCTAAGGAAAAGGGACGCCAAGTTCTTCGCGGACCGAGTGCAGACCGAAGGCGCTACCGAGGACCTCGTCGCCTTGAACGATGCTCACCTCAAGACGGACGCGCAGAAGGCGGTCCGCGGTAATACCTTGGCTCTGCGCGAGCGACTCGCGGCTTGGCCGGATGACAAGCGACAGCGCCTCGCGGCCATGCTTGGCACCCGCACATTTCTCGTCGTCGTCAGCACCCCCGACCTCAACAGCGCCCACCGCATCTTCAGCGTGATGAACGCGCGCGGACTCGACTTAACGCCCTCTGACATCTTCAAGTCCAAAGTCATTGGGGATGTTGTCGACCCGGACGCCGCTGAGTACGCCGACAAGTGGGAGCAAGAGGAGGTTGACTTGGGTCGCGAAGCGTTTGCAGATCTTTTTGGCCATGTGCGCATGATCTTTATGAAGGAGCGAGCCAGCAAGGTCCTTCTTCAGGAGTTCGACGAGCAGGTCCTGAGCAAATACTTGCCTGGCAGGGGACGCGAATTCGTCGACGACGTCCTGATCCCGTACTCCGATGCCTACGAGCACTTGCTGACTCAGAATTACCCCGACGACCTGAGCTGGTCTCCGGTCAACAACTGGCTCCGTCGCCTAATGCAGGTCGACAACGACAACTGGCGCGCGCCGGCTCTGTGGGCGCTCAAAGAGTATGGTAACGACCCCGCCTACGTGTCGTCATTCTTGCGCAAGCTCGAGCGTCTGGCGGCCAGCATGCTCTTGCGCCGCGTTTACGCGACCCCCCGGGGCACTAGGTACGGGGAGCTCCTCAAGCAGCTTGAGAGGGGTGATGGGCTGTCAGCGGCGGCTTTCGCACTGACGCCCGACGAGTTGGCGGAGACAAGGGATCGGCTTGCTGATCGCATCTATCTAGTCGCGCCGGTGCGCAGATACGTCCTGCTCCGTTTAGACGATTTGCTAGCGAGGCAGCCCGGGGTCAGCTATCAGCATAAGATGATCACCGTCGAGCACGTGCTTCCGCAAAACCCCAAGGAGGGCAGCGTGTGGAATCGGGACTTTACCGACGATGAGCGCCTGCAGTGGACTCACCGCCTCGGCAACCTAGTGCTGCTTAATCGCGCCAAGAACAGCGAGGCGCAGAACTACGATTTCGCGAAGAAGAAGGCGAACTATTTCACCAGCGCCAGCGGCAGCGCTGTCTTCGCCCTGACGACTCAGGTGCTCACGCACGATGAGTGGACACCAGCCGTCGTAAAGGCGCGCCACGAGAACCTCCTTGCAGCGCTCCACAAGGAATGGGAGTTGAACTGACGTGGCTCTGAGCAATCGAGACCGCATTGACCGAATGTTTCAGATACTTGCGCCGGCACTAGACGACTTCATCTCGACCGTAGTTGGTCAGGGTGATGCATCGTTAGGGGCAGTCTGGACTAAGCTCGTGCAGGCGAAGGACAGCAAGAACGGGGCTCCGTCCACGAAGACGTATGACGCGCTAGACCCGCAGGTGCAGTTCAGGATTCTCACAGAAGGCAACATAACCGCTGGCTTTAACCCGGGCTGGTACCCCTTCAACCAGGCTATTGGACGCACGGGCGAGACCTTCGCAAGCGAGCTTCGCGAGGTTCGCAACGAGTGGGCGCACAACAGGACTTTTACAGATGACGATGCGTACCGAGCGCTTGACACAGGGGAGCGACTCCTCAAGTTGATCGGCGCCCCCGGCGAAGCTGACGAGGTCCGCGGCATCCGCCTGAACCTGCGGCGCGTCACCGCCGACAAGGACGACAAGAAGGTGTTGAAGGCGGCCGTCGACAACCCAGAAGCCGCTGGCCTGCGGCCTTGGCGTGAGGTGCTTCAACCCCACGACGACGTCGCCACCGGAAACTTCCATGCTTCCGAGTTCGCCGCCGACCTCTACAAGGTCGCCACGGGCGGAGAGGTCGACTCCGACTATGCTGACCCGGTCGAGTTCTTCCGCCGTACATATCTCACGGAAGGTCTTCGAGACCTCATCGGACGAGCGGTCCGCCGCCTAGCCGGGGATGCCAACGCGTCGCCGGTCATCAACCTTCAGACGAACTTTGGTGGCGGTAAGACCCACTCGATGCTCTCGCTGTGGCACGTGGCTGCCGGTCTGCCGGTCGGAAGCTTCCCGCAGGAGACCCAGGAACTCCTGACTGCCAACGGCTACTCCGCCACCAAGGTCAACCGCGTCGCCATCGTCGGCAACCACTTCAGCCCGTCTGGTGTGACCAAGGACGATGGCACTCAGGTCAACACGATCTGGGGTGAGCTCGCGTGGCAACTTGGAGGACCCCAGGCCTTTGCGGTAGTTGCCAAGGCCGATCGGGACCGCACCCACCCCGGGGATGCCCTCCACGAGGTACTCGCTAAGTACGCGCCGGCTGTTGTCCTAATCGACGAGTGGGTCGCCTACGCACGGTCGCTCGTCGGTCGCGACGATCTGGCCGGCGGGACGTTCGACGACCAGTTCACTTTCGCGCAGTCGCTGACGGAGGCGGTGAAGGGCACCCCGGGTGTTCTGCTGGCGATATCGATCCCGGCCTCTGAAGCAGGGAACGTCAGCGACATGATCGCCCTAGGTAGTGCAGAAGAGGTGGGTGGTCAGAACGGGCTGGAAGCGCTGAAGCGGCTGCAGAACGTCGTGCGTCGAGTCGCCGAGCAGTGGCGCCCCGCCTCGTCTGACGAGGCTTATCACATTGTCAAACAGCGCCTCTTCAAGCAGCCCGACGCTGCCGCCCTGGCCGCGATCGGCGCGACGGCTCGCGCCTACGTCGAGACGTACCGCAAGTTCTCGGACGAGTTCCCTCGGGAGGCCAGAGACGGTGCTTACGAGGACCGGATCAAGCGGACCTATCCAATCCACCCGGAGCTGTTCGACACCCTTTATGAGGAATGGTCCTCGCTGGAGCGTTTCCAGCGGACCCGCGGCGTTCTACGGCTGATGAGTACCGTCGTCCATGCGCTGTGGACGGGTGAGGACGCGTCCCCGCTGATCATGCCGGGATCAATTCCGCTGTCCACAGCGAACGTAAACTCGGAACTCACGCAGTACCTACAGGACTCTTGGAAGACCATCATCGACGCCGACGTCGACGGCTTCAATTCCGAGCCTGCCCGTATCGATAGAGAGAAGCCACTTTTCGGTCAGCGATCCCTCACCAAGCGGCTGGCGCGCACGGTGTTCTTCGGTGCTGCACCGACGATCGCACCTGGGTCAACCCACAAGGGCATCGGCGCCCAGCGGATCTTCCTCGGCACGGCCATTCCTGGTGACGTTCCGGGCAACTTCTATTCCGCATTGACCCAGCTCGGCGACCGCGCTACTTACTTCTACTCGGGGTCTGGGAAGTACTGGTACGACGTCCAGCCCAATATCACGCGCACAGCGAAGGACCAAGCCGAACGCCTTCACAAGGAGGATGTATGGGCGGAGATTGTGCGCCGCCTTCAAGACCAGGGTCGTAAGCGCGGCGATTTTTCGGGCGTTCACGTCTGCCCTGAGTCGAACGCCGACATCCCCGATACCGATGAGGCCCGCTTGGTCATCCTTCACCCCAAGGTCGCCCACAAGCGCGCTGCCGAATCGCCAGCCAAAGATTTCGCTCACAATGCGACAGAGCGCCGCGGCGGCTCGAACCGAACCTGTCGGAACGCACTTGTCTACCTTGCTGCTGACTCCGCGCGACTGGAGGAGCTGGAGAGCGCAACGCGTGACTATCTTGGCTGGAACCATGTTCTCGACAACGAGGCGGATCTCGACTTAACCCAGAATCAGAGGAACCAGGCGTCGCAGCGCGCCGCTCAGGCGGACCAGACCGTCAACGCCCGGCTGCTACAGAGCTTCACGTGGGCCTTGGTGCCGACTCAGCCCGACCCGGCTGCACCATTCATGATCAAGGAGACCAAGGTGGAGGGCCAGTCGGACTCGCTGGCGGAGCGGGTGTCACGGAGGCTTGGGAGCGACGGCGACTTGTCCACTCGGCAGGCTGCTGCCGTCATCCGGTTGGCGATCAGCCAGGTGCCACAGATCTGGAAGAGCGGTCACGTATCCCTAGGGACTCTTTGGAGTCTCTACTCTGATTATCCCTACATGCCCCGGCTCCGAGACCGCTCTGTCCTGAGCAGCGGCCTCCTTGATGCGCCAATGATCTGGCAGACGGACGCTTTCGCTCTTGCAGCCGGCTACGACGAGTCGGCCGGGCGCTACATAGGCCTATGGACGCCCGACGACGATGAAAGCGCCCCTAGTCCGACCGACTCGCTCCTCATCGTGCGTCCCGACGTCGCGTTGAAGCAGCGGCTGGCCGAGCCGGCACCTCGCTCGGCGGACAAGCCGCAGCCGGGCCCTGGACCGAGCCCCCACCCTGAGCCGTCTCCTCGATCGAAGCCGGATCTTCAGTGGCCGACGCGCTTCTTTGGCGTGAAGACGCTTCACGAGGACAAGATTGCGCTTGACTTCAAGAATGTAGCCGACGAGGTACTGGCCCACCTGCGCGCAGGCGAGCACACGCACGTCACCGTTCGGATCGAGATCGAAGCCACGGACTCGGAAGGATTCAACGAGAGCCGTGTCCGAACGGTGTCTGAGAACGCTCTAACTCTCAAATTTGACCAGTCCGGATTCGAGGATAATTGAGTGACCGAGAGGTTGACCAGAGTTGGCCTAGGGCCCGCCGCGGAGTGACTGTTCCGCTATGCTTGCCCGACTCGGCCCGTGCTACATCGAGTTTGACCCGTTCCTGATTGTCCGAGCCGTTCTTGATTGTATACGTCGAGCTGTCTGAGGTGATGGGTCCCTAATGCCAATTTTCATCCCGGTTGCACTGATTGCCATCGGTGTCGCAACGGGTAGCGGCGGCCTTGCGCTTGGGGGCAAGGGTGCCCATGAAATCGCTCAAGCGAAGCGTCGACTCGCTCGTACAACCAAATACTATGAGCGGCGCCGGGCCATGACCGATCGGGCGTTGGCGGCCACGAACGAGAAGCTGGCGGCCCTGGGTCAGCAGCAGCAGGGGGCCCTCGTCGAAGTGGTTGTGCGCATGGGAGAGTTTCTCCGTCGTCACCAACGGCAGGTTCGGGAGAGCGAGCGGTTGCTGGTTGACGGCGTTGACGCAACCCTCACTCAATTGCCGGGGTTGCGTGGTCTGGATGTTGACGCCGTCGCATGGATCAGCGGCGCCATCGGTTCTGCTGCGGCGGGCGCGGGCGCTGGGGCTGGCGTGAGCGCTGCTGCCAGCAGTATAGGCGTGGCTAGTACGGGGGCGGCAATCTCTGGTTTGTCTGGCGCAGCAGCTGAGGGTGCGGCACTAGCGGTTCT
>Ga0210040_10003651_pt1 | contig 20671 bp, 17 predicted proteins | sample CryGeyCG12114_NA_FD_185462 | JGI IMG/M metagenome (GOLD analysis project Ga0210040, IMG submission 185462) | Groundwater microbial communities from aquifer - Crystal Geyser CG19_WC_8/21/14_NA (SPAdes) (version 2) | ecosystem: Environmental > Aquatic > Deep subsurface > Groundwater | place: USA... | reverse complement strand
CTGCCCGATGCCGCGCCGGCGGATCGCGAAGCGCGCGGGCGCGCCTGGCTCACCCGCCACGCGGCCGATTGCGCACCGGCGCTTCAGGCGGAGATGCTGGCGAGCGCGCTCGCGGTGATCTCCGATCCGCGCTGGGCCGAGCTGTTTTCACCCGCCGCTCTGGCCGAAGTGCCGCTCGCGGCAGTCGTGGACGGGCAAGTGATCGCAGGCACGGCCGACCGGCTGCTGGTGAACGAGACACGCGTGCTGGTCGCCGATTTCAAGACCGCCCGCCGTCCCCCGGCGACGCTCGAGGAAGTGCCCGTGGCGACGTTACGCCAGATGGCGTCCTATGCGGCCGCACTCGGCGAGGTTTACCCGGGTCGCACGATCGAGGCCGCAGTGCTGTACACGCAGATCCCGCTCCTGATCGCGATCCCTCCCGAGCTACTTGCCGCCCATCGACCGGGTGCCGCCAATCCGGGCTTCGCGCGCATGCAGGAAAGCTATACGCCGTGAGCCGTTGTGGCAGCGAGCGGGCGGCCTAGATTGATGCTGACCCAAAGGAGAAAGATAATGGCCACGAAAACCGTAACCGATGCAAACTTCCAGGCCGAGGTGCTCGATTCCGACAAGCCGGTGCTGGTAGATTTCTGGGCGGATTGGTGCGGCCCCTGCAAGATGATCGCACCGGCGCTCGAGGAGATCAGCGACGAAATGGGCGAGCAGGTGACCATCGCCAAAATGGACATCATGGAGAACCCTGAAGTCGCCGGCCGGATGGGCGTTCAGTCGATCCCGTATCTGGTGCTCTTCAAGGATGGCCAGCCGATCGCCCAGAAGATGGGCGCCGCGCCCAAGAGCCAGCTTAAGGGCTGGATCGAAAGCGAGCTTTGAGCACGGGCTCTGAGCATACGGGCCGGGTGCCTCGGGGCACCCGGCCGTGGTAACAGGTCGCTCGCGAAGCTAGAGCGCTCTGATCCCCTCCAGCCTGCGCGCCATCGCATCCCAGATCGCTGGGCTTGAGGCGCCGATGAGGCCCGTCTTCTCCGGTTCGTCGACCCGATAGGGAGATCCATCGGGACGCGCGGCGCGGCCGCCTGCTTCCTCGAGCCACAACGCGCCGGCCGCATGGTCCCAGGCGAGCGTGCGGTTGAACAGCGACACGTCGTTCACGCCGAGGCCAAGCCGCGGATATTGTTCGGCGGCACAAAAGGGTATGTCGGCGAGGCGATAATGCGGGGCGATGTGCTCGATCATGGCCTCCCGCTCCTGCTCATTGGCGAAGAGCAGCGAAATCGCGGCTACTGGCGGGACTTCGCCTGTGTCGCGCGCGGTGATCTGCTCGCCATCGACGAACGCACCCCCACCGCGATGCGCAGCGCAGAACCGGCCCGAAAGGCAATCGTACAGCCAGCCCGATTGTGCCAGCCCGCCATCCGCCTGTGCGACGATGATGCCGAAAGGCCCGTTGCCGGCGGCGTAATTGCGCGTGCCATCGATCGGGTCGACGATCCAGCAAGGCCCTTCGAGCAATTGCGCGACAGCGGGATTGGCGTGGACCGTTTCCTCGCCCACCAGGCCGATGCCGGAATTGAGCTTCGCCAAACCTTCGAACAGCATGGCTTCGCTCTCGCGATCGGCCACGGTGACCGGATCGTTGCCGCCCTTGTCCTCCACATCGCCTTCCTGGAGGTTCTGAAAGCGCGGCAGGATGACCTGCTCGGTCACCTCCCGCATAAGGGCAAGCATCTCGCGGTCGATAAGGCTCATAACGGTCTCGTCTCCGGCCATGACCCGTGATGGCGCGGCGGATGCCCGCGCAGGTCAGCCCAAATCATCCGGTAAATGGCGGTAAACGCAGCCGATGACGCCGCGGCGTCGCGATTACCAAGCTGGCAGGATCAGCTGCGATAATCGGCATTGATCGCGATGTAACCATGGGTGAGATCGCAGGTCCACACCGTTGCACGCCCGTCGCCCAGGCCAAGGTCCACCGCGATGTCGATCTCCCGGCCTCTCAGGTGCTCGGCGACGGGCGCCTCGTCATAATCGGCAAGTGGCAAGCCCTCGCGCGCCGCCCACGTCCCGCCAAAACCTATCGAGAGGCGATCGCGATCGGCCGGCTCACCGGCTTTGCCCACCGCCATGACAACGCGGCCCCAATTGGCATCCTCGCCGGCGACCGCCGTTTTCACGAGCGGCGAATTGGCGATGGCAAGCCCGATACGCCGTGCGCTCTCGTCCGAGACCGCACCGGCCACATCGATGGTGACGAACTTCTGCGCGCCTTCCCCATCGCGCACGACGAGCTGTGCGAGCTGGCGACAGACATCGTGCAGCGCGGCGGCAAAGGCATCGGCGCCCGGATCATCGAACGAGGCGAGCGGCGTGTTACCGGCCTTGCCGGTGGCGAAGGCGAGCACCGTGTCGCTGGTGGAGGTGTCGCTATCCACCGTGATGCAGGAGAAGGTGCGGGCATTGGCATGGGCCAGGCATTGCTGGAGAAAGGCGGGCTCCACCGCCGCATCGGTGAACACATACCCCAGCATGGTGGCCATGTCGGGCGCGATCATGCCGCTGCCCTTTACGATACCGTTGATCGATATGCGCGTCTTCCCCAGCATGGCGCTGGCCGTGGCGCCCTTGGTGAAAGTGTCGGTAGTTCCGATAGTTAGGGTGGCCTCTTCCCACGAGCATGGAGCTGCGTCCAACGCTGCCTCGATGCCCGCACGGGCCTTGTCCGCCGGCAGTGGCACGCCAATTACGCCGGTGGAAGAGACCAGCACTTCGTTCGGCGCACAGCCGAGGCGCTCGGCCACCTGCGTCATGATCTGCTCGACGGCCTCGCGTCCGCGCCAACCGGTGAAGGCGTTGGAATTGCCCGCATTTACCACCAGCGCCCTGGCACGTCCGAACTTGGCCTGCTCGCGGCCGAGTTCGACCTCGGTCGAGCAACACAGATTGCGGGTGAACACGCCTGCGAGTGCGGTACCTTCCGCAAGCTCCACATACGTGAGATCGCACCGGTCCCAATCCTTGTAGCGCGCCCGCGCGATGCGCAGCGTCACGCCCTCAATCGGCGGCATGGCGGGGAAGGGCAGAGCAAGGGGCGAGGCGGTAAGGTCCATTTCCGCGCGCTGTAATGGCCCACGCTCCGCGCGTAAACGCGAATGAACGCTGGACGATCGGATGCGAGGTGCCTATTTTGCGGTGTAATGTTGCGCCAATTGCTCACTGTGCTTGCTCTCTTCACCGGTTTTGCGGCGGTGGCCGAGCCTGCGCATGCGGTGCGGATTGCCCTGGCCGTCGAGAGCACAAGCCGGGCGGAGCATGGTGTCGACAGCGCAGGCAATCATGTGCCTGTCGTGTTGCACGCGCGTGTTCCGGCTTCGAAGGACGTGAGCGATGAAGCGTGTGTCCAGCGGGGCACGCTCGTAAGCGTACCGACCATCCATGTGCAGGCGGATCGCGCGCACGAATAGAGGGCTCCTGTCGCCTTCTCAGCTTACGCATCCGGGCGCGCCATGAGGTGCGCCGCCAACGCATCTCATCGACAGGATTCCCATATGTTTCAGGCGCTTGCCAAGTCGCTCTTCGGGTCGGCCAATGACCGTTACGTCAAGTCGCTCGACAAGATCGTCGCGCAGATCAACGCTCTCGAGCCCCAGCTGCAGAACTTTTCCGATGAGGAGCTGCAGGGGCAGACCGCCAAGTTCCGGTTGAAGCTGGACGAGGGCAAGACGCTCGACGACGTGCTGCCCGAGGCGTTCGCTACCGTGCGCGAAGCGTCGAAGCGCGTGCTCGGCATGCGCCATTTCGACGTGCAGATGATCGGCGGCATCGTACTCCACCGTGGCGAGATCGCCGAGATGCGGACCGGCGAGGGCAAGACGCTGGTGGCGACGCTCGCCACCTATCTGAATGCCATCGAGAGCAAAGGTGTCCACGTCGTCACCGTCAACGACTATCTCGCGCGGCGCGATGCCGAGTGGATGGGGCAGCTTTATCGTTGGTTGGGGCTCACCGTGGGCGTGATCGTGCCAAACCTGCCCGAGCCCATGCGACGGGAGGCCTATGCCGCCGACATTACGTACGGCACCAACAACGAGTTCGGCTTCGATTATTTGCGCGACAATATGAAGCACGAGCGCAGCCAGCAGGTGCACCGCCCGTTCAATTACGCAATTGTCGACGAGGTGGACTCGATCCTCATCGACGAGGCGCGCACACCGCTCATCATTTCCGGCCCGACCGAGGACAAGTCCGAGCTTTACGTGACGATCGACGCGGTCGTGAAGGCGCTCGAGCCCGAATATTACGAGGCGGATGAGAAGACCAAGAACATCTCGCTGACCGAGGACGGGACCGAAGAGGTCGAGAAACGGCTGTCCGCGGCGGGACTGCTCGAGACCGATAATCTGTACGATGTGGAGAACACGCTGGTCGTCCATCACCTCGATCAGGCGCTGCGCGCGGTGGTGATGTTCAAGCGCGACATCGACTACATCGTTAAGAACGACAAGGTCGTGATCATCGACGAGTTCACCGGCCGCATGATGGATGGGCGCCGCTGGTCCAACGGCCTGCACCAGGCGGTGGAAGCCAAGGAGGGCGTGAAGATCGAGCCCGAGAACCAGACCATGGCCTCGATCACCTTCCAGAACTATTTCCGCATGTATCCCAAACTCTCCGGCATGACCGGTACCGCGGCCACCGAGGCGAGCGAGTTCTGGGACATCTACAAGCTCAATGTCGTCGAAATCCCCACGAACGTGGGCGTGAAGCGGATCGACGAGGAGGACGAGTTCTACAAGAACACGGCCGACAAGTTCCAGGCGATCGCCAAGACGATCGCCGAGAAGAACGCGATTGGCCAGCCGGTGCTGGTGGGCACGGTGTCGATCGAAAAGTCCGAGCTGCTCTCGCAATTCCTCGTCCAGGAGGGGGTGAAGCACAACGTCCTCAACGCCCGTATGCACGAGCAGGAGGCGCATATCGTGGCGCAGGCCGGCCGCATCGGAGCCGTGACCATCGCCACCAACATGGCAGGGCGCGGCACCGACATTCAGCTGGGCGGCAATGTCGACGTGCGCAGCGAGGACGAGCTGCGCGACATGCCCGAGGGTCCCGAGCGCGAGGCGGCCGTGGCGCGGATCAAGGAGGAGGTCGCAGCCGAGCGCCAGCGCGTGCTTGAGGCCGGCGGATTGTTCGTGCTCGGCACCGAGCGGCATGAGAGCCGGCGCATCGACAACCAGCTGCGTGGCCGCTCCGGGCGCCAGGGCGATCCCGGACTGTCACGCTTCTACCTGTGCCTGGAAGACGACCTCCTGCGCATCTTCGGGCCCGATACGCTGTTTTCCAAGATGATGAACTCCAACCTGCAGGATGGTGAGGCGATCGGCTCCAAATGGCTCTCCAAGGCCATTGAGACGGCGCAGAAGAAGGTGGAAGCGCGCAATTACGAAGTGCGCAAGCAGGTCGTCGAATACGACAACGTGATGAACGACCAACGCAAGGTGGTGTACGAGCAGCGCGCCGAGATCATGGACGCCGACAAGGTGGACGACGTGGTCGAGGACATGCGCCGCGACGCGATAAATGCCGTGGTGGGCACAGCCTGCCCGCCGGGTTCCTATCCCGAGCAGTGGGACGTGACCGGCCTGAAGGAGAAGATCGCGGACGTGCTCGGGATCGACGCTCCGATCGAGGCCTGGCTGGAGGAGGAAGCGGTCGAGCCGGAGCTGATCGAGGAACGGCTCCAGCAGGTCGCCGAGGACAAGCTGGCGCAAAAGGTCGGCGAGATCGACGAGGCTATCTGGCGGCGGGTGGAAAAGCAGATCCTGCTCGAGCGGCTCGACCACCATTGGAAAGAGCACCTCGCCACCCTCGATGCGCTACGACAGGTGGTGTTCCTGCGCGCCTATGCACAGAAGCAGCCGATCAACGAGTACAAGCGCGAGGCGTTCGGCCTGTTTGAATCGATGCTCGAGACGATCCGCGAGGACGTGACGAAGGTGCTGATGAACGCGAATTTCCGCGCCCCGCCGCCACTGCCCGTCAACCTGCCCGAACTGCCTTCCTTCCTGACCGGGCATGTCGATCCGTTTACAGGTGAGGACGATTCCAACGATGGCGATGGATCGCGCGGCCGCGAAGCGATGTTCGGCGCGCTGGCAGGTTCGGTCATGGCCCAGGCAGGGCCGGGCGGTGCGCAGCGGTCCGATCCGTTCGCCGATCGCACAGTGAGCCGCAACGCACCGTGCCCGTGCGGATCGGGCAACAAGTACAAGCACTGCCACGGCGCCGCCGTCTGACGCAGCGCCAGTCGCTCGGCCTCTCCAGGGAGGGAAAAAGGCAGGTCTAGCGCTACGCTGGCAAAAGCGCGCTTTGCCCTGCCGGTCTGCCGGGTTATTCTCTCCTCATAAAAAGGGAGAAGTACTGTGAGGACCATGCGATTGACAGCCGCCTGCCTGGCCATTGTTGGACTGGCGGGCTGTACCACCGCCGATGCAGGAGGAAGCGCGGCCGCCAGCGGGCCCGTAGCTCCCGCGATTGCGGCGGCCGTTGCCGATAGCGCCCGACCAGCCGATGACATGGCGCGCGACGTGAACCGCAAGCCTGGCGAGATCGTCAGCTTCGCCGGTGTGGAGCCGGGCGACATCGTCGCCGAGATCGCGCCTGGTGGCGGCTATTACACTCGCATTCTCTCCCGTGCTGTAGGTCCGCAAGGCAAGGTCTACGCCCTCATGCCCGAATTCTTCGCCAATCGGCCCGGCGGGCTCGACGCGATCAACGCGCTTGCCCAGCAGTATGGTAATGTCGAAGTGGTCGTGGTCGGCAATTATGCCGAACTCAACCTACCCGAGCCGGTCGACCTCGTGTGGACTACCGAAAACTACCATGACCTTGCCAACGGCGATATCGGCGCGGTCAACGCCTGGGCCCATCGCGCGCTTAAGCCAGGCGGCACTTACTTCGTGGAGGACCATGCCGCGCCCGGTACGGGCACATCTGCGACCTCCACGCTCCACCGCATCGATCCTGCTGCGGTGACAAGCCAGGTGACCAGTGCCGGCTTCACGGAAGAGGCTGCTTCTGACGTCTTGCGCAATCCCGACGATCCCCACAATGTGAACCCGCGCGAGCTGCAGGGTCGCTCGGACCGCTTCGCAATGCGCTTTCGCAAGCCCGGTTGATCCTGCGGCGGGAGCGATGCTGGCGCGCGTGCCGGCCATAATCCGTTTCCCTGCGCCCTCCCGCGCCAGACCGAGGCGCCGCCGGTAACACTCGCCGCCGGCGCCTCTCGGGACCAGCGAGGCACAGCGGGGCAGTGCTCTTGTGATTGGGGACCTGCTCGCCGACCCAAGCCTCTCGATCGAAGCCGAGCCAGACGCTGGCTGGGTCGCCGGAAGCGGTGACCTGGCAACCACCGCTGCGACCGTGAAGGTGACACAAGCCGATGGCGAGGAAGCAGGCCCGGTGAGCACACCGCTCAGCCATCAGACCGTCTGGCAGCCCGCGGATGGCGGTCTGTGGCAGATCAGGTCGCACGTTCTGGTGCGCTGCCAGCGCAACTGGGATTTGACAATTAGGGATCTTGCCGCCGCTTAGCGATGCGCGGCGATCCACGCTCTTGGTCAGGCTGGTGTGAAGTGGCTCCCCGAGTAGGATTCGAACCTACGGCCATTCGATTAACAGTCGAATGCTCTACCGCTGAGCTATCGGGGAGCAGCCCGCGAACGGGCAGGTGAGCGCCTATATGAGCGTGCCAGAGCTTTTGCAAGCCTTGTCCGGTTCTGTATGCCGCACCCGTCCGAACCGAGCCCTAGACGATAAATTGCTCGGCAACGATCCGCTCGTCGAGCGAGTGGCCGGGGTCGAACAGCAGGGTAAGCTCCATGTCCCGCGCAATCTCGACATTCACCTCGGCGATATCGCGATATTCCTTCTGGTCGGCCACCGCGGCGACCGGGCGCTTGGCCGGCTCGCGGACGCGGATTTTCACGCTGCTGCGCTCCGGCAGGATGGCTCCGCGCCAGCGTCGCGGGCGAAAGGGAGAAATGGGGGTGAGCGCCAGCATCTGCGAATCGAGCGGCAGGATCGGGCCGTGTGCGGAAAGGTTGTAGGCGGTCGAGCCCACCGGGGTGGCGAGCAGCACGCCGTCACAGGCCATCTCGGGAATGCGCACGCGGCCATTCACGCTCACTTCCAGCTTAGCGGTCTGGCGCGTCTCGCGCAGCAGGGAGACCTCATTGATGGCGTAGGAGACCTCCCGTTCTCCCATTTGATTGACCGCCTCCATCCGCAGGGGCGCCACGGCTATGCGCTTGGCCTTGCGAAGCCGTTCGACAATGCCGGCGCAGCCGCGATAACGGTTCATCAGGAAGCCGACCGTGCCGAGATTGAGACCGTAAGCAGGAATGATCCGCCCGCTATCGAGGATCGCGTGAAGTGTGTTGAGCATAAAGCCATCGCCGCCCAGCACGATGACGGCATCCGCCTCCTCGATGGGCACCCAATCCTGGCATTGCCGCATTTCGGCAGCCGCGCGGGCGGCCTGCTCGGTGGGCGAGACCACCAGCGCGACCTTGGCGAAGGCTTGCGCCTCCTGGCGCCTGGTTCGAGCCAGAGCGGGGGCAGCAGTTTTCATCGCGGCGCAGACTATGGAGAGGCGTCCCGCTTTGCAACGCGAACTCGCAAGGGGGGCGCAAAGCCTCGCAATCTGGTGCAATGGCCGCGAATCGTGCACACAATCAGCTCAGCCAGAACCAGGCTTGCCGCCCCACGCAGCCGCCGCGGTGGACCGCTCTCGCCAGGGGGCCTGCTCGCCCGTATCGCGATGTGGCGCCAAATCGAGGACGGGCGCGGGCGCCGCCGCGGACAGGCCGGAGCTGCTAGTGCACCCGTCGTCCTGGGGGGCGGCGAGGGGGAGGGGCTGGGAAGCGACATCCGCATCGCCTTGACCCGTGGCGAGATCGAAGTGGTCTATCAGCCGCAATATGCGGCATCGACCAATCGCATCGTCGGCGGCGAAGCGCTAGCGCGCTGGCGCCATCCCGGTCTCGGTCTGATCGGTCCCGCTACCGTGTTCGCCAATGCGGCCAAAGCCGGCCTCGCGGGCGCCGTTTCGCGCCACATCATGGAAGTCGCGCTGACGCAGGGCTGCGCCTTTCCGCCGCATGTCTCCCTTTCGCTCAACGTAACCGCATGGGACCTGGCGCAAGGAGACTTCGTGGGCAGCGTTGAGCGGGCGCTGGAGCGGACGGCTTTCCCCCCGTCGCGCCTGACCCTGGAAATCACCGAGGATGCGCTGGTGAGCGACCTTGCAGGAGCGGACCGCAGTTTAAGGCGCCTCACCGCCTTGGGCACGAGGATCGCGCTCGACGATTTTGGTGCGGGCTTCTGCAACTTCCAATACCTCAAATCGCTGCCGCTCGATTCGCTCAAGCTCGACCGCAGCATGGTCAGCGGCATCGTGGAGGACGAGCGCGACCTTGCCGTGCTGCGCGCCATCGTCGCGCTCGCGCGCGCCTTGCGGCTGAACGTGCTTGCCGAGGGGATCGAGACCGAAGCCCAGCGTGATGCGGTCAGCCGCGAAGGCTGCGCGTCGTGGCAGGGCTTCCTCGGCTCGCAAGGGCTCGAGGCGGAAGGCTTTCTGGCCCTCCTGGCGCGCGAGGAGGGCTAGGCCGCCTTCTTGCGCTCGCCGGCTTGCCTGGCGATGCCCGACAAGCCCTTGGTAAGCTGGAACAGACCGTTCAGGCGGCTTTGCGGATCGCCCCATGCACGGTTGATGACGAGCTTGTTGTCCGGCCGGAGCCTGGCCGTGCCCTTGAGCCGCTCGATATAGCCGATCAGGCCCACAGGGTCGGGGAAATCGTCGTTGTGGAAGGTGACCAGCGTGCCACGCGCGCCCACGTCGATCTTGGCGATGCAGGCTTCGATCGCCTGCTGCTTGATCTCGAGCAGACGCACCAAATTGCGGGTGGCATCGGGCAGGTCTCCGAACCGGTCGATCATCTCGGCGGCGAGCGCCTCGATCTCGGCCTTGTCCTTCGCATCGTTCAAGCGCCGGTACAGCGCCATCCGCACTGCGAGATCGGGCACGTAATCCTCGGGGATCATGATCGGCGCATCCACGGTGATCTGGGGCGACAGACCTTCGCGCGGCCGTTCGAGCCCTGCATCGCCCGCCTTCACGGCGAGGATCGCGTCTTCCAGCATTGACTGGTAGAGTTCAAAGCCGACCTCCTTGATGTGGCCCGATTGCTCGTCACCCAGCAGATTGCCCGCGCCGCGAATGTCAAGATCGTGGCTGGCAAGCTGAAAACCGGCACCGAGGCTGTCGAGATCGCTCAGCACCTTCAGGCGCTTTTCCGCCACTTCGGACAAAGCCATGTCCTTCTGCGTGGTCAGATACGCATAGGCGCGCAGCTTGGCGCGGCCCACGCGGCCGCGCAGCTGGTAAAGCTGCGCCAAGCCGAAAATGTCGGCGCGGTGGATGATAATGGTGTTGGCGCTCGGAATGTCGAGCCCGCTTTCCACGATGGTGGTGGAGAGCAGCACGTCGTACTTCTTTTCGTAGAAGGCGCTCATGCGCTCCTCCACCTCGGTCGGGCTCATCTGGCCGTGGGCAGTGACGAACTTCACTTCCGGCACGTTCTCGCGCATCCACGCCTCGAGCGGCTCCATGTCGGCGATGCGCGGCACCACGATGAAGCTTTGCCCGCCGCGGTGATGCTCGCGCAGCAGCGCCTCGCGCATGACCATGTCGTCCCACGCCATCACGTAAGTGCGAACGGCGAGGCGATCGACGGGCGGGGTCTGGATGGTGGAAAGCTCGCGCAGGCCGCTCATCGCCATCTGCAGCGTGCGCGGAATGGGCGTGGCGGTGAGCGTAAGCACGTGGACGTCGGCGCGCAGCTGCTTGAGCTTCTCCTTGTGCGTGACGCCGAAGCGCTGCTCCTCGTCGACAAGGACAAGGCCCAGACGCTTGAACTGCGTGGTCTTGGACAGGATGGCATGCGTGCCGATAACGATGTCCACGGTCCCGTCGGCCAGGCCATCGCGCGTCTCCTTCATCTCCTTGGCCGGGACCAGCCGCGACAGGCGGCCGATGTTGAGCGGAAAGCCTGCAAAGCGCTCGCTGAAGCCTTGGTAATGCTGGCGGGCGAGCAGCGTGGTCGGAGCAACAAGCGTCACCTGAAAGCCTGCCATCGCCGCCACGAAGGCCGCGCGCATCGCGACTTCGGTCTTGCCGAAGCCGACATCGCCGCACACCAGCCGGTCCATCGGCGTGCCTTCGGCAAGGTCGTGGAGCACATCCGCGATCGCCTGGTCCTGGTCCTCGGTCTCTTGCCAGGGGAAGCGCTCGACGAACTGGAGCCAGGCGCTCTCCTCTGGCTCGAGCACGGGGGCCTTGCGCAAGGCGCGCGCGGCCGCGGTGCGCATCAGGTCGCTGGCGATCTCCTGGATCCGCTCCTTGAGACGCGCGCGCCGCCGCTGCCAGGCTTCGCCCCCCAACCGGTCGAGGCTCGCCCCTTCCTCGCTGCTGCCATAGCGCGTGAGAACGTCGATATTCTCGACCGGGATGTAGAGCTTGTCGCCGCCCGAATATTCCAGCGCCACGCAATCGTGCTTGCTCTGGCCCACGGCGATCGGCTCAAGGCCGAGATATCTGCCGATGCCGTGATCGACGTGGACGACCAGATCGCCGCGATTGAGAGCCTGCAGCTCGGCGAGGAAGGCGTCCGCATCCTTGCGCCGCTTGCGACGACGGACCAGCCGATCACCCAGCAGGTCCTGCTCGGTGACCAGTTCCATCTCGTCATTGGCAAAGCCGGTGTCGAGCGGCAGCACCAGAGCCGCCGGCGTGCCCTTTGCCGAAAGGCCAAGCGCCTCCTGCCAATTGTCCGCAAGCTTGGGCTTCACCCCCGCCTCGCCGAGGATCGAGACGATGCGGCTGCGTGAGCCTTCCGAATATGCCGCCAGCAGCGGGCGCTTGCCCGCCTTGCCGAGGGCCTGGAAGTGCTTGGCGGCCTCGTCGTAGATATTAAGGCCCTGGGCGCGCTCAGGCGTGAAATCGCGGCCCGAGCGGAAGCCGAAATCGACCGATCTGTCGTTCTCGGGCTCGGCGAAGATCACGCTGCGGTGGATCGGCCAGCTCGCCTGCGCACGCGCTAGCTCATCGGCAGAGAGGTAGAGTGCGTCGGGGTCGAGCGGGCGGTAATTGGCCCCGGCTTTCGTCACCTCGCCGCGCTGCCGGTGATAATCGGCAATGTCCGCCAGGCGCTCCTCGGCCGCCTGCATCGCCGCGCCGTCGATCACCACCAGGTCTTCCTTGGACAGATGGTCGAAGATCGTGGCCATGCGCTCTTCAAGCAGAGGAAGCCAATGCTCCAAGGCGGCCAGGCGCCGGCCCTCGCTGACCGCCTGGTAGAGCGGGTCCTGCGTGGCATTGGCGCCGAAACGCTCGCGATAGCGGGTGCGGAAGCGCTTGATCGTCTCGTCGTCGAGCAGTGCTTCGCTTGCTGGCAGCAGAAGGTGGTGGTCGACAGGCCCGGTGGTGCGCTGGGTGCTGGGATCGAACAGCCGCAGCGATTCGACCTCGTCACCGAAGAAGTCCAACCTCAGCCCCTGTTCGAGCCCGGAGGGAAAGACGTCGAAGATGGAGCCGCGCACCGCGAACTCGCCTGTATCGATGACCGTATCGGTGCGCGAATAGCCCTGCCGCTGGAGCAAGGCGATGAGGCTCTCATGCCCGATCTCGGTGCCCGGCTTGAGCTCGCGCACGGCTTCGCGGATGCGAAACGGGGTGAGCACACGCTGCAACACCGCATTGATCGTGGTGACCAGCAGCTGCGCCTCGCTTGCCTGCGCCTGCAGCTGGTACAGCGCGGAAAGCCGGCGCGCGCTAACCGACAGCGCCGGGCTGGCACGATCGTAAGGCAGGCAGTCCCAGGCCGGAAATTCGATGACCTGAAGCTCGGGCGCAAAGGCGCGGGCCGCATCGGTGACCGCACGCATCGCCTGTTCGTCCGCGGCGATGAACATCGCCCGGGCGCCTTTGCCTTTGCGCGCGGCGGCACGGGCGAGATCGGCCATCACCAAAGGCTGGCTGCCCCGCGCCACCGAAGACAGGGTGAGCGGCGTATCGGCCTTCAATATGCGGGATAGGTCAGGCATCGGTGCTTCAAGCTTTCAATTCGGTGAGCGATCCCGGGCACGTGCGATCATCCGCTGACGAGCATCGAGCCAGCATCACGGAAAAGGACCAAGACCCCGCAGGCAGCTAAGGTCACAGCCCTGCGGATGCAAGCTGGTGCTCCGCTGCTTCAGATCGAGACGTAGTCGAGCCTGCGCAGCGCCTCGAGCTGACGCCCCCGGAAGCGCTCCGGCGGCTCCGCAACGTTCAGCGCCCAAGCCATGACCTCCACGTCGTCCTCCTCGAGCAGCGCTTCGAACCAGGCCAGCGCCTCCTCGTCCCATGCGGCGTAATAATGGTCGAAGAAGCCGCCGATCATGTAATCGGCCTCGCGTGTGCCGCGGTGCCAAGCGCGAAAGCGCGCGCGGGCGATGCGTGGGGGCAGGACGGCGGACATGCTGGCGGTGCTAGCGCCCGCGACGCTCTCTCGCAACGCCTGTCCTGCTTATCCAAGCGCCTCCCCCGATATGGTCGCCTGAGTATCCGGCGCCGCAAGTCCTCGGCCGCGTCAGGTTTCTTCAGGTTCTGCCACTTTGCGTGCCCGCGCCCATCTCCTATCAGGGCACGCATGTGGCCCGAGGAGCTCAACCCGCTATTCGCCGAGACGACGACCCTCGAGGGCGTCGGCCCCAAGCTCAGCAAGCCGCTTGAGCGCCTGGGCCTCACCCGTATCCGGGACGTGGCCTATCATTTGCCCGAACGCTTCGTGGCGCGGCGCGCGATCACCGATCTGGATGAAGGGGCAGAAGGTGAGCAGGTAGTGGTGGCGCTCACGCCGGTGGAGCACCGGGGCAGCGGGGCGGGCCGTGCGCCCTATCGCGTGCTGGCCGAAGACGCGAAGGGCAATGTGGTCGCGCTGACCTATTTCGGGCGCGCCTCCTACTCGGCGCGAAAGCAGCTGCCGGTGGGGCAGAAGCGCTGGGTGGCGGGCCGGCTCGAGCGCTACGGCCAGGCGCTGCAGATCGTCCATCCGGACCATATCATGGAGGAGGGCGGCAGCGCGCTGGGCCGGCTGAGCGAGCCGATCTACCGCTTGTCCGAAGGGCTCACCCAGCCGCGTGTGGCGTCGCTTGTTTCGCAAGCGCTCGAACGCGCGCCCGAGCTGGCCGAGTGGATCGAGTCCGGCGTGCTCGCGCGAGCCAAGTGGCCGGCCTGGCGCGATGCACTAGTGCTGGCGCATAAGGGCGAGAACCCGCACGCCCACGACCGCCTCGCTTACGATGAGCTGTTCGCTAACGCGCTGGCGCTGATGCTGGTCCGCCAGGCCAATCGCGCGCGCAAGGGCCAGCCCCTGAAAGGGGACGGGTCGCTGCGGGCACGCCTGCAATTGCCTTTCGGGTTGACGGGCGCGCAGCAGCGCTCGATCCACGAGATCGAGGACGACATGGCCCAGGGCGCGCCTATGCTGCGGCTGCTGCAGGGAGACGTGGGCGCGGGCAAGACGGTGGTGGCGCTCGAAGCCATGCTGCTGGCTGTCGAGGCGGGCACGCAGGCGGCCATGCTGGCCCCCACCGAGATCCTCGCCCGGCAGCACTTCGCCACCTTGCAGAAGATGGCGCGGCCCACGGGCGTGGAGATCGCGCTGCTCACCGGGCGCGACAAGGGCAGGGCGCGCGAGAGCATCCTCATGGGCCTGCTCGACGGCTCGATCGACATCGTGGTGGGCACGCATGCCATCTTCCAGGACACGGTCGCCTATCGCAATCTGGGCCTCGTGGTGATCGACGAACAACACCGCTTCGGCGTGAGCCAGCGGCTGATGCTGACTCAAAAAGGCCGCCGCACGCCGCATACGCTTGCGATGACCGCCACGCCCATTCCCCGCACGCTGCTGCTCGCTAGCCATGGCGAGATGGATGTGAGCAAGCTCGATGAACTGCCGCCCGGACGCCAGGCGATCGAGACGGTGGTGGTCGCGGCTGACCGGCTGCCCGAAATGGTCGAGCGCCTGGCCGCGCAACTCGAAAGCGGCGCGCAGGCCTATTGGGTGTGCCCGATGGTGCACGATAACGATTCCGACGACATTGCCGCCGCCGAGGCCCGCTTCGCGGCCATGAAGGAGCGGTTCGGGACAGACGTGGTGCTGGTCCACGGCCAGCTTGCGCCCCATGCCAAGGATGCGGCCATGGAGCGCTTCGCATCGGGAGAGGCGAAGCTGCTGGTCGCCACGACCGTCATCGAAGTCGGCGTGGACGTGCCCAACGCCACGCTGATGGTGATCGAGCAGGCCGAGCGCTTCGGCCTGGCGCAGCTCCACCAGTTGCGCGGCCGGGTGGGGCGGGGCGCCAAGAAGTCGGTTTGCGTGTTGCTGCGCGGCGCCGAGCTGTCCGAGGTCGGCCGCCAGCGCCTCGCTTTGATGCGCGAGACGCAGGACGGCTTCCTCCTGGCCGAGGAGGACCTCAAGCTGCGCGGCGGCGGCGAGATCCTCGGCGTGCGCCAATCGGGCGAGGAAGGCTTCAACATCGCCACCCTCGAACAGGTCGGCCGCCTCCTGCCAATGGCACATGACGATGCACGCCTGCTGATCGAGCGCGACGGAGGGCTGGAAGGTGAGCGCGGCCAGGCGGCGCGCGTGTTGCTCTACCTGCTCGAGCGCGACTGGGGCGTACAGCTGCTGCGCGGCGGGTGAGTACGATGCGGCGGGTGCGACAGAGGGGGGGTGCACCCTAGGCGGTGTTTTCTTCCTGAACCTGCTGCTCAACCACCAGCGTTCGCACACGGCAGAAGCTTTCCGTCTTTCCGTCGTGGACGGGCAATCCCGGGAAAATGCGATCGGACATCGATCTGGGTAGCCGACCCAAGTGCCCTTGTCCTCAGCTGGACGGCAGCGCCGCTTACCCGATCGAAGTATCCGCAAAACCGCTAAGCTGTTCCCTTTCCGCCGAGAAGCCCATCGCCATTGCTCCTCCCGCCGACTAAGTAGATGCTACGTCACCAGGTTGCGACATTGGAGATAAAAGTGCTGTCCCCCACAATGCTCGTCGCCGCATTTGATCGCGTGACAGACCATTGGTCGCCAAAGGTGATCGGCCAAGTCAACGGGCAGCTACTCAAGGCCGAAGCTCAAGGGCGAACTGGTTTGGCATGCGCATGACGGCCAGGACGAGTTGTTCTACATCGTAAGGGGTTCCTTGCGGATCGAGTTTGAGGATGGTGCAGTCGAACTTGAGGAAGGCGACTTCCTGACCGTTCCAAGCGGGGTTCGTCATAACCCGGTGGCCCAGGACGAATGCTGGGTCTTGTTGATCGAACCGGCAAAGACCAAGCACACTGGTGATGAAATAACTGACCGCACCCGAAGCTTGGTTGAGCAGCTAAGCTAGGCGTTGTTGCGCCTTGCCGCCGTTCCGCTGTTCGCGCGGCTGCGACCGTCTTGTGAAAAAGAGCCGCTATTAAGACGGACGCAGAAGCAAGTCCTCTAACCAGCTTTGGGTTCGCGAAAGGCGGCTCACCTCGGGAGGCGCGTCATCGTAGCACCGGCATCACGTCTACCAATTGCACATCGCGCATCTGATTGAGATAGGCTTCGTAATAGCCCTTGTGCGATGCCCCCACGATCGCAAGCATTCTCGTTCCGGGAGCGCGGCCGAGCACTTCCCTGATGTTCGCCACCATGCGCAGATTTCGCGTTTCCCAGTAGGAGACATAACGCCTGCCGAAAGCCTCTGGGGAAGGCTCCGCCAGCGCGGCGCCCCAATCGGACCGATAGGCCTGCATGGGATATGATGGCGCATTGAAGGCGCGGTAGATCTGCAGGACGCCGTCCGGCTGGTCCAACTGCGCGTTGAGGGCTTCGCTTTCGTCCATGCGAGCCTTCGTGGCGGCATTGTCCCAGGCCTTCGTCAATGCCGCGCCATAGGCTTCATCGTCCGAAGATGGCCCGGCATAGTACGATTGATCGTCCACGCTCCAGATGCGATCCAGGCCGGACCTTGCAGCGACTTGTGCGGCCACGAGGTCGACCTCGTTCTTGCGCGTCGTTCGATTGTGGAGATAGGCTGCCAGTTCGTCGGTCAGGTCGCCATCTGCGCGACGTTCCTGCACAGGCAATCGGAGCCACTGGACCATTGCCGAAGCCGGCTCTCCGGCCGCGAGGAAGACCAGTGCCAAACGCCGCCGCATCCCCGGTTCAGGATTCTCCGGCCAATCGGCGAGCATCTTGTCCGCTTCTGCATTGGCTGCCGGGACATCGAGCCCGCTGGTCTGCCGTGCCGCAGTCGTATCGAAACAATAGCTTTCGATCGTCTCGGCGTCGTGCCGCGCGGGCTGCCGCCGCATGGTATCGCACAGCAGACCCGAACTGTTTTCGACCGCGATGGAGGCGGGACGCCATTCGGCGAGGCGGGTCACCAGCGGCTCCACCATCTCGGGCCGGAAAGTGTCCGGCAGTGTGGACAGATGCGGCGATCCCAGGACCATCACCTCATTCGCCGCGCCGGCAGGGCAATCGTCGAGTTCATCAGGCTGGAACGATGGCTGATAGCCTTGCCCCGAAGCTGAGGCGGCAAGGCCGGCAGCCAGGAACGCGAGGGCTTTGGCTGCTGCGCTTTGCGGTCTGGCTACGGCCGCCTCCTGCGAACGATGGGTCTATCGAAAACCGGATCTTAAAGAAGCATCGGTAGCAATCACTAACTTTTTTGCGAGCGGACGTGTCGGCAATCGCCTTTCCGCCAAACAGAAAGGGCGGCCTTGCGGGCCGCCCTTTGTATCGCATTCGAAATGTCGGAACCGATCAGCGCGAATAGAACTCGACCACCAGGTTCGGCTCCATGGTCACGGGGTAGGGCACCTCGTCGAGCTTGGGCACGCGGGTGAAGGTCACCTGATCGTTGCCCTCCGTCGAGACATAGTCGGGGATGTCACGCTCGGGCAGGCTTTGAGCTTCGATCACCAGCGCCATTTCCTTGGCCTTGTCACCCAGGCTGACGATATCGCCAACCTTCACGCGGCGGCTGGCGATGTTGCACTTTACGCCGTTCACGCGGATGTGACCGTGGTTGACGATCTGGCGTGCCGACCAGATGGTGGGCGCGAACTTGGCGCGGTACACCACCATGTCGAGCCGCTGCTCGAGCAGGCCGATCAGGTTCTGGCCCGTATCGCCCTTCATGCTGGACGCTTCCTGGTACGTCCGCTTGAACTGCTTCTCGGTGACGTCGCCGTAATAGCCCTTCAGCTTCTGCTTGGCGCGCAGCTGCAGGCCGAAATCGGACATCTTGCCCTTGCGGCGCTGACCGTGCTGGCCGGGCCCGTAGGAGCGGCGGTTGACAGGAGAATTGGGGCGACCCCAGATGTTCTCGCCCATACGCCGGTCGAGTTTGTGCTTGGCGCTCGTGCGCTTGGTCATGCTCTGTCCTTCAATCTGCTGGATCGCCCAAATGACGATCGTTGAACCCGGCATCGCACCGCTGGACTGCCTTTAGTTGATGAAAGACATCCAGCGCGGCCACCGCTTCACCGGGGTGCGGGGCCAATTTTCTTGCGAAGCGGGGCTCATAGCAGGAACGCGGGGCAAATCAAGGCTGCCGAATTGCGGGTGGCTCGGGTCTCGGCGCCGCATCGACTCGAATGCGCTGCAAGGCTGCTCGGCACTCAGCCAGGCCATCGCGGGCTTACTCGCGGATCGTCCTTGCCAGGGTGGTCAGCACGCCGCGGAAGGTGCGCACTTCCAGATGATTCCAGGCCGGCTTGGTCAGCATGGTGCGCAGCATGCGCCTGGTGGAGCCAGCGCGCTTTTCGGGAAAGAAATAGCCGCGCGGCTCCAGCATCGCTTCAAGCTGGGCGATCATGCCGTCGAGCTCTTCCTGCGGGGCGGGGGGCAGCAGGTCCTCGGCAGGAGGCTGGGCGAGGTCGCAATGCCGCGACCATTCATAGGCGCAGACCAGCACTGCCTGGGCGAGGTTGAGCGAGCCGAATTCGGGATTGATCGGCACGGTGACGATGGTGCGGGCGAGGGCGACGTCGCCGGTCTCAAGCCCCGAGCGCTCGGGGCCGAACAGGATGGCGCTGCGCCCATGCTCGCCGGCGATCTGTCGCGCGGCAGTTTCAGGTGTCAGCACCGGCTTGGTCACGCCGCGCTTGCGCACGGTGGTGGCATAGACATGCGCGCAATCGGCTACTGCCTCGGCAGTGCTGTCGAACACGCGGGCATGTTCCAGCACGCGGTCGGCTCCGGCGGCCGCGGGGCCGGCGGAGGGATTGGGCCAGCCGTCGCGCGGCGCAACGAGGCGGAGCTCCGCCAGTCCGAAGTTGAGCATGGCGCGTGCGGCCTTGCCGATGTTTTCGCCGAGCTGCGGGCGGACGAGGACGATCACTGGAGCAACCGTTGATCCGCTCACCGGCCCATTCACCGGCCCGCCGCGCAGGGCATCATCCTTGAGCGACATCGCGCACGCTGCTGGCAAATTCCTCGAAATCGCGCGCTTCCGAAAAGTCGCGATAGACGGATGCGAAGCGGATATAGGCGACGGTGTCGAGCTGGCGCAGGCCGGCCATCACCATCTCGCCAATACGCGTGGTGAGGATGTCGCTGTCGCCGATGGTCTCCACCTGGCGCTGGATGCCCGAGACGAGCTGGTCGATCCGCTCCTGCGCGATACCCCGCTTGCGGCAGGCGAGCATCACGGATTTTTCCACCTTGGCCCGGTCGAACGGCTCGCGCTTGCCGTCTGACTTCACGACCCACACTTCGCGCAATTGCACGCGCTCGAACGTGGTGAAGCGCGCACCGCACGATCCGCACTGGCGGCGCCGGCGGATCGCCGCATTGTCCTCGGTGGGCCGCGAATCCTTTACCTGGCTGTCTTCATGCGCGCAGAACGGGCAGCGCATGAATCAGGGGCGGAGCCGCTTGTAGAACATGTATCCGGCGCCGACAGCGAGGCCGAGCGGCCAGCTGACGATGGGCAGAACCGCGCCGGCGACCGCGCCGAGCGCAGCCCCGGTCAGCACCGGCTTGGTGGACGGGTGCGCAAGGCCCTGGCGGGCCATGCCCTTGGCTTCCTGGGTGGCATCGGTGACGAGATCGTCGCCGCGGCGGGGATTGTTCGGATCGATCATGATTATCTCCCAGGATAGACGGGGAAGGCTTGGCACATCTCGGTGACCTGGCGGCGCACCTGTTCCTCGACCTGGCCATCTCCGGCATCGCCGTTGCGGCGCATGCCTTCGACCACCTGAGCGATGAGCGAGCCCACTTTGCGGAACTCGGCCGGACCGAAGCCGCGCGTGGTGCCCGCCGGCGTGCCGAGGCGCACGCCGCTCGTCACGAAAGGCGAGCGGGTATCAAACGGAATGCCGTTCTTGTTGCAGGTGAGGAAGGCCCGGTCGAGGCCCTTTTCGGCCGCCTTGCCAGTGACGTCCTTGGGCGTGAGATCGACCAGCACCAGGTGATTGTCCGTGCCGCCCGACACCACGCGCAGGCCCTGTTCCTGAAGGCTGGCGGCGAGCGCCTTGGCGTTCTCCACCACCGAGCGGGCGTAAGCACGG
>Ga0210040_10003650_pt1 | contig 20671 bp, 18 predicted proteins | sample CryGeyCG12114_NA_FD_185462 | JGI IMG/M metagenome (GOLD analysis project Ga0210040, IMG submission 185462) | Groundwater microbial communities from aquifer - Crystal Geyser CG19_WC_8/21/14_NA (SPAdes) (version 2) | ecosystem: Environmental > Aquatic > Deep subsurface > Groundwater | place: USA... | reverse complement strand
ATCCCGCTAGGGATAGCAACGACCGCAGACAGTACAACGATGATGAGGCTGTTAATCCCCGCCATGTACTTCTGTAGAATCATGTCTCACTCCTTAGGAGTCGAGTGTAGCACTAACTGGGCTGGTGGGCCACTACGGCTAGCTCGGCCGTCCAGTCAGGGCGCTTGGGTGCGCCGGGTGGGGTCGGATATGCCCCTTCGAGAATACGAATGTGCGCTAGCATAGCTCCGTTGGTACGCTGTAGAGCTTCCTTCTCGTCTTCAAGAACACCTACACGCTTCTCCAGCGCGTCAATACGAGCCCACATCTCGGGCCACGTCGGAGGGAGTGGTACCTTTGCCTTGGTCTTATCTCCGCCGCGACGGTTAATGATGACCCAAAGTCCCGTGACGCTACCTCCGAATAGGAGTAGCAGAAAAGGCAAAAGAATAGGCCACGCGGGGCCTAGTGTAGCAATGAGGAACGCAACCACTTAGATCAGCCCCTTCCGCTTAAAGCTGTAGTGCGAAATCAGGAACACTGCGCGCACAGTGGGGATGACGCATAGGTTGATTAGTAGGAACGCGACTACGAATGCGTCGCGGAAGATCAAGCTGAGAATCAGCACGGCCAGGAAGGATACGAGGACCGAACCCCCAATCGCCTCGATGTAACCCCAAACCGGCTTGAGTGTTCCAATGAATCCGAGAATGCCGCCGAGGGCTACGAAGGCTGCCCACACGGGCTCGTAGCCAGCAAAAGTGACAAGGCTGAGTGTAGGTGATCCGACGATGAATGCTGCCAGGCCGACAATGACGAACATGAGGTACTTGATAGTAAGCGCCCAGCGGGGTACCGCAATAGGTTCCCAAGCTGTACGCATAAAGTGTTCTCGTGCATCGCGGTGGCTGTTCTTGCCGCGCGGAGCATCCCAGTCGTAGTCTTCCATGCTTACCCTGTAAAGTAGTTAGCGGTAATCTGAATTTGCTTACCGCCTTCGATCTTGGCATTCGGGTATGCGTCTACAATGTAAACATTTCCGTCTGATTCAATGCGGCAGCCACCAGTTCCAACACCTGGGCCAAAGTCGAACGTTGCATAGATACTACCGGCTGGACGAAACGCAGTGTTATTGATTGTGCATACGATGTTGTCACCGATGTTACCAAGGGTGTTTGCAGTTAGTGTGACCCCCGAGCGAGTAGCACGGAAGCGAAGCTCGACGTGCTGACCAATCTTTCGCATCCCGCCCTTTAGTGCAGTAGACCCACTATTGCCGGAAGAGTCTGCAATACCGGTCCAACCTGTTGCGAGCGTAAGACCATTCAGTGTCCAACCTGAATCGGAAATTGGAACAGGCGTAAGTGCGGTTCGGATTGAAGCAAAAGCAGCCTGCACACTGGTCGCCTGGGCAGCGAATAGCCCAGCAAGGTCATCGACCTCAGTCTGGTTATCCGGGTACCAAATGTTATCCGGTGTAGTGTTAGGCATAGTGCCTCCATTCTAGCATAAGAAGTTAATCAGTGATAGGTGACTGTCAGCTTCGGCGGGCCGGACTGGCTGGCGCCAGCGAAGTATGAGTAGTTAGTAGTAGACCCAGAAACACCCAGCACAAATGATCTAGCCGCACCGCTGGAAAGGTCACTACGAATGCCGGAGTTTAGCGTAATCGTCTTCGTTGCCCCCTTGGCAAAGGTTGCAGAAAAGACGTTACTTGCGGGCGCGCCGATGCTTCCAGGTGCTAGGTCCATAGAGCCTGTGCCTAGCTGGACAGTCGCGCCGCTGTTCGAATACGTGTAATTGTTCTTTAGGGTTAGCGTGGCAGAAGTAATTGACTTACCGCCGACGACAGAGTTCAAAGAACGGCCACTGCTGTCGCGGAACTGCCCCATCCATGAGCCCATATCGGAAGCGCCGTGGCCGTAGTACATAACGTTGGGATTGGACCACTGCCCCCCACCAGAGACTGTTCCACTACCGCCCTGATTCCAGGTCTTTGTGTCCTTAGCGTAGAAGGTAGTAGTCTTTGACGTTGCTGTTGTACCAGTTGATCCATTACCAGCAGGAGCAGAACCGTTGGCCACGATATTAACAAAATTACTTACATCAGGAAGATTGTCTGCGCCATTACCAGGGCGATTAATACTGTTAGCGCCAACGTCAATAATGGAGAGCCCACGTGAATAACCGAACTCGCTAAGCTTCCAGTCGTTTGCGGCGCTTGCACCAGAAACGTCAAGCTGCCAATAGATAGGCACACCGGCAGGCATGGTACGCTGCTGGTTATTGAGGGCTGCCCCAAGGGCAGCCGTAAAAATCGGTGCCTGGGTGACGAAAGAAGCTGTTGCGTTTGTTGGCACCAGACCACGACTAATGTTCACACCAGTAGTAATGTTCGTAATGGGTGTGGTAGATACCTGCAATTCAAGATACATGTTCGCATTACCTGGGTTGACCATCTGTAGGCCGCCGCTTTGTAGGTTGAACATGTACTGGCGGCCGTCTTCGAGTACGAAACTATCCTGTGCGATACGGAAGCTCGCGTAGCCTGCTGGAATAACACGGTCGTTTAGCGATTGCCAAGTAACGTCGTAGACCACGCCGCGCGCTAGGCGGTCAAATAGCGGTGTGTTTGCCGCCCAAGTAGAACCGTTAGGCGTAGAGTTGAACAGCGAAAGCTGGTTAGTTAGATCAGTCAGCAGTACGCCCTGAATATCAAAGCCATTATCGGTAGATACACGCTCGAATGCACCATTACCGCTTTGATCAATAGCAGCGACAGTCTGTGGTTCTGCACCCGTATTGTCCACAATGCTTAGGTACTGCGAAGCATTCGTTGTGAGGTCAACGGCTAGCTGGCCGTTCGCATCGAATAGCTGTAGGCCCGAAGCTGATAGCTGAGCCGCCTGCCCGCTGTTTTCTGTGCCGCCAATTACTTCTGTCACGTGCACAGCGGAGAACATCCCACCGCCCGTGCCGGGAGACTTGGTTTCGATGAACACATCGTAAGCCGTCGAGCCAGCAGGCGCCAGGAAGGTATAAGCGCCCGGTGCCTGCATAATCTGATAGCCGTCGATCGTGCCCGCGTGCGACCAGCGAAGCACTACCTGCCCACTGCCATTGACGCCTGTGAACGTGCCCTCGGACACGACAGACACGCGGCGGCTGGTGGGCAGTGTAAAGGTGTTGGTGATCCAGAAGGGCTGTGTGCCGCTTCCAGGGTTCGGTGCTACGATGCCATTGGCACTAGCGACGTACGCCACGTTGCCACCAGCGGCGCTGATCTTGGTCGTGCCTGCAATGACCGAAGCCCAGTAAGCACTGTTAGTAAGTGGCTGAGGCACACGATCAGTGCTGCTACCCTGAGGTACGTTAACGCCAAGACTTAGCTTGTCGGCAGTAATTGCACCAGCGGCTAGTCGGTTCGTGTCGATCGCACCGGCTACGATATTGTTCGTTGTAACTGCGTCGGCTGCAAGCTTACCCGCTACAATCGTAGCAGCAGTAATCTTGTTGCCGTTGAGGTCGTTAATCTTAGCATTGTTCACCGCAAGGTCCGCGATCTTTGCAGTGTTTACGGCCAGGTCTGCAATCTGTGCGGTCCCCACAACGGCATTAGCAAGAATGCCAGAAGCAGCAGTAATCGTACCGGTAATCATCTGGCTAGCAGAAATACTATTTGCACCAATACGGTTAGCGCTAATTGTGCCGGTCGTGATATTACCAGCGTTGATTCCGGCGCCGATAATTCCACCGGATAGAATCTGCGAAACCCAGGCAGTTCCGTTGTACTGCCATTGTGCGACAACTACGCCGGTTGTATCAAGCTGTAGCCATAGGTCACCATCGGTATAATTACCGGAAACGCCTCCAGATGTTACTGAGCTTGCTGTCCATGTGCCGTCGCCGTTGTCTGTGACATTGGAAGTAGCTGTCCATGTGCCGTCGCCGTTGTCAACAAAGTCAGTGCGCGACCAAGTACCGTCGCCATTGTCTCCATCACTTGACTGCACAACAGGGGCGGTAGTCGAATAAATGATCCGGTTCTTGCCGTTAGCAGCAGTAACAGCGCCATTAGCGTTCTGCAATGCGAGAGCAGCCTGCATGGCAGCGGAGTTAGCCGCAGTGCTGGCTGCGTTGGCGGCTGCCTGGCCTGCGGCTGCTGCGTCGGCCCCAGCGGCTGCTGCGTCCTGCGCATCGGCAAGTGCCTGCTTCACATCTTCATCGAGTGAGCCAAGGTCAACACCCTTGACTGTGATCGAGGCTAGTGCAGATGGCGCACTATCGAACTTTGCATTGTCCGTTGTAATAAGGTAGTACCAGTAGGTAGTGCCGACCTTTACGTCAACATCGACTACGGAGCCGTCCTTGCGAATGTACCCACCGACCGCTGCCCAGGGGCCGGTCTGTGAGTCGCCGCGATATGCGCTAACGTGATTAAACCCGATAGCGGGTTCCATGAGTGCGCCGACTGACCCATCGGGCATATTGCCGTGCACCAGTCCGTCCCAGTAAATTGTGACGGTGCCGTGATCTGTGGCAAGCGTAGGCGCACTGGGTACCTGAGGCACACCAACCGGCATGGAAGGGTTAATGGCTTCCTGTGCAGCGGTCTTTTCGACAACGCTGGAAACGGCTGTATGTGCTGTAGCTGCTTGCTGCTGCGCTGCCTGAATGTTTGTGCCGATGGTCCGCTGAGTACCGCTGACCTTAGTTAGTTCCTCGGTTGCCCAACGGAGCCACTTCATGTCTTCCGGTGCAAGGTTCGGTAGGCGTGGTGGAACAGCCATATTACCCTCCTAGCAGCGGAGTTCGTCCAAACTGCTTCATAGTCATTCCGGCATACTGGGCGTTAAAGTCAGCGATCGACTTACCTGCATGCGCCTCGTTAAAGTCTTGGATCATTGTATCACGAATAGCGGAGAACACAATGCTGCTCTCGTTAATAGTCGTGTTAGCAATTCGCCACATGGCGTTATCATGCTTGAAGCGCGCACCTGCTACGTTACCGAATACTTGATTATCGAAGAAGGTTTCGATGGTGTCAGTTTGCTGTGCACGGTCGAAATCGGCAATCGTCTTGCCTGCCCACTCCGCATTGAAGTCTGCGATAGTCTTACCGTCGTAGACGCGGTTGAACTCTTCAATCTTGCGGTAGATTACATCTCCAGGGCCACCGCCTGTTTGGTTAATTAGCGTAAGCGTTCCAGAGATAGTATGACTTTCGCCCTTGTACCGTGACGCTACATAAATACCTACATCGTACGCATCTTCAAGACTAGAAACGTAGATGTTCTCGACAGTTACACCTACGTCGCTCGCCGTGCGGTTTGCAGCAGCGCCGGTCGGCAGCGTAAGAATTTGAGGATCAATAAGCACGCCTGTTCCGACGATACGAAGTGAGGCATAGTCCTTCTCACTTTCAGCAGGATTTGCAGATGCCTTGTTTGCTTCGGCATCTGCTTCAGCGGCAGCCTTAGCTGCATCCGCCTTAGCATCCTTCACGGTAGTGTTCTGAATAATCGTCTTTGTTGAACCAGCCGGAGAAGCTAGGAATGAGTCAACAGACGACCACTTAATTGTACGCGTATGATATGCCTGGTTAGCACCCCAGTTGTATTCTTCGAGATGAACCGTCTTGTTAGTTGTGTCCACAGACTGTACGTATGCGACGTGACCATAAGCGCCAGCGGAAGAGCCGAACCAGGCAATAGCGCCAGGGACTGGCGTAATTCCTGTAGCACGACCGGCTAGCTCCCAGTCGTGCTTCCAACCAATGGCGTTGCCATTGGTCTTTCTGAGGTTAGCCCATGTGTACTTCCAAGGTGCCTTAGTTACACCGGCGTCACGGTTGATACGCCACGCCACGAAATCTACACAGTCACGATAAGAATAACGTAGCGGTGATAGACCATTGACGGGTGCATTCGGCCACGGGTAATCGTTCTTAGCCTTTGGGTACGTGATAGAAGTCGTCGTACTGGTCGTCTTGGTAGCCGCAGCCTTAGCGGCTTCCTTTACCGGAGCCGTTGCCGGGTTGTCAGTTGACCCCGGTGGAATAATCGTGTTATTAACGTTACCGATTGTCTCCTTCATGCGACCGGCAATACGGTACGGTCCGTGGTACTGGTCAGAGGAACCAGTGATCTTGATGTGAATAGTCTTGGTATCCGCACCAATGGAAAGCTCAATCTTTCCACCACCTGCGGCCCAATTCTGCGGTGTCACAACCGTGTTATCTACAGCGCGCACAGAGTACACAGACTGAGAACCGTCATAATCCTGTGCTACATCATCGACGCACACAGGCTGGAGTACGGACTCGACACTAGCAGTGAGCGTAATGTCATCTTCAAGAATCTGTCCGGCTTCAACCTGATAAACCTGCGCTGCCCCCTGCTCTTCGGAAGTGCGTGGGTAAATCACCTCACCGTTAACCCAGAAATTATCGTAGTAAGTAATTTCTACGGCCTTGGCAATGTCAGACTTTTCTAGATCAACCTCAAAGTCTGTGCGGTGATGAATACTTGTAGTAAGCGAGCGCACAGCGCGGAATACAATTTGGGTACCAACGAGTGCAACTTCTACACCGTTGGCAGCGCAAAGCTGCTTAAGCTTAAGCCATGCATCGTCTTCCCATCCCTGAGCAGACACCGAAATATCTGAAATAGCCGGGTCGAAGTACACGTCATTAACAATCGCGCCGATACTTAGATAGTAACGAGCGACAGATTCAAATGTACCAGTAACCGGCTTAGCCTTTGCGTTACCAACGAGTACCCCGAGGCGACTGTCAGCCGCAACACTGTTAAGGCCGTTGCTAATTCCTACCTTGGTTACTGTGCCAGAAGTAGTACCTCGGAAGGCGTCGTCTAGCTCAATATCTGAGTCAAAAAGCAGAATGCTCTTTTCGTCAGCGGGCAACGCAAACGAAATCGTGCCAACGCCACCCTCTGTGCTTGAAGCGTCAAGCGGGGTAGCGTCTTCTTCAACTGTGTAGCCGGTAAGATTACTGGCGTTAACGCGCACGGGCTGCGCAGGCAGCGGTAGGCTGATTGGCGGAGGAGTCGGTGCTTCAACGAACTTACCAGTGACAATTAGCGAACCGATACCATGCAGATCAACACTGTCACTGTACCCGCGAATAGCAGTCGTTGTAAGTGTGCCGCTACCGATGAGGTCAGCAGTACCAACACGCACAATACGCGCTACAGTAGTAGCGCTTAGTGCACCACTACCACTCAAATTGGCAACTGCCCCGCCAGTTACACGCGTGCCCGCAGAGAGCACACCAGCCCCGGCTAGTGCAACGGTCTTCGTAACAGACATGTTGGCGCTGGCGGCGCTAAGTGCACCGTTACCTGAGAATGCTGCAATCGCAGATGCGCCGGAAAGGGCGATACCTGTAGAGGTAAGGGTACCCGTGCCGGATAGAGCGGCGCTCGCTCTTGGTGTGGCAATAGTAGTTACTGTAAGCGCGCCCGCCCCAGAGAATGACGCTGCGGTCGCGGCAAATGTCTGCGTACCCGCAGCTAGGGTGCCTGTGCCAGAGAGAATAGTCGTACGGCTGATCGCAGTGTTAACGTTAACACTTAGTCCGCCTACACCACTTAGAGAAACATTACTTACAGCAACGGGGGCACCCCCTGCGATTAGTGCGCCAGCGCCCGCAAGGTTTGCTGCTGTAGAGGCAGCCTGGGTGGTTACACCCGTAGCTGTCAGGGCGCCTGTGCCACCCAAGATAGCGTTAGCTGCACCGCGCGGCACAGTGGTTGCAGCAAGAGCGCCTGCGCCTGCTAGGGTCGTCGTGAACGCATATGCGGGCTTACCAGAGACAGTTAGCGCGCCGGAGCCCGAGAGGGCCGCTGCTGTTGTGTAGCCGACCGCAATGTTCGCTGTACCATTGCTTGCTGTGGTCAGTAGCAGCTTAGGTGCAGCAAGTGTGCTGTCGTTGAAGTTGTTGCCAGAATTTGTGAACGTTCCAGTAATGCCAGTGCTGTAGAACCCGTTAGGCGTTCCGCTGCTGTTCTTCCAGTTAACACGATTGTTCGTAATCGTGATGTTGGAGATACCCTGTCCGCCATCGTTAGCGGAGTAGGCGTAAATACCTACGTTCGAGGTTGGCAGGCTGGGGCTGTAGACCTGATTGTTGTCAACGGTGATGTTCGAGCCACCGGCGACACCGATACCCACCTGCCCTGGAGTGTCCAGCACATTGTTGCGCGCGATCTGCCAAGAACCGCCACCGTCACCGAGCATGATACCGGAGCCGGAGTACGAGATATACCCGTAGTTGGCGAGCTTGTTGTTCTCGACAACAATCGGGTTGGCCTGTGTACCGTTTGAGTTATAGATCGAGATAAGGTCTTCGGTGTCACCGCTGAACGAACCCTCGTTGTGGTGGAACCAAAGGCCAACCCCACAACCATCGGCCTGCAAGATGTTTGCACGATGCGCGCCATTACGGTCGTGAGGACCAGTGACGTTGTTGAAACGGTTGTAACGAATTTCGATATTGGTGCAGTTAATCAGGGTAATACCCTGAGAAACAGTCTCAAAATCATTCTGTTCAATGACGATGTTCGAGCAGTTCGCAAGGTAAATGCCCGATACATCGTTACCAATGTCCGCGAAATACTTGTTGGAAATAGTGCCGCCGTTGACACCGTTCCATGTAATAGGCGCAGAGAGCGGGCGCTTGCTAAAGATAGAAGTGTATGCAGAGCTAGCGGCCGGAACGGACCCGAGCGTTAGAAGACCACGACCATTCAGCGCAACGCTGCCAGTCCAAGAAGTTACAAGCGGGGCATCGACAGAGGCAATACCGTAGGTATCACGCACGTATGCATGTACGCTTGCACGATCATTAGCCGTGAGTACGTGGTCATAGATAATGACCTCAAGAATTGAGCCCTTAAAAGGGCGTGATGCACCGGGGTGGTTACCGATTGTGAAAGTATTGTTGGTTGTGCCCTGCGTACCAGCATAGCCTCCACCTAGGCTGGTACCGTTCTTGAACATCGAGTTAGAACCGTCGCCAGGCAACGCGACAGTGAAGACCTGTCCACCAGTAGTCGGGGTACCGTTGTTCGCTAGAGCGCTACCACCCCAGACCTCATAACCTGTGTTGCCGTCAAGCGACATGGCAAGTTCAAAGCCACCAGTGGCAATGATCTGCGACTGAGCAGTAGCGGTCGGTGCCATGACAACGATCGCAGTAAGCGGCTGATTTAGAACCGGCGCCGCTGTACCGCTGTACGCAAGAATGTCGTCGCTGCCGTCAAAGAGTACACCGGGGCGACCGTTTAGTGCATTAGCCTGAAAAGTCGGAATGCGTGTGCCCGAAGAGGTAAGGGTCAGCCCGCCTACGTCGAAGGGCGCACTCGTGACGTTACCACCATTGGCGACGCCCGTGATGCTAGAGGCACGCCAGCGGTGAGTAAGGCCCGTACTCACAGCTAGCGCGCTAGCGCTAGGTGTGGTCATCGTGCTTGTCGCTGTGCTTGTCAGCGTACCGGCACCTGCCAGGCTAGCAGCGCTCGTGTAAGCGGGCGTAGTGGTGCTCTTGATCCCAGTGGCCGCGAGCGCGCCAGAACCCGTTAGGCTGGCAGTACCGGTGTATGCGACTGTGTTCGTACCCTTAATGCCCGTGGCAGCTAGCGCACCGGAGCCTGTAAGGTTTGGGCTAGCAGTGTAGGCAGGCGCCGTAGCAGCACCATATTGTGCTGTGCCATAGCCGGAAAGGTTCGTAATCTCCGTAGCCGTGAGAACGCGATTCCACTGGGCAATCTCAGCAATATCACCATTGAAACGGTTAGCTAGGTTGCTATCTTCTCCAATGAACCATGAACGGTCGTAAAGCGACTGCGGGGAAGTACCCGAGCCAGCGGCGATACCGTTAACGTTAAAGGCCCAAGCTCCACTGTTGGCGTCATATGTTGCAATGATTACAGCGAGCTTAGCGGCTACTAGGGTCGCGCTGGAAGTCGCAAACGCGCCACTTCCCGTAGAGAGCGAAGGCTGTCCGTTGGTTAGCTGCAACTGCAAAGACGGAGTGTTACCACCACGAATTACCGAAGTACCTGATAGCGCAGCAGAAGTCGGAACAACAACTGCGAGCAAAGTCTGGACAGCAGAGGCTCCGGCTGATGCTGTAGCAGCTAGGCCCATAGTTCCATCGAGGCGTGCTACTGCATGCCCGTTAAGAACAGCGGTAACATACTTCGGTGGGTTCGAGTTACCGTACTGGCTAGTGGAAAAACCACCTAGGTCCGAATTCCACGTCGTAAAGGTGCTACCTGAATTAACACCTGTGATAGTGTCCGCACGAAAACGCGCGTAAAGATTAGCGATTGTGGTTGGATCGAAGGCCATAACACGTCCCTAAATAAACTAAGGGGCTGGCTAGCATATAGCCAACCAGCCCCAGCAAAGACTAATGAATCAAGACTGCGTGTACGTTGCCGTAACTGTGTAAGTACCCTGCGATGAGAACGTCTGCGATGTAACTGCTACAGAATCCTGCACGTCAGCAGTTCCAGCAGTTCCAGCGGTAGTCACCCCAAAGAAGGTAACAGTTGCACCAGAGGGTACATCGAATGCTGTGGCAGCAGACTGCACAACGCCGTTCGCGGCGGTACCCCAAGTTAGTGACTTACGAGCATAAGCAGGTGAGCCGCCTGTAACTTCACCGGTTGCAGTACCGGCCGTACCGGGATCGGCGGTGAAGAGTGCACCGTAAGGACCAGCCGCCTTGTAGGCATTTGCTAGCGCGGTCTTCATAGTGTTATTGCGAACCATTAGTTCTCCTGTAGGTCTTCGATCGTGACTTCATCCCAACGAGTCTTGGCGTCAGTCACGTAACGGGCTAGGTCGGATTCAGGTACATCATCCGTCGCCACGAATTCCCAGCCCGTACCGTTCTCACCGGTAGTGGCGTTCTTCATGGTGACTCTAAGCTTCTTTTCCTCCATACAGCGATGTTAGCATAAGTTGCCTAAGGGCGCAACTTACTTCCATCCTTCAGTTTCGACTAGATTGACAGCGATACCCACCTTGTCAATAGCTGCGCTGTAGTTAGTGAGGGTCGGCTCTTCCACGAACGAGCAACCGGAATTGCCCTGCCCAGAAATGAACCCGCCCTGCTGAGGAAGAGAGCCGTTCGGCAGCACCTGTGCCATGACACCCGACAGCCTGATTGTGCCTGCACCCTTTAGCTGAATCAGTGCCCCACCATAAGTGTTACCGTTAACGCGGGTGTCTACCCGCACCGGGTCCTGAACAGTGCGCAGTGGCACAGCGATAGGCAGACCACCAGTGAAAGGGCCAGTTGTCGGCGTGACCTGCACACCGGCAGTTCCAGTGGCTGATCCGTGTGCGCCCACCCATAGTGAGAAGCCGAACGGAATTGGAATCCACACCTGATTGAACGGGTTGCTACCGTCATACTGATAGGTCGCCGTCAGTGCCGGATAGCCCAGGTTGTTCGGGTCAGTCTGGAGCACAGAGGGGCGGTCCTCATCGTACTGACCAGCTAGCAACGGAGCGTCTGCACTGGCTAGTGCGGGTGTAGCGAAATACTGCGGCAGCAGGTTCTTGTCCATAGCGAATGGATCGAGGAAGTACGTCGGACCAAAGCCGTACACACCGTCAGCGTAGTCGTTGATAGCGCGAATGTCGTCACGGCTCTTAAGTGTCCATGTGAGGACATAGCCCTTAGCGCCTGTGGCTGAGCGACGAACGAACTGACCACCATTGAGATAGCCAGCCGTCGCCGCAAAGCCGCGCTTGCTTGATTCGTAGTTGATCTGCGGTGCCGGTACCCACTGCATGTAGTTGCGGTTACCGAAGTACATCTCGTTGTTGTAGATAGCCATTAGCCGTTTCCTCGTCTCGACTGCGCGCGGTACGTCGTGGTTGTTGCTCCTGCGATATGCTCAGGTGCAATCACGACTCCGATGTTGTCCGCGATCGTCTGTAGAAGGTGACGGTCGTATGCGGATAGCTCGGTGATCTGGTAAATTGAAGAGCCGCGCTCACGGGTTGCAGAGGTCTGCACAGCCGCGCTCGTGCTGTCATAGCGAGCAGCCCCGGCAGTAACCTGCCCACCGGTTGCATAACCGCGCGCACCGTAGTTGATCTGATCGAGCAGCGAACGGTACTTACGTGCCTGCGCAGCGCGGATGACGTACTCACCATTCGACAGCATAGCAGGGATGCTGTCGCTAGTGCCGGAGCCCGGACCATAGACAGGACCACCGCCAGCCTTCTTCTGATGAGTCACGACATTGACCACAGCTTGCCAGCCGTGAGAGATGAAGTCACCGATAGCAGAGAATGCACCAGCCAGGTTAGCGCCGACCTTGATCGTAGCTGTGCGGCTGTCAGCGTATGCCTTGGCGGCGGCAGCCTTCTCCTTGGCGGAGTTGTTGTTACCGTCAATCTTCATAGTGCCCTTGGTCTTATCGGCGTTAGCCTTAGCCTGGGCTGCCTTCTGCTTGGCAGTTGCGTTGTTACCGTCGATCTTCATAATGCCGCGCTGAGCGTCAGTATAATGCTTAGCGTCGTGCGCCTTGCCCTTAGCCGGACCGTTGTTCGCGTCAACCTCGATGATGCCCTTGAGGCGGTTGATGTACGCCTCGGCGTCCTCACCCTTCTTCTGAGCGGGGAACTTGTCACCCAGAATAGTGATCGTAGCCTTTAGGCGGTTGGTGTAGGCAGCGCTGTCCTCACCCTCCTTGCGGGCAGGGGCACCGTCAGCACGAATCTGGATCGTAGCCTGTAGGCGATCCATGTACGCCTTAGCGCTTTCACCGTCAGCCTGAGCAGGCACCTTGTCACCGTGAAGAGTGATGTAGGCGGTCATAGCGTTGACGTAATCCGCCGCGCTCTGGAAGTCCGCACGCGCGGGGGCCGTGTCACCACGGGCCTTGATGTAGGCGTTGATCCCGTTAGCGTACTCAGTGAAGTTAGCGAAGTCGCTGCGGGCGATAGTCATGTCGCCCTTAGCCTTGATGAATGCCTCTAGGCGGTTCAGGTACTCGGCAGCAGTCTCGCCGTCCTTCTTGACAGGAGCCGTGTCACCGTGAATCTTGATCTTGACCTGCGCGGTGCCCGTGGCAACGTCCAGTTCCTTCTTCATCTGTGCGATGGTGTCGGTGATATCCATGCCGTTAGTCAGGGCCTTGTTGAATGCCTCAGCACCCTTACCGCCCGCTGCCTGGTACGCCTCGTAAATCTTCGGGTTACCGGCAGCCTTCGCCATGTTCGCAGCGATGATCGGACCGGCGTTCACCTTGTCCAGATATCCTGCTAGCTCACGGGCAGCGTCAGGGCCACCCTTAGCCACAGAGGCGACCAGCTTGGCAGGCAGCGTCTCAAGCTGCTTACCGTACTCGGTGCCGATCGTGTTCATAATCGTGGCGACGTTGCCCTGGAATGCGTTAGCCGTAGCGAACTGCTTGTCCAACGTAGCGTAGAAGTCGCTCAGGTTAGCGGTCGCCACTTCCTTGAAGTCAGCGACGTTGTTGCCAGCGGCAACCCACTTCTGCTTAGCCTTTTCGTTAACGGTGTCGAGCACCTTCGTGTACTGAGCGTTGAAGTCAACCATGCCCGAGTACGTGGAGTTAACAGAGTCAATGAAGTCACCGGCTGCGTCCGAGCTACCCTCGAATGCGGCGGTCGAGTCCTTGACTGCTCCAGCCAAGTCCTGCTGAGCCTTCGTGGCACCGATAGCACCGGTCGCCAGCTTGTACATGTTCTCAGGGTTAACCTTGAGGTTCATTGCCTGTAGGCGCTGTGCAAGAGACGCGCTCACGTCACCCATGTGACCAAGCGAGTTGTCCACAGCCTCACGGCTAGCACCCTTGAAGAATAGCTGGATTCCGCGCACAGCGTCGTCCATGTCGCCATTGTCCACGAGCGTGTTAAAGCCGTTCTGAACCTTGTCCAGCCCAGCAGTAATCTGACCGAAGGTCTTGTCGCTCTTCGTGCCCAGTCCGCCACCACCGAAGGTGATCTTCACAAAGTCGTTCCACGCGCCACCAGGGCCAAGGCCCTTAAGCACAGTGTTCAGTTCCTTGGTGTCACGCACGAACGGCTTAATGTCCATGCCGCCTGCACCCATGAATCCGATCGGCGTTGCCGTACGAATCTGGCTGAGCAGCTTAGCCTGCGAATTAGCGGTCTTAAGTGCGGCAGCCATTTCGGAGGTAGAGGAACCGGCGTTACGGATTGCCTCGTTGACTGCGCTGGCAGCCGTGACAATACCGACGAGCCCAGCCACGATTAGCTCAGGACCGAATGCCTTGGCTAGCCCGCCGAGCTTACCGCCCAGCTTGGATACGCCCTCTGATGCCTTACCGGCAGTAGCGCCGATGCGAGACATGATCGTCGGTGCGCCACCGAACTTGTTGAAGCTCTTGATTGCGCGCTCGGTGCTGTTGCCCATCTTGGATGTGCTCGTGCCGAGAATGGTCATACCGCTGCTAGCCTGGGTTGCCGTGGCACCTAGGCGAGCGGTTGCAGCCTCTGCACGCGAAGCGCCGGTGATGTAACCGGTGATGCCGCCGAGCAGGCTCTTACCGAATACGCGGCTGCCAAGCTGGTCCACAAGAAGAAGCGAAGCGGACACGGCAGCAAGGCCAGCGACGATAAGCGATAGCGCTCCAACAATGGCAGCGCCGACAGCGACCCAGCCCAGCATCTCACCATTGGTGAATGGCAGGTCGATCATGCCGAGCAGCTTGACAGGCTTGTCGAGGCTCTGCGAGAAGTTGTTAACCTGGCGCGTTAGTGTGCCGATGATCGTGCCGAGCGGCCCGAGGTTCGTAGCACCAATCTCACGCAGCGCAACGCCAATGCTGTTGAGCAGTAGCTGTAGCTTAGCGCCAACGCTGGAGTTGATAAGCTCGAACTGCTTAGCAACTTCATTCGCCGGGTGGGCAGCGTCACGAAGCGTCTGGTTCAGTAGACCAGCACGCTTGTCCGTGCTGGAAAGCGTCTTGCCAGCAGAGTCGGCAGCACCTGCGAGACGTAGGAGGAGCGGCACGTCACGCACAGAGGTGATGCCCAGCCCACGAAGCGTTGCCTCGCCGCCAGCACCAGACTCGTTAAGCTTCGTCATAAACTGCACGAAGGTGCCCGAGGCGTCATTGCCCCAGTTCTCCTTGAACTGATCAGCGGTCATACCAGAGGCAGACGCCCACTTCTCTAGCTCAGCGCCACCAGCAGAAACTGCGCGGCTGATCTGACCGAATGTACGGGTGACCACACCACGAGAAAGTTCAGCAGGTGCACCGATAGATGCCATAGCGCCAGAAAGACCGACGATCTGGTCAGCGGAGTATCCAGCCTGTGCAGCGACAGACGAAATCTGAGTCGTGATCTTGATAATCTCGGACTCGGTTGCAACGCTGTTCACGCCGACCTTGGCGATAGAATCAGCAAGTCCCTGGAAGTTACCGTTAATGCTCGGCACAACGGAGTTCAGACGGCCGAATGCAGTAGCGGTGTCTTCCACGGATACGTTCGTGATAGACGAGAACTCAGCGACAGCGCGAGTGAAGTTACCTAGCTGTGCGCCCTGAATACCAAGCTGACCACCCAGGGTTCCAATCTCGGTAAGCTGCTCGAAGGTCAGCGGCAGTTCCTGGCTCAGTGCACCGAACTGCTTACGCGCTTCGTTCACGCCGTCAGCCGACTGGCGGAACACATCGTTCGTACGCACGACGCTGGTGACGGCAGTGTTACCAGCAATAATTAGCTGAGCGTAAGAGCGCGCGGCACCCAGGATCGAAGCTCCTAGGATGCCAGCAGTTGCTGACGCCTGGAACATGCCGTAGCGGACGCCTGTGACGCTAAGCTGGCCCTCCTTCTGGGCAGCCGTCAGCGCACGCTGCTGAGATAGCTGGAGGCGCTGTTGAGCGATTACCGTTCGCGCATTACGATTGACAATCTGGTTCTCGCTCTGCTCAAGGGCAATGCGTTGGCGCACAGCTTCGGTGAGTGCTCGCGCATTCGTCAGAGCTACGCGACCGGCAGCAGTGTCAGCCTCGTTCTTTGTGCGCCCGGCAATCTGAACACCACGCTCGCGCTCAGTGTTCAGTCGCTCCTCAAGTAGCGTCTCTTCACGAGTAATCTTCGCCATGCTTTCGCCAAGAGCAATCTGCTTCTTGTTGAATGCAAGGCCGGAGTCATCCGACGACTTTTGACGAATAGCGTCAGTCTGGGCCTTTGTCTTATTCGCTAGTGCGATAGACTCACGTCGCGTCTTGTTAGCTGCTTCCTGTGCCTTTACAAGATCAGCTAGAGACTTACGCTCCTTGTTTGCCGCCGAAGCGGCACGGTCCATTGCAGTCGCTGTATCCTTGAGGGTCTTTGAGGACGAGCGGCTGTTCTCGGACAGCGACTTCATGCGGTTAGCTAGGGTCGTTGCAGCACGAACCGCACCACCGGCGTTAATGTCGATGTTACCGGTTAGGTTGAACCCTGAGTTTGCCACAGGCTATCCGATCTTGGCTAGTGCCTCTCTGCGAGAAGGCAGTGGGTCGAACGTGCCGTCTTCATCTTCAATGCCGATCGGCACTGCGTAAAGATACTGACCCGGCTCTAGCTTCTGCTTACTCTGATCCTTCTCGTATTCTTCAATAGCGGCCTTGGCGTAATCGGTGCCGACCTGAACCTTGAAGTCGATTCGGTTGTCATAGCTGTGGCAAATCCAGACGGGGTTACCGCACGTCTTGCAAAGCTCACGGTCCATGATATTGACCGCTTCTTGTACTCTGTAGTCGTAGGAAGTCCAGCCAGAGTACGGGTCTGGACTTTCTAGCAAGGCGGCGGTGGGACGCTGACGCGCATCCACCGCCGACTTAATCCTGCTAAGGTAGGGGCGATTGCGCTGCCATGTCAGCGCCTCTACTAGAAATCCGCGCTGACCGCTCGGTCGATCGCGTCGCCTAGGAAGTTGACGTTGAAGACGCCGATGTACAGGCGCTCGAATTCACTTGGCTGGGCCTTCTCCGCGAAGGCGAGCACACGCGCAGCGTCCCACTTGTTCTTGTCCGTCACGCCCTTCGCGTTGCGCACGGAGACAATGGTGCTGGCAATGAGGCTTGCGTTGTACGCCTCGTTGTACTCTCGGTTCTCCGCGCCCTCGGTAAATGGGTTGACCGCCCTTGCGTGCTTCTCAAGTGCCTCATGCGCGGCAGGAGCTAGGCCACGCAGCTTGAAGATAACGGCGCTTGCCTGTAGACGGCGAGCTAGCTCGTCAACCTCATCTTCGTCGGTGTAACCAACGTCATCGGTAAGGCTGATGCCCTCTTCCTCTGCACGCGCGGCACGCTCCTTCTCCTCAGACTTGATCTGAGCGAGACGGAATGCAGCACCGGCGTCGGCATAAACCGTCACCTCAGTCTCGGGCAGGCTAGCACCGGAGAAGAAATCGAGAACGTCGAACTTCTCCTCGCTAGTCGCCTGTGCCACAGCTTCCTCAACCTGTGCCTGATCTACGATAGTCATTTAGTTCCTCCGAAATACAGAAAGGGGCTGAGCCATATTGGCCCAGCCCCTTCATGCTAGCATAACGCTAGGAATTACTCAAGCTCAGAGAGCGCCTACAGAGACATAGCCGGTGTAGTGACCCTGCGGTAGAAGCGGAACGGTGAACTGGATCGGGCCAGCGTCGCCGCCGTCAACGGAGATGGTGCGGTCGTTCGAGAACAGGAAGCCCTCAACGGTGTCGCCCGTCGTTGCCGTTGCAGTGTTGGTCTTGCCAACGCGACGGTAAACCCACACGCGGTTGTCGGGGTCGCGGAATAGCTCGAAAGCCTCAGCGTAAACGCTGTCTACGGCAGCCGAGTCACCTTCGCGGAACATGGTTAGCGAGCCCTCGTAGTTGTCGTACAGACGAGTGCTGACGTTACCCGTGTCGCAAATGCTTGCGGAGTCGTCGGTGTCGGATGCAGTCGGGTTCAGCGTGTAGCCACGAACCACGGCGCAAGAGATGTTGGTGCCAGCGTTAAGCTCGGCAGCGGTAGGAGCGTCAGGGTTCACGACCCCGTTCTCAGGGATGACCCAAAGAGTAGTCTTCGGGTTAAGCATCTTGGTAGGCATTACTTGTCACCCTCCTTAGGGGCGGTGTCCTCGGTCTTAGCGGAGGTCTTGGGGGCTGCTTCGGTCTTGTTCTCGGCAGCCTCGTCGGGCGTGCCGACACGCTCAAGACGGTCACCGAACACCGCAGCGAACGAATCGTTCAGCGGTGCAACGAGGCCCGTTCCGAGGTGCTTATAGAAGTGACGAGTCATAGTGCATCCATTCTATCATTGATTAAGCGTCTACGTCAACGACATAGGCGATAGTGCGGTAGTAACGAGGCGGATAGAACTCTCCACCCTCGGAAGGCTGGCGCGTGTACTGCGGAGCCGCAATGCGATTCACGAACTCGCCCCAGGTCTTGTGAGGCGACCAGCCCATAAAGGCGTCGTCCACAATGTTCGTAATGCGTCGAGTAACCGAAGGGTTGTTCGACACAATCTCGAATACGACGGTCAGGTACTTGAGGTTGTCTCGGGTAGTGGTGATACCCTGACCGTCCTCACTCTGACCCTTGTTGCCGAAGTCGATTAGCACGTACGGCTGGATAGCGTGCTGCTCGTTCGGACGATCTTCGCCAACAGGAATGTCCGTCTCGTAAGTGTCGAACTTAAAGTATTCGCCAAGCGCGGTGAGCTTGTCGATCACTTCCTGCTGAATGGCGGTGAAGTCTTCGGGGTTAAGCTGCGTCATCGTAGGTCACTCCAAATGTCCTCTGCGTCGATCTTGGACTTGAGGTTCGTACGCAGCTTCATCGACGCATCCACGAATGCATGCATGGCCTTGATTCCACGGCTCGTTCCGTACTCCTGGAACTTGGTGTAGAACGGTGCGTCGTTGATGAACCCGAAGTTGCCTCGCACACGACCGCCAGAGCCTGCCGACATTTCACTGCCGATGCTGTTGTACATAGCGCCTGTGCGGATACGCGGCAGACCGGACACACGAGTACGCATGTCGTTCTCTGCCATGTCCAGGGCAGCACTGACAGCCGTACCCAGCTTGAAGGGCAGGTTCTCAGCGAAGACGCTGAACTTCTGCCCGATCACGCCGGGGTCGGTGTACCAGTAGAATCCGGTGCTAGCCATGAAGTGTCGTTCCTACGTCAGTCAGGAGGTCGTGCTGCCACATGTTGGTGGACGGCAGAGCGTTACGTACCGTGTAGCGCTTCTTGAGCAGGGTGCGCTGCCCCGGACCAGTGACGACCGTGACTTCCACTACGTCCCCGAACGCAAACACCGGGTCAGCAGAATAAGTTACGATGTTACCGTCATCGTCGCGCACAGCGCCGTACTCGTTGTGCATCATCGGCAGCGTGATACGGGTTGCCATAGTGGCGTCGTACTCACCCTGCACTTCGCGGGTACGTGCACGCCAGTCGATGTTCGGCTGCACACGCAGCGAGCCTTCCCAAATCTGCTCGTCACCAGAAGTCGTGTTGCCGACTCCAGGCTCCCAATCAGGGCGACCACTGTTGCGATAGACCTTGCCGTGTGCAGTGTCAAAGCCATTCACACTCGGCATAGGGTGCGTGTTGTACTGCGGGTGGAATACAGACGGCTGTCTCATAGCAGGCTCCGAACGATGTAGCCGCCGTGATAGACGGGGTACTCGTACTGGTGCGTCTGCTCAGGAAAGATAGCGAGTAGTCCCTCAGTCTCAGTCGGCGCAACGATAGCCTGCTCTTCTGCCTTCGCCTGATCGAACAGCAGCGCGGCGGAGGCAATCATTGCCTTGGCAACGGCAGGGCCGTCAGTCTGCTGGTCCTGCGTGATGAGCTTCTTGAGAATCAGGTTCTCGCTGTTGGCAATAGCGATCATCGCCCAAGCTGCTGCACGACGGATACGGAAGCTTACAGGAGGCAGCGAACCGTTGATCGTCTCATCGTCAATGAAGGACTGAATCTCGGCGTCGGAGAAGATGTACTCCTTCGGTCCGTTTGGGTTCGCCGGATCGGCAAGCTGAATCAGGTCAGGAATGTACTTGCGCACACGCCCGACAGGAGTCGTGAAGTCTACAGGTGTTACGTCGTCAGCCATGATAGTTCCTCTCAAAAACTATAGGCCCCGACCCCGAAAGGGCCAGGGCCTATAGTTTATCAGGCGTTAACCTCAGGGGTTAACTGCGCCGGTGGTGTCGTTGATCTTCTCGGTGTCTTCGGCGCTCTGCTGCTCATCGTCAATTAGATCGTTCGGGATCGTGTTGAGCGGGGCCAGAGGCTCCTGCTCAGCGAATTCCGTCTTCTCTTCCTCGGGAATCACAACATCGTCATCGTCGTCATCATCTGCGTTAGCCGGGTTAACCTCTACGGGTACACCCTCGTTGACGGGCTCTGCGGGAATCTCCACAGCAGGGGCCGGAGCCTCAACCACTGGGGCCTCCTCGACTGGAGCTACCTCTACAGGCGTCTCTTCAACGGGGGTGGCTTCGACCGGCGCTTCCTCTACAGAAAGCTCAACCGGAGTCTCAACAGGCTGCTCGACCTCGACAGGAACCTCGGGCTCGGGCTCTCCCTCAACGGGAGTCTCGACCACGGGGACCTCGACAGGTGCCTCGATAACCGGCTCGTCAACCACAGGGGTTGGCTCCTCGGCTGGAGTCT
>Ga0210040_10003648_pt1 | contig 20674 bp, 27 predicted proteins | sample CryGeyCG12114_NA_FD_185462 | JGI IMG/M metagenome (GOLD analysis project Ga0210040, IMG submission 185462) | Groundwater microbial communities from aquifer - Crystal Geyser CG19_WC_8/21/14_NA (SPAdes) (version 2) | ecosystem: Environmental > Aquatic > Deep subsurface > Groundwater | place: USA... | reverse complement strand
AATTTCACGGGTGGGTTTTCCTAGTGAAAGTTGCACACGAAATTCATCATGACATGGCATCCATCAATTCAACTTTTAATATTGTGTCAAAAGGCTAAAGCTGGCCTTTAGTTTTCGACTTGCCTGTACGATCTGCTTTTGAAATGAGTTGAATGGAGGTGAAAGCTTGCAAATATTAATGTTGCTACTTTAACCTTAGTGCCATCCATTATTAATATTAGTATGGGAAAGCGATTTTTCGTAATATTTGGAGAGTGAAAGAAAGTTATTTTTCCTGTTGCTAAAGCCTTAAAACATAGGCTTGGTTACATTTCAGGTGTGACCATTCAATTTAAAATAATTGAGTTGTTTATAGAAACTTTTTAAATGAAGTTTATTTATTATTTGGACTTTTTTGTCGTCGGTAAAGTAGTGAAACAATAAAATGAAAGCTACCTAAAATCTGATATACCAATATTTAGTATCTGTATAGTATTCCAGACATAGAAATATGTCATTTCCTAGCTACAGTGGCTACATTATACTTCATACTTGAAATTGTAAAAGGTAGGAATAACCGTCAGCCTGTCAGATTCACTTGAAAAGGTTTTCACTTTATTTCTCCAAACATATAAGAAATTACACCCTAATGTTATATAAAATTTTCACTTGAACGCTTTTTTTCATCACTTAGAATGGCGGTGACATTACATTCAGGGAAACTACATGCTTGTACTTTTTCGTATCTTAAAAACGATAGCTCTCTTGAATGTTTCTTTCATTTTAAAAATCTAAATGAAAAGCGACAGTGTGGACGTGTGATTGAATGGCTAGAGTGAATTGCATATAACGTATGAATACGATTTTGTATTATTGCTTTCCCGTTGCTTTCATGAGATCTAGATGAAAGCTTTATGTTTTGAATTGTCGTGCTCTGTATGGTAAGAGAAGGAGAAGTAGTATTCTTTTGCAGTCAGTAGTATCAGAATCCAATATTATGTGTTTGGTAGGATTGCTTTTTCCACTCTCCTTGCGATGGCTGTATCTGTCCAGCAAAATTGTCATTTGTGAGCAATATATAGTTTTTTGAAACGATTCCGTATCCTTAGTAAAAGACATTGGCATGTATTTTGTGTTGGCTAATACATATAAATTCGAACTTTTCTCTCCATTACATGCATTCATTGGATTAGGGACGATAACATAATGCAGTGTGAGCGCACAGACAGATGAATAAAAGGACCAAGTATTGAATGTGCGAGGGGGAGAAATTCAATTGGTTTGATAGGGACTAGTGTACAGAAAAATGCTTGCACCAAAGTGTTGTAGTAATTTTTCGTCAGCAATACCGGTTTACTTACTTTGCAATCTAAAAGTGTAAGTATAAGACTATTGGTATCTAAGGTTTTTTCCTAGGGCAAAGAGAATTGTAATTTTCCAAATCTGATGCTCCTATTCGTTTTCAAGGATAAGCAAGCAAACAAATGTGAAAATAGTGGATCAGTTCTGGGATTTGGCCAAGGGATTTCAGAACTGGGTCTGTTTTTAAACGAACCAATTTTCTTCCGTAAACACTTGCAAAAAAGGGGATTCACCCTGTAGCATAGTAATCCTCTCTGGCCGATAATATTTTTATTATTCCACTCGTGAACTTTCCAGCGATTTGGTGGACCATTTGGACCCGCGTTAAAATAGAGGGCCATAAAATTATGCTCCTTATGTCTTATGGATTTACTTACTCAAACTAACTAACTAAAAGTAAGAGTAACATGTCCAAGAATTTATGGAGGAATTAAATTGGTGTGTGAGACTAAGATTAAATGTATAATGGTCAATAAAAGAACGCAATGAAATCTTAGAAAGGATTTCCTTGTTCTATTACACTCTCTTCGACCCAAATCGTTTGTTTTCAAAGGAAACTCTTATTTCTTGGCTAATCCGGAATTTGAATATTTTGTATTTTTGCAGATAAAGACTTGCCACTTGGGTTTCCACGAGTTGTGGAGTCACCGGCAACAAAAGTCGTGGAAAAAGGAAGAACCGCAACTTTGAACTGCAAAGTGAGTGGAGCGCCACCAATAACTATAATTTGGATCAAAGACCTGTTGCCCATTCAGCCTAGTGATCGATTTGTCGTTTCTGGAGAAAATGGAGGTACGTGCACGGTCCGGAATAAATAGGTTTTGATGATGATATAAGCATACTGTGAACACGATCCCGTTATGTTGTTTGTTGCCCCTTCCTTCCTTCCTTTTGGGTCCGCTTCAGTTTATACTATCTATCTATTCGTGTATATAATACTCGATCTTTTCCCTGCTCACCACACCCTAGATTATAACAGTAACAGTATAGGTGTTTCTCACTCCCTTTTATTTTGTGGGATGTATCATTTTCATGGAAAATGACTGTTTTAAGTTCATTGCTATTCATCCTTAGTGAATGCAGTAGCAAGACTAATGTGCCTTATTGAATTGCTGTGTAAGCAATGTAGGGTTTGATGCAAATCCTATGAATTAATGCAAAGTTATAATCTGGTTAAGGATGCATCAATTGAATTTGGTTAATAAAGGACGGATTTGTATAATATCCTTCATATTATGGATTTGGAACTTTGTTGTCGATGAGTTAGTCGCTGAATTGGAGGGATTAGGAATATGTGAAAATTCTTTGAGAGCAATTTTGTTTTTGAATTTTTTTAGATATCCTACAAATTGCGGATGCAAGTGAAGCTGACCAAGGAATGTACGAGTGTGTGGCCGAAAATTACCTGGGTATGGAGATCAGCTCAAGTGCCAAGCTGTATGTCAAAGGTATGAGTTTGTTTGTTATTTGAATGTGGTTTTGACAGCACTTTGAAATTATGGATGAACAATAAAGATGGGTTTAAATAGAGACTGCAGTGTCTCCAATCACTGTTTGATTAGTTATTTTGTTAATTTGATATGCATTTTGTTTGATAGTAGTTTGTCAGTACTGTTTCATATCCTTTTGTGTCTCATTGAAACACTAATTCAGGCTGGGAGAGAACAAATTCATTAAGCAAATGAATCCGCTGGTAGCTTTTTTAGGCATTTGCTTAATGGATTACAGGGAAAATTAAATCCGGTAAAGTTTTAGTTTGTAAACTTTTTTTTCTTTCATTAAGCCTCTGGTAATGTAAACTAATGGGGCGAAAAGTCTTTTAAGTTATAAAGCTTTTGAATGAAGATATGTCTTGTAATATAGGAGTGAAAAGTGCACACGTACAGAGAGAGTTGGAAATGTGTGAAAATCTTGTAGTATGTTGTTGAATATTCGTGGAATTTAATGTGGCTATTATGGGAAGAAACAGAGGGCTCTACTCGTAAATTTTGGTTTTATGCTATCCTAAGGATCATCTTAATGTAGTTTTTTAAGGATTATTTGCTCATTTCAACTAAACTTGGGAAGAGTATAATATGAACAAAAAATGTACACAAACTATACTTCCTGATGCTGCTATGAAAGGTATAAAACGGGCACTATCTTCAACTTTATGCATAAGAGATGGGTTGTTTGTTAATTGTTTTGATCCTTGGAAGGAAAAAGTTGCCCTTAATTTGTTTTAGTGAAAGCTGTTATCCTAATTACGCTTTAGTGCATTTTATGCAGAGCCTTTCCGGCTGCTTAATCTTCTCTAATTGCACGTTGGTTAAATAATAGCACATTTTGTCTGATGAATTTGCAGAGAGAAGAGTCCCACCGGAGTTTTCTGTACCACCCAAATCCCTTTATGAAGTCATGCTTGGATCTGATCTGAATGTCACGTGCGTTGCCGTCGGCTCTCCAATGCCTACTGTTAGGTAATGATCACAAAGAACTCGTCCTTTTCTAATATCTGTGTGTAATTTCACATATCTTGTTTCCATCATAATTTATGTCGTCATATTTGGGTTAGTCCCTGCTGATGTAGGGTAATTTATTAATAGCGTGCTATCTTGCTTTGTGAAAAGCAATAGTATGTAATTATGTTCATCGTTACTGATATATTTTTCCTAGCAAAAGTGTATGAATGATCAAATACGTTTGCTAGCAGAATAGATAAGCATATGCTATTGTAGGAATCTGAAGTCAAAAATAATCTACACTGCCTGGAGCTAACAGTGTATAAACAATATATTTTGGAAACAAATTTTTTAAAGCAATTTAGCTTGTTTTTTTGACGTTAAGCTACGAAAGTGATATTTATATTTAGTATGCATTGAAATGTTGTTATTGTTTAACTTATAAATAAACTTAAATTTCCAGATGGCGAAAAGGAGTGGAAGATTTAACTCCCCGAGATGCGATCCCAATCGGAATCAATGTGTTGCAACTGCACAACATACGTGAAACATCGGTGTATACTTGCTCAGCAAACTCAAAACTGGGCATCAAGGAGATCAACACTACGGTGAAAGTTCAAGGTACTTTTTGTGTGTGTTTGCACTAGCCAAAGTTTGCTAAGAGAATAGAGGGAGAAAAAAGAATGGTTTTTATTTTATATTCTCTTGAGAGTGGTTCGTGTTCCTTAGAAATTGGAAGTGATTGCATGGTCATGTTATTGTTCTTGTTGTTGTCTGATGATGGCAGTCAAGCTACTATATACAATGTATAGAATGTAAAAGCCAACTTTGGTAGGAATTGTATTCCAAGTGCATATTATTGAGATTTAGGTTTGGATAGCCAAAAGTTTGCGTGCATTGTTTTCTACTTGTGTTGGGTAATAAGCTGGCTTATTTTTTTCTACTGTATTTTGTAAGTAAGCAAATCGAGTGTAACACATAACACGGTATGCTTTTGCACTAGGAAAGAATACGAGTAAAATGAAAATATTATACATTCTAGCATTTTTATAAAATGATGAAGTGCATTTGTTGTAGAGTTTAAGCTATGAAATTTAGAAAAATCTTGATAGGAATTTTTGGTAGGACAGAATTTAACATGGGAATTTTGTTTGACTCAGCATTGCCGAAACCACCAGCAAAAATCCGTGTTTCCGACGTGACGGCTACATCAGTGCGACTCATCTGGTCCTATGAGAAGGGGGATGAGGAGGAAGTCACTTACTATGTGATTCAGTACAAGCCGAAATTCTCAAACCAAGACTATGCGGAGATTAGTGGTGTGCTCAATCAAGACCATATGATCACTTCACTGAACCCATACACGGAGTATGAGTTCAGTGTCATTGCTTTCAATAAAGTTGGACGTGGAGAGCCGTCTCCTCCTTTGTATGCAACTACTGGGGAAACAAGTAAGCCTTTCAAACTTTGTGTATTGACTTGAGCTACAAAACCGTCTTTTTCATGTCGCTAAATAATAAATGTGTAGCTGCGGAACAATAAACAGTTGACAGATTCATTAACCGTAAAGTGTGTATTTGGAGCTTAAGGTGGGAGTTTCGACTATAGCTGTTGGTTTGTTGGGTTTTTTTGGATTTGAATTGTATTGTTGTGAATTTGTATAAAAATAATCAATCATCCTACATGTGTGTGGATTATTTGAATTGAAGGATAATATAGGCTAATGGAAGAATAGAAATTTTTGTAAATTGTCCGTTTACTTATGCTCGTATAAATCCCGTGAAAGTCAGTCATGCATATGTAGAGCTGGGAAAGGAAATAGTTATCTGAGGGAGTTGTCCAAATTCATTTATCATCATCACGATCATGATGAGGCCAGATGACATGACAGCTCACTTAAATCCCGTGGTTGCTTGCAATTTATGAAGTGTCTAAATGTGGTGGAATGCCAAGTATTTGTATTGTGTGTTGACTGCGTAATGGAAGAGAATGAAATATACTGTGTATAGCATATAGTAGCCTTCCCAAAACTTGATAACTTTAAGATCATAACATAAATCTTGTTTTGACACATGCCTACCTCATCACAGTGGATTCCCAATATGGAAATACAAGTAAGAATGATGGTTTAAACAATGTAACTATGTATGTGCGGCCGAAATTGTGCTTTTTTCGGTTCCCGTTTATATATTTTTTAATTTTGCAAGAGAAAGATGAGCTGAAGAAAATGTAAAGGATTTTGGATCACACATTTCTTGGACAATTTAACATTCTCTTTGATAACTAGTGAATATATTATTTAAATGTTGTTATCTATGTTTGTGCTTTGTTAGCTATGCCGTAGTATTTAATTGCACTCATTACTGACGAAGCGTGTTTCAGAGTGGGCTTAGTCAGATGAACGAGCTCAAATTTCATTTAAATACAATGTGTGTATGCAGCTTTTTTTTAAATGGAGAAACAAGGATGAGAGCACAGATTTCTTCATTATTGTGAACACTGTAACAGTCTCCATGCTGCTTTTATAGTTGAGTTAGTTAGTTTGAGTTCCCTCTGTGCCTTTCTCGTTTTCTTTGTAACCCAATTCCATGCTCATTACTGGCCTTTGTTGTGTGTATTTGAACAGAGCCCAAGTCAGCTCCCAGGAACGTGAATGCTCGGCCGTTGAGTTCCAGTCAGATGCTCGTGAACTGGGAAGCACCAGAGAGTCCCAATGGACAAATAACTGTGAGTGTTTCTTTTCTCTGTATTTTCCAACTTTTCTCCCGGGTTTGGTTAGCATTCTTTTTTGGTCTACTTGGAACTGGATAAATATATCTCTGGTTTGTTGGCACCGGTGGATAGTCAATTAAATGAAGTCATATAGAGACAATTGGTTTAACGAATTCGTTAATATGGTGTTATAAAACGGAAAGTTTGCTTGTGTGCATGATTTAGTCTGTAAGTTACCGCTCCAATTATTTGGTCCAGTATATTTATCTCGTTCCTGAATAACTAATTAAGAACTGACCATATGTAAGTTTTTTTGTTAGTTTTCTCCGGAAGACTAATGATATTGGATTAATGTTGATGCTGAAGGATTTTGCTTTTACAAGTTCCGAGAATGAAATAGTTTAAAAGTATGATGTTGAATGCCTCCTCCTGTTACTTAAACAAAAAATAACTATTGCTGGATGACTGAAGGTCCCAATTTGCGATATTTCAGTGCAAAAATTATGAGTGGCACAAAAGCCCTTCGGAATGATTAACTTTTGAATCTCAATTTTAATCATATACAGGGTTACAAAGTGTACTACACGACAAATCCAACATTGCCACTATCCCAGTGGGATGCTAAACGAGTGGAGAGCAATGAGATGACAACGATTCATGACCTCATTCCACGGACGATTTATACTATCAAAGTTCAGGCATATACAGCCATTGGACCCGGACCTGTGTCTCCACCAGTACAAGCCAAAACTGAGCAAGGTGTTCCTGGGCAACCTCGAAATTTTCGAACTAGTCAAATCACTCCCACATCTGGAATGCTGGAATGGAATAAACCATCACATATTGGCGATAGCATAGTTGGCTACGAGCTCTACTGGAATGACACATTTTCCAAGGTGCCGTAGCAATCCATACATTTTTTCTCCATTCTGTTTCTGGCAGATCACTTTACTTGTGTGTGTTTTTTTTTCCTTTTTCATTCCGTGATTTATAGCTTCCTTAGTTTTCATGTAGACCTGAGGTTTCTTTGTATTTGTTTCATACCTATCACAATGTTTGCATTGTTTGTATGTGTGCCCATAGGAGAGTCATCGGAGGAGTATTCCAGTTGGAGAACAATACATTCTCACTGGGCTGTATCCGAATACCATGTACTTTATGTGGATTGCTGCCAAGTCTCGGAAAGGTGAAGGAGCTCCAACGCCACCCATTTCAGTCCGCACGGAGCAGTTCAGTAAGTTCAGTCAGTGGCTACTGCTTTAGTTTGTTAGTTAGTTAGCTGGTTCGACTTTATGGTAGGAAGTTATATACCAAGGCATAAAACTATGTTTGCATCATCCATGGAGCTCCATTGTATCCAGATGTAGGTTTGCATGGATTGAATGAAGGCAGTATAGACTGTGTGGTAAATAGTCACAGCTAGTGTATATGGTAAAAGTAATAGGTTGAGAAAAAATATGTGAAGAAAGGTGATTTGAGCAGGACCCAGGTAGAAAATTGGCATAGTCGTTGCTTGCTGCGTAAGATTGAAATTTTGGAACCCATTTTTTACTATGCGGTAAGATTGATGAAATGTCGACAACGAACGCTGGGAAATATGATTAGTATTATACAGTTTCTAGTGAATTTTCGGGGAAAAACAATCATCATGAAGTTGTCACGGCTCGATGGGTTCGTCATCTCAGGGGAAAGTGAGTTTATTCAACAGTGGAGTAATTTAATTTTTTTGAGACGGTGACTTTATTATGCATTTTTTTGTTGAACTATTCTACGATACCTGATCACTTGCACAGTTGTAGTTGTGAGAAATGAGTATGCGTTTGCACTTTTTGCACTGTTTTTGTTTTCTTTAAAGCACTGCAAGCCATATCCTTTCACTTCACTCTGAATAATAATCAATCAGATTCAGTGGTCATGCAGTACAGTATGTATGAAATATGAACATTACAAGGGTAAAACATGAAACTAAACACTATTGGAGTTCTCACTGAAACTGTACATAATTATTAATCGTTATGAAAGTCACAGGACTTATTAAATCACTCACTATCTATTACCGTTTACTTAATAATCTGACCAGAGTATAAAATCAAGCTCACAATTTTATCACCATCATTTTCAACAAATTAGATTTAATACTATACTAGATTTTCCCATTACCGAATTTGTAAATTAAACCTCTAAAAATAACATACAGACTCGGCACATTTCAACTATAGTACATAAATATATCTATTTAGCCTCAAATTTCATAGTTAGTCCACCACACAAACCTAAACTGTAATCCAACTGTAGGTAATCCTCATATCTAGTACTAACTACCCCATGCACTGTTTTTCCATTTGTGACTGGACTACTACTATATGTGGAATGGATTATTATTTCCCAATGTCCGCATAGTACTATATACTAACTAACTAACTAGACAGTAGTATAAACTTGTGGACAAATGAGCGGAAACGAATCCCCGTCCACAGAGTAGCAGTCATGAACGGAAGAACTTTCATATCCCACTCATTCATTCATTGAACTCATAATATATATGATGCACGTCTCACTGATCACACTGTACAAATCTGCACAATGCACAGCTCCAGGAGCACCTCCACAAAAATTCACAGTCGAGGCGGAAGACTCGACGTCCATTCGCGTGTCATGGGCTCCACCGCCTGAGGACAAGCAACACGGAACAATAGAGTACTACAAAATATACTTTGTGGAGGCATTTGAGTCGGATGCACTCACGAAGGAGATCACAATTTCAAATTCCAATACACGTGAGTACGTGGTGGACCAGTTGGCCAAATGGACAGAGTATAAGTTTTGGGTGTTGGCGGGCACCTCTGTGGGTGATGGCCCGTCCACAGATCCACTCATCATTCGCACCGAAGAAGATGGTACTTTCTCAAATATTATAACTACTCACAAATAAACAGTAGAATTCCTGAGTTGATGATACGTGTATTTATTCTCTGTCTCTCTCTCTCAGTTACAATACTAAATAACTAACTAACTCCAATTTTAATAGACGCACGCACTAACTAACATTTCCTTATTACATTAACAAACTACAGTCACTTTATACTCATTAACAAATTACTAACTAACTAACTGTACATACAGTTTTTATCTGGATGACATGATGTGTATATACTTTATGCAGTCATTGTTATCTATTCTATTCCATCACTTGAGCACATTTTCCACTCTCTGTCTCTATTGCTTTGGATTGTTGGTTGCTGTTGTAGGATTAAGTTTTTGTGTATATTTGTATGGCATGAGTGAAAAGATTAGATTGTTGTAGTTTTTAAGCACAGGAAGGGTTTTGGTCCGGATTCCCGGAAATTTTGGACACTTCCCTTTGTAGCTTTATAGATAATAGATAGTAAGTACGCTGTGTAGAAAGTGCTAATGCTTTTCTCTTCTGAGAATTTGCTTTTGTTGAATATGAGTGACAGATTAAATGCCTCATGTAGGAGGATTTTAAGCGCATGGGCTTATTATTTGGAATCATTTTGTTTGACGCAAATGCTTTTGCATTTTTTAAAACTTTTATAGCTGTCGAATTGATACAAGATACTATAAATGCACTAGGTAATATAGGAACGGGCTGCAGAATCCGCTTTTGGAGTGTAATAACATTAGTGTTTTGTTCGCTAGTGTTGTGTGTTTGCGTAATTAGTGAATAGCAGGATTGAGAACAAGTTAAAAAGAATCAAGTTCTATATTGTACACAGTTCCAAATGCACAGTAGAAATAAAGGAGAGGAAAAATCTCATTAGATGAGTAAAGTAGTGACATTTAGGTATAAAAAAGAAACACAAGGTACTACTTACTCGCACTGCACTGCACATCAGCACATGAATTTTATATAGTTTGAACAAGCTTAACTATTGAAAGGGTTGAAGATTTGGGAAAAAAGACTTGACAAAAAACAAAAGCACTTATGGGATGCTGTTAGCTATTAATTTTCACTCACTCTTATTTTCCAAAGCTAAGGAAATCTCTCACGTCACGCCACTTCACCTGAACATTTAATTGCACTTATGAATCGGTCCAATTAGTTTATGGCTTTTTGTAATTTTTTTTGTTGAATTAGAAATGGGGAGTTGAAGTTAGTTCTAGAGACTTATTTAAGTTAGCACTCTTGAGTTTTTGTTTTTCAGGAAATTGGTTTGAAGTATGGTTTGTTTTAATTGGTTACATTTTTTAATATGGGTTGATTTTTTAGACGCAAATTATAAGAATTGTTAAAATGGAATTATTTTCCATTTGTATAAGCTCATGATTATTAATTTTTGTGAAAAGAGCTAAAGTAGCTGTGAATAATTAAAGTCAGTAGCTGTACATAAAGAATACTGTTTTATTTCTATGTAGTGATTTCCTAGAAAACATCAGTTTAGAGATGTGAATTTAGTGTTTCTTTCACTTTGCTATACTTTTGTGCAGTAGTGATGTTTTTTTGTTCATGTAACAGACGAAAAAGAATTTCTAGTCAATTACGCTTTCACTGCACACTTTCACTAACTTTCTAAATCTTTCACTCACCATTGTTTCACCACGTATTTAGATATGAACTTTATTTCACTCTGTGCTCAACAACACTTTTCACAGAACCATATAAATAAACCAACATGGGATGCCTAATTTTTTGTTTCATTTTGTTGCCACCTGGTATAGTTTTTTTTTTAGTTTTTACTGTTTTTTTTCACTTTGGATGAATTATCGAGTCAGTTGTGAATTCTCATATTTGCTCAAATATTAATTTTTCTGTGTCTTGAATCTTGTATAATCTCTGTCTGCGAATCCACTGGGTGACATGACGTTCCTTCGTTTGCTCGTTCGGGTTCCCTAAAAAAATCTAAATTTGCTAAATCAAAAATCTGCAATGTTTACCCCTTGTGTGCGCATCAATCAGCCCACAGTAAGTGACCGATATACTAAAAAACCTCATAAATTAATGTCTCTGCTCTGTCGTGATGTAATAATGACTAAAATATTGTATGTAAAACTTGTGAGACAAACTGATGTGTTGTGCTGTAGACAGCAATTGATAGAATTGCTGAGAATTATATTCCCGTTGTGGTAGGCAGGCGTTTAAAAATGTATAAACCTCGTGCTGTGCTCAAGACTGAAGAATATTGGGTGCATTTGAATCCATCTATTGTTATATCTCAATCAAAATTCTGTTAGAGTCATCATCATTTATAAAATTGTGCCTACCTCAGGATTAAATTTTCTCTCTGCTTTCATACGCTTATTCCTTCACTGAAATCAATCTGGTCTGTACGATACTTTGTAACGAGATGCAAAATATTAGTCTCATTTTCCCTTGCTCGAATGTGCATCCTAATTTATAGTTTGCCTGTGAATCTAACTTTAACAATATATATCCTCGATATTTACTTGTGCGTACTTTGTAAATGATTGAGTAATAACAAATAACAAATACAATACAAAGCTCTAGATAGCTACTTTTTGAATAATCAAATTTGTATTTTGGCTATCTTAATTAGCATTATGAACTATGAATTATGCTGCGACTGATGGACTTTTCTAGCTATTTACCAGTTTCAGGATTTTGATAACTAATGTTAATCTAATGAATTTGCTTTCTCGACTTGCATATTTTGTGGCTCTAAAATGCTAATTTACTTCTGCTAACTAATGTGTTCCCTTCTGTGCTCCAAGTTTTCCGTTCAGAAACTAATATATGAATTCATGTGCTTTACAATGATCAGTTCCTGGAGAGCCTCAAAATGTGAGTGCTATGGCACTTAATTCGACCACGGTAATGGTCACATGGGATCCACCAAAGAAAACGGAAAAACATGGCGTGATACGTGGCTTTCAAATCCATGTTCAGGAACTGGCTGAAGAGGGAGATAACTTACTGAATTATCCTCTTCGTTTTGAAATTTTGGATGGATATGCTGAGCGATATAATGTGACTGCCTTGCAGCCAGATACAAACTATGCTTTCCAAGTGGCTGCTTTAACCCGGAAAGGCGATGGAGTAAGATCGAAGAAGTTTATTTTGAAAACTCCTGGTGGTGTTCCATCGCGACCCGCTTTGGCGTTAAAGTAAGGCAAAAATGGTGTTTAATGTTTTTCGCGTGTAAATCAATGTTGGAAACCATAAGCAGGAAATGTAATTTTTGCGTTGTTACGAAACATAGAATGTTGACGAAAGAAAGTAGCGTGACAATTGATTTGGAATGGGAAAAGCCAACGCAAACATTTGGAGATTTACAAGGCTATCGAGTAAGATATGGACCTAAAGGAGAAGTTTTGGAGGAAATTAGATTGGAAGGTTCTGGTACCAGCAGTCATAAAATTCAAAAATTAGGTAAATTTTTTGAAGCTGTTGTATAGTGAGTCTGTTTTGTATATTCTGGAGTGTTGCTTATATTGCTCCTGCAATTTTATAGAGCGTGGAGTGGAATATGAATTCCGTGTGGCAGCAAGCAACCATATTGGATATGGACAAGAGGCAGTGAAATATTTCACAACTCCTGAAGGTGCTCCCACTGGACCCCCAATGCAAATCTCGCACCGTTTCCAAACATCTGATGTAGTAGCAATTACATGGGAGCCACCAATGCCGGAAGATAGGAATGGGCAAATCTTGAAGTATCATTTAGAATTCCATCGTCGCAATGGTTTATCTAACACTCGGAATGTGACAAAAGCGAAGGTATGTGCAAGAGTAGTACTGTAAATACGTATGTGTGTGTGAATTTATGTATGAATGCTCTGATTTGGTATTGCAGGCCGTATTCGTGGGTTTGGAGGAAAATCAAGAATATTGGGTGCAAATTTGTGCAGCAACAAGTCAAGGAAAAGGCCCTGTGAGTGAACGCCATGTGATTCAAACGGAAAAGGAAATGATTCGACCTCCAACGAATGTGAAAGCAATGTCAACTTCAGATTCAACGGCTGAGGTACGTTAGTGCAGTGAAAAAGCAATTTTCTCCTCTTTTTTTCTTGTCTTGCAAAGGAATATATTAGGGACACACATTACACGACAGTGTTATGCATGCATGGCGAGTGTGAATGGAAAGTTATGGCTCAAATACAGCCTGTGTGAGCATACTTTTTTTTATCTTTCTAGTCCAATACTAAGCTACTGATGCAAGTATATACATAACTAAACTTCCTTTTCTTCCTTTCCATATTTTTGCAATATAATAGTGACTAACCGTACTCACTCACTCACGTCCTCAATTCTTCTAGGTATGGTGGGAAGGTGTTCCGGCCCGAGGACGAATTGTAGGCTACGAAGTGTTTTATACAACAACGGCTGTGGAAGATTTAGATGCATGGTTATCTGTCTCTGTCCCTGTCACGACTTCAGCGGATTTAATAAATCTGGAGAAAAACTCACAGTATGCTGTGGCAGTTGCCGCTAAGACAAAGACAGGTTTGGGACGTCTCTCCCAGATTGTGGACAATGTAAAAATCAAGCCTGAAGTTGTCCCTCTTCATCTTACTGCCATTGAAGTGAGCACTCATAGTATGATACTCAAATGGTCCCGACCTGTGCGCACTAACCCTATTGAATATAAGGTATGAACTGTTCATATTAGTTATAAAAACTGGTGTACATTACTTACTGGCGCACAGTGCCATATTTCTTGTGTGATGTTAAAATTAAAGGGAAACTGCCTGGCATGTACGTGCAACAATATAGTTTGACACAGATGATGTATGAACTTTTTTTGCAGCTTCGCTATGACGCTTTCAAAGAGTTTGTGGACTCGGATGGAATGACACAATCACAAAATTTCAAACCAAGGGAACTCACTGTTTCCCCTGACAAAGAGACTGTCACTGTGAATGAATTATCACCCTTTACGACGTACAATGTGAATGTTACAGCCATGCCTTCCGATAGAAGTTATCGTCCACCGGCAAAAATCACAGTCACTACTCATATGGCTGCTCCGCAGCCGATGGTCAAACCTGACGTGTGTTTTCATGCTGGCAAGGTGCATCTATTTTTGCCTCAAGCCTCTGAAGAATATGGCCCTATCTCACACTACTATTTGATTGTGGTGCCTGATACGAAACGATTTGCAAATAAGATCCCGGATCAGTTCCATACAGACAATGTGAGTAGACTTTGTTGTATGGTTTGCTTGTATTTGGCAAGGGGAAATACTGAATGATTAGACTTATTAATTTTGGTGATGGTTGTGTGTACTTTTAGTTGGCTCCAGTGAAAGGGATTCGGACAAAAGTAACAATCGTTGGCTCCCCATATTTAAATGAAGCTGAATTTGATGAAGATGATCCGAATATAGACCCGTACGTTGCGGCTCGCTTTTTACCTCGGGCAATTCCCAGAAACTTCCAGTTGGGAGATGGAAGAAATTATCATGGCTATGATAATATTCCATTAGATAAAGGAGTTACGTTCAAGATTTTCTTAAGAGCCATTGTTGACACACCGCAAAAGGTATTTTATGTATAATTTGGATCGCAGCATATAATGCATTTGGCTTTGAGAAGTATTTGAGTAGAGGATAATGTAAGTGCTTATCGCTAAGAAAATAAATAAAAGATTCAAAGAAAATTTCAAGGTAAACTTATTCTTCGATGGAATCAGTTGCATTGAAGTGGTTATTCAATTCTGTGGAAGTTGTGTTGCAATACTAATTTTTTTCGAATGTATTGTTTCCAGCATTTGTATACTTCCACCCCATTTTCTGATACGATTTCTCTGTCCATGGCGGAAGCACCGAATTGTGAACCTCCCAGTCGCCCTATGAATGGTTTCGCCCAAAACCCTGTGACCATCAGAACCAGTGTTACTCAACACGGGATTTTAAGAATTGTGGCTCCTGTTGTAGCCCTGTTACTGGCAGCTTGTTGCCTCCTCTCATGCTTTTTGGTCAAAAGGTGAGTGAACAACTAACTAGATGTATCTACAGAATGAGCGCAACATTCTCATGAGTTGCGCTATCACCTTTTTTATGACCGGTGGAAATAACTTTGCTCCGCAAGGAGTAGAGTATTTCATAAGTCATTAAATTTTTTATTGTAGTAGTTAAGCATAAAAAGTTTTCATAGGCTTTTTACCTCCTAGTGTTGTGGTAGGGAGTCAAGAGAAAGCATGCAAATTCGTTGGGTATGAAATTGGCTATAAAAAATAATTAGGCATGGGTAGCTATAATAATAAAGTGTTTTTCTTATGGGAAGTATATATTTGAGGAGAATGAATCAATAGTGTAAATTGATTTCCATTCTGGAATTACTACAATGGAAAGTGAAAGTATATTATTTGTTGGGAACTCTGTATTTCATTCAGGTTTCTTAGCTTGCTCGCTCCTTCCCAATCCAATTAGGGAGGAGATAGTGACCTTAATTGGCTACAAAGGGAAACACTAAATGGAGTGGTAGGTAGGGAGGTAGTTTTCTGTTGGAGAGGTATAAAACAAGCTCGCATTATTATTTTCTACTAGTGAGGAAAAATTAAACTCACAAAATTAATGCCTACTCAGACATACTTGGAAATATAAATTTTCGTTGGCATTCAAAAATGTAGCATAGTTGGTTTCTCAATTAATTTATAAATCACGTCGGTCTAATTGAATGTTTTCATAATTTCTTATGCATAGCTGAAAAGTTATGATTTCGTTATAACAAACTAACTAGCTATTTATATCATTGCCCATTGTGTTAGTAATCTTATTAATAGCGGTACTTGGTCTTTGTATGAGAGCAGCTCATCTAATAGAAGGTAGGTAGAGAAGTTTCGGTGTTCAACCTTTTGAGTACAAGGATTTGCATGTTATTTACAGACGAAAAGTGTCTCGGAAGCAAGTGGATCAGTCAGGCGTTCTGAAACCTTTGATGGGAACAGACGGTCCAGACGGACCGATGCCAACAGGCTACATAACTTCTAATCTTGGTGTCCACCCTATGGGCTCTGATGGTCTCTCATGTGCAGATGTGCCCACTGACCCTGTGGAAATGAGACGAGCAAATTTTAAGAGTCCAGCAATGGCCCAACATCCTCCAATAGCGATAGCCGATTTGGCAGCACACATTGATCGTTTGAAGGCGAATGATAATCATTTGTTCTCCCAAGAGTACGAAAGTATTGACCCTGGACAACAGTTTACATGGGAAAGTTCTAACTTGGATATAAATAAGACGAAAAATCGGTATGCCAATGTTGTGGCGTATGACCATTCTCGTGTTGTGTTGCAACCTATTGAAGGCATTATGGGATCCGACTATATCAACTCCAATTACTGTGATGGGTACAGGAAGCAGAATGCTTATATTGCTACTCAGGTGAGTTTGACTTTGATTTTACGGTTTGTTTAGTTAGTTAGGAGTTGAGAAATGGGAGCTGAATATTTTTTGTGGCTTTTTTTAGGGACCGTTGCCAGAAACGTTTGCAGACTTTTGGCGAATGTGTTGGGAAGTTAATACTGCCACTATTGTTATGATGACTCGACTGGAAGAAAGAGCTCGTGTGAAATGTGACCAGTATTGGCCAATGCGGGGATCAGAGACTTATGGAGATATTACTGTTACATTGACGGATGTACAAGAGTTGTCTTTGTATTGCATTCGGTCTTTTTTGGTTCATAGAAGTGCTGTAAGTTTGAAACATTTATGAAATAAGAAGACAGGAGAAGATTGAAACGGAATATTTAAACTAAATTTTCTTATTTCGCAGCCTGGTATGCAGCAAACGAGGGAAATAAAGCAACTGCAATTCACAGCATGGCCCGATCATGGAGTTCCAGACCATGCTGCTCCCTTCCTAATGTTCCTACGACGAGTGAAAATTTTGAATCCTCCAGATTGTGGTCCTATGATTATCCATTGTAGTGCTGGTGTGGGCAGAACGGGCTGCTTTGTTGTTATTGACTCTATGTTGGAGAGAATGAAATATGAGAATACAGTGGATATCTATGGCCATGTTACTTGTCTTCGTGCCCAAAGGAATTACATGGTATGTATTTTTTTGCTTATGGTGTAGAAATTATTAATGAGATTTGGGTTGGGAAGGAATTTGATTTGATGGAGATTTTTGTGTCATTAGGTTCAAACGGAGGATCAGTATATATTCATTCACGATGCTGTGCTGGAAGCGGTCATATGTGGAAATACCGAAGTGCCTGCAGATAAGCTTCAAGCTCATTTAGAAATGTTAACTGCTCTTCATCCAGGAGAGACTTATAGTGGTTTGGATATAGAGTTTAAGGTGAGTTAGTGTTAGTAAAGATTGCTTAATTAATCAGTAGTTAGTGTTTTGTATCAGATGAGTGTATGCTAATGATGATGGGTATGATATTTTGTTTCAGAAATTATCTAACATGAAAATAGACTCGAATCGTTTTATAAGCGCCAATCTACCGTGCAATCAAAGGAAAAATCGTCTGGTCAATATTCTTCCATATGAGGCTACTCGGGTGTGTTTACAGCCCATTCGGGGTGTGGAAGGCTCTGACTATATAAATGCGTCTTTCGTTGCTGGCTACAAGGACAGGTATGTGTTGGAATGCAAAATGATGCGGAAATAGTACAGAGTGGGGAATACGGAGTTAATGTATGTATAAACGGTGGATTTTTTCTTCGTTGCAGATGCACGTATATTGCAACCCAAGGGCCTCTTCCTGAAACTGTGGATGATTTTTGGAGAATGTTGTGGGAGCATAATTCTACTATTGTAGTCATGTTGACTAAGCTAAGAGAAATGGGAAAGGTTTGTTGTTTACTTTTAGTTAGTCACTGTGTGTTTTTACTGTTTGCTACTGGTAATGGGAATGAGTGTTGGGTCTTGCAGTTTTACGATGTTGTGTGTACTTTTTTACTATGTAGGAAAAATGCTGCCATTACTGGCCCAACGACCGATCTCAACGGTACCATTGTTTCGTAGTGGACCCTATTGCAGAATATAATTTATCACAGTATACACTAAGAGAGTTTAAGGTGAGGGAAGGTGTCTTTGGCGTGTGTGGTAGTAGTAGGAAAGTGAAGAAAATGCATGGTTTATAATTTTTTTAAATATAGATAACGGACGCTCGTGATGGACAGTCAAGAACAATAAGACAGTTCCAGTTTGCTGAGTGGCCGGAACAAGGTGTTCCTAAATCTTCCGAAGCTTTTGTAGACTTCATTGGTCAAGTGCACAAAACTAAAGAGCAATTTGGCCAAGAGGGCCCTATCACTGTGCACTGCAGTGCAGGCGTTGGGCGAACCGGAGTTTTTATAGCGCTAAGCATCGTTCTAGATAGAATCCAAAATGAAGGATTGATCGATCTCTTTCAAACTATTAGGATCTTACGTACGCAACGTCCTGCCATGCTTCAGTCAGAGGTAAACTTGAAACGACAATATAATCTTATGTTTTCCTATGGGCTTCTGTTAAAGTTGAATGTGTTTATTTATTCCATTGCAGGATCAATACGAGTTTTGCTACCGAGCAGCACTCGAGTACTTGGCGTATGATCAGTATCCATAGTTTGACATTAATATCTACTCTCCATATCATCTAACTTACAACTGTATTTTATAAGTTAACCAGTCGTTTTGGACAAATAGGCGTGTTCAAGGCAAAGTCATTTGATCGTCATGTAGTACTTTGGGCATTTTGCATTTCTAGTAGTTACTATGTGTGTTTGGATAGTACTCATAATGATTAATTAACATTTTGTCTGTAGCTTTATTGACTACTTGGGATGGCTATATTTTTGAAAAGACTGAATTCTCTATTGTAACATGATCCATGTACTTTCAACTAAGCATTTTTTGTTGGTCTATTGCTAAGAAAATTAATGATTGTGCTGACGCAGGATTACTCATTCTGTGCACAATTAAGGTCTCTCTTGCTAATGAATTTATTGTACAAAGAAAATCAATAAGCTTATTCCAAGGATTTGCTATACAGAGATTCTCTAGTTAGTTATACAAGTGTGAGTAAAAAAATCCGAGGTGTGACAATAAGCATGATTATTTCTGGACATTTTTTACCGGTATATTTTTTATTTATTTGTATCAGCTGCGTAAAAGAGCTCCACACTCGTGTTGGTTAATTAAAAGAATTATGGAAAGTTATGGATTTTAGAAGAGAGCTGTGTAGCATATTTGTTGTATATAAGATGGTCGCATGACCTATCAGAATTTTGTCCATTCAGTATTTATTATCTGTGCTGTATTTTAAATGCATTGTACTTACTAAAAATCTCACAAGGCAGACTAAAGAAATGTTTTTAAACTGTGAAGACTTTTCAGCAGCATATTTAAATTTTTTTATATCTAAAATTTTAGATAACTACATTTTTGTGCGTAAATGAACAAATATTATACTTTTTGTTGCCATAAAGTATAAGTTAAAGTTATATGCAATTTTTATCTATTGATGAACTTTGTTATTCAGTTTTGTTATAACCGCAAATTTATTTATTCATATTTATTATTGTGCAGTGAAAACTGCTAAGTTCCTGCTCGCATGTACTCTCAATCAGTAATTTAAGTTTGTATGACTAACTTTTCATCACATTTTATCATACAGTGCATATCACAACTATAATGAGACAACTTGCGCTTTTTTACTAATTAACCAAGTATCTGTACGTTTTTTACAGCATCCAGCCTGCAATATGAACTGTGTTGCAGGTCTCATGGATTAATTCTATCAGGCTGCATTATCCATATCTGAGAAAGATTTTTATTTATGCATTTATACTGTATACATTAACTTTGTTAACTGGTAATAGAGTTTACTTTCCAGGTAGTGTGACGTAGCTAAAGACATTACTAACTTATGTGCTCCCAAAGAGCGTCAAAGAATCTCAACCTTTTGTATTTGTATGCAATGCTATTCGCATTGATTAGCATTACTAAATGATATGTAACTATCTAACGCAATGCATTCATTTGTACCATGTTGTGTGTAAATCATTGTGGAAATAAAAGAATACATTCGCAAAAAAATCATGTTCTTTTTGGTACTGAAATAAATGGAAACATGGATGATAAATATGTTTCCATGGATCCAGCATGTCCGGCATAACAGAATGAAAGGAAGTTAGAGAATGTATGCATGCATGCATGGGCCCGCAAAATAATAATACTTTACAAAGTTGTGCTCTTAGGTCAAACTTTTTGAAAGATCCTCATCCACTCAATTCATTAAGCATGCCCAAGTTTCCAAA
>Ga0210040_10003647_pt1 | contig 20675 bp, 11 predicted proteins | sample CryGeyCG12114_NA_FD_185462 | JGI IMG/M metagenome (GOLD analysis project Ga0210040, IMG submission 185462) | Groundwater microbial communities from aquifer - Crystal Geyser CG19_WC_8/21/14_NA (SPAdes) (version 2) | ecosystem: Environmental > Aquatic > Deep subsurface > Groundwater | place: USA... | reverse complement strand
TCTATATGTATTGTATACCTACTGTTGCCAATTACGTATTCGATTATACGCATAAAATGTAGATTGAATACATTGATGCTCTTTTAAGGCATTTGGAACTACAATGTTTCCTGCAAAAGTTGCTGAAGCACATAGAGTCACAGTTGTTCCAAGCCAAGAAAATTATGTCCACTCATATAGTCTTTTAGAAATGGTTTCGCAGTGGAATCCCAGAACCAATATGTTGGATGTTATCCATGACATGGATCCCGTGAGTGAAGACATTTTTTACGCGTCGTGGCCTACGGAGGATGAAACTTATTCTAAAGTTGCCGTAAGAAATACACTTTTTTAATGAATGCATGTGAAGCCACTTTAAACTTACTTCACTTATAAGTTTCACTTATTTTTTATTATTCAATGTTTCATGGATTCAACTGAACTCTGAATCCAGTTTGAATTATATTTCTGTTGTGAATCCATCTATACATTACTAAACTTTTGCGAACTCGTGTCCTATATAATCATGCGTACGTTTTAAATCGACTGTAACAACTTTCTACACAGGAATTACAACTAGAGGGATGGAATTCTATGTTAAAAACAGCGAAAAAAGTGAGTACTGATGCAACCCGAAGCATTAGAATGATTATAGCCTTATGCATGGCTGCAATGGTATCATTCCTCGTAATAAACGGTATCGCCATTACTTGAACACACAGTTATTTCGTTGCAATCTAAAAAGAATAAAATGATCAGCAAACTCTGCGATATTCTATCTGCTACGAGAACTTTATTCGTGTTTCATGCGCAACTTTGTAAACAAACATTTACGTTTAAATATTTGTTGACACGATTTCACTTTCACAAGAAGATAACAAAATACTGTTCTATAAAACGTTTTAACTAAGCTATAGGATGAAAAAGGTAACTCAAGTTTAAAAAAACATAAACCAACTTCTCCAAATGATAAAACATTTTCATCAATCTACTGACAACATATGAATGGGTGTGCAAAAGAAGTGCCCTAATGTTTTCTGAAAAACAAATTTTGAAACAGTACAATATTGAAAACTGTTAACGTTTTTGCTGTTGTCACGGATATTCACTTTTTTGAAATTCGGGGGGCACTTCTTTTACTCGACTATTGTGCATATGCACAATACAGTAATAAATAGTAAAGTAGAATGCGCGCCGATTTCACATGCGAAAAATTGTTAGTTTGAAACTCTGGAGACAGATAGGGCAAGATTTTTGAGCTACCACAATGTAGTTAATTCGTCTAATGCATTTCATAGTAACAATACAAGGGATTTTATTTCGTAGTTTAATTTGCCACTTAGGATGTTCACCTGAGTACATTTTGTTCAGATTGGGATTTCATGTATCAAACCATCGTGCAAAACTGGGTTTCCAATAGGCTCTTCTAAATATTTTCATGAAATCAGTGCTATCCTTCCATTGTAAGTTGTCACTTGTTGACCTATCTAATATGCAGCTTTTGCAAACGACGATTGACTTTAGTAGTTGTCAATATCTATACTAAAATTCAGTGTGAAAACTGAGAGATTAATCCATTTTATCTTTGCGAGCAAAGATTTTGTCCCTATTTGCTCTACCAGGGAATTCAAATGGAACAGAGCTTGAGGATTCCAATGCATACAATTTCATGTATTCAACCCGACGTTTGATTTTCTTTTGAAATTCGTCTACAAGAAAATATGAAGAACATCAATTTATTACTCGTGAAACTTGGCATTGACATCAGCTTATGTTTTTTTTTTCACTTACCGAAACTTATCACAGATGATTCATCCCCACAACAAGAATTTGTGTTTAACAGTTTCAATATTTTCTCCTTGTCCATGTCAAAGACATTTTTCATGAGGTATTGTAAATCCTCAGAGGATATCACATTTTTTCCTTCGCTGTACATCTGTAAACATAAAAAATTTGGGATTTTAAAATTGTGTACTGATTTCAATCCTCAAAAAAATTTCATTTTACAATGATTACTTTTTATATAGTATGCTCATAAATGATTTATTACCTTGAAAATTATTGAAGTGACTAAATCCAATGGAACATCACTGTAAAGACAGCAAACAAGACTAAAATATGCTCGCAAATCCATACTACCATCTGAGTCTTCATTTTTGCCGTCCTATTGTTAATTACAATCCCAAACATAAAACTCAAAGAACTTTAGCAATGTAAGCTTTCTAAATCAAAATAAATACGAAAAACATTTGCTACCTCGCGAATTTGAAACAATTTAAAGACATCTCTGGCTGCAGGGCTATCAGTAGTATCCAATAGTTTGCAAAACTTTGAATACGAGACACACCACTCACAATTCGGTTTAGTTAAGTTCTTGTACATAAGATTGCTCTCAATCGGAGATTCTTGCAGTCTAAAAAGATAGTTATAAATACAAGGTTGTTAGCTACTGCACATTAATTCAATTTTAACAACTCTTTGACAAAAATTCTAGACTTCAAATTACTTTAGGGCACCCCTGAGTTGTACAATTTTGTTCAGCTTTTGACGGATTTTCGTATCTTTCATATCACTCAAAATTTGTCCATCTTCAAATGTGAAATCGCAATTTGGGATATCCAAGGCTCTATAAAGTGTTCAAAAATAAATACAAATTCCAAATTTAGTTTCAAATTCATAAAATAATGCATAGTTTTGCGCAATGATTCGACACTCTTCTAACTCACTTAGCCATAACTTTGCTGACATTAGTTGCATATAAGATTGCATTCGTTTTTTCTTCTTCATTTGGATGATACACTGGTAAGTATTCAATTTCCAAGTAATTATGGAACTGGGCCAAAGTGTACCACAGACTTTGCACACTGTGAACAGAAAATTCATTGTGTAACATATTGCAAAGTATTTTAGTAAGTTTGTATATGAGCTGTTCATAATATGCATGTTATGTGAACATACGCAGTCAATCCATCAAAAGTCCACGAAATAGTATCCAACCGATTTGGGTATTTGACCAATACGGGTTGAACTGGAACTCCAGGAATAAATGCTCCAGGCTTGAATTTAATAAGAGCTGAGCGGTTTGTACAAGTTGCTTCTGGGTACAAGTAAATCTGAAATGATCCCAAAATCAATTATAATTAGTTATTTTAGCTTAACAACAGTTTTAATTCATTTCATCATCTTATAATTCCAACACTAATTATACCTGAGGCCACACTTGTTCACCACAGTAAGATTCGTTGGCACGTGTAGCGATAATTTTTGCAGAGCTTTGCCTGGATTTTGTGTCTTCCCTGTTTACATATACGGGTTGAGTGAAATCCACCAATTCTGTATAGAAAACATTTACATTAATATAGTATGCGATTCCCCAATCGAGTTGAAGTCAAAAAAATTTTCTTGTAAAAATCTTACTGCCAAAAAAAGGTGTATACTTTGTGTCCGCTTTAGCAACCACACTTGGAGATCCCATAAGGATCAGAGGGAAAGAATCCCACATACTAGAATGTGGCCCAACGACTAGAACTGGAGCCTCTTCAGAAGAGGCTTGTTTCCCTTTGATTGTCACCCAGTGAAAACCCGCAAAGAAGAATAGGGCTCTCATCACAACATTTGAAATGAACTGGCGCAGTGTTCTGTAAATAATACATGGAATATATTTCCTTACAAAAAATGAAACATGCTAGCTAAAAAAGCAAAACTACTTTTGTTTTAGAAACTTACCGTCTCCACCATGACAAAGGTTTTGCTTGTGTCATTTCAAATGAGAGTCCAATACAACCAATTTCTGCCAATGTCCAGGCCACAACTAATGTCAGCAAAATCAAGAGGATTCTAATGGGTAGAATGGTGGCAGTCAAAACACCCATCTAAAATGAATAATAGGACATGCACAAGTAAAAAAATCTGATTTGTATACAAATGATTAACTAAGTAATCATTTTTTTCTAAATAACGCTATAAAATTACCTTAACTTTGTCCCAAAGACTCAAATGAATCCTATGGTAAAAGGGATTCACAGGGGACTTAATATGCTTTGTGGCCAACGTGATGTTATTGCTATCCTCCGACTTGGAAACACTGTTCCGTCCAAAAAAAGAAGTCCATAATTCCTCTCCAAAACAATGAGCTGTTTCTTCTTCAGAATCGTCTTCAGATTTTGAATCCTCTTTTTCGTCAATTTTTTCTTCTTCTGTGAAATATGACTCTTCACAATCCGTGTTGTTCTCATCCTGATCGAAAAAATTTCGATTCTCGGCCAATTCATCTTCGTTCAAATTGTTTGCATTCCATTCGTCTCTTCGAAGAATGTTGGGAAATGCAAAGATCCCTTTTTCTGGTAAATGAGGCATCCAAGTGGTTCCAAACTTATCTCGGTAATGCAAAAATGTGGATCTCGTGATGAATCCATGTTCATATATTTTCCACAGCGTACTATTCTTCAAGTTCAAATTCAAATTCAGATTAAAGTTGTTCAGATAATTCATGCCCATTGAGAATGGGTCTTGATTTTGATCTTTTTCGTTGAAACTGATGCTTTCAATGTCCGAAATATCTCCTTCGCTTGATGTTATGTAATCTAAATATGGAGTTTCAACTCCTTCGTCAAAATCATCTTCTACACAGTACCGGAAGGTATCAGTTTCCGATTCTGTGGATCGTTTCTGTATCTGAAAAAAGGAGACAAAGCTACAAATTCTACACTAAAGTTTTTTCATGTCCCTATGCTAAAAGTCAAGCGGAAATTCCTATACGCCTCTTTCAAACTATTTTGAAACAAAAAAATTCATGTTAAACACAAAAATTGCAAAAATTCATTTTTCTTACCATCTTCAGGAAATTCCAAACGGTGAACTTATGAGGAATAGCGCAGAACAGCACTCAAGTGCAACTCCAGATCTGACAATTAACATAATAAGATAAATTAATGCACTGATGTTTCCCATTCTGGAAAACACAAAATTTTAACATCGATTACACTGACTATGCATTCTACATATCAAATTATTATGCTCATTCTGTTGATCACATCCAAGGAGACCACAATCGACAGTACAATGTGTTTTTGTGATTACCTTTAGAGTTAGACTGTGCAAAGTACAAATATTATTATAAATCACATTACGCATAGCTATAGTAGTATAGCAAAAGAAACCACAATATTTTTCCATGCAATTTCTATTCAACTGGAATTTTTCTCTCGACACACAATTATATAGATAGATACAAAGTTGGCAACCAATTTTTTATTCCACGTGCTAACCAGTATTATGCATAACTAACTTACTAAATAGCACAGTTCTGTGCATGCAAAATACAACCCAAGGAAAAAAAATTGCACTCTTCTCCTCAGTCAGTCTCTCTCAATGCATTTAGTTTGGCTTCAATGCGGCATAACATATTAGATACTACTCTGGCTAATCTAAACTTACAAACCAAAGTAGGTAACGAATTGTGTGCAGAAAGTTATTACAAAAGTATTAAGAGTCTCTAAATCTCTTTGTGAGTGGTTACCTACTTTTTGCAACGAGCAAAATGACTCACAGCCTAATAATTCTACCACGCATAACAATACGTGTGTTAAGCTAGCTTAGGCTTAGTTAGGTTTAGATACGAGACAAAGCTGTATCATTTTGGGATCGATTTTCCGCCCAACACACTTTGACTTATTTTCTCCTCTACAGTCTTCAGTTAGTACAATTTAACTCACAAATTATATTTAGACGAGTAGCAAGGTTTGAATATTTTATAGACGCTTTAGAATCGATTTCTGATATTGCGTTTTAGAGTCATGATTGCTCAATTTGAACAAGGAAAATGGCTTTGAAAGTTATTTTTCTCTTGCGTCAAGTTAACCTTATGGCGCATTCTATATAGCTAGTCGTTAGTTAGTTAGTTTGAATGGAATATTTATTGTTTGCGTTTGTTTGATAAACAAAAATATTGGGAGGGATGCGGAGAATCAAATTGCATTGGTATCATGAACTGGATACTGCAGTAATAATGTTTGTAGTTTGTTGATAATTTATTGACCTTTTTAATCCTAATTTCAACCTTAAGATTAATCGAGCAATGAATACTTTTCATTGATTGATGCAATAAATATGCAGCACGCAGAAATTGATGATGCTAGTATTAGGTAAGCATAATATTTGCGAATTGGTCACTTTAAGAAAAACTGTCAGCATAATATTCAATGAATAATTGAAATTAGTACTGCCACTGCCATATGCATGAATCCAATTTGAAGTGTTCAACCTATTCAATGCAATATGATTAAGTGAAAAGGCAAAGTAATAAAGTAAACATAACATGCTACATTCAATTTAAGTTTGTTAATCAATTAATTAACTTGAATAGATTGTTAAAACACTGCATTGGCATTCTACATAATATACTGCAACATTAACATACAGCTTGGCTCAAATGTCAACTGTTCCTACTGTCCGTTTCAATGAAATACGGAGTTCCTAATGTTAAATTGGCTATCTAGGCTTGTTGGATGATCACCGTGAAAAAGGCCAATTTCGTAAAATTGCCTGAGCAACCAAAATATGTTCTAGATTTTAAGTCCCCATGATGAGATGAAGACGAATTCATTGTTATTATTTATTATTTATTTTGTGCTCAATGATAAACAAACTCTACCAGGTAACCATTGAAAAAAGTTACTCCGTATTTCATTGAAACGGACAGTATTTGCTATTCATTACTGATGACTGTCACTTACCAATTACCATGAAGACAAATGCGAAATCCAATTAATTATATTCCACTTCCTAAACGTATTTTTGGCGGTATCGTTCCTCCCCTAGTGACACCAAATTATTTCAAATGGCACTGCAAGATTTGAAACCGTGTAAAAATTGTAAAACAAACGAACTATTTGTTTGCTAGACACAGTACACAATCAACAACTAACAATGAATGCAAAATGAACGTTATGTGGTTCCTTCCTTCCCCAATATTGAGAAAAAAACAATAACAAACAACAATCGTCAACTGTGTTATGTTCACTCTTCCTTGAACTTGTTCGTATGGCTTACAAAATATTACTAGGAGTAGGCAGTACAGCAATTGTTTGCCTGCTGGTATATCTAGCTGTAGTAAGTAAGTACTAGAGCTTTAGCTCGTGTAAAAAGCTTGTGCCTATCTCTAAAATGCAACGTAACGTATGTACACTGTACTTTATATCTATCAGCCCGATACAGATCGGAACTTTCCAGTAAGTTTGCGCAAGATCCTGGGCCATGTGAATAAAAGCTGTTTTTTCTGGCCGAATTTCAAGCAAATACTTGTCCGAAAGTATTTACTTGGCTTACAAGCTGCTCCAAATGTTCTCGCATTTGCTTAAAATGATTATGAACGGCAGCAAATAACTTTTAGTATAAAAATTAATCAGGCCGCAAAATAGTAACCTGAAGACGTTTGCTTTTTCTTGAAGCAAAAGCTTTTGTCTGACATGTTTTACTTTCAGCAAATGCTGGTGTTTATTGATTATTCGACCCTATATCTAAAGTATCACCTAACGTAAACCAAAAGGCCTCAACTCACTTTCAGGATACGGTTAAATAGCATGCGAAAGTTAGGAAAACAACAGTTTGAAAGTAAAATATTTTTTGAGTTGATAGTTGGGCAGCTGGTAATTGAATTTTTATGTGACTGGTAAAAAATGCTGCATTTATTATTGCAATGTATATGATGATGATTTTAATATTAATTATTAATTTGAGTAATTGATTGTAATATACAATTTTCGAGCATGATTTGCTTTGTTAAAGCTGGGATTGAAAACAATAAGTATTGAACAAAAATTAGAAATGTAAGTTGAATGTGGGACGGACCAAAATCAATAACCAACTGAATACTAAACATTCTATTGGAAAAAGGAGAGTATAGTTATAGTTCTTCCGAGTATGTATTGCGATTAAAAAATTTCGCATAGTTAAAACTAATTTTTCAAGCTTCTAAATTCATTTGTATTTGTAGTATTTATATGATTTTAAAACTAATGTCTTTCCGTGGGTGAATATCGTAAAGTCTTAACTGCAGACTATTTCATTGTGGGATCATCATTATGCTCACTCAGCTCATAAAAACCTTCCATAAATAATGAGTTCAGGTACAATTCTGACTGCGCAAAAATGTGAATTTACAATATGAGTAAGTTATACAAGGATAGATTTCACATCTGCATTTTTTTTGTGTACGTGCCGTGTATTCAACCAGCAGTCTGCTAACTCCTGATGTTAACATTGCACCCATACTTTTCCTGCATAGGAAACGCTGCAGAAACAAGCAGTTAGTTAAATAGTTAGCAGTACATGATGCATGCACAAAGTCAGGAAAGTTTATATTTTTGACTTTGACAATCCTTTTCCCTTTTCATCAGGTAGCTTATAACCAACACTAACTGCTTCACAGAGCCAACAAACAAGTGAGAGCCAATTTGGATTCCACAAGTGGGAACTGTCTCATTTCTTAGCATCGTTAGATACAAACATTATCCTCACGTCAGGTTAAATTTAGCCCAAGTTAAATGCGAATATTTGATAGATTTCACAATAAAGATCTGGCAACACGCCATTTTGAATCGTGAACTAACGACGAATATGGGGTAAAACGAGAAACCATGGATTTTTAGTAGATTCTTTTAACTTTGCGATTCAAGGGCAGCCTTTTTTCTCCGTAAGTGGTTTTGCGTTTACTCACTTGTAAGCTTTGCGGTTTCATGCTAACAAGCACCTTGATTATTATAAGCAGATTATTGTAAGCTCCGTCTGCTGTAATAATCGTATTGCATTTTGGAGACCGAAATCGACAATGATTATAGCCAAGGATATCCACTGACTAACTAACTGTCTAACATTCATTCTTAGGTAGATCAAGGTATTCCAAATTTTCCACTCGTTCACCTTTTAGAATATCAAGTGAGCAGGTTGTACCTTAAACAATGTTTATAGTCATATTGTGCACCCTAAAATAAAGGTCAGCTTACAAACCGATTGATAACTGGATGATAATAGGAGCCACAGATGGACTCAATATAAATAACACGTATTTTGCTAGAGCTTCTATTGAAAACAAGGATTATGCATAAACCGTTCACCTTGAACTATAGAAAACTAATACGTTCGTTTTAGTTGTTTTTTTGTTAGATATTTAGCTAGATGCATAAAACTGCTAACTCCCAGCTCTAGCCCGTAAGAAAATACAAATCAAAACATGTTTTTGCAAATAAGTATAAATTGGACGCATGCATAACATGGATTTTATTCCAGCAGTTATTTAGTGCGTAGGATTTTGAGCGTGTATACGAAACGAAATTAGATGATTTATTTAGGTTTCTAAGCATATACAGATCAAAATTTTCAGTGATGTATAAATAAGCAGCACACCATTTTAATTTCAGAATTTAAAAATTCATTGCACACTGGCCGACTGACTGACTATATACCAAGAAATTATGACGATATAGATACCCGTACAAAGTTACATTCGATAAAAGATTCTATAAAACCAAAGTTTCATTCGCTAACTGACTAACTAACTAACAATTGATTTATATATAATGGTAATCTAAAATAAACATCACAGAATCTCTGCACCAGTTGCTATATAAAAGTATATATTTGTATATGTAAAGGAAAGGAAACATATCAAGTACGGTCCTCAATTTCAACCTTTATTCTTGGGTTTTTACATTTCGTGCGTTTAGTAGTTTTACTTTTCGTTTTCAGCACATTTTCAAGTTTTTTTATTTCTGATTTGTGAATTTTTAACTGATCGGAAACTTTTTTCAGCCCATCTCTTAAAATGTGTTTATCTTCTTCGGATTCTGCACAGGACATTCCAGTAAGAAATTTCTGTATCCCTTTTTCTGTTTCTATAATGTACAATAAAAGTTGTCAGTTCCATTCAATGCATTCTCATATTTACTTTTTAAACATGCACAATTTAATTCCTTACCTTTCCAGCTACGATCCCAATTATTCAGAGTAGATTCCAATTCTTGTTCCAGCAAAGACTGATTTGGGGTTTCAGCCAATTCAGATTTCACCTTTCCACTTTCTGAATCTATAAAAAGCATAAATATTAAAGCCATGTTCAAGCCACAATATGAAATTCCAAAAAATTGAAAGATGTAATGTACCCTTGAATGAATCTTTTGATTCTGAAGCATAGCTGGGAACGTAAGTTGGATAATGGATAGAAAATCCAGCATTTTGTTTCCCATCATTTGTATCCACATCACAAGAATCCTTATCCATTAAATTTTCAACCGGTAGTTCTAAACTGGCGTCACTCTTTGTATCATCCTCAGTAGAAATATTCAGGGAAATGATTTCCCTTTCTCGGTTGTGCTCATCCTTTTGCAAGAACACCTTTTGAATTGGAACAATTAGTTTGGAGATTTGTTCATCTTTTTTCCAAGCCGGAGTCGGGCCGCAAATCCGTTTATCTCGTTTTTCACGAAGTGACCTTTCCGTTATTACAAGTCTCCAACTAAAGTGTATATCTACATTTAAAAAAGTCCGTTTAGAAACAAACACTATGATACAATTTTAAATTCAAGATAGAATAAAAAAAACTTGAGCTTCAGTTTACTCACTTTTTTTCTGATTTTTAGAAGCCTTTTGAAGACCCAAATGAAGCAAAAAATTATTTTTCTCTACCGAGTCTCCTATGCTGTCCAGTTTGGTAGGATTGACAACTAAACTATGAACAACATTTTGGTGAAATTTGGTATTCAAAATTACATCGTTAGAATTCCCACTATTTATTCTTTTCCTCAGAAGTGGCACTGTGTGATGTTTCGTCCGTCGCATCATTGTTTCCAGTTCCAGGTCTGTATTGTCAATAAAAAATGTCAGAAAACATCTGCATATTAAATTCAATAGACAAAGATATGCTTGACGGTCTCTTTTTAGCAATTTTTTAAAGTTCCAGTGTATTCAATACTGAACTTAGGCGATAACTATTCATAGCCCAAAACGAAAATTTCCCAACAAACGGTGAGACTATGTAGATTTCCATTGCTACACCATTTGTCACCATGTTAGATGCATAGGATTTAAAAATTCCCGCCAATTAGCATTATATGCACACAACCCAGTATAGATAGACCAGACCATATTGGGCGCAAATCCTAAACGGAGACAATCAGGCACACTTTTAGCAAATACAAATACAGCAGTACAATTTGACGTTCAGGTTACCCAGCTTTTTTTCCGGAGTGGTGAGTCCCAAATTGGATAAAAAGTTCAACTGCGATTCCACCTTCTCCTGTTTGTCCGCCTCCTTTTTTTTCTCCTGCTCTTTGAATTCTTTCACTATTTTTTCCACAAATTGTTTTTCATCAGTGCCTTTATCCACACTAGCACTTTTATCTTCACATACACCTTCCATAGGAACTATTACGGAATCCCGTTGTTCAATTTTTATCACACTGGCCACAGTATTTGACCCAAGGTCGTTGGAATTATTCTCACTTTGGGACAAAAACTCTATCGAGAAAGATTTTTTTCTTCTTCTCGGTGACATATTACAGGAATTCCCAACTTCAATTTTTATATTGTTTTCCTCAACTCCAACATTTTTATCAGACCCACTACTAGCGGAATAATTCGTAGTCTCCGATATGGGAGCTGATTGTTTAATTGAGTTCTTCGACCCATTATCAGCCGACACAGAAAGATCAATAGCACAAGACGCAGACTCAGAATAAGGGGTAGCAAATATATTCTTTAATCCATTATTATTATCATTCTTATTATTATGGTCACAAACATTCTCACAAAAAGATTGTACAGAGCAATCAATAGGTTGCGAACATTGACAGGACTTATTAGAGCTAGACTGTGATCGTACAATGATTGGTTTAGATTCCTCCGTTTCTTCAACCCATTTCCATTTTTTGGGAGGACCCGGCTGTTTCATTACAGACACTGACTTACTTATTTTCACTTCTGGTTCAGTACTACTCACTTCATTGTGACTAACAAGATTGTCTGAACATAGTTTAGCTACTTTTTTGGGTGAGGCAGGTTGACTTCCGGATGTATGCCGACGTTTTGTTGGTGTCCGATTATCCGAAACACAGTCATCGACACGAGGGGATCGAGTAGTAGGTACTGGCAAGATTGGACTAACAGAAGATGGGGATACAGCAATTGCCCGTAGGATAGATCGCGAGTTTTCAGAACGGGGTGACGTCGGTTGGTGTCTATAAGGGGAGACGGAAGGATATAATGGTGGGTCATTCGGACTGGATGATGAACTGCGGTGTTGGTCAAAACTCGTTTGGTTTGATGTCCCTGCATTTGGATAGCTCAAATCTGGTGCAGTTTGTCTATACAGTTTGAGTATTCAGTCAGACAGGAACTGATAATAGCGCTTTTAAAATGTGCAAATTGAAATGCCAACCTACCTTCGATTATGCAAGGAAGACATGAAAGATTGATATCTCAAAACCTCTGGGGGCATCCAAGGATTCCAACCAGGTGCTTCGGCAAAAGCATGTTGTAAATGTGAAACTTCAGTGGCCACCATAGGCGGGTTTTGCCAAGAAGAGGGATATGATAAATAAGATGACATTGTGGGGAACATGGGAGGTCGATGGAAATTTCCAGGAGAGGAAGAAGCTGATGGTCTCCCTTGAGAAGAATTGGAATCTTCGGTATGATGGAAACTCGATGCAGTCAAATTCAGTGGCGCATGTCCCTAGATTATACAAAATGGGGATTGCATTGCAATGACTCGTATAAGTTAAGCTCGCTATTAAAAAAACACTAATGAAATTGAAAGTGCTTACGCTTAAACTTCTTCGAGTAAAAGTATTACTAGTGGAGGTCATAGGAGCCACAGTGACTATAGGTGGTTGTGATCCATGATGAATCGTGGGATGAACATTTGTAGGGGAATTACTGGATCCAGAAGAAATTTTTCGATTCCTGGAGCTTTCATGTTCTGGAGTTTTTTCTCTCATTGATGATGCTGCTTCACATTTAATTCCTCTGGATTTCGGTTTCAATGGAAGAATAGTTTCTGGCGGAGCTGCAGGAGCTTTTGAAGGGGCTAAGGGCTCTGTCGCTGGACAACGAGGTAACTGTGAACCAAATGCAATATAGATAAACAAAAACCCACATCTATTTCTGTGTGAAAAAGTTACAAAATATACCTGTGTTTCTCCAGAAGGTAATCTCGCTACAGATGCTTCCACACTATTTTCAGGTGGAGGAGGTCTCGCCATCCAATTAAAATGGCGCTTATGAACCGGTAATCCCCAACTAAAGTAAAAACAGCGCATTTTTCAAAAGTAACAACAGCTATCAAAATCCCATTCTAGAGATTTTCTTACCGGTCATATTCCGCACTTTGAGCCCAAAGAGTTTCTGAGCAATCCAAACATACTACAGATAGTGGGTTATCCCCTAACGTTAAACTTCCAGGCTGCCTTTGTTTGGTTAAAAATGGGAATTCCTAAACAAACAACCATTCATTTACAGCACCAACTAAAACACTTGAAAAAAGTAATCCAAAATCGAACAAGAAATACTTTTTCTTACCTGAAAAGGCAATGCTCGAATTCTCTTGCGGTAAGTTTTGACTCCACACACAGCACATATGAATTTCTGAAGAGAATATTTCCTATCCCTGGGACTCACATAAGTGCCCTCAGCTTTAGCCTCCTCATACTTCTTCCATTGGGCTTCCGTTGAAGCATGACAAAATGCACACAAATAAGTCCATCCATCATCAGATAACATGGCTCCGAGTGGTGCCATCATGTCCAACAAGAATGGGTAATACGGCACATTGGTCCCCCCATGATTTTCCTTACAACGAACTTTCTGAGCCCAATCTTTGGACGAGGGCATTCCACATGTGTAACATGTCACAGTCAAAGTCTCCCCACCATGGACTAAGGCTTTGGAAGATAAATTCATTTTCCTGTTGCCCGTCTCACCGGCTACGTGAGTGGTTGACGGACAAATGAATAAAATTTTCGTACAGTAGTCAATCACAACTAAAACTGGTTAGACTTGTCTTGTCTTTAGTTTGTGCACCTCAGCAGGCTTGAGTTCATATCTGTTTCAAAACCATGCAAAAAATATAAGGCAAGGTCTCACGTCTCTAAAACTATAGCTATGAAAAGTGTATGTATGCAATACTTTATAGTTCGTACAGCGTATTATTATATTATACTGGTCTACATAGTTACAGTATTACGTGTAATAAGTAATGCGTACCGCAAGAAAATACATGGTTCTAAACAACAGACTAAACTATACCAACGTTTCATTCAAGTGTATTCATTGAGACAGGCGAAAATCATTTTTAACAAGTAATTCAATAAGCTTCAGATGATAGGAAGAATGCAATAAGAAGCAGTATAGATTTTCAAGCAGGTACATTATGTGAATGAAATGAAGCAATGGAGTTAGTTAGTTAGTCAGTTAGTGAAGAATGCCTGCAGCAGACAAAAGTTTCGAAAGAATTTCAATTTATACAAATTTTGTTAAAAGTTTTTTTTTCTATCATTAATATTTAACGAGAAAAGTATGACGCTGATAAAATTAGTGCCAAAAACTAAGAATTGCAGATAAAAGGAAGATGGCAACAAAACTCATAAAATGACGTAAATGATCTCTCAGGAGAGGAGAGCAAAACGGAGCCAATTGACCAATTGGAAAATGCACAAAAAAGGCTTGCACAGAACAGAGGACGAAATGTTTCTTACTATTCAAAATTCACTAATAATTAAATAAAAGAATTCCAAAAAGTGTACAAGTATTTTACCGTTTAAACACCTGATGAATGTGAAAACTTAAATAAAAAATTAAACTTGCGGGAATGGACAGCTAAGTTCTCATCTGTCAATATTATACGCTACGTAAAAAATGTGAGCAGACAATTAAATGAAAAATTGGTGAGTCAAACTGTAGACAACAGAGAAACAATGACAGACTGAATAGACAAAGTAGTCAGTTGGAAGAAGTTGGTCGAAAACAAATTAATTAGTGATTCAGGTTCTAGTTGGTTTCATTAATGAGATTGTGGTTGGATGAAACATGAGTTAAATAGTGGCAATGAATTCATGGAATGAATGTCTTCGAATGTATTATATTGGGAATATAGTCTGATAAACAATGACATCAGTCAGATTCATTTACTTATTGGCCCATGAATGAAAAACCGGACCAAAGTAGTACAAACCAGGGTGATACAACCCATGACAAATGGAATCTCCGAGCACAATATGAGGGGTCAGAGTGCGGATTATGGTTTCATGTAAAGATTCAGTGTATTAATGGATTGGAGGATTGGACTGAATGAATTGAAGTTAATGAAATGGCCATAATAAAACTATCGAAAAGTCATAAACACAAATCTATACTCACAACAATGAAGTTGTAGTCATAAAAATGTGCGTTTTGGGGATTATAGTAAGTTAACAGCAGAATTTAAGTTTAGTTTTTTATTCTTATAAAATTTACGGACTGACTGATGAATTGATTAATGTTTCCCATACATTGAATAAATAAGAGCTAATGAAATTTGAATTCGTAAACATTTTTATATATTCGCTTTTTCACGTTTCAATTTGGTTTGACTGTAGCAACGTTGTAAACTTGGCAAATGTAATTAAAAGTTTTAAATAATATTCAAAGACGGCTTTATTTCGACCTCAGGGCCACGAACCACATTAAAAAGTTCATCTAAAAAACGATGATACATAAATACTCGTTATATTGCAAGATTATGACTTGTGATAAAACAAACAACATTTTGCTAGCATTGACTTATAGTTGGTTGGTACATAGTTCCTACTGAAATATAGTGGATTATATAGCTGTATAAGATACCAAGGGGGCGTCATATGACTAATATTGTGACTTTTTGCAAATTTAGCTGCTTTATCCAGACTAAAGCAGATTCTCCAATTTGGCAATCGAGAAGCACAACAACATAACATGTTTTATCCTGATCTAACCCATCCGGCTCTGTCTGCTTTTATTCTGTTTTTTTCAACTTGCACAACAAGAGAAACAATGCATACCATTCTCAAATAGAAAGCACATGTTTCAAATATCAATTGTATAGTAAACAATTAACTGTTTTCTTAATGAGTCAATTTAACTATCTATCTAATTACTACTAATAGCTAGGCTCTATTAATTCATAATGACAGCAAACTTTACATACCCAATTTTGTATTTAGAAATGCACAGAATTAGAATTCGGAAAAATTCACGCAAAAAAACTGAATTAACAGAAGTCGTACAGCACCAAACTACTTTTACGTGGTATACACTGGACAAATGACTGACAGTGTTTACAGTCAATATTAACTAGCCAACGATTTTTTTATTCACAGCTAGTGTATATACTGCGACCGTAAAGCAAACAAATGGGTGCGTGTTGTTTTTACAATCTCTAAATTCGTACACAATAGCCATTGCGTATGCATATGAAAACATGCACGTATGTAGTTCCAATATAGTCATCCCAAAACAGTCCACGAAATTGATAAATTTTGAGTCAGACTCTATAATATTGTTAACATATAAGCCTGTTGCCTGTTTCCTAATCTCATTATTAACTGGTTCACAAAAGCGTGCGTGTACTTCATAATAGACAAGAGCAAGATAATAATAATTCATGGACCCAGAAAGCTAATGATTATTTCTGGTTAAAATCTGGTTTCTCACTTAAAAATAATTCCACTGGCAAACTACAAAAATAACTACAAATATTATGGCAGCTGTTGCTAAAAATTTCCTCAAACTTGGTTGCATAAGGTTAAACAGAATGGTTCAATGATTAGTTTTGGCCAAGAGTATTTGTAGATGCACATATTGTAGCATGCAAAAATTAAAGAAACCTATATAGTTATCTAGTTTTTACATGCGGGCCATGCGGGTTAGGTACATTAGTATGCATGGATAATCATTTCATAAATAACGTACATAGGAAAAATTATTGAGTGCTCTGCACACTCACATAGTATTTGGGTTTATGCTGGATTCCACTAGTTGAATCTAGATTTTTGTACGCATTTATTTTCCACTACGTATTCTAGAAGAGCTTACTGTCGTATAAAAAACAGGTTCGCACTTAATATTTCGTAAGAGTATGTTTTTGCAAATCCCAACCAATTTAACTTGTATTCTGACCTCACATACACTGAACAGCCTGCACTCAGAATGAGTTCACTATAGTCATCATCTGATCTCATCATGTCAAGGTAAAATGATCCAGAAAAATCAACTTTTGTTGGTCTTAAAATACTACACTGTTCCAAACTAAACTGTACTGCACCGTTTACCGTTAGCTAACCAACTAACGAACTGAAAATTTATCACAAATGATGGAATGTATCTGTAGCTAACTATGCAACTAGCACGAAATTTCAGCTAAACAACGGCAGGAACAAACTACAAGGTACAAATGCCAAGGTGAGTTTTAGTCCTGAGAATGTGGAAAAAACGGCCTTGGGACACAATATTGGTTATACATGATGGCAAACGGTACAGGTGCTCAAGTAAGTAAGTATTAGTGACTATATATAAGTTTTTTCGATTCCCAACCTAACCTGGTGTCTCTGCTGTTGATTGGAAAATTAGCTGAGTGGGTACGAAAGCTAGACGGATAAATGCGTCATCTCAGGTTCACATTAATTCTAAATGTGGAAGGTCACGCACAAAACGGAAGGTGCCGAACTATAAGCTTTCGGGCACCTCGTAAATATTTTGACTCTTTGCTCAAATGTGACGTTCGTGCACCGTGCGAATGTAAATCTTAGCGAATGTAAGTAAGTCCCTAAGGTGGTCACGTACAGGTACACCGCAGGTTTCACTAACACAAATGATTGGCTGGCCCACGAATATGGAGCAGACCAAATTAAGATTGACTCTAAAGTATGGAAATTACTTTAACACGAATGGATTTCAGAGACATGATGAAAAATGATAATAAATAGGGAGTTAAGGATTAAACAAAGCAAAACAGATTCTGGCACCCCACATACTCATACCGCCATACATCGTTATTTGTTGCCCACTAAAAGGGTAAGAAGTAAATTGCACAGGGTTGAAAAAGAATGACAAAATATCGTTTACATTGCATTTAGAGCACAATCCGATATTGCAATTTGCGATGCAATTTATGCATATTTTTATTACTCAACTTTTGTGAAGTAACGGTCATTGAAAAACAAGATTTTCAAAGAGAGGATCGAGGTGAGTTAGGTCAGTTAGAGTGGCAAGAGTATAAATCAGGATTAAGATTGAAATATCTAGCAATTAGCATAATACATATTGTCATGCAAGCCGCAGCGTTTTCATCGATATAAAAAGTAGTTTACCAGCCTCTTCAAGAGTTAATTTGGAAGACCAGGACCTGCTAGCTGTAGCTGAGGGGAAAAAATTAGTCCTTAATTGGATACGTTGAGTTGAATTAACCAAGACGCAACAGCAAAATAAACTTGATTGATACACTGTTGAGCAGTTAATGGCGAACCATGACCATTGGCAAGAGTAGTAGAACCGGTTAAACTAACAGTCAACAATGGCAGAAATTTAATGGACCAATTTTAATTTCACTTTGCTTAGTTTAATAGACTAGTTGAAAAGAGTTGCAGTTGCAGGATGAACTATTAAATCACGTAACGAATCCAATAGTCAAGCTTTAGTCTGATTGTTTAATCCATATTGATCATCCCTTCCCTAACTTAATTGGTTGGCGATTCGACGTGGATGGTTAATAAGATCTGAAAATGGCATTCCACCCAATAAATATTTTTGGACATCTACGCAGGCATTCCACATCCGCATTTATAAATACCAGCAACAACGTTTTTTAAACTGTTTTCTTCGGATATTTTGAAATCAAATGCACTTTTTTTGCATCATTGAATACTTGTTTAGGTTATTCACTTTGGGAAAAATAGAGTAGTTGAAATATCTCATCAACAAACAGCAATTGACAGAAAAGGGAAAATTTGACAACAAGTACTACTGCAATCCGACTTTTTTACAACATCACACTCACACATACTGGGAATTAATTGGACTTTTTTCATTCCGGCGCATCAAAATTAAACACAAAAAAAGACTATTAAGGACTCATTCAACATCTCGGGTGTGGGTTTATTAAGGCCCGCGCCCAGAAATTCTAACTGCAGTACGTTATCTAATAGTTTAGTTAGTTACGAAATAAAAGGGTTTGGTGATGAGATTACCAAGGACGGCTAGGCTAGGCACATTGTACACCACTAACCACATTACCACACATAACAACACACAGGGAAGTGAATTGTTAAACGAAATCTCATTGAATCGCCACAGCATCACAGCACAAATAATCGAAAGTTTCGATTCGAAACTAAATCTCTCCAGTCACAAGTTATTAAATCAAAGTGGCTGATATAAGATTCTTATTCCCATCCATTTGATCTCTAAATCAAGTCACTATAAAAAAGTCAGCCCAAATGATTATCAAGGGTAATAGTAAAACTGTAGTTAAACCAGTGAAACTTATCAGACCTTTCAGTGCTGTTGCTGTTGCACAATAGCACAATCCACAATCCAGAATTTGTTATTAACTGTTTGTGCTTTCCCACGTTCTGATTCTATGCTAAGGATGGTTGCTTTGTTTTCGTTTTGCAAATATGTCTACCAAAAAAAACTCATGCATGCACACTTAAATGCCGTTAGTTTGGAAAATTATTTTCGAAAAAGTACGTGCATAATTTTACACGTCACAACAGTGGAAAAGAAAAATATAACAAATTACGCTCCTTGATTTGAAAACAATTTGAAGGACTATCAACTTCCTCCTTTACGTGAACTCAGGCCGAAAATAAAAAAGGATTAAAGAAGACAAACTCTGTTCAATAGTCAAGAAAAAACTTGAGGATAGAGATATTGGAGGAGCGATGAGAATCTTCAGGAGGAAGCATTGCAACCTATACCCGTCAATGTGTGGGTTAAACCCGCCTACTGTTGCAGCATATTGCGTATTCTCCCACGAGACTAGAATGTTTTTCCGAATCCAACTGAACCTACTTTATCATAAAAGGTTAACGATCATGAGCACGTCGAAAAAGCAATCACCTCAGCTTTTTAGAGGCCTTGATAGAATCAGACCTCAACACCTCAAGGAATTAATTTCCAAAGCAAATGGCTATTCAAGTTAAAAATTGGACTATTCTATCCGAAAGTGAGGCTCAAGGAGATTAAGCTGAATACGCATGTGTTTTGAAATGTTTATTACAGAATACAATTCACTTACACTTACTTGATGTCAATATAACAAACATTTGAATTGTATTAACATTTCGTTTTCGTACAGACTTTCACATTTCAGAACAAGGATTTATTATTAGCATTTGGGAAACGATACGATAGGAAATATTTTACAATGCATTGCAAATTGGTAAAACTTTATTTCGAAGATTTAGATGTAGAGCGAGTTTTTCCAAGTTTATCTTTGCTCCGATTTATACCTTGCTTCGAAGCCAGTCCTCGAAGAGAATGATTCGACATGGAATATCCCATTCTGTCCTCTTCTTCTTTCATTGCTTGTCTGTGCTCCTTAATTTTCAAAGCTTTCTCTCCCAACTCATCCCTCATTTTGGGGAATTTTTTCAAAATGGCCTCCAAATCTTGTTTTTCTAAAACACCTA
>Ga0210040_10003646_pt1 | contig 20678 bp, 21 predicted proteins | sample CryGeyCG12114_NA_FD_185462 | JGI IMG/M metagenome (GOLD analysis project Ga0210040, IMG submission 185462) | Groundwater microbial communities from aquifer - Crystal Geyser CG19_WC_8/21/14_NA (SPAdes) (version 2) | ecosystem: Environmental > Aquatic > Deep subsurface > Groundwater | place: USA... | reverse complement strand
CGGCCCGCAGCACGACGCCGTTGTCGGCGTACCAGTCGTGGCTGTTGAGGACGATGTCGTCCTCGTGCTCCTCGCCGGCCAGCACGTGGCTGAGCATGATCCGGTTGTAGTTGCCGTGCGGCTCCTCGCCGAACACGGTGATCGCGAACTGCTCGCCACCGCCCCGCTCGAGCACCTCCTCGACCACCCGCGCGCCGGCCATGCCGTTGCCGATCACGACCAGCCGCTGCCGGGGATCGAACCCGTCGGCCTCGTCCATCGCGAAGTGCAGGCTGCTCACGCCCACGGGGCGTCCGCCGAGCACGGCGCCCATCAGACCTCCACCAGACCCAGGTCGACGACGACCTCGCCGGTGACGCCCAGCGGCGCCGCGGCGTGCAGCTCGACGACGGTGCCGCCGTCGAGGTCCTCCACCACCCGCATGGGCACGTGGCAGTCGCTCCTCGCGCCGATCGGGAACCAGCGCATCGGCTCGCCGTTGCGGACCAGCAGCAGGTAGATCAGCTCGCCGGTGGAGTTGCCGCCGCGGAAGTACAGCGCCTGGGCGGTCTTCCCCTCCGGCACCTGGTAGCGGAGCGCGGGGTCGAGGGGACCGGGCTTGCCCAGGCCCTCCCCGGTGATCGGGTAGACGCCGTGCAGGAAGCGCGGGGTGCTCTTCACGCTGGTGGTCCTCCTCCGGTACGGGGGCTGCGGTGCGGGAGCGATCGGTTCCTGATGGGCCCGGGGCCGGGGCTGGGTGGCCGGTGCCGGCGCCGGGATGCGTTCCTCGGGCCCGCCGACGCGGGTGACGGCGACCGCGCAGACCTTGAAGGCGGGCATCCGGCTGATCGGGTCCAGCGCGGGGTCGGTGAGCGCGTTGGCGCTCGATCCGCCGCCCCAGTGGAAGGGCGCGAAGACCACGTCGGGCCGGACGGCGTCGGTGAGCTGGGCGTGGAAGCGGGCCCGGCCGCGGCGGGTGGACAGCTCCACGACGTCGTCCTGACCGATCCCCAGCCGACGGGCGAGGTCGGGGTGCAGCTCGGCGCGCGGAGTGGGCGCGATCAGCTGGAGGCTCCTGGTCCGCCGGGTCTGGGTGCCGGACTGGTACTGCGCCAGCACCCGTCCGGTGGTGAGCACGTAGGGGTGCTCGGCGTCGGGCTCCTCGTGCGCGGGCATGTGCTCGACCCGCCAGAACCTCGCCTTCCCGTCGGGGGTGGCGAAGCGGTCGGCGAACAGCCGCGGCGTGCCGGGGTGGTCCAGCGCCGGGACCGGCCAGAACAGGCCCTGCTCGGCGTCGATCCGGCGGTAGGTGATGCCGGAGTAGTCGGCGGCACCGCCGGCGCTGGCCCGGCCGAGCTCGGTGAAGACGGTCTCCGCGTCCCCGCTGAACTTCTCCCCGACGCCGAGCAGCGCCGCCAGCTCGGCGAGCAGCTGCAGGTCGTCGCGGACTCCCTCGGGCGGGTCCATCGCCTTGCGCCGGCGGATCACCCGGCCCTCGACGTTGGTCATCGTCCCCTCCTCCTCCGCCCACATGGCGCTGGGCAGCACCACGTCGGCGAGCTCGGCGGTCTCGGAGAGGAAGAAGTCGCTGACGGCGAGGAAGTCCAGGTCGCGCAGCCGGCTGACCACCCGGCGGGCGTCGGGGGCGGAGACGGCCACGTTGGAGGCCATCACCAGCAGCGCGCGCACGCCGCCCTCGGTGCCCAGGGCGTCCAGCAGCTCGAAGGCGCTGCGTCCGGGGCCGGGCAGGTCGTCCGGGTCGACCCCCCACACCGCGGCCACGTGGGCGCGGGCGGCGGGGTCGGTGATCTTCCGGTAGCCGGGCAGCTGGTCGGCCTTCTGCCCGTGCTCCCGGCCGCCCTGCCCGTTGCCCTGACCGGTGACGGTGGCCCAGCCGCTGCCCTCCCGGCCGGGCAGGCCCAGCGCCAGGGCGAGGTTGATCCAGGCCTGGGCGGTGTCGGTGCCGTTGCGGTGCTGTTCGGCGCCGCGCGCGGTGAGGACGATCGAGCGGCGGCCGCGGGCGAGGGCGAAGACGATGCGGCGCTGCTGCTCGACCGGGACGCCGGTGAGCCGCTCGACCCGGTCGGGCCAGTAGCCGGCGACGCCGGCCCGCACGTCGGCGAACCCGGTGGTGCGGGCCGCGACGTACTCCTCGTCGACCAGCCCCTCGGCCAGCGCGATGTGCAGCAGCCCGTTGGCCAGCGCCAGGTCGGTGGCCGGCAGGGGCTGGACGTGCAGGCTCGCGTTCCGGGCGGTGTTGGTGCGCCGCGGGTCGATCACGATGTGCTCGGCACCGCGCTCGCGGCCGGCGTCGAAGTACTGCATCGCCGGGGGCATGGTGTCCGCCGGGTTGCTGCCGACCAGCACGACCACGTCGGCGTCGGCGATGTCGGCCAGCGGGAAGGGCATCCCGCGGTCGATGCCGAAGGCCCGGATGGCCGCCCCCGCCGCCGAGGACATGCAGAACCGGCCGTTGTAGTCGATGGCGCTGGTGCGCAGCGCGACCCGGGCGAACTTGCCGAACTGGTACGCCTGCTCGTTGGTCAGCCCGCCCCCGCCGAAGCAACCGACCGCGTCGCGGCCGTACCGGGCCTGGGTGGCGGTGATGGCCGCGGCGACCCGGCCCAGGGCGACGTCCCAGCCGGCCTCCACCAGCGGGCTGGTCCGGTCGGCGGGGTCGGCGCGCACCAGCGGGCGGGTCAGCCGCTCGGGGTGGTCGAGCAGCTCCGGCGCCGACCAGCCCTTGGAGCACAGGCCACCGCGGTTGGTCGGGAAGTCCGCCGGGACCAGGGTCGCCGGGCGGTCGCCGGCGGTCATCGTCACGCCGCACTGCAGCGAGCAGTACGGGCAGTGGGTCTCGGTGGTGCGCGTGCCGGTGCTCGGAGGCGGCAACGACACTGCAGCGGACACATCCCGAGGTTGCGGGAGCCCGGTTTCCCGGTGGCGGCGCTCAGGTCAAGGTCGCGTTCCGTCGACCTCACAGCGCGCTGCCGCCATCGGTGCGGGGCCCTCCCCCGAGGGGCCGACATGGCCATCCCGGCCCTCGAAGGCGGGGTCAGCGTCGGCGGGACCAGGCGTCGTGCAGCAGCTCCTCGAGCAGGTCGGGGTCGATCTCGGCCAGCTCGACCCGGACGCCGGACAGCCGCTGCCCCCACATCAGGAGCCGGACGCCGGGCTGGGTGCAGACGGCGTGCGCGAGGTCGTCGGCGACCATCACGTTGAGCACGCCGTCGTCCGGCATCGTGGCGAGCACCTTCGTGCCGGCCACCCGGAACGACCGCCGTCCGTGGTGGTCGGCCTCGGTCACCCCGGGCAGCGCGAGTGCGGCGGCAGCGGCCTCGTCGGCGTCCACGTCAGTACACCGCGATCTCGACCAGGTTGGCGTCCGGGTCGCGCAGGTAGACGCTGCGCATCGCACCGAGGGCACCCTGCTTGGTCACCGGCCCCACCTCGACCGGCACACCGGCGTCCGCCAGCTCGGCCTGCACGGCGTCCAGCGGCGTCTCGGTGACCAGGCAGAAGTCCGCCGTCCCCGGCGCCGGCGCTGCCGCCTTGGGCTCGAACTCGGCACCGGCGACGTGCAGGTTGATCTTCTGCGACCCGAAGCGCAGCGCCGTGCGGCCCTCGCCGAAGGTCTCCGCGGTCATGCCCAGCACGGACGTGTAGAACGCCACGGTCCGGTCGAGGTCGGCGACGGTCAGCACCAGGTGGTCGATCCGGTCGATGCGCATGCGCTGGTCCTACACCCTCGGAGCCGTCCCGATCGCCGGCATGACCCGCTGGACCGCGGCCGCTCTGCTCGTGGACGGCGTCGGGCGGATTGCGATCCCGGCTGACGTCCGCCTGTCTCCGGGCCCCCTCGGTGCGGCCTCGTCGACGCACGGCGGCCGGCCACATCTGCCAGGGTGACCCCGTGACCTGGTGGTGGCTGCTGTGGACCGGCGGGCTGGCTGCGGTCAGCGCGATCGGTCAGGTGTGGCTGGGGCGGGGCCTCGTCCGCCGCGGCCTCCGCGCCGGCCGTGCCACGGTCAGTGCCCGGGGCACCACACCGGCGTTCGGCGACTGGCCACCGCGGTGGCGCCTGCACCGGGTGACGCGCCGGGACGGCCGGCTGCTGCTGCAGCGGTCGACCGACCACGCCGCCGGGCCCGGCACCCTCCTGCTGTCGACGGCCGGGTCCGGCCGTGCCACCCCCTTCCGCGAGCGGCTGCGGTTGGTGACCGGTGCCCGCCGGGCGGTGCCGATCCACACCGCGGACGGGGTGGTCGAGATCGCCGCGCGCGCCGAGGTCCTCGACTGGCTGGGTCGGCAGCTGGCGGCCGCGGACGGCGGCTGACCTCAGTCCCAGCTGCCGCGCAGCCGCTTGGTCTGCCCGCGCTCCTTCTTGGCCTTGATCCGCCGCTCCTGCGACCCGCGGGTCGGCCGGGTCTTCCGCCGGGACGGCGCCGGCGCAGCGATCGCGGCGCGCAGGACGGCGGCCAGCCGGGCGCGCGCCGCCTCGCGGTTGCGCAGCTGCTGGCGGTGCTCGCTGGCCGCGATGGTCAGCACGCCGTCGACCAGCCGCGCCCCGAGACGCTCGATCAGCCGTTGCCGCTGCACGTCGGTGAGCCCGGGCAGCGCCAGCGGTGCCACCGACAGCTCGACCCGGGAGTCGGCGGTGTTGACCCCCTGCCCGCCCGGCCCCGAGGAGCGGGAGAACCGCCACGCCAGCGCAGCCGCCGGGACGACCAGCCGGTCGTCCACCGGCAGGTCGGCGAAGGCGTCGTCCCCGGGCATGCCGTCCAGTCTCCCGGACGACGGACGCCGGGACGACCGACTTCTGCAGCGGTGCCAGACTCGGCCGGTGCAGAACCGCCGTCTCGTGCTCGTGCGTCACGCGGAGGCGGCCGACGCCGCGGTCGACGCCGACCGGCCGCTGACGGCCTCGGGAGCCCGTCGGGCCGCCGCGATCGGGGACTGGCTCCTGGAGCACGCGCCGGCCCCGGAGCGGGTGCTCGTCTCCCCCGCCCGCCGGACGGTGCAGACCTGGGCGCGCGCCGGCGGTGCGCCGCCGGTCCTGGAGCCACGGATCTACGAGGCCACGGTCGAGGAGCTGCTCGCGGTGGTCCGGGAGACCCCCGACGAGGTGCAGCAGCTCGCCGTCGTCGGCCACAACCCCTCGATCAGCGAGCTCGCCGCCGTCCTGGACGACGGCCAGGGGGACGCCGCCGCCCGTCGCGGCTTCCGGTTCGGCTTCCCGACCGGCGGGGTGGCGGTGTTCACCCTCGGCACGCCGTTCGCCGCGACCGCCCCCGGCGCGGCACGCCTGCAGGCCTTCGCGGTGCCCGGCGCCGACCCGGTCGGGTGAACGTGCCGGGCGCACCTGGCGGTCCGGCGGCGACGGGCGGTCCGGCTGTCGCCCGGTCGGCTGACCCCGGACGGTCCACCTGGACGGCTCGGTCACTCGGTGTGACGCTGAGCGGGTGACGCAGGACGCCTCCCCCCGGCTGCACCTGGTGACCGACAACCACGTCGAGCACCTCCCGGACGACGCACGGGCCGACACCGTCGGGACCACCGACGTCCGCACCACCGACGCCCGCACCACCGACATCCACACTGCCGACGTTCGCACCACCGACGTCCGCACCACCGACGTCCGCACCACCGACCAGGTGGTGGCCGACGGCGGGGCGATGGCCGACCTGCTCCGGCGGGCCGCGGACCTCGATGCGCGGATCGCCGCCGAGGCCGCCCCCCGGACGTACCGGACCGCCGGGCTGGTTCTGGCCGGCGCCGCCCTGACCGTCGTCCTGGCCCTGCTCGGCCGGCAGACCTGGCAGCTCCCGCAGCGCGGCCCGGCCGGCGTCACCGACGTCCCGTCGTCGCTGCTGAGCTTCCTGCTGATCTGCGCCGCGCTGTGCGTGTGGGTCGCCGGCCGGCTGGTGCGGCCCGCCGACACGATGCGCTCGGCCGGTGGCGCGCACCTGTGGTGGGCGCTGATCGCCGGCGCGGCCCTGGTGTCGCTGGCCGCCGACCTGTCGCTCGCGTCGTTCGCCGGCACCGGTCAGCGGCCCGGGGACCTGCTGCTGCGCTGCGCGGTGCCGCTGGTGCCGGCCGTGCTCGCCGGGGTGCTGGCCGCCGACGCCGGGCGCCCGGCCCGCGTCCGGGCGGCGCTGGGCACCGGACTGGTCACCGTGCCGATGACGGCGGTCGGCTGGGCCCTGCTGTCGTCGTCCCCGCGGGCGGCCGCCGGGCTCGGCGACGTGCTGGGCATGACGGTGCTGGCCGGCCTCGCGCCGCTGGTCCTCGCCGTGGCCTTCGTCGCCGCCGACCGGCGTTCCCGCCAGGCACCCTCGGAGGCGTGACCACCCTCGCCGAGGCGCTCGCCGCCGGCCCCGTCGTGCTGGACGGCGGCCTGTCCACCGAGCTGGAGAGCCGCGGGCACGACGTCGGCTCGGCGCTCTGGTCGGCCCGGCTGCTGCGCGACGACCGGGCCGCCGTCGTCGCCGCCCACGCCGCCTTCGCCGCAGCCGGCGCCCAGGTGGCGACCACCGCCAGCTACCAGGCCACCGTGCCCGGCTTCGCCGCGGCCGGGACCTACGCCGGCGAGGCACGCAGGCTGATCAGCCGCTCGGTCCAGCTCGCCCGGGACGGGCTGGACCGTGCCGGGCGCACCGGCTGGGTCGCCGGCTCGGTCGGGCCCTACGGCGCCTCCCTGGCCGACGGGTCGGAGTACACCGGCGGCTACGTCGACCGGGTGGGCGTGGCCGAGCTGCGCGCGTTCCACCGGCCGCGGCTGGAGCTGCTCGCCGCCGCCGGCGCCGACGTGCTCGCCTGCGAGACGCTGCCCGCGGCGGCCGAGGTGGAGGCGCTGCTCGCCGAGCTGGTGGACCTGGGTGTGCCGGCGTGGCTGTCGCTGACCACCACCACCGGCCCGGACGGCGTGGTCCGCACCCGGCGCGGGGAGCCGCTGGCCGACGTCCTGGCGATGACCCGGGACGTCGATGCGGTGGTCGCCGTCGGCGTGAACTGCACCGACCCGGCCGGCGTCCCCGCCGCGGTCGAGGTCGCCGCCGCGACCGGCAAGCCGGTGGTCGCCTATCCCAACAGCGGTGAGCTGTGGGATGCCACCGCCCGTCGCTGGACCGGTCCGGCCGGCGTCGGCGACGTCGCCGGCTGGGTCACCGCCGGCGCGCGGCTGGTCGGGGGTTGCTGCCGGGTGCGCCCGGACGGCGTCGCCGCGATCGCCGACGCCGTCCGGTAGCACTCAGGCGGGGACCGGGTCCGAGCCGTGCGCGCCGCCGGGGCGGCAGCGCACCAGCCGGCGCACGGTGAGCCAGCTGCCCCTGGCGGCGCCGTGCCGCTCCAGCGCCTCGATCGCGTACGCCGAGCAGGTCGGGGTGAAGTGGCAGCACGGCGCCCGGCGCGGGCTGATCTCCCGCTGGTACAGCCGGACCGCGGCGATGAGCCGGTCGGCCAGCCGCCCGCCCGGGCTGTCCACCCGCACCTTGCGCAGGGTGGAGGGCGCGACCAGCAGCATCTCCATGCCGCAGCCCAGGGACTGGGCCAGGCAGCAGCCCGTGTTGAGGAACAGCAGGTCCCGCAGGCACGAGTCGTTGCCGCGGCGACCGCCGTACCCCGGCCCGTAGCCGCCGTAGCCCGCCGGCGGGCCATAGCCCGGGCCGTAGCCCGGGCCGTAGCCCCGGCCGCGCCCGCCCCAGCCGCGCGGACGTCGTGGACCGCCGCCGCCCCACCCCCAGACGAAGACCATCAGAGGATCGGGTTGCCGCCGGTCACGGCGATCCGCGCACCCGAGACGTAGCTGCCCTCGTCACTGGCCAGCAGCACGTAGACGGGAGCGAGCTCGGCCGGCTGCGCGGCCCGGCCCAGCGGCACCTCCGACCCGAAGCTGGCCACCTGCTCGGGGGGCATGGTCGCCGGGATCAGCGGCGTCCAGACCGGCCCGGGGGCCACGCTGTTGGCGCGGATCCCCTTGTCGCCGTACATCTGCGCGAGGCTGGCGGTGAAGTTGGCGATGCCGGCCTTGGTCATCGCGTAGGGCGCCAGCGTCGGCTTGGGCATGTCGGAGTTCACCGACGAGGAGTTGATGATCGCCGCGCCCGCCTGCATGTGCGGGATGGCGTCCTTGCAGAGGGTGAACATCGCGCTGAGGTTCACCGCGACGGTGTGGTCCCACTCCTCGTCGGTGATCTCGTCGAGGGTCTGGTGGGTCATCTGGAAGGCGGCGTTGTTGACCAGGATGTCGATCCCGCCGAGCTCCTCCACGCACCTGGGGATGATCGTCTTGGCGTGCGCGCGGTCGGCCAGGTCACCGGCGACCAGCACGCACTTGCGGCCGGCCTGCTCGACGTACTTGGCGGTGTCCTGCGCGTCCTCGTGCTCGCTCAGGTAGGAGATCAGCACGTCGGCGCCCTCGCGGGCGAAGGCGATGGCGACCGCGCGGCCGATGCCGCTGTCACCGCCGGTGATGACGGCCCGCTTGCCGGTGAGCTTCCCGGAGCCGGTGTAGCTCTCCTCGCCGTGGTCGGGCTTGGGGGTCATCTCACCCAGGACGCCGGGCGGCGTCTGCTGCTGCTCGGGCTGGGACTCGGGACGCGGTGACGACATCATTCCTCCTGCGGACTCGAACGGGCGGCACTCCTCGCGCTCTGCTCGCGCGGCCGGCCCTCCCGGGCCGGCTCGGTGCCGCGTCCTCCACCGCCTACCCGTCGATGGCCCCGGCAACCGGACCACCCGGGACGTCCACCGGCTGGGCGAGGATGGTCGCGCCGCACGGGACGAACGAGGACGACGAACAGGAAGAGGTGAGCGGCGTGGCGGAGATCCACCGCACCACGATGGAGCCGACGAAGCTGGAGCTGGTGGCCCGGTGGCTCCCGCAGCAGCCCTGGTGGGCCGGCGGAGACCGGGCGCCCGTGCTGGCCCCGGCCGGTGGCTTCCGCCTGGACGACCCGGACGGCGAGGTGGGGATCGAGCTCATGATCGTCACCGACGCCTCCGGCGCAGCGCCGGTCGCCTACTTCGTACCGCTCAGCTACCGCGGCGCACCGCTCGACGGCGCGGAGGGGGCACTGCTCGGGACGTCGGAGCACGGCGTCCTCGGCCGGCGCTGGATCTACGACGGCGGGGCGGACCCGGTCGCGCTGGCGTCCCTGCGCGCGTTCGGAGCCGGCCGGGTGCAGGCCCAGGACCAGAACCGCAGCCACGAGCTCGACCCGTCGGTCACGGTCACCGGGGGGCCTGGCGACGAGGTGGAACTGGTCCGCGTCCTCGGCGGCGAGCCCCCCGCCGCCACCGGCTACGTCACGGCGGGCTGGGTGCTCCCGGACGGGACGGCGCAACGCGGTCCGGTGGCGCTCATCCGCTGATCCGCGCGGCGCTGTCCGGCCGGGTCCTCCCGGCGTCGTGCGCCGCGAGACGTGGTGCCCGGGCGGAGGGTGAGCCGCGGTCTTGCGGGGTGAGCCGCGGTGGACGGCGGCTCACCCCGCAACAGCACGGTTCACCCTCGCCGGCGCCCGGAGCTCGCCAAGGGTGAGGAGGACGGTCCGGGCTCAGGCGGCGCGGGAGGTCCGGAGGGCGCTACGGCTGGGCAGGGTCGCCACGGTGCCGGGCTGGACCCAGCGCATCTCCATCCGGCGACGTCCGGCACCGTCGACCACGGACACCCACCGACACTGCGGACACTCGGCAACGCGCATCTTCACTCCATCCTTCGTTCACCTGTTGTTCACCTTCTGTCCAATGGCTGGCCACTCTACGCAGAGCCGGACGGTTCGTTACCGTTTCGTGGCCCGGCGTGTCACCCGGACGAGCAGGTGCCGGTCCCGTGGTCGCATCGGGCACTCTGGGGGCACGATGACGCTCTCTCCCGCCGGCACCGACACGACGCCCGCCGACTCCCCCGCCGCCGCCCTGCCCTCGGACGGCGTGGCGACGCTGATCGCCGACCCGAACGACCTGTCCGCGCTGACCGCGCTGGGCGGGGACCCCGACGCGGTGTTCGCGCGCTTCGCCGAGTGGGCGTCGACCGGCGGCACGACGCTGTACCCGGCGCAGGAGGAGGCGCTGATCGAGCTGGTCAGCGGGGCCAACGTCGTGCTGGCCACCCCGACCGGCTCGGGGAAGTCACTGGTCGCGACCGGCGCGCAGTACGCCGCCCTGGCGGCCGACCGGGTGAGCTTCTACACCGCACCGATCAAGGCGCTGGTCAGCGAGAAGTTCTTCGCCCTGTGCGGGGTGTTCGGCGCGGAGAACGTCGGGATGCTCACCGGCGACGCCAGCGTCAACGCCGATGCCCCGATCATCGCCTGCACCGCGGAGGTGCTGGCCAACATCGCGCTGCGCGAGGGACCGGACGCCGACATCGGCCTGGTCGTGATGGACGAGTTCCACTTCTACGGCGACCCGGACCGCGGCTGGGCCTGGCAGGTGCCGCTGATCGAGCTGCCCAAGGCGCAGTTCCTGCTGATGAGCGCGACCCTGGGCGACGTCACGGCGCTGCGGGAGGACCTCACCCGGCGCACCGGCCGGCCCACCGCCCTGGTCGCCAACGCCGAGCGCCCGGTGCCGCTGCACCACTACTACGCGACGACGCCGATGCACGAGACGATCGACGAGCTGCTGTCGACGAAGCAGGCGCCGGTCTACGTCGTCCACTTCACCCAGGCCTCGGCGCTGGAGCGGGCCCAGGCGCTGATGAGCGTCAACGTCTCGACCAAGGAGGAGAAGGCCGCGATCGCCGAGATGATCGGCGGCTTCCGGTTCTCCTCGGCGTTCGGCACGACGCTGTCCCGGCTGGTGCGGCACGGCATCGGTGTCCACCACGCGGGCATGCTGCCCAAGTACCGGCGGCTCATCGAGCAGCTGGCGCAGGCCGGGCTGCTCAAGGTCATCTGCGGCACCGACACCCTCGGCGTGGGCATCAACGTGCCGATCCGCACCGTCGTGTTCTCCGCGCTGAGCAAGTACGACGGCACCCGCACCCGGCTGCTCAACGCCCGGGAGTTCCACCAGATCGCCGGGCGGGCCGGCCGCGCCGGCTACGACACCGCCGGCACCGTCGTCGTCCAGGCACCCGAGCACGAGGTGGAGAACCTCAAGCAGTTCGCCAAGGTCGCCGACGACCCGAAGAAGCGCCGCAAGCTGGTGCGCCGCAAGGCCCCCGAGGGCATGGTGCCGTGGAGCGAGGCGACCCAGCAGCGGCTGATCGGCGCCGACCCCGAGCCGCTGAGCAGCCACTTCCGGGTCTCCACCGGGATGCTGCTGAACGTGCTGGCCCGTCCCGGCGACCCGTTCGCGGCGATGCGGCACCTGCTCACCGACAACCACGAACCGCGGTCCCGGCAGCACAAGCACATCCGTGAGGCGATCGGCATCGCGCGGGGGCTGCTGCAGGCCGGCGTCATCGAGCGGCTCGCCGTCCCGGAGCCCGACGGTCGCCGCTACCGGCTGACCGTCGACCTGCCGCCGGACTTCGCGCTCAACCAGCCGCTGTCCACCTTCGCCCTCGCCGCGATCGGGCTGCTGGACGCCGAGTCCTCCGCCCAGGAGCCCAATACGTACGCCCTGGACGTCGTCTCGGTGATCGAGGCGACCCTGGACGACCCGCGGCAGATCCTGGCCGCACAGCTGAACAAGGCCAAGGGCATCGCGGTGGCCCAGATGAAGGCCGAGGGCATCGAGTACGACGAGCGGATGGAGCTGCTCGAGGAGATCACCTACCCCAAGCCGCTGGCCGAGCTGCTGGAGTACGCCTTCGAGACCTATCGGGCGAGCAACCCGTGGGTGGCCGATGCCCAGCTGTCGCCGAAGTCGGTGGTCCGGGACATGTGGGAGCAGGCGATGACCTTCCGCGAGCTGGTCAACACCTACGGGCTCACCCGGTCCGAGGGCGCGGTGCTCCGCTACCTGTCCGACGCGTTCAAGGCCCTGCGCTCCGGCGTGCCGGCCGACGCCCGCACCGAGGAGGTCACCGACCTCGTCGAGTGGCTCGGCGAGCTGGTGCGCCAGGTCGACTCCTCGCTGCTCGACGAGTGGGAGGAGCTGACCAACCCCTCCGGCCCGCTGGACGCACCGGTCGCCGTCCCCGCCCGGCCACGGCCGCTGACCGGCAACGAGCGCGCCTTCACCGCGATGGTCCGCAACCAGCTCTTCCGCCGGGTCGACCTCATCGCCCGCCGGCGCTGGTACGACCTGGGCGAGCTGGACCGGGCGGCGGGCTGGGACGCCGACCGCTGGGGCGAGGTGGTGCAGGCCTACTTCGCCGAGCACGCCGAGCTCAACACCGGCGGCGACGCGCGCGGCCCGGCGTTGCTGATCATCGACAAGAGCGAGCCGGGGCTCTGGCGGGTGCGGCAGATCCTCGACGACCCGGCCGGCGACCACGACTGGGGCTTCGACGCCGAGGTCGACCTGGAGGCCTCCGACGAGGAGGGGTCGGTCGTGCTGCGCCTGGTCGACGCCGGCCGCAAGGACTGAGGACCCCCTTGCCCCCCACCACTCGCGAGCTCGCGGCGGGCCCCTGGCGATGGCCTGACCGGGTCAGTGGCGCGGCCGGCGGAAGGTGGGGCCGGGGGGCGGGGGGACGGAGGCGGCGGGGTCACGGCGGCGGCGCAACTCCAGCGCCAGGCTCTGCTGCCCGCGGGCCATCGCCCAGTGGTGGTTGGCCTCGAAGGCACGGCGCAGCAGCCAGCTGAGCCGGGCCAGCAGCGGCTTGGCCGCGGCCACCCGCCAGTCGTAGTCGATCACCACCTCCGGACCGTCCTGGGTGAAGGTCCACCGGCCGGTGCCCACCAGGTCACCGCTGGCGGCGAGGGCGAAGCCGGTGTCGGTCATCGTCTCGGTGATCCGCAGCGTCCAGCGCAGCGTGTAGGGCAGCCAGCCGGTGGTGAACAGCTCGACCGAGCGGCCCACCCCGTCCGGGTCGCCGTCGGCGACCGGCACGACGTCCAGGTAGACCGACGGCCACCAGCGGGTCAGCGACCCGGGGTCGCTGAGCACGGACTGCACCTCGGGGATCGTGCCGGCGACCCGCCAGGTGGTGCAGAACCGGTAGGACGGCGCGGGTCGGGACACCCCCGGACCATCCCGCAACCGACGCCGACCGGCCAGCTGCGCGTCACCCTGCCCCGGACGGGTGATCAAGGCCGCCGACGCGGGCGCCGACACATCCCCTGAGGGCGCCGCGACGCGCGCCCGGACCCCACTCGCGAGGACGGCCAGGCAGATGAGCAGCTCCTCCCCGGCGCCCTCGCCCCCACGCCACGACGGTGCGCGGTTCCCGCGGGCTGCGCTGCTGCCCCGGCCCGCCGAGGTGCTGCGCCGGCCGTCCGGGTTGGTCGAACGCATCCGCTGGCTCTTCCTGCTGTGCGCGCTCTCCGCCCTGGCGCTGACCCCGCTCGGCGCGCTGGTCGGCGGCACGCTCTGGAGCGTCGCGTTGGCCGCGGTCTCCTGCACCGGACTGGGCGCCTCCTACGTCCACCGTTACCGCAGCCGCCGCGCGCCCGCCGCGCTGGACGCCACCGACGTGGTCTGCATGCTGCTGTTCGCCCTGGCGTGCCCGCAGCCGGCGATCGCCTTCGGCGTGCTCGTGCCGGCGCTGTGGTTCCGCGCGGTCTACGGCAGCACCCGGGGCCTCGCCGCCTACGCGATCGCCATGTGCGTCGCCGTGAGCAGCTCGATCGCGCTGTGGGGGATCGTCCCGGGGCAGGCCGCCACGACCCTGGCGGCCCCGGTCCTCGGCGCCCTGCCGGCCATGCTGATCAACGCACTCGTCTCCCGGTACCTCGCGCTGAGCCTGTTCGAGCGGGAGCGCGACCAGGAGCGGGAGGCAGCACTGACCTCGCTGGGCAGCAAGCTGCTCGGTGTCACCGACCGCCGGCAGATCATGCGGCAGGCCTGGGAGGCGGCCGAGGTGGTGCGCCAGGCCACCCGGGGGCTGCACACCGCCGTCCTGCACGACGACGGTGACCAGCTGCGGGTGGTCGGCTCGGCCGGTGGCTTCCGGTGCCCGCCGCGACCGATGCCGCGCACCGTGCTGCCCGCCGGGCTCCTGCCGGGCAAGCCGGTGCCCATCGACCCGCCGGTCGACCTGGTGCTGAGCTCGGGCGTCCGCGGCCAGTGGCTCGTGCTGCCGATGCCCGACGTTCCCGGCGCGTACCTGCTGCTCGGCGCCGCCCCGTCGGTGCCCCGCGAAGCAGTGCTGGCCGCCCAGTCGATGCTCAACCTGGTGGCCCTGGCCCTGCGGACCAGCGCCGCGCACCGCGAGCTGCGGGACCAGGCGCTCACCGACGGGCTGACCGGCCTGGCCAACCGCTCGGCCTTCTCCGCTGCCATGGTCGAGGCGCTGGCCGATCGGGAGACCGAGAACTGGGTGCTCTTCCTGGACCTCGACGACTTCAAGGTGGTCAACGACAGCCTCGGCCACCTCGCCGGCGACACGCTGCTGGCCCACCTGGGCAGCCGGCTCGCCGACACGCTCCGGTCCCAGGACGTCTGCGCCCGGGTGGGTGGCGACGAGTTCGCCGTCCTGCTCCGGGACGCGACCGAGGACGACGCGCGGGCGATCGGCCGGCGCGTCGTGGAGCTCATCTCCACCCCCGTGCCGCTGCGGGAGGGCCTGGCCCGGATCGGCGCCAGCGTCGGTGCGGCCCGGGTGCGACCGGGCAGCTCGGAGACCGTGGTGGTCCAGCAGGCCGACGTGGCGATGTACGCGGCGAAGTCGGCGGGCAAGAACCAGGTCCAGTTCTTCCACCCCGGCCTCCTGCTGGTCGACGACCAGGCCGCCGCGGAGGCCGAGCTCCGGGCCGCCATCGAGGGGGGTCAGCTGGTGCTGGCCTACCAGCCGGTGCTCTCGGCGGTCGACGGGTCGTGCATCGCGGTCGAGGCCCTGGTGCGCTGGGAGCACCCGCAGCGCGGCCTGCTGGGACCGGACACCTTCCTGCCGCTGGCCGAGCGGTGCGGCGCGATCATCCCGCTCGGGGAGCGGGTGCTGCGGGTCGCCTGCGCCGACGCTGCGGGCTGGGCCCATCCGGCGGCGCCGGTCGACGTGCACGTGAACGCCTCCCCCATCCAGCTGGCCCACCCGCACTTCGTCGACCTGGTGCGCGAGGCGCTGGGCGACGCCGGCCTGCCTCCGGAGCGGCTCGTCATCGAGGTCACCGAGTCCACGGTGATGGACTCCCCGGCGGTGGCGGCCACCCTGGCCGACCTGGTGGCGCTGGGCGTCGGCGTCGCGGTGGACGACTTCGGCACCGGCTACTCCGCGCTGACCACCCTGCGCACGCTGCCGATCAGCATCGTCAAGATCGACAAGTCCTTCGTCGCCGGCGCCCTGGTCCACCCCGCCGACCGGGCGGTGGTGGAGGCGATCGTGCAGATGGCCGACCGGCTCGGCCTGCAGACGGTCGCCGAGGGCGTGGAGTCGCTGGAGCAGCAGGAGTTCCTGGAGCGGGCCGGCATCAGCGCGCTGCAGGGCTTCCTCTACCTCCGGCCGTCGCCGCCCGATGTCCTCACCGGCTGGCTGGCGGACAACCGGGCACGTTCGGCTCTCGGGCAGCCGACGCCCGCCTGAGACCCCACCGGTGTGCGGGCTCACACCGGCCGCTGTGACACCCTCGCGGCGATGCCGTCATGACGGGGTGGGAGATGGTCGCGGTGGCCGCCGCCGGCCTGGCCGCCGGGTCGATCAACGCCGTCGTCGGGTCCGGCACCCTGGTCACCTTCCCCGTGCTGCTGGCCGTCGGGCTGCCCCCGGTCACCGCCACGATCTCCAACTCCCTGGGGCTGGTGCCCGGTGGCGTCTCCGGCGTCTTCGGGTACCGCCGCGAGCTGCACGGGCAGCGCCGGCTGCTGCTCACGCTCTTCCCCGCCTCGGTGCTGGGTGCGCTCACCGGCGCGTTCCTGCTGCTGCACCTGCCCGCGTCGGCGTTCGAGGCGATCGTGCCGGTGCTGGTCGGTGTCGCCGTCGTCCTGGTCGCCGTCCAGCCGCTGCTCCAGCGCCGGCTCGCCGACCGCCGTGCCCGGCAGGGGGTGGACGACGCGGCCGAGCAGCACATCGGCCCCGGCCGGTGGGCCGCGCTGGTGGCCGCCGCGTACGGCACCGGCACCTACGGCGGGTACTTCGCGGCCAGCCAGGGCGTGCTGCAGATCGGCATCTTCGGGCTGCTGCTGCGCGAGTCCTTGCAGCGGCTGAACGCGATCAAGCTCGTGCTCACCCTGGCGGTGAACGCCGTCGCCGCCCTCGCCTACGTGGCCGTCGCCACCGACCGGATCGACTGGACCGCGGCCGGCCTCGTGGCGGCCGGCTCGCTGGTGGGCGGGTACGTCGGGTCCACCGTCGGCCGGCGGCTGCCGGCCCCGGTGCTGCGCGGCGGCATCGTGGTGCTCGGGATCGTCGCGATCGTCGTGCTGCTGAGCCGATGACCGTGCCGGAGTTCCTGCTGCTGGTGGTGGCCGGCGTCGGCGCGGGGCTGGTCGGCAGCATGGCCGGGCTGGCCTCGCTGATCAGCTACCCGGCCCTGCTCGCCACCGGCATCCCGCCGCTGTCGGCCAACGTCACCAACACCGTGGCGATGGTCTTCAACGGCGTCGGCTCGGTCAGCGCCTCCCGCCCGGAGCTGTCCGGTCAGGCCCGGCGGCTGGTCCCCCTCATCGGAGTCGGGGTGCTCGGCGGCGTGGCCGGCGCGGCGCTGCTGCTGCTCACCCCGGCGACGGCGTTCGAGCGGATCGTGCCCTTCCTCATCGCCGGCGCCTCGGTGGCCATGCTCGTGCAACGGCCACCGCGGGAGCTGGCCGCCGAGGGCGCCGCCCGCGCCGCCGGCCGGCCGCACCGTGACTCCTGGGGCCTGCTGCTCGGCACCTTCCTGATCTCCATCTACGGCGGCTACTTCGGTGCGGCCGCCGGGGTGGGGATGCTGGCGATGTTCCTGCTCGTCACCGGCGAGGGCTTCCCGCGCAGCAACGCGATGCGCAACGTGGTGCTCGGCTGCGCCAACGGCATCGCCGCGGTGGGCTACGCCGTGTTCGCCGACGTCTCCTGGTGGGCCGCCCTGCCGCTCGCGGTGGGCCTGCTCGTCGGCGGGCGGCTGGGCCCGCGGGTGGTGCGCCGGGTGCCGGCGACGCTGCTCCGCCGGGTGATCGCCGTCCTCGGCCTGGGGCTGGCCCTCCGGCTGGGCCTGGACGCCTTCGGCTGACCCGACTGGTGCCCGGCCGCCGCGACCGACAGGCTGGCCGTGGCGCCGCGCGGCGCCGGCGACGACGGGAGCGGAGATGACCGGGCCGGGCCTGGCAGCAGAACGGTTCGCCCGCGAACTGGACCGGGTGCCCCCGCCCGAGCTGCGTGGGCCGGAGATGCTCGGCGTCCGGCTGGCCCGCGCCTGCGCCGCCGCGCTGCCGGTGGACGGCGCCGGGCTGAGCATCCACGACCCGCACGGGCTCCGGACGCCGATCGGGGCCAGCGACCCGGTCACCTCGCAGGCGGAGCGGCTGCAGTTCACCTACGGCGTCGGTCCGTGCCTGCGCGCGCACGACGACGGCAGGCGGATCGCCTTCGACGAGGCGGACCTGGCACGCAACTGGCCGGAGCTGCACGACTCACTGGTGAGCGAGACCCCGATCCGGGCCGTGCTGTCGGTCCCGCTGCTGCCACCGCTGGGTCCGATCGTGGTGCTCGACCTGTACGTCCACGACCCGGCGGCGCTGCCCTCGACCGACCGGGAGGACGTCGAGGACGTGACCCTGGCGCTGACTCGCGCCATGGTCGCCGCCGCGCTCGGCGAGGTGGTGCCCGAGGGTGGGGCCGGCTGGTGGGACGCACCGGACGCCCTCCGGCGGGCCCGCGTCTGGCAGGCGACCGGGATGGTCAACGTGGCCCTGGGACTGGACACCGCCGACGCGCTCGCGGCCCTCAAGGCGCACGCCTTCGCGGCCGGCCGGGTGGTCGACGACGTGGCCGACGACCTGGTGGCCGGCCGGCTCCCGCTGACCGACCTGCGCTCCCCCGCGGACGGCGGCGCCGCCGGCTGATCGATCAGTGGGGGCGGTCGCGGCCAGCCGGCCCCTCCCGTGTCGCCCCCTGCGAGCGGTCAACCGGACGGTTGACAACATGAGGCCGCGCTGCCACGCTCTTTCTCAACCTACTGGTTGAGAGAGAGGAGGTCGAGTGGCGGCGGATGCACTGTCCCGGGTGTTCTCGGCCCTGGCCGACCCCACCCGGCGCGATCTGGTGGCCCGGCTGGCCGTCGGCGACGCCACCGTGAAGGAGCTCGCCGCGCCCTACGACGTGAGCCTGCAGGCGGTGTCCAAGCACCTCAAGGTCCTCGAGGACGCCGGCCTGGTCAGTCGCAGCCGGGAGGCCCAGCGCCGTCCGGTGCACCTGGAAGCGCAGGTCTTCGACCTGATGACGAAGTGGATCGAGCGCTACCGGCAGCAGGCCGAGGAGCGCTACCGCCGCCTGGACGACGTCCTCCGGTCCATGCCGGACGACGCCTCCCCCACCTCTGGACAGGAAGGCCCGTCATGAGCAGCACCAACACCGACGAGACCTCGATCGTCGCCGACCCCGACGTCCCGCTGGTCCGGATCACCCGCGAGTTCGACGCCCCGCCGGAGAAGGTGTTCCGCGCCCACACCGACCCCGAGCTGGTCGTGCAGTGGCAGGGCCCGAACGGCATGGAGGCCCGGATCGAGCACTACGACTGCCGCACCGGCGGCGCCTACCGCTACGTGCACACCCAGGACGGCGAGGAGTACGGCTTCCACGGCTCCTTCCACGAGGTGCGCTCCCCGGAGGTCATCGTGCAGACCTTCACCTACGAGGGCTTCCCGGACAGCGTGGCGCTGGAGCGGTTGGTGCTCGAGGAGCTGCCCGGCGGCCGCACCCGGCTGACCGCGACCTCACTGGTCGACTCCTTCGAGGGCCGGGACGCCTTCCTGGCCAGCGGCATGGAGACCGGCGTCCGCGAGGGCTACCAGCGGCTCGACGCCCTGCTCGGCAGATGACCACCACCGAGGTGCCGACCACCACCGAGGTGCCGACCAGCACCGCACCGCGGGCCCGGCTGGTGCTGGGCCGGGTGCTGCGGGTCGTGCTGGCCGTGGTCTTCCTGGCGGCGGGGCTGGCGAAGCTGGCCGGTGACCCGGCGATGGTGCAGATGTTCGACGACGTCGGGGCCGGCCAGTGGCTGCGGTACCTCGTCGGCGGGCTGGAAGTGGCCGGGGCGGTGGGCCTGTTCGTCCCCCGCCTCCGGTCCGCCGCCGCGCTCGGCCTGGCCGCGCTGATGGTCGGGGCGAGCCTCACCAACGTGCTGGTGCTGCACGTCAGCCCGGCGCTGACGATCGGGCTCGCGGTGGCCGCGGGAGCGGCCGCGTGGGACGCCCAGCGGGGTTGATCATGGGCGCGTGGTCGCCGGACCCGCCGTGCTGCGGCGTGTCCGGTGACCAGCAGCCCATGATCAACCGGGCAGCGGGCGGACCGGGCGTCAGGTCCCGCTGGTCACGTACGCGCTGAGCAGCAGCATGAAGGCACTGGCGGTGATCAGCAGCCGGGCCGGGGTGAGCCCGTTGAGCAGGCCGGCGATCACCCCGGCGCCGGACGCCCGGGCCTCGGCCGCCTGTGCGCCCCGGCGGAGCAGCCGCACCTCGTCGGCCAGCAGCGTGCCGCCGGCGCCGAGCAGGGACAGCCCGAGGACGACGAACACCAGGGCCAGTCGCTGGTCGAAGGTGTCCACCGCCGGGGCGAGCAGCAGCACGACGAGCACGCCGAGCAGCAGCCCGATGGCGGCCCCCGCCACCGGCGCGAACGGGCCCATCCGGGTCATCTGCTCGCGCCGCGGCAACCGCGGTCGGGGCCGGCCGCCGACCGGGGCGGTCGGGTACTGCGCCACGGGCACCTCGGGCCCCGGCTCCCCGCCCAGCTCGGGCTCGGACCCCGCGGTCGGGTCCGCAGCCGGCGCGGGGCGAGGCTCCACCCCGACCGGCATCGGCGCCGCGCCTGGCGGCACCGGCGGTGGCCCGGACGGCGGACCCGGCGGCGGGCCCGGCGGCCCGGCTGGCGGGCCGTCGACCAGCGGCGGGACCGCCTCGGTGGGCTGCCCCTCCGTGCGCTGCCCCTCCGTGCGCTGCCCTTCCGTGCGCTGCCCCTCCGAGCGCTGTCCGGGCACCACCGCCGTCGCACCGCCCTCGGTCCGTCGTCCCCGCGGGTCGATCCACCCCGGGGTCACCACGTCCTGCTCGTCGCTCATCTGTCCGATCACCTCGGGCCGGGACGCTAGGGGCCGTCGTCCGCGTGCCGGCGGACGTCGCCGGTGTGGCGGGCGGGACAGTTGGGACGACGGCGCGTGCGCACCCTGCGTGGTCTGCCGAGCCCGCACAGTCAGACCGGCGGCCCCCCGGGCGCGGGCCGGCCGACTCAGGGCAGGACGGCGGGCTGCGGGGCCTGCCCGGGACGCCGCGGGTCGATCGCCACCGCCGGAGCTGGTGCGGCGACGTCCAGCTGGGGCAGCACGTGCTCGCCGAAGGCGTCCAGGAACGGCAGCTGCTCCTTGCCGACGTGGTGCACGTAGACCTGGTCGAACCCCAGCTCGACGTACTCGGCGATCCAGGCGGCGTGCTGGCCGAGGTCGGCGGAGATGCGGACCGCCTCCCCCACCGCCTCCGGGGGCTGGGGCCGGCCGGCCGGCCCGACGCCCCCATCGCCG
>Ga0210040_10003645_pt1 | contig 20689 bp, 23 predicted proteins | sample CryGeyCG12114_NA_FD_185462 | JGI IMG/M metagenome (GOLD analysis project Ga0210040, IMG submission 185462) | Groundwater microbial communities from aquifer - Crystal Geyser CG19_WC_8/21/14_NA (SPAdes) (version 2) | ecosystem: Environmental > Aquatic > Deep subsurface > Groundwater | place: USA... | reverse complement strand
GGTCCTGCCAGCTGCCCGCCACGAGGTACAGGTAGGTCGCGGCGGCGAGCGCCAGCACCAGCACCGCGGCCAGGGCGGGCAGGAGCCACCTGCGCCGCGACCCGCGCGGCGCCGGGGCTGCGGTCATCTCCAAGGGCGTCATGCCACCTCCTCGAGCACCGCCCCATGATGTCCGGCGACGGCGGGCCGCACGCGCTGTTCGCCGCAGTCCGTGCCGCGACGCCCCCTCGAGCCGTCACGCAGCAGCAACACCGCTGGAACGCCGGCGACGCGGGCGGGCCGTTCGCTGTGGCTCCTCCCGCCGGCCGGCGGGAGGAGCCGCGACCGCAGGAGCCCCGATGCCCCGGACAGTCCGCGCCGCCCTCGTCCAGACCCCGTGGACCGGCGACAAGGAGTCGATGATCAAGGCGCACGAGGAGCACGTGCGCCAGGCGGCGCTCCAGGGAGTGCAGGTCATCTGCTTCCAGGAGCTCTTCTACGGCCCCTACTTCTGCCAGGTGCAGGACGCGAAGTACTACGAGTACGCCGAGAGCGTCCCCGGGCCCACCACCGAGCGCTTCGCGGCGCTCGCGAAGGAGCACGGGATGGTCATCGTGCTGCCGGTCTACGAGCAGGAGCAGCCCGGCGTCCTCTACAACACGGCCGCGGTGATCGACGCCGACGGCTCCTACCTGGGCAAGTACCGCAAGACCCACATCCCGCACGTGAACGGCTTCTGGGAGAAGTTCTACTTCCGGCCCGGGAACCTCGGGTACCCCGTCTTCGAGACCGCGGTCGGCCGGGTCGGCGTCTACATCTGCTACGACCGCCACTTCCCGGAGGGCTGGCGCGCGCTCGGGCTGAACGGCGCGGAGATCGTCTTCAACCCCTCGGCCACCTCCCGCGGGCTGAGCAACTACCTGTGGAAGGTCGAGGGCACCGCCGCCGCGGTCGCCAACGAGTACTTCGTCGGCGGCATCAACCGCGTCGGCATCGAGGACCTGGGCGACGACGACTTCTACGGCACCTCGTTCTTCGTCGACCCCGAGGCCAAGCCGGTCGGGGAGTACGCCTCCGCCCACGACGCCGAGCTCGTCGTGCGCGACCTGGACATGGACCTCATCACCACCGTGCGCAACCGCTGGGCGTTCTACCGCGACCGGCGTCCGGACGCCTACGGCGACCTGGTCCAGCCCTGATGGCCGGCGCGCTCCTCGTCCGCGGCGGCACGGTGGTCTCGACCACCGGGGCCGTCCCGATGGACGTGCTCGTCGACGGCGAGACGATCGCCTCCCTGCACGTGCCCGGCGGCGCCGACGCCCTGGTCGGGCCCGACGTCCGCGTCCTGGACGCCACGGGGAAGCTGGTGGTGCCCGGCGGCATCGACGTCCACACGCACATGCAGCTGCCCTTCGGCGGCACCGAGGCCTCCGACACCTTCGCCACCGGCACGGTGGCCGCCGCCTGGGGCGGGACGACGACGATCGTCGACTTCGCCGTCCAGCGCACGGGCGAGGACGTCGAGGCCGGGCTGGCCGCCTGGCACGCCAAGGCGGCTGGCCAGTGCGCCGTCGACTACGGGTTCCACATGATCCTCGGCGGCGTCGACGAGGCGGCGCTCACGGCGATGGACCGCCTCGTCGCCACCGAGGGGGTCAGCAGCTTCAAGCTCTTCACGGCCTACCCGGGCGTCTTCTACAGCGACGACGGCCAGATCCTGCGGGCGATGCAGACCGCGCGCGAGAACGGCGCGATGGTGATGATGCACGCCGAGAACGGCATCGCGATCGACGTCCTCGCCGCCCAGGCCGCCGCCCGCGGTGAGCTGGGCCCGGTCAACCACGGCCTGACCCGGCCTCCCGTCCTGGAGGGCGAGGCCACCTCCCGGGTCATCGCCCTGGCCGAGGTCGCCGGCTCCACGCCCGTGTACTTCGTCCACCTGTCGGCCTCGCAGGCGCTGGAGGCCGTCGCCCGGGCCCGCGACGCCGGCCGCAACGTCTTCGCCGAGACCTGCCCCCAGTACCTCTACCTGACCCTGGAGGACCAGCTCGGCGCGCCCGGCGACGGCGGCTTCGAGGGCGCCAAGTGGGTCGCCTCCCCGCCGCTGCGCAGCAGGCACGAGCACCACGGGGCCGACCTGTGGAAGGGCCTGCGCACCGACGACCTCGCGATCGTCTCCACCGACCACTGCCCGTTCTGCTACAAGGACCAGAAGGAGCTCGGCCGCGGGGACTTCCGGAAGATCCCCAACGGGATCGGCACCGTCGAGCACCGGATGGACCTGGTCTACCAGGGCGTCGCCGACGGCCAGATCACCCTCGAGCGCTGGGTCGAGACCTGCTCCACCACCCCGGCGCGGATGTTCGGCATGTACCCGCGCAAGGGCGTGGTCGCCCCCGGCTCCGACGCGGACCTCGTGCTCTACGACCCGGCGAAGCGGACCCGGATCAGCGCCGCGACGCACCACATGAACCTCGACCACTCCGGCTGGGAGGGCTTCGAGGTCTCCGGCGGCGTGGACACCGTCGTGTCCCGCGGCGAGGTCGTGCTCTCCGGCGGCGTCTTCTCCGGGCGCGCCGGCCACGGCCGGTACGTGCCGCGCGGCCTGTCCACCTACCTGCGCTGAGGAAGGGCACCCCCATGGACGTCGGCGTCGTGCTGCAGACCGACCCGCCCGCCTCCCGCGTGGTGGAGCTGACCGCCCGCGCGGAGCGCGCGGGGTTCTCCCACGCCTGGACCTTCGACTCCCACGTGCTGTGGCAGGAGCCGTTCGTCATCTACAGCGCGATGCTCGCGGCGACCGAGCGGATCGTCGTGGGCCCGATGGTCACCAACCCGGCCACCCGGGAGTGGACCGTGCTCGCGTCGCTGTTCGCCACGCTCAACGAGATGCACGGCAACCGCACGGTGTGCGGCATCGGGCGGGGCGACTCCGCGGTGCGCACCATCAACGGGCGCCCCACCACGCTGGCCGACCTGCGCGGCGCGGTCCACGTCATCCGCGAGCTCGCCAACGGACGTGAGGTCGAGCACCGCGGCTCCCCGGTGCGGCTGCCCTGGGTCACCTCCGGCCAGCTCGAGGTCTGGGTCGCGGCCTACGGCCCCAAGGCGCTCGCGCTCACCGGGGAGGTCGCCGACGGGTTCATCCTCCAGCTCGCCGACCCCGCGATCGCCGCCTGGACCATCGAGCGGGTGCGCGCAGCGGCGGCCGACGCCGGCCGCGACCCCGCGTCGATCCGCTTCTGCGTGGCGGCACCGGCCTACGTCACCGACGGGAGCGCGTCCGGGCTGGCCCACGCCCGCGAGCAGTGCCGGTGGTTCGGCGGCATGGTCGGCAACCACGTCGCCGACATCGTCACCCGCTACGGGGCCGACGGCGGAGTGCCGCGCGCGCTGACCGACTACATCGCCGGGCGCACCGGCTACGACTACGCCGAGCACGGCCGCGCGGGCAACAGCCACACGACGTTCGTGCCCGACGAGATCGCCGACCGGTTCTGCCTCCTCGGGCCGCCGGAGGCGCAGGTCGAGCGCCTCGAGCAGCTGGCCGAGCTCGGCGTCGACCAGTTCGCGGTCTACCTCCAGCACGACGCGAAGGAGGAGACCCTCGACGCCTACGGCGAGCACGTGGTCCCGGTGGCCGCGGGCCTCGGCCGGACGGCGGTGGCCCGCGCGTGAGCGGCAGCGCGGTGGCTCCGGCCCGGGGGCGCGAGGCCGCGGCCGGTGCCCTGCGCCGGGTCGCGGTCGTGGTCGCCGCGGTGGCGGTGCTCGCGGCGGCGTGGGAGCTGTACGCCGCGCTCGGGCCGGTCGACGGCGCCGGCGTCGGTGGCGTGCGCCTGCTCCCGCGGGCCGACGAGCGCTCGATGCCCCACTTGGGGACCGTGCTGGCCACCCTGGGCGAGCCGGAGGTGGCCGTGCCCGGCGCCCGCACCGTGGGCCAGGCCGTGCTGGCCGGGGCGTGGACGACGCTGCGCCTGGCCTTGGCCGGCTGGGCCCTGGGCGCCCTGGTCGGCGCCGCCCTCGCCGTCGCCATGCAGCGGCTGCGCCTGCTCGAGGACGGCCTGCTGCCCTGGGTGGTGCTGAGCCAGACCGTGCCGATCATCGCGCTCGCCCCCGTGGTCGCGGGCTGGGGCGGGGTGCTCTCCGTGGGCCCGATCGCCTGGACGCCGGCCTCCTCCGTGGTGGTGATCAGCGCCTTCCTCGCCTTCTGCCCCGTCGCGGTGGGGCTCCTCCGGGGCCTGCAGGCCCCCTCGGCGCTGACCGAGGAGCTGTTCACCAGCTACGCGGCGTCCTGGCGCCAGCAGCTGCTGCGCCTGCGCCTGCCCGCGTCGCTGCCCTTCGTCGTCCCCGCGCTGCGCCTGGCCGCAGCCCAGGCGGTGGTCGGCGCCATCGTCGCCGAGATCTCCACGGGCACGCGCGGGGGCATCGGCCGCCTGATCATCGAGTACTCCCAGCAGGCCACCAGCTCCCCCGCCCGCGTCCACGCCGCGGTCTGGGGCGCCGCCGCCCTGGGCCTGCTCGTGGCCGGCCTGATCACCCTCGCCGACGTCGCGCTGCGGCGCAGCCGCGGCACCTCCGGAGGTCCCGCATGAGCTCCAGCACCGCCGTCCCCGCCGCGCCGATGGTCGCGGTCCGGGCGCTCACCCAGCGCTTCGCCACCGCGGCCGGCCCCGTCACGGCGCTGGACGGCGTCGACCTCACGATCGAGCGCGGCCGGTTCGTGTCGCTCATCGGGCCCTCGGGGTGCGGCAAGTCGACGCTGCTGAGGGTCGTGGGCGACCTGGTCACCCCCACCAGCGGCGAGGTCCTGGTCGGCGGAAAGACCGCCGCACAGGCCCGGCGCGACCAGGACTACGGCATCGCGTTCCAGTCCGCCGGGCTGCTGGAGTGGCGCACGGTCGCCCGCAACGTGGAGCTGCCGCTGGAGCTGCACGGGGTCGGCCGGCGCGAGCGGCGGGCCCGCGCCCTCGACCTCCTGGAGCTCGTGGGCCTGGGCGACGTCGCCGGGGCGCGACCCAGCCAGCTCTCCGGCGGCATGCAGCAGCGGGTGGCGATCGCCCGTGCGCTGGCCGAGTCGCCCTCGCTGCTGCTCATGGACGAGCCGTTCGGGGCGCTGGACGAGATGACCCGCGAGCGGCTGCAGGACGAGCTGCTGCGGGTCGCCGCCGCGGCCGGCACCACGGTGCTGTTCGTCACCCACTCCATCCCCGAGGCCGTCTACCTCTCCGACCGCGTCGTGGTGATGTCCGCCCGCCCGGGACGGGTCGCCGCGGTCGTCGACGTCGACCTGCCGCGGGGCGCGGGGACCGACGTGCGCGAGGCGCCGGAGTTCTTCGCCCGCGTCACCGACGTGCGCGAGGCCCTGCGGGGCGCTCCGGTCCGCACCGGGGCCAGCGCGTGAGGCGCCTGGCGGCCCCGGCCGCCGTCGCGGTGCTGCTCCTCGCGGCCTGGCAGGCGCTGGTCGTGGTCGGCAGGGTGGCCAGCTACGTCCTGCCCTCGCCGCTGGCGATCGTCGGCGCCCTGCGCGAGGTCGGAGCCCCGGTGCTGGAGGCCGCCCGCGCCAGCGGGACCAACGCCCTGGTCGGCCTGGTCGCCGGGTCGCTGCTGGCGCTGGCGGCCGCCTCCCTGGCCGCGCGGGTGAGGGCGCTGGACGAGGTGCTGACCCCGCTGGCGGCCGCGAGCGGCGCTCTGCCGATCGTGGCCCTCGCGCCGATCTTCGCGACGATGTTCGGCGCCACCAGCTCCCTGCCCCGCCGACTCGTGGTGACCCTCGTGGTCTTCCTGCCGGTGTTCGTCAACGCCCTGCGCGGGCTGCGCCAGGTCGACCCCGTCCACGCCGAGCTGATGCGCAGCTACGCCGCCGGCGGCTGGGCGACGGTGCGCGCCGTCCGCCTGCCCGGCGCCCTGCCGCACGTGTTCACCGGGCTGCGCCTCGCCGCGTCCACGTCGGTGATCGCGGCCGTCGTCGCTGAGTACTTCGGGGGCCTGCAGGACGGCCTCGGTTCGCGGATCACCTCGGCGGCCTCCAACAGCGCCTACCCGCGGGCCTGGGCGTACGTCACGGCCGCGTGCGCGCTGGGCCTCCTCTTCTACGCAGGCGCCGTCGCGCTGGAGCGCGTCGCCACCCCGTGGCGCCGCGTCCCCGTCCACCGCTGACCCCGTCCACCCCTGACCCCGTCCACCCCTGACCCCGCCGACCCCACCACCCCGGAGGACCCCATGAGACCGACCCGACGCACGGCGATCGCCGCCACCGCCGCGGCCAGCGCCCTGGCCCTGCTCAGCGCCTGCGGCACGGCCGACGGCGGAGGGTCGGGGGCCGAGGCCGCCGCCGAGGAGGGCGGGGCGGGGCTCACCCCGGTCAAGCTCCAGCTGCAGTGGTTCAAGCAGGCGCAGTTCGCCGGCTACCTGGCCGCCGAGGACCAGGGCTTCTACGAGGACGAGGGGCTCGACGTCGAGATCCTCGAGGGCGGCAGCGACATCGTCCCGCAGACCGTGCTGGCCCAGGGCCGCGCGGACTACGCCATCGCCTGGGTGCCCAAGGCCCTGGCCTCCCGGGAGCAGGGCGCGGGGATCACCGACGTGGCGCAGGTCTTCCAGCGCTCGGGGACCCTCCAGGTCTCCTTCGCCGACGCCGGCATCTCCTCCCCCGCCGACCTCGCCGGGAAGACCGTCGGCAACTGGGGGTTCGGCAACGAGTTCGAGCTCTTCGCGGGCATGACCGAGGCCGGCCTGGACCCCGCCGGCGACGTCACGCTCGTCCAGCAGCAGTTCGACATGAACGCCTTCCTGGCGGGCGACATCGACGCCGCCCAGGCGATGACCTACAACGAGTACGCCCAGATCCTCGAGGCCACCAACCCCGCCACCGGCGCGCTGTTCACGCCCGAGGACCTCACCGTCCTGGACTGGAACGAGGTGGGCACGGCGATGCTGCAGGACGCGATCTGGGCCAACACCGAGCGCCTGTCCTCCGACGAGGACTACCAGGAGACGACCGTGGCCTTCATCAAGGCCTCCCTCAAGGGCTGGGCGTACTGCCGGGACGAGCCGCAGAGCTGCCGCGACATCGTCGTCGCCGCCGGGTCGACGCTCGGCGCGAGCCACCAGCTGTGGCAGGTCAACGAGGTCAACAAGCTCATCTGGCCGGCGCCGGAGGGTGCGGGCGCCTTCGACGAGGAGGCGTGGGACCGCACCGTCGAGATCGCCATGGGCACGAAGAACGCCGAGGGCCAGACGGTGATCACGGCAGAGCCCGACGCCGAGGCCCACACCACCGAGTACGTCGACCGCGCCCTCGCCGAGCTGGAGGAGGAGGGCGTGGACACCACCGGAGAGGCCTTCGCGCCGATCGAGGTCACGCTCGCCCCCGGCGGGGAGTGAGGCCAGCGCGCGTGGGGGGTCAGCGCCTGCGTCAGCGGGCGCTGACCCCGGCGAAGGTGCGGCGGTAGGCCAGCGGCGTCGTGCCCAGCCCGGCGAAGTGGTGGCGCAGCGCCGCGGCCGACCCCCACCCGACCTGCTCGGCGACGGCGTCCACGGAGAGGTCGGTGAGCTCGAGCAGCTCGCGGGCGCGGGCCAGGCGCTGGCGGTTGACCCAGGCTCCGGGCGAGGTGCCCGTGGCGTCGGCGAAGCGGCGGGCGAAGGTGCGCACCGACATCCGCGCCCGCCGCGCGAGCCGGTCGACGCCGAGGTCCTCCCCCAGGTGCTCCAGCGCCCACGCCAGGAGCGGGGCGATGTCGTCGTCGGCGCACGCCGGCAGCGGAGTGGCCACGAACTGGGCCTGGCCGCCGTCGCGGTGCGGCGGGACGACCATGCGCCGCGCGACGGTGGCCGCCGCGGCGGCGCCGAGCTCGGTGCGCAGCACGTGCAGGCCGGCGTCGATGCCCGCGGCGGACCCGGCGCCGGTGACGACCGGCCCGTCCTCGACGTAGAGGACGCCGGGGTCGACCTCCGCGAGCGGGTACCGGCGCGCGAGCTCGGCCGCGTGCATCCAGTGGGTGGTGCAGCGGCGGCCGTCCAGCAGACCCGCGCGCCCGAGGAGGAAGGCCCCGGTGCAGACGCTGAGCACGCGCGCGCCCCGCGCCACGGCGTCGCGCAGCGCGTCCAGGACGGCGGGCGGCACCTCGTCGTCGCGCCCGAAGGGCGCTACCGCCACGAGGTCCGCAGCGGCCGCGCGGTCGAGGCCGTCCGCCACCTCCAGCGCGAAGCCGGCGGAGGTGGGCACCCGGCCCGGACGCGCGGTGACGACGGCGAGGTCCAGCAGCGGGACACCGCCGTCGCGGCGGTCCGGCCCGAAGAGCTCGCACAGCAGACCGAGCTCGAACGGCTCGACGCCGGGGCCGACGAGGACGGCGACGGAGGTCAGCACCGCACCAGCGTGGCAGCGCCGTGGCGCGATGTCGATGCTCGTCGACCTCCGGCCAGGGCAGGGGCCGGGGCGGGTCAGGCGGTCAGAACCGGGGCAGGCGGACGCCGGCGTCGAGCGCGCGGGTCGTCCCGGCGGCGCCGTCCAGCACCCGGACCGCGTGGCGGAGGCCGTCGCGCGCGTCCACGGGGGCGCCCTGCGCCCGGCCCGGCAGGTCCCGGCGCTCCGCGCGGGCCGCGGCGCGCCGGGGCGAGGAGGGCGGGAACGACGGAGGGACGGCGTCCTGCACCACGACCGACCTCCTGGGAACGAGGGCCCGACGGGCCCGTACCCCCACGATGCACCTCCGGCGGCGCCAGGCGCGGGACCCCGCGACCGTCGGCGCGTCGCGCTCAGGCCTGCGGCGCGTCGTCCTGCGGCTCGTCGGGGACGGCGTCCTGCTCGGGACCGCTGTCGACCGGGGCACCGGCGTCGGTGGGCAGGACCGGGCCGCCGCCGGCCGGGATCTCAGGAGTGCTCATGCCCGCCCCCTACCCCGCGCTCAGCGGCTCGTGCAGCGGGTCGGGCTGCAGGGTCGGGCTGCAGGGTCGGGCTGCAGGGTCGGGCTGCAGGGTCGGGCTGCAGGGTCGGGCGGTGGAGGGCCGCGACGCTCAGGTGGGGCTGCCGCGCCGGGCCGGGCGCTGCTGGCCCCACCGGCGGCTCTCGGGCACGTCCATGTCGTCGCACAGCGCCACCCACACGTCGCGCGCCGGGACGCCGTCCGCGAGCGCCCGCTCGGCGGTGCGGTCGCCGATCGCTCCGAGGACGAGGTCGGCGGCGAGGGTGCGCGCGTACGCGGCGCCGAAGACCTCGTCCGCCAGCACCCAGAACTCGCTCAGCCGCACGCGCCGAGTCTGGCACGGCGCCCGGGTCGCCCGGCGCCGCGCTCCGGTTGCCCCAGCGGTGCGCTCGGGGAGACTGGCCGCCACATCAGCGGAGGGGGCAGCAGTGCGCGCGATGGTCTACCGAGGTCCGTACAAGGTGCGGGTGGAGGAGAAGGACGTCCCGGAGGTCGAGCACCCGAACGACGCCGTCGTGCGCGTGACCCGGGCGGCGATCTGCGGCTCGGACCTGCACCTCTACCACGGGCTGCTGCCCGACACCCGGGTCGGGATGACGTTCGGCCACGAGTTCATCGGCGTCGTGGAGGAGGTCGGCTCCTCGGTGCAGCGCCTCAAGCGCGGCGACCGCGTCATGGTGCCCTTCAACATCTACTGCGGCTCCTGCTTCTACTGCGCCCGGGGCCTGTACTCCAACTGCCACAACGTCAACCCCAACGCGACGGCCCTGGGTGCCATCTACGGCTACTCCCACACCGCGGGCGGCTACGACGGCGGCCAGGCGGAGTTCGTGCGGGTGCCCTTCGCCGACGTCGGACCGGCCCTCATCCCCGACTGGCTGGACGACGAGGACGCCCTCCTCATGACCGACGCCCTGTCGACCGGCTACTTCGGCGCGCAGCTCGGTGACATCGTCGAGGGCGACGTCGTCGTGGTCTTCGGAGCCGGCCCGGTGGGCCTGTACGCCGCGAGGTCGGCGTGGCTCATGGGCGCCGGGCGGGTCATCGTCGTCGACCACCTGGACTACCGGCTGGAGAAGGCGCGCACCTTCGCCCACGCCGAGACGGTCAACTTCACCGAGCACGACGACGTCGTCGTCCACCTGAAGCGGATCACCGGCCACCTGGGCGCGGACGTCGCGATCGACGCCGTCGGCGCGGAGGCCGACGGCAGCTTCCTCCAGCACGTCACCTCGGCGAAGCTCAAGCTGCAGGGCGGCTCCCCGGTGGCGCTGAACTGGGCGATCGACTCCGTCCGCAAGGGCGCCACGATCTCGGTGATGGGCGCCTACGGACCGATCTTCAGCGCGGTGAAGTTCGGCGACGCCGTCAACAAGGGCCTGACGCTGAACATGAACCAGGCCCCGGTCAAGCGGCAGTGGCCGCGGCTGCTCGAGCACATCCGCAACGGCCACCTCAAGCCCAACGACATCGTGACCCACCGCGTGCCGCTGGAGCACATCGCCGAGGCGTACCACATGTTCTCGGCCAAGCTCGACGACTGCATCAAGCCGATCATCGTCATGGAGGAGCCCGCATGAGCGCCGACGCCGACCGTCCGACCACGACGTACGTCGCCGCCAAGCCGCCGCTGCCGGAGACGCCGGAGCAGCTGCGCGCGCGGATCCCCGGCTGGGGTGCCGACCTCGACCCCAGGGACCGCCCGGCGAACCCGCAGGAGCGCTTCGACCCCGGGGCGACCGGCGCCCACTGGGACTTCCCCGAGCGGCAGGTCGAGCGGTACCCGCGCGAGCGCTCGATCGAGCACGGCACGCTCCCCCCGGTCTTCGGGACGTCCGCGCCGCTGCACGGCCTCTCCGGCGCGGTGCGCCGGCTGGCCTACGCCCGCTACAGCGAGGGCCGTGCGGCGCACTGGCTGCTGCTCATCGCCGGTGACCGCATCGACGCCGTGGAGAGCCACCTGCGCTCCTTCGCGACCCTGCACCCGGACAACCCGATCACCGAGACCGGCGTGCTCAGCGAGGTGCGGCGCCACGGCGTCGCCTCCCGGTTCGGGCGCGGGCGCGCGGACGTGAACCACCAGTGGATCGACCCCGTCCTGGTCGCCGGCCCGTGGGTGGCGGCGGGGACGGCGGCGGGGACGGCGGCGTTCCTCGGGGTCCGCTCCCTCGTCCGGCGCGTCAGGAGCTGACGGGCGTCGGGACGTCGGCGCGCAGCAGGCCCTGGGCGCGCAGGTCGTCCCAGAGCTCGTCGGGCACGGGCGCGGCGTGCAGGTCGACGTCGGCCCGCAGCTCCTCGGCGCTGCTGACACCGACCGCGACGCCCACCACGCCCGGGTGGGCCAGCGGCAGCTGCAGCGCCGCCGCCGGCAGCGTCGTGCCGTGCTCGCGGCACACCCGGGCGAGGCGGCGGGCGCGCTCGAGCACGGCCAGCGGCGCTGACGCGTACCCGTAGGTGGCGTCGGCCGCGGGCTCGTCCCGGGCGAGCAGGCCGCTGTTGAAGACGGCGGCCGCGACCACCGCGACGCCGGCCTCCAGGGCCGCGGGCAGCAGGTCGTCCAGCGCCGGCTGCTCCAGCAGCGTGTAGCGCCCGGCGCACATGACGAGGTCGACGTCGGTCTCGCGCACGAAGCGGGTGAGCATGGCGGACTGGTTCATCCCGGCGCCGACGGCGCGCACGACGCCCTGCTCGCGCAGCTCGACCAGCGCCGGCACCGCCTCGGTGGCCGCCTGCTCCCAGTGCTCGTCGGGGTCGTGCACGTAGACGACGTCGACGGAGTCGGTGCCCAGGCGCCGCAGGCTCTCCTCGAGCGAGCGCAGGACGCCGTCCCGGCTGAAGTCCCACACGCGCCGGTGGTCGGCGGGCACGTCGAACACCGGCAGGTCCCGCCGGCCCGCGCCCTCGGGGTCGGGCACGAGCAGGCGGCCCACCTTGGTGGACAGCACGTACTCCTCGCGGGGCCGGCCGGCCAGCGCCTCCCCCAGCCGCCGCTCGGACAGGCCCAGCCCGTAGTGCGGGGCGGTGTCGAAGGTCCGGATCCCAGCGTCCCAGGCGGCGTCGACGGTGGCGCGGGCCTGCGCGTCGGTGCTGGCCCGGTAGAGGTTGCCGATCCCGGAGGTGCCCAGGACCAGCTCGGTGAACGGCACGCCGGTGCGCGGCAGGGGGCGTCGGGAGAGCATGCGGCGAGCCTAGGCGGGCAGCGGTGTGAGGTGCCGCACCAGCGTCGCAGCGGGCCCGCTCCGACCGCCGCCGGGCGTGGTTGGCTCCGGGCATGAGGAGAGACCGCCAGCAGCTCGCCCGCCGCGCCTTCGCCGTCGTCGCGGTGCTCGAGGCCCTCACCTGGCTGGGCCTGCTCGTCGGGATGTGGCTCAAGTACCTCTCGGACACCACCGAGGCGGGCGTGCACCTGTTCGGCCCGCTGCACGGCGGCGCGTTCGTCCTCTACGTGCTGACCGCGCTGGTCGTCTCGCGCGTCCTGCGCTGGAGCCCCTGGGTCACCCTGGTCGCGCTGGCCGCCAGCGTGCCACCGCTGGGCACGCTGGCCTTCGAGCTCTGGCTCACCCGCGCCCGGCGCGCCGCTCCCGCCGCCGTGGGGTAGGCAGGGGCCATGGAGCACAGGAGCCTGGGCAGGACCGGCATGACGGTCTCGGAGATCGGCTACGGCGCGTGGGGCATCGGCGGGTCGATGTGGCTGGGCGCGCAGGAGGACGAGTCGCTGCGGGCGCTGGCCCGCGCCGTCGAGCTCGGGGTGGACTTCATCGACACCGCGCGGGGCTACGGCGAGAGCGAGCGGATCGTCGGCCGCTTCCTGCGCGAGCACAGCGCGGACGGCGTCCGGGTGGCCACCAAGGTGCCGCCGAAGAACATGCAGTGGCCCGCGCCGTCGGGCATAGACCCCGCCGAGGCGTACCCCGGCGAGCACATCCGCGCCAGCCTCGAGACGAGCCTGCGCGAGTCCGGCCTCGAGGCGTTCGACCTGCTGCAGTTCCACGTCTGGAGCGACGACTGGGTCGGCCGCGGCGACTGGCTGGAGACCGTCCAGGCGCTCAAGGCGGAGGGCAAGATCCGCGCCTTCGGCGTCTCCATCAACGACCACCAGCCGGGCAACGGCGTCGAGCTGGTGCGCAGCGGCGTCGTCGACTCCGTCCAGGTCATCTACAACGTCTTCCACCAGGAGCCGGCCGAGGTGCTCTTCCCGGCCTGCGTCGAGGCCGGGGTCGGCGTCATCGTGCGGGTGGCCCTCGACGAGGGGGCGCTGACCGGCGCCATCACGCCCGAGACCACCTTCCCCGAGGGCGACTGGCGCCACGGCTACTTCGGCGGCGACCGCCGCCAGCAGGTGGCCGACCACGTCCGCGCCCTCGTCGACGACCTCGGCATCACCGTCGACCAGCTGCCCGACGTCGCACTGCGGTTCGTCCTCGCGCAGGAGGCCGTCTCCACGGTCATCGTGGGCATGCGCAGCGTCCGCAACGCCGAGCGCAACGCGGCCACGAGCGACGGGAGGCCGCTGAGCCCCGAGCAGCTCGAGGTCCTCGCCCGCCACCGCTGGGAGCGCAACTTCTACACCCCGGCCTGACGCCCGGTCGGCCGTCGAGCCCGGACGGACGGCGCGCCCCTCCACCGACCGGTGGAGGGGCGCGCCGTCCGTCCGGTGCTGTCCACGGGCCCCGGCCAGGGGCCACAGTCGTGCCATGAGCAGCGACAGCGACACCGCGGTCCGCGTCCGCGGCCTCCACAAGCACTACGGCGAGCGCCGCGCCGTCGACGGCATCGACCTGTCCGTGCCGCGCGGGCAGGTCTTCGCCCTGCTCGGCCCCAACGGCGCCGGCAAGTCCACGACCGTGGAGGTCCTCGAGGGCTACCGCGCCCGCACCGCCGGAGACGTCGAGGTGCTCGGCCACGACCCGGCGTCGCCGTCCCGCGCCTGGCGGGCCCGCCTCGGCATCGTGGCCCAGACGACGCAGGACCTCTCCGACCTCACCGTCGGCGAGGTGGTGCGGCACTTCGCCGGCTTCTACCCGAGCCCGCGGCGCCCGGAGGCGGTGATCGAGCAGGTCGGGCTGGACGAGGACGCCCGCACCCGGGCGCGCGACCTGTCCGGGGGGCGGCGCCGGCGCCTCGACGTCGCCCTCGGCATCGTCGGCGACCCCGAGGTGCTCTTCCTCGACGAGCCGACCACGGGCTTCGACCCCGAGGCCCGGCGCGAGTTCTGGGGCCTCATCCAGCGCCTCGCCGCGGGCGGCACGACGATCCTGCTCACCACGCACTACCTCGACGAGGTCGAGGTGCTCGCCGACGCCCTCGCCGTGATCTCCCGCGGCCGGATCGTCGCCACCGGCACGCCGGGCGACCTCGCCGGCCGCGCCAGCGCCCCCGCCGCGGTGCGCTGGCATGACCCGCAGGCGCCGGGCGGCGTCCGCGAGGAGCTCACCGCGACGCCCACGGCGCTCGTGGCCCACCTGGCCGCGCGCGCCGGCGGCGAGGTGCCCGGCCTCGTCGTCGCCCGCCCCACCCTCGAGGACACCTACCTGCGCCTGCTGGAGGACTCATGACCACGTCGTCGACCACCCCTGCCACCACGCCCGTCGACCCGGGCGCCCCGGCGGCTCCCGCGGACGGCGCCGGGCGGCTGCCCAGCGTGCTCGCCGCCAGCCTCGCCCGCACGCGCATGGAGCTGCGCTCGACGCTGCGCCAGCGCGACGCGGTGATCTTCAACCTCGCCTTCCCGGTGATCTTCCTCTTCATCTTCGGGTCGGTCTTCGACGACGACATCGCCCCCGGCATCTCCTTCACGCAGTACTTCACCGCCGGGATGGCCGCCTCGGGGATCCTCCTCGTCAGCTTCCAGTCGCTGGCGATCTCTATCGCGGTCGAGCGCGACGACGGCACCCTCAAGCGGCTCGAGGGCACGCCGATGCCGCGCGCGGCCTACTTCCTCGGCAAGGTCGGGCTCGTCGTCGTCACCGGCGTCGCCCAGCTCGCGGTGCTCCTGGGCGCGGCGCGCCTGGCGTTCGGCGTCCCGCTCCCGGTCGACGCCGGGCACTGGTGGACCCTCGCCTGGGTGGCGGTGCTCGGGGCCGCCGCGGGCACGCTGCTCGGCATCGCCTACTCCAGCGTCCCCTCCTCGGGGCGGTCGGCCTCGGCCGTGGTCGCCCCCGTGGTCCTCGTGCTGCAGTTCATCTCGGGCGTCTTCTTCGTCTACAGCCAGCTGCCCGGCTGGATGCAGGACGTCGCGGCGGTGTTCCCGCTCAAGTGGCTGGCGCAGGGCTTCCGCGCGGCGCTGCTGCCCGACTCCCTCGCCGCCGCCGAGGTGGGCGGCACCTGGCAGTTGGGGACGACGGCGGTGGTGCTGCTCGTCTGGACCGCCGTCGGCCTGGTGCTATGCCGCACGACCTTCCGGTGGCGCCGGCGGGGCGACCGGTGAGCGCGGCGCCCGCGCCGGCGCAGGACTTCTGGCAGCGGTCCAAGGGGGCCTGGCACGTCACGTGGTACGCCCTCGTGGCCGTCACCGCGGTGGGGGTCGCCGTCGACCCCGACGACGGCGCCCGGGGCGCGGGCACCGCCGGGGCGCTGGCGGCCCTCGGCGGGCTCGCGCTGCTCTACGCCGCCCTCGGGGCCCGGCTGCTGGACTCCGGCGAGGAGGAGCACCTGCGCCCGGCGCTGTACGCCGCGGGGGTGCTCGTGGGCCTGCTCGTGGTCCAGGCCGGCGCCGGGACGGGCCTGACCGCTCCGCTGCTCTTCCTGCTCTTCCCGCAGGCGTGGGCGACGGCGCGGCGGCCCACGGCGGTCGCCATCGCCGTCGTGGTGCCCCTGGCCCTCGGCCTGGACGACGCCGCGCGCCACGGCTGGGGCGCCGACGCCCTCGGCGACGCGCTGCTCACCAGCGTCATCCAGTCGTCGGTGGCGATCGCCCTCGGTCTGTGGATCACCGGCCTGGCCCGCGAGAGCGAGAGCCGCGCGGGGCTGCTGGCCGAGCTGCAGCGCACCCGCGCCGACCTGGCCGCCACCGAGCACGCCCGCGGCGTCCTCGCCGAGCGGCAGCGGATGGCCGGGGAGATCCACGACACCCTCGCGCAGGGCTTCACGAGCATCGTCGCCCTCGCGCAGGCCGCCGACGCCGCCCTGGACGCCGACCCGGCCACGGCCCGCCAGCGCCTGCACCTCATGGAGGACACCGCGCGCGAGAACCTCGCCGAGGCCCGCGCGATCGTCGCCGCCCTGGCGCCGCCCTCGCTCGGCGACGACCGCCTCAGCGGCGCGCTGGCCCGGCTCGTGCGGCGGTTCACCGACGAGAGCGGCGTCCCCGCCCAGCTGGACGTCGACCCCCACCTGCCCGACCTGGCCCCCGAGGCCGAGGTCGTGCTGCTGCGCGCCGCGCAGGAGGGGCTGAGCAACGTGCGCCGGCACGCCCGCGCCGGCTCGGCCTCGGTGGCGCTCGCCCGCGCCGGCGCCTCCGTGGAGCTCTCGGTCGTCGACGACGGGTGCGGCGTCCCGGCCGCGGGTCGCGGGCCGGGCGGCTACGGACTGGCCGCGATGGCAGCGCGGGTGGAGCAGGCGGGCGGGTCGCTCGCCCGCACCGACGCGCCCGGCGGCGGCACCGCGCTGCGGGTGCGGCTGCCCCTGGCGGCCCCCGTGGGCGCGGTGGGCGCGGTGGGCGCGTCGTGACCGGTAGGGACGGTGGGAACGGCGGGAACGGCGTCCGCCTGGTCGTCGTCGACGACCACCCGGTGGTGCGGGCCGGGATCGTCGCGCTGCTCTCGGCCGAGCCCGACCTGGAGGTCGTGGCCGAGGTCGACGGCGGCGAGGGCGTGGTGGCGGCCGTGGCCGAGCACTCCCCCGACGTCGTGCTCATGGACCTGCGGATGCCCGGCACGGACGGCGTCGAGGCCACCGCGCGGGTGCGCGCGGCGCACCCGCGCGTCGCGGTGGTGGTGCTCACCACCTACGACACCGACCACGACATCCTCCGCGCCGTGGAGGCCGGGGCGAGCGGCTACCTGCTCAAGGACGCCCCGCGCGCGGTGCTGGCCGACGCCGTGCGCCGGGCCGCGCGCGGGGAGACGGTGCTGGCGCCCCCGGTGGCCGCCCGGCTGCTGGGGCGGCTGCGCGAGCCCGCTCCGGAGCGGCTGACGGCGCGCGAGGCCCAGGTGCTCGAGCTGGTGGGGCGCGGGCTGTCGAACCCCGCGATCGCCGCGGCGCTGTTCATCGGCGAGGCGACGGTGAAGTCCCACCTGCTGCGGGTCTTCGCCAAGCTCGGCGTCGACGACCGCACCGCGGCGGTGACCGTCGCGATGTCGCGCGGCCTGATCCCCGGCCCGTGAGACGCGGTTCGCCCGTCCGCGTGGCGATCCTTGCGCTGCGATGCATAGAGGTGTGAGGTGTGGGAGTCGTTCCCCCCTGACGTGGAGGCTCCGTGCGCATCGACAAGGACCTGGTGGCGGCCTCGGCCACGCCGCTCGTGCTCGCCATCCTCAGCGAGGGCGAGAGCTACGGGTACGCGCTGTCCAAGCGCGTCAGGGAGCTCTCAGGCGGCGAGCTGGAGTGGAGCGACGGGATGCTCTACCCGCTGCTGCACCGGCTCGAGCGGCTGGAGTGGGTGACGACCGCCTGGCGCGTGCCGCCGGAGGGCCGCCGCCGCCGCTACTACGCGGTCACCGACGCCGGCCGCGCGGCGCTCGCCGACCAGCGGCGGCAGTGGGACGCCGTGACCTCGGCCCTCACCGGCGTCTGGCAGCGGCTCCCGCTGCAGCCCGCCGTCCACCCCTCGCTCGGGACGGTGTGAGCATGACCGCACTGGAGCCCCAGATCACCGAGTGGCGGTCCTACGTCGGCCGCGCTCGCGGCGTCGCGCGCCCCGACGTCGACGAGCTCGAGGCCCACCTCCGCGAGCAGATCGACGCCCTGGGCGGGGCCGGGCTCGCCGACGACGAGGCGTTCCTCGTGGCCGTCAAGCGGATGGGCGCCGTGGACGACCTCTCCCGCGAGTTCGCCCGCGAGCACAGCGGCCGGCTGTGGAAGCAGCTGGTCCTCCCGCCGGACGCCGAGCCGCAGCGCCGCCCGAGCGGCCTCGCGAGCGCGCTCGTGCTGGCGGCGGGCGCCGCGGTCGCCGTCCACGTCCCCCGCCTGCTCGGGGTCGACCCGAGCTCGGACGACGAGGCGGCCTTCTTCTACCTGCGCAACGCGGGCCTGCTCGTGCTGCCCTTCCTGGCGCTCTGGTTCGCCCTGCGGCGCGAGCTGGGCCGCCGCCCGGTCCTGGTCCTGGCGGCGGTGCTCGCCCTCGCCGCCGTCGTGGTCAACGCCTACCCGTGGGCGCGGGAGTCCTCCTCCGAGCTGCTCGCCGCCCTCTACCTGCCCGTGGTGCTGTGGTTCGTCGTCGCCACCGCCTCCATGGGCGGCACCTGGCGCTCGCACGAGCGGCGCATGGACGTCGTCCGGTTCACCGGCGAGTGGGCGATCTACTACGTGCTGCTCGGCCTCGGCGGCGGCGTGCTGCTGGGGCTCACCGCGCTCGTGCTGGAGCCGGTCAGCCCGGGCCTGGTCGAGCCGCTGCTCCAGTGGGTGCTGCCCTCCGGCGCCGCCGGCGCGGTGCTCGTGGCCGCCTGGCTGGTCGAGGCCAAGCAGGACGTCATCGAGAACATGGCGCCGGTGCTGACCGCCGTCTTCACCCCGCTGTTCGCGGTGGTGCTGGCCGGCTGCGCCGCCACCTACGCGGTGTCGGGGTCCACCGGGGAGTTCGACCGCGTGGTGCTCGGCGTCTTCGACCTCCTGCTCGTGGTCGTGCTCGGGCTGGTGCTCTACAGCACCTCCGCGCGCGAGGCGTCGCGCCCGGCCGGGGTGCTCGACCGGCTGCAGCTCGTGGCCATCGCCAGCGCCCTGGTGCTGGACGCCGTGGTGCTCGTCGCGATGGTGGCCCGCGTCGGTGATCTGGGCTGGACCCCGAACCGGGTCGCCGCCCTGGGCCTGAACCTGCTGCTCCTGGTCAACCTGGCGCGGGCCGCGGAGCTGTCGGTGCGCTTCCTGCGCGGCCGGGCGCCCTTCTCCCGCCTCGAGCGGTGGCAGACGGCCTACCTGCCGGCCTACGGGGTGTGGGCGGCCGCCGTGGTCGTCGTCCTGCCGCTGCTGTTCGCTTTCGCCTGAGCGTCCGCGGGGTCCTCCAGCGCGTCGGCGCCGGCGACGCCGTCGCGCCCGTCCCGCTTGACGCGGTACAGCGCGGCGTCCGCGCGGCGGAGCAGCGCGCTCACGCCCTCGCCGTCGCCGTGCTGGGCCACGCCGGCCGAGCAGGTGCGGCCCTCGGGCATCGCCGCGCGCAGCCGCTCGACGAGCGCGAGCGCCGCGGGCAGCTCCAGGCCGGGCAGGACGAGGACGAACTCGTCGCCGCCCTGGCGGGCGAGCAGCTGGCCGGCGTCCAGCAGCGGGGTCCACGCCCGGGTGACGGCGACGAGGAGCCGGTCCCCCGCGGCGTGGCCCAGGCCGTCGTTGACGGCCTTGAAGCGGTCGAGGTCGAGCAGGGCCACGCTGAGCGGTGAGCCGCTGCGGTCCGCGCGCTCGCCGGCCGCGCCGAGCTCGGCGTCCAGGCGGCGGCGGTTCGCCAGGCCGGTGAGCGGGTCGACGTCGGCCGAGGCGGCCTTCTGCGTGAGCCACGTCGTGCCGCAGGCAACGACCACCGCGGTGACGCTGGTGATGACCGCTGCGCCGATCGCCGCGGGCGACTGCAGCGCCATGACGCCCAGGCACGCGGTGACGGCGACGGCCAGGTGCACCCAGCCCGCGCGGCGCGTGAAGAACAGGCCGCAGTCCAGCGCCACGAAGATGTAGAAGCTGTTGAGCGCCACCCCGGTGGGCGTGGCCCCCGACCACCACACGCCCGCGCTGATGGCTCCGCAGCCGAGGAGCACCAGGGCGTGCGCCGACCAGGCGGGCAGGTGGCGCCCCCAGCGCAGCAGGGACAGGCCCGTGAGCAGGGCGGCCACGGCCAGCAGCTCCAGCTCGAGCACCTGCACCTGCGGCTCCCGGGGGAACAGCGGCGTGAGCGCGACGACACCGCCCGCGGTGGCGTAGATGGCGCCGGCCGTCACCGCGACGACCTGCGGGGAGGCGATCACCACGTCGGTCAGGCGTGCGCGCAGGGCCGCGGTCGCCCGGCCGGCCGGGCCACCGACCCGGCCCGGCGCCACCCTCCCGCTCGTGGTTCCCACCCCCGGGTCCTCGGCAGGCCAGCGCCACGTGTGGAGGCCCGCTCACCCTGCTGGCCCAGCACCGGGCCCGCTCACCCGGACGCAGCCGCTGCCGCGCCGCTGTCGCTGGCGGGTGCGACGATCCCCCGGTGGCCAGGAGAGCGGCACCGCCCGCGAGCGCCGAGGAGCCCGCGGACGACGTGCTGGCCCGCTTCTCCGCGCCCACGAGCGAGTGGTTCCGCGGCGCCTTCGCCGCGCCCACCACGGCCCAGGACGGCGCGTGGCGGGCGATCAGCGCCGGTGACCACGCCCTCGTGGTGGCGCCGACCGGCTCGGGCAAGACGCTGTCGGCCTTCCTGTGGGCGCTCGACCGGATCGCCACGGCCCCCCGGCCGGAGGACCCGGCCCGCCGCTGCCGAGTCGTCTACATCTCCCCGCTCAAGGCGCTCGCCACCGACGTCGAGCGCAACCTGCGCGCCCCCCTGACCGGCATGCGCCACGCCGCCCTGCGCCTGGGCCTGCCCGAGCCGGAGGTGGCGGTCGCGCTGCGCTCGGGCGACACCCCGGCCGACCAGCGCCGCGCCTTCACCCGCACCCCGCCCGACGTGC
>Ga0210040_10003644_pt1 | contig 20696 bp, 23 predicted proteins | sample CryGeyCG12114_NA_FD_185462 | JGI IMG/M metagenome (GOLD analysis project Ga0210040, IMG submission 185462) | Groundwater microbial communities from aquifer - Crystal Geyser CG19_WC_8/21/14_NA (SPAdes) (version 2) | ecosystem: Environmental > Aquatic > Deep subsurface > Groundwater | place: USA... | reverse complement strand
CTGTGCCCGAGCGTGTTGCGCGCCTTGCTACGGCGGCTGCGTGTGCTGGCGGAGCGGCGGCCCGGGTACTGCGGTCTGCGAGGATGCGGTCATGCGTCTGCAGGAGTTCACTCCACCCGAATCGCCAGCGGCCCGTGCCGCTCTCGAATTGGCGGCCTCTCATCATTCGCCGGCTTTGCTCAACCATGTCATCCGCTCATGGCTGTGGGCAGAAGGTTTCGCGCGGATCGAGCAACGACAGAATGTCGACCACGAGCTGCTCTATACCTCCGCCATGCTGCACGACATCGGAATCGTTCCGGTCTTCGACAACGCTTCACTCTCCTACGAAGAAGCCGGCGGCCACGTCGCCGTCGCACTCACCGCTGGTGCCGGCTGGCCCGCCCACCGGCGTCAGCGAATACTCGACGTGATCGTGCGACACAACTGGCCATCAGTGGACCCCGGGATGGATCTCGAGGGATACCTGTTGGAAATCGCAACGGCCCTAGACATCAGCGGTTCACGGCCCGATGCGCTTCCGCAGGACTTCGTGCGCGAAGTCCTGGCCATCTACCCTCGCCTCGCCCTCTCGGAGGAATTCACGACCGGGGTGACAGACCAGGCGTTGCGGAAGCCGACAACGGCAGCACACCGGCTGGTGCTCGGTGGCGTCGCCACAAAACTGGCTGGTCACCCATTCGAGCAGATGCGCCCCTGACCGAAGCCTCGCCGATTGTGGACTCGAGCAGATGACCCCTCCGGTCGGTGTCAGGCAGCAGGAAAGCGCCTAGCAATCCCCGGGTTCGGGCTCATCGTCGCCATCCAATGGCACAAGCTCGATCAGGCGTGGCTCCTCATCAGCCTTGGGCTGACTGTGGTCGCCACTGCCCGTCGCGTGACGGTCGCGTTGCGTCTACTGGCGGTCACTTCCTGGTGAGTGATCTCCAACGCTGCGGCAACCCAGGCGACGAGTTCGGCCATGAAGCGAAGTCCCCCGCGGATGGGGTCATGACCGATCGGTCTTCTGTCGGGTCGTCGACGGGGGAGTGACGTGCTCATCGTGCAGAAGAGGCACGCAGCCCCTTGTCGATGAACTCGACCATCCAGGCGAAACTCGCGTCGACATCGGTGGCCATCTGGAAGCCGTTAGAGGCTTCGAGAGTGGCGAAGCCGTGCAGGGTGCTGCGAAGCATCCTCAGCGCGTGGATCTCGTCGGAAGGTTCCAGCTGGTAGCCGCGCAGGACAGCGGCGAAGGAGGCGAGCGTGCGCTCCAGAGCGATGGCCAGCGGATCGTCCGCGCCGGTCGGACGGCTTCCGACCGTGGCGGCGTAGCGGCCGGGATGCTGCTTGACGTAGGTGCGGACGGTTTGTGCCGCGGCGACAAGTGCATCCGTGCCTGCTCGGCCTTGCATGGCGTCGCGGAGTTCGTCACCGAGCTCGGTCGCGGCGAGGACGGCGACGCGGCGGGTGAGGTCGGTGAGCCCATCGACATGTTTGTAAAGCGACGGGGCTTTCACCCCGAGGCGCTCAGCAACGACGCTCATACTCAGCTGCGCGAGCCCGATCTCATCCGCGAGAGCGGCGGCGGACTCGGTGACGGCCGCCGCGTCTAGACCGGCTCTAGGCATTGGTCTCAAAGGTGGTGGGCGCCAGTGTCTTGCTGAGGAACGGCAGCAGCAGCGCGAGAACATCCGCAGGTGTCTCGGTGTGCGGGTAGTGGCCGGCGCCTTCGATGACGGCGAGCTCGCCGAGGCCGGTGGGGAGGTCGGCGAGGATCCTCCGGCCCTCAGCGCGGGGGTCCGCCCAGTCCGGGTCGGCACTGCCCTCGATGACGAGGACGGGGCAGCGCACGTTGGCCAGTTGAGCGCCGGCGTCCTTCGGAGAGGTCTTGGCCATGGCTTGAAGCGCTGTCATCCGTTCGGGTTGAGTCAACGCGCGCTCGATCCGACTGCGTTGCTCGTTCCAATCGGAGGGCTTGGTCGGGACTGCTACGTCCAAGTAGTTGAGCCAGCTCTTCAGGCTGCCGCTCATCATGACTTTGGCGAGCTGCACCGTTCCGGCGCGGTGGTGAGTGTTTCGGAGCAGTCCGCCGATATCGACGGACTGCTTGCGCGTGAACGGGGCGAGCTCGACGATGCCGGCGATGACATCGGGAGCGGTCGCAGCAGCGATGGTTGCAGCGCCGCCGCTGATGGACTGCCCGACTATCACGGCAGGACCACCCAGGTGTCGCACGAGCGCGATCAGGTCCCGAGCGATGTCGGCGCGCTCGTAGCTCCTCCAACCGACGGAGGAGTCCCCACATCCGCGAATGTCGACGTTGGCGACTCGGTAGCCCGCTGCGACCAGCTCGGGCACGACGAAGCGGTAGGAGTGCCGACTGTCACCCATCCCATGCGCGAGGACAACGAGTGGGCCGCGCCCGCTGACGTCGTACGCAATCGTTCCCTCTTCGGTGGTCAACTGCTCGAGCATGGCTTCTCCGTCAGCTAATAGGTGTAGCTAAAAGCTACGTTGCATAGCCTCAGGTTGTCAACCACTTCACCGCAGATGAGTCGCACGGTGCGGGCGATCATGGCTGACGTCGGCAACCCGCTTTCTTGCATCGACATGGACGAGGAGGTCGCTCCTCGAGAGGCGACAGTGCCAGTCGACGACCTGAACCAGTCGTCTCAATCCTCGATGAGGTCGTCGCAGTCGTGACCACTGACGGCGCTCGCCAGCCTCGCCGCGTCGATCGGATCGTCCGGCGCCTCACGCGCGATCGTGGAGGGTGATCTGATAGCCGTCGGGATCGGCGAAGGTGAACGTGCGACCGAACGGACCATCGATCGGGGCCTGGACGATCGTGTGGCCGTCAGCAATGAGCGCGTCGTGGATGGCTTGAATGCCAGTGGCGTGCAGCCAGATCGCAGCGCCGATGCCGGGCTGCGCAACGGATGCGAGATCCGTGCCGGGAACGAGGTCTCGAAGTGCGAATGCGATCGGAGTCGTCTCGAAGACGACAGCGTGGGGAGGTCCGGCCTGTGACCGGACGAGGCCGAGATACTGCTCGTAAAACGCCTGCGACGCGGCGAGATCGCGAGTCTGGAGGGAGATGAAGTCGGGGCCGGTGACAGGCATTGAGGTTCTTCCTTCTGTTGTGTCAGGTATCTGACATCCAGTACTTTATGTCAGACTTCTGACATGAGTCAAAACGGGATAGAACTGGAGACCTCGGTCGGCTACCTCTTGAAGGAAGCCTCGAGTGCGCTCCGTGCCGCCATGGAGGCGGTTCTGCGCCCACTCGGGATGACCGTGACCCACTACTCCTGCCTCGAATTGCTCGCACAGCGTCCTGGGCTGTCGAACTCGGAGCTCGCGCGGGGAGCGTTCGTGACGCGGCAGTCGATGAACGTCCTGCTGCAGGCCTTGGAACGAGATGGCTTCGTGACCCGGCCGACGGAGGCTCGCGTCGGGAAGGTTCTTCCTGCTCAGCTCACGCCACGCGGGCGGCGAAGCCTCGAAAAGGCGAGTGTTGCGATCCGATCGGTCGAGCTCAGAATGATGGGCGGCCTGAGCGCGGAGGAGCAGGCGGGTGCGCGCCACGCCCTGCGAGGCATGATCCGATCTCTTCGCGACGACGATGCTGGTAGATCGCGGCAGTAGAGGCAGGGTTCGCTTCCAGCTTCGGGCTCGAGTTACGGCATGAGCGGCAGTCGGCCGACGAGCTTGTCGATGCGGTTCTTCGGGCCGACGATGCTGACGGCGAGGTAATCGATCTGGTCGGACTGGCTCGTCTTCATGGCCTCGAGATACTCGTCGTACACGCGGGTTTCCTGCGCGGCGAGCGGCATGTCGGAGACGAAGGTGCCCTCGTGAGCGTCGCACTTCGCGCGGAGCGTGCGCAAAGTCGCCGGGTCTGCGACGAGCACTGTGCAGCCGGCCCACGGCAGCCCGGGATGTGTCGATCCGGCGCCGTCCACTGCATCCGGTCCGAGTAGGCCGGCCACGCCGGCGATCGTCGCACCGGCTGCGCAGATCGCTGCATTCATCGCCCGTCCGACCGCGACGGAGTCATTGACGACCACAACCCACTTGAGCCGTGCCGACCGGGTCGATATGGAGGTGTCGATCTCGCTCTCGTCGAAGCGGATGGTGCTGTCCGTTGCGTTGATGACCGGCTCCAATGTTCTGATGTGCGGCAGGATGCGGCTCACGATATGCGATATGCCGAGTTGCCGGGACTAATCCGTACTTGTGACCAGTAACGCAGCAGAATGGCCGGTATGGACGAACTTGATACGGCGATCCTGCGGGAACTCCAGTCGAATGCACGGATGACGAATCGCGATCTCGCCGCGGCGGTCGGGGTGTCTCCGACGACGGCTCTGGACCGAACCCGCGGCTTGCGCGCGAGGGGAGTCATCCGAGGGGCGAGCCTCGATGTCGACCTGGCAGCGATAGGGCGTGGAGTTCAGGCGCTCGTCGCAGTGCGGATCCGCCCGCCGTCGCGTGACATCATCGAGGCTTTCCGTGACTGGGTCAGCGGCCTACCGCAGACCCTCGGCGTCTTCGTGACAGCCGGAAACGAGGACTTCATCATCCACGTCGCCGTCCGCGACAACGACGACCTGTACTCGTTCGTCATCGACCAACTCACCAAGCGCCGCGAGGTGGCCGACGTGCGCACGTCGGTCGTCTACCAGCACATCCAGAATCGTTCGGTCGCACGGCTCACGCGATGACTCAAGCGACAGGTGGAGTGCGAAAATATCGCACCGGACGGCGACATGGGCCGGTGGTCAGACCGGCACCCGCACTGTGAGGGCTCCAGGTTCGATCCAGGCGTTGAAGGCGGTGGCCTTACCGAACGTGTCGCCGTCGAGTTCGATCTCTTCCGGGCGGGAGAGTCGGGCGACGAATCGGGTGCAGGTTTCGTAGTGCAGGTCGCCGTCGTTCCGGCGTTCCCCTGCAAGAGCCTTTCCGGCCTTCGTGCGGCGGACCACACCGTTGGTCCACGCGACCTCGATCCAGACGCGAATCCAGCCGAGCGCGTTACCGGGTCGCATCATCATCAGGTCGAGGAAGCCGTCGTCGACGACAGCGTCCGGCATCAGAAGGATGTTCGCAGGCAGCGAGCCGCAGTTGCCGAGGATGACGGTGTGAACGGTGGCGCGCTTGCGTTTGCCTCCGTCGAGCTGGAAGCGGAGGTGGAGTTCGTTCGGGTCGCGCAGCGACGTCGCAATGGCTTTCACGTAGGCGGCCCAGCCGGCTTTGGCTTTGAGGTCGTCGTCGGTGTTCTCGATCATCTTCGCGTCCATACCCATCCCCGCCATGACGACGAACACGTGCCTGTCCCGGGATCGGTCTTCACGTTCGATGTCGACGACACCGAGGTCGACGCTCTGGTCGGTGCCGGTGAACGCGGCATGAACGGAGTGCTGCATGTCGTCGAGCGTGAGTTTGAGATTCCGGGCCAGAAGGTTTCCGGTGCCGGAAGGCAGGAGCGCGACAGGTGTCCGATGGCCCCGCACTGCTTCAGCGACGGCTCGGACGGTACCGTCACCGCCAGCGGCGATGATCAGGTCGACGCTCTGCTCCAGCGCTCGCTTAGTGGCTCCCTGTCCGACATCGTCGACCGAGGTTTCGAACCAGAGCGTTTCGCCCCAGCCGGCCGCTTTCGCTTCGCTCGCGACGGTGCCTTGAAGGGCAGCGAGGTCAACCTTGACGGGGTTGTAGATCACCGCAGCGATCTTCGGTTCAGGGCCGGTCATGGGTTCTCTCAATCTTGGTGACTATCTCGCATGGCTGTTCCCCGGATGGCTACGGGCGTGTCTTCGGAGCTCGGGCCTGACTTTTCCTCGCTCCAGTGTGGGGTGAGAATCCGCGGATCGGCACCCCGCGAATGCCGACCTCGACGGAAAGTTCGCGCCCAGCCTGGCTAGCTCCTGGTCAGCCGAGGTCAGGGGATGAAGACGGGGCGGACGCAGTCCTCGTTCTTGTTCTTGAACAGGTCGTAGCCTCGCGGTGCCTTGTCGAGGGGCATGACGTGCGTTGCGAGATGCTCGGTGACGAGTTCTCCCCGCTGCATCCGCTCGAGCAGCATGGGGATGTAGCGCGGGCCGTGAACCTGCGCTCCGCGAAGCGTCAGCCCCTTGTTCATGACCGCGCCGAGCGGGAACTTGTCGACGAAGCCGCCGAAGACGCCGAGCACGAAGACACTGCCGCCCTTCCGGCACGCCATGATCGCCTCACGGACCGCGGTCGGCCGTCCGGTCTGCATCCGCAACTGCTGCTTCACCATGTCGTAGCCGAAGTCGGGGCGGGCGCTGTGCGCCTCCATGCCGACCGCTTCGATGCAGACGTCGGGTCCCCGCCCGCCGGTCATCTCCCGCAGCTCGGCGAGGACGCTCGTCTGCGTGTAGTCGATGGCCTCGGCGCCGATGATGTCGGTGGCCTGCTTCAAGCGGTTCGCGAAACGGTCGATGACGATGACGCGCTCGGCGCCGAGGAGGATCGAGGCGCGCGCCGCCATTTGACCGACCGCTCCTGCACCCCATACCGCCACGACGTCGCCCGGCTTCACACCACCGAGATCAGCACCCATCCAGCCGGTCGGGGCCGCGTCGGAGGCGAAGACCGCGCGGTCGTCGGTCACCCCGTCCGGGATCACGAATGTTCCCACGTCGGCATGCGGCACACGGATGTACTCGGCATGACTGCCCGCCCACCCGCCCAGCGCATGAGAGTAGCCGAGGCATCCGCCGGGAGCGGCGCCCCACAGCGCCTCGGGGATGTCGGGGTTCGGGTCGGTGTTGTCGCACAGCGAGAATTCGCCGCGCTCGCAGTAGAAGCAGTTGCCGCAGGAGAGGAACGGCGCGACGACCACCCGGTCGCCGACCTTCCGCTCCGTCACCGCGGAGCCGACCTCGACGATCTCACCGATGAACTCGTGGCCGATGACGTCACCGGCGCGCATGGTGGGGATGTAGCCGGCCAGTAGATGCAGATCTGACCCGCACGCCGCGGTGCGCGTCACCTTGACGATCGCGTCCCGCGCATTGAGGATCTTCGGTTCGTCGACGTTTTCGACCGAAAGCTTGTTGACTCCGCTCCAGACGACCGCTTTCACAGCACGCCTCCCTTCATACCGATTCGTTCCGCGAGGTCGACGACCGCGCCTGTCGGAGTGGCAGGGCGATGACCCTCGGGGCGGGGAAGTGACTGCAAGATCTCGCCTGTCTCGATCAGCTGCTTGCTCTCGCGGAGCGCCTTGCGGATTTCGCCCCGCAGTTCCTGCACGCTGTCAGCCCCTGGGCGAGGGCGTGCCGACAGTTCGACGCCGCGGTCGCCGGGTGCCGCGCGATAACGCACCTCGATCCGGTCCTCGAGCCCTTGAAGGGGACGAGGAAGCTCGCCGTCGACGACGAGACGATGCTCCGCCGAAATGGTGACGGCGTTCCATCGCTCTTCCCCGGCACTGTCTTTGCCGAGCGCGGCGGGGTTCCGCTCCTCGTACAGGCGCATCACGCGCTGCGCGGTGACGGTTCCTGCCGCCACGAGGGCGACGGCGAGTGACCGGTTCACGATCTTCGACACGGGGAGACCTCCGAAAAGCGTAAGGACGAAATACTCACGCTAGGCCGAGTCCCTGACTGCGAACCGGCATCCTTCCGTACGCCCCCTGTCCATCGATGAGGCAGAAGGTGGTCGGAGAGCCGGTCGGTCGTTCTGTGCTCTCGGAACTCAGACGCAGACCACGTCGATGCCATGCCCGCGCAGTCCCGTCACCACAGCGTCGTCCTCGGCTGCATCGCAGACAATCACGTCTGCGCTAGAAACGGGCGCGATATTCACCAGCGTGCTTCGCCCCAGCTTCGTGCCGTCGACTGCCACGATGACTCTGTCGCTCGCGGCGATTGCTGCCTTTTTCACCGCGCTCTCACCTCTGTGATAGTCGGAGAGGCCGCGGCCGACGTGTACTCCTGCTACCCCCATCACGAAAGCGTCGGCGTTGTAGTGGGCGAACGTGTCAACCGCATCGGCTCCGGTCAGGCTCAGCTCCTCGGCGCGGAGGGCACCGCCGGTCACTATCACCGTCGTATCCGGCTCGTCGCTCAGTTCGATCGCTGCGAGCAGGCTTGGAGTGATGATGGTCAGCCCCAGCTGGCGCCCACGCAGCGCCCTTGCCACAGCTAGCACAGTGCTGCCGCTGTCGAGGATCACGGTCTCCTCTGGGTGCAGCATGTTCACTACGGCCTCCGCGATATGCGCCTTACTGTCCGGTGCTTCGACAACGCGCGTGTGGAACGACGGCTCATCGACTTTGCGGGGGAGAGCGATCGCTCCTCCGGTCACGCGACGCACGATGCCGAGTTCCTCGAGCCGATCGATGTCTCGACGGATCGTCATCTCCGAAACCTCGAACTCGCGCGCGAGCGACGCGTAATGGACCTCGCCGAGTCTCAGCACCCGCTCCTCGACGAGCGCACGCCGCTTCTTGACTGTCATGGAGCCACCCTACCGCTGGATGTGATCTATTCACATGGTGTCGGGCGTAATGCGGGCGAAAGTGTGAGAATATTACGTCGGACGTGAGTTGCGACCGTCTGCCCCATCGAAGGAAGGACAGGAAATGACCAGTTGGCTTGAGGATGTCTTCGCGCGGCCGAAACCCGTGATCGCGATGCTGCACCTGAGTGCACTTCCCGGGGACCCGGGCTACGACCAGGCCGGGGGCCTCGGTGCTGTTCTGACGCGTGCGCGACGCGAATTGGCCGCGCTCCAGGAGGGAGGAGTCGACGGGGTCATGTTCTCCAATGAGTTCAGCCTTCCGTACCTCACCAAGACCGAGCCGATCACCGCGATCACGATGGCGCGCATCATTGGGGAACTCGGCGATGACATCTCCGTGCCCTTCGGTGTCAACGTTCTCTGGGACGCGCGTGCGTCGATCGACCTCGCGGTAGCGACCGGCGCACAGTGGGTGCGCGAAATATTCACCGGCGTTTATGCGAGTGACTTCGGAATGTGGGACACCAACGTCGGTGAGACCGCGCGGCACCGCCACCGCATCGGCGCCGACCATGTACGGCTGCTCTACAACATCGTCCCGGAGTCGGCCCAGTACCTGGCGGGACGCGATCTCGCGTCGATCGCTCGCACGACCGTGTTCGCGACGGCTCCTGACGCGCTGTGTGTCTCGGGCCCGACCGCGGGTGCGCCCACGGACCTGGAGGCGTTGCGCGTGGTCAAGGAGAACGCGGGCTCAACCCCCGTCTTCGTCAACACCGGCGTCCGCGCCGACACCGTCGAGAATGTGCTTGGAATCGCCGATGGCGCGGTTGTCGGCACATACTTCAAAGCCGACGGCGTCTTCGAGAACGAGGTCGATTCGTCACGGGTGAAGGAGCTGATGACGGCGGCTCGGTCCGTGGCGGGCTGAGGCGCTACTGCGCTAAGCGGTAGCGCAGATGAGCGGCACTGGGAAGGTGGCGGCTCGTAACGGGTCGAGGTGGCTATCCGTGATGCCCGCAGTGAAGGAGTCCAGGTCGAAGCACTTGAAAAGCGCATCGCGCCCGAACTTCGAACTGTCCGCGACGAAGAAAGCCTCACCGGCGATTGCCCGCATCGTGCGCTTCAGTTCGATCTCGTAGCTCGAGGTCGAATACAGACCGTCCTCCATTACGGTGTCGCAGCCGAGGATCGCGACGTTGACGCGCAAGTGCTCGAGCTGCTGCACGGACGTCGGGCCCCACATCGACAAGTCGTTCGGAAGTAGCTCGCCGCCGATGAACACGAGGTTGGCGCTCTGCTGCTGCGCGACGACCATCCCGATACGCAAATCGTTTGTGACGATTGTGACTCGGGAGCTGGCCAGGTGGCGAGCCACCTCAAGGGTCGTTGTGCCGCTGTCGAGCAGTACGGTCTGGCCGTCGAGGATCCGGTCGGCCATGGCCTTCCCGATCGCGATCTTCTCACTCCGATGGAGCGTTCCGGCGATGGCGGAGGTCGGATCGTGTCTCTGAAGCGGAAGAGCCCCGCCGTGTGTGCGTTGCACGAGGTCCCTCGCCTCCAGCTGCTCGAGGTCTCGCCGAATGGTCGACGCGGTCACACCGAACGCGTCGGCGAGGTCGCCGACGGACGTGAAACCACGCTCGGTGAGCGACTTGACGATCTGAGCTTGACGTGACACCGCTTCGTGCCTCCTGTTCGGCATGAGTGTATCGCGACTGTTGCGCGAAAGTGCGCAGGATTCTGCGCAGGTGTGCGGCCGCCTGCGTGATTCTGATTGACGACCACGGAAACCGAGGCTACATTCGACGGCATCCCCCCGATCCGGCGCACAGCATCCCGGGCCGGACCAATCACGAAGGAGTGAGCATGAAGCGCACAATTCCTGCAATCATCGCCATGACCGCCGTCGCAGCGCTGGCCGGCTGTGGAACTACCGGTGGAGGCGGAGGAACCGCCGACGGCGAAGCATCGGCTGATGGCGCGTACATCACGGTTGTCAAGGCGACCGGAATCGGCTGGTTCGATCGCATGGAGACCGGCGTCGACGAATGGGCCTCGGAAACGGGCACAGATGCCCGCCAGGAAGGCCCCACTGAGGCCACCAACGAGGGCCAGGTCGAGATCATCCAGAACCTCATCGCACAAAGCCCCACCGCTATCACGGTCGTGCCCAACGACGTCGCCGGCCTCGCCAGCGTTCTGGCCGACGCCCAGGCGGCGGGCATCGTCGTCGTCGCGCACGAAGCAGCCGGTATTGAAAACGTCGACATCGACATCGAGGGCTTCGAGAACACCGCATACGGCTCTCAGATCATGGACAACCTCGCCGAGTGCATGGACGAGGAGGGCGGCTACGTTCAGTTCGTCGGCCGACTCACCAACGGCTCGCACTCCGAGTGGGTCTCGGGTGCGCTCGAAAATCAGACCGCGAACTACCCGAACATGACGCGTCTCGAGGACCCGCTGGAGTCCGAAGAGGACGAAGAGGTCGCTTACAACCGTGCGAAGGAGCTCCTCGCGAAGTACCCCGACATCAAGGGCTTCCAGGGCTCGGCTGGAACGGACGTGGTCGGCATCGCCCGCGCCGTCGAAGAGGCAGGCCGTACCGACGAGGTGTGCGTCATGGGCACCTCGATTCCCTCAGTCGCGGGAAGCTACCTCGACTCCGGCGCGGTTGACAAGATCTTCTTCTGGGACCCGGCCCTCGCTGGCAAGGCCCAGCTCGCGATCGCCAAGATCCTCGCTGAGGGTGGCACCATCGAAGAAGGCACTGACCTCGGCATTCCCGGATATGAGTCACTCGTGAAGCTTGACGGCTACGACAACGTGTTCGCCGGCGACGCCGCAGTAGCGGTCGATGCCTCGAATGTGGCCGAGTACGACTTCTGATCCACTGATAGGTCCGTCGCTGTGCGGGGGCGCCCAGATGGGTCCCCGCACAGCGTCATCAAGGAGTGCGCCAACTAATGAGCCCCACAACACCGGTCCTCGAGGTACGGGACATCGTCAAGACCTATGGCGGAGTCCACGCACTCGAAGGCGTCTCGCTGAGCCTTTCCCCGGGAGAGGTGCACTGCCTGGCTGGAGAGAACGGCAGCGGCAAGTCGACCTTGATCAAGATCATCAGCGGGGTCGAACGCCCCGATTCCGGGTCAATCGTGATCGACGGGCAGGCGCACGACCACACCACTCCGAGCGGCGCTATCCGCGCGGGCATCCAGGTCATCTACCAAGACTTTTCGCTCTTTCCCAATCTCACTGCGGCCGAGAACATCGCGATGCTCAGCGAACTCGCCAGCGACCGCAAGTTCTCCTCACGCAAACGAATCCGCGCCGCGGCCGAGTCGATAGTGAAGGAACTGGGTCTCAAGATCGACCTCGACGCCGATGTCGAGGACCTTTCCGTCGCCGACCGTCAGCTCATCGCGATCTGCCGAGCACTCGTCGGTGAAGCGCGCGTCCTCATCATGGATGAGCCGACCACCGCGCTCACACACTCCGAGGTCGACCGGATGTTCACGATCGTCCGACGCCTTCAAGAGCGTGGAGTCTCGTTTGTATTCGTGAGCCACAAGCTGGAAGAGGTCCTACAGATCTCGCAGACGGTGACGGTGCTGCGCAACGGCGCGCTCGTAGCATCCGGCCCGGCCTCCGAGCACACCGCACGTTCGATCGGGAAGGCGATGACTGGCCGGGACGTCAGCGAAGAACGACTCGTCAGCGAGCTCCCCCCAGAGGCGCAGCCGCTCATGGTTGTCAGCGACCTGGCTAGCGAAGGTGCCTTCCGCGACGTCAGCTTCACGCTGGCTCACGGCGAGATCCTCGGCATCACCGGGCTGCTCGGTTCAGGCCGCAGCGAGATCGCCGAGGTCATCTTCGGTGTACGTGAGGCCGACTCCGGCACGATCGAGATCAACGGTCGCCGCCACAAGATCAGGTCGATCGCCGACGCTGTCAAGGCCGGCGTCGGGTATGTGCCCGAGGATCGGCTCACGCAAGGCTTGTTCCTCGAGCGCTCGATCGCGGACAACATGGTCGCCGCCTCGGTGGACTCCTACCGCAATAAGGCCATGTTGCTTGACCGCAAGCGCGTCCGTGCTTCGATCGCCGATCTCTTTCAGCGGCTGCGCATCAAGGCGCGAGACGTACAGGCGCCCGTGCGCAGCCTCTCCGGCGGCAATGCTCAGCGCGTCGTGATCGCGAAGTGGCTCGACCGTAAGCCGTCCGTCCTCATGCTGAACGGTCCGACAGTCGGTGTCGACATCGGCTCGAAGGAGGAGATCTTCGAGATCCTGCGCGCCCAGGCCGCAGAAGGCATGGGCATCATCGTGATCTCCGACGACGTGCCCGAGCTCGTCTCGAGCTGTCACCGGGTGCTCATTGTGCGCGCCGGTCGAATCGTGTCCGAGATCTCGGGCGCGGATATCCACGTCGACGTGATTCAGAAGAGGATGGCCGCCTGATGGAGCTGCTGCGACGCTTGCGTGGTGCCAACAACGAGGGGGTGCTGCTCGCGGTCATCATCGTCGTGGTCGTAGCCATGGCACTCGCAAGCCCGGCGTTCTTCACAGCAGGCACCTTTTTCGCGCTCGTGCGCAGCTCTCTCGTTCCACTCGTGTTCGCGCTGGGCGTTCTGTTGGTGCTGATCTCAGGAGGGATCGACGTCTCGTTCCCCGCCATTGCTATTTTCGCCGCGTACACCACAGTTGCGTGGTCGACCGAGGCGAGTTTCGACCCGACCATCGTGGGCATCTTCGCGATCGCCCTTGTCATCGGGGCAGCGCTCGGAGCTTTGAACGGCGTCGTCATCGCGAGGTTCCGGCTTCCCACCCTGATCGTGACTCTCGGCACACAAGGCGTCTTTCAAGGAATCCTGCTTGCCTACATCGGCTCCACCTACATCGCGGCGAGCCGCATGCCTCAGAGTGTCAACGACGCGAGCGGTGCCCTCCTCGTAGACATTCCCGGCGCAGGGTTCCTGCACGCGATGCTCATCCCGGTGGTGCTGATCGTCGTCGGTGTGTGGTGGATGCTGAGGTACACGACATTCGGTCGCAGCATCTTCGCAATCGGGGGCGACACCGAGGCGGCGCGACGTGTGGGGATCAAGGTGGTGCGAACGCAAGTCCTCCTCTATGTGCTCGTGGGTGCGCTTGCCGCGATCGGCGGCGTGATCTCGGTGATCCTCGGCCGCAACGCCAACCCGCAGACGCTCGTCGGTACCGAGCTGGACATCATCGCCGCGGTGGTCTTGGGCGGTGCGTCGATCTTCGGTGGCCGCGGGTCGGTGGTCGGCACCGTGCTGGGCGTGCTGCTGGTGCAACTGATCAACAACAACCTGGTCCTTCTCGGCATCCCGAGCACCTGGCAGCGAGCCGCGGTAGGCATTCTGCTGATCGCGGGTGTGAGCGTCCAAGCGATAGCAACGGCCCGTGCCCGGCGCCATCCCAAGGCGATGCTCGAGGAAGAGTTGGTGAAGGCATGAGCGATCTCGATACGAAGTCGATGCGTAACGGCAACCGCAAGTTGGACGGCGGGGTCCAGTCGCTGGTCTCGCGCATTCAGGTTCCGCGAGCCTCCGCACGCATGGTCATCATTCTCCTCGTAACCTTCGCGGTGTTCGCGGTGCTGAGGCCCAGCGTGTTCCTGAACCCGCTGAACCTGCAGAACATCGGGGTAGCGGCGCCAGAGATTGGGCTGCTCTCGCTCGCGATCACGATCGCGATGCTGACCGGAGGCATCGACCTCTCCATTGTCGCGATCGCCAACGCGTCTGCGATCACAGTGTCTACGCTTTACACCGCTATCTCGGCGAGCAGCGGCGAAGCGACCGCAGAGTCCCTCGCCATAGTGATCATCCTCGCCGGGGTCGCCGTCGGTGCGGCGCTCGGCGCTGTGAACGGTGTGCTGATCAGCGTGGTCGGAATCACTCCCATCCTCACGACTCTCGGCACGATGCAGCTCTTCAATGGTCTCGCCCTCGTATTCACCGGCGGCGTGACCATCTCGGGTGCGCCATCTCTGCTGCCGGAGATCGGTCGAGCGACACTCGCAGGCGTGCCGATGCTGTTCGTCGTGCTGATCCTCGTCGCCATCGCCCTTTCAGTGCTCATCGACCGCACTCCACTCGGGCGAAAGATCCAACTCCAGGGAGCCAATCCGGTCGCTGCCCGGTACTCGGGCATCAGTCAGCGCAAGACGCTCATGCTGACCTACATCGCTAGCGGCGTCCTCGGAGGTATCGCAGGCCTGCTGTTCCTCAGCAGGAACCCGTCCGCCAGTGCAGACTATGGGTCGAGCTACATCCTGCTGGCGATCGTGATCGCGGTACTCGGCGGCACGAACCCGAACGGAGGGTTCGCGACGGTGACGGGAGTGGTGCTCGCCGCGTTGACGCTCCAGGTCGTGTCGAGCGGATTCACTGCGCTGCGGCTCTCCGCGTACGAGTACGCGATCGCGCAGGGAGTGCTCCTCGTCGCCGTGCTGGTGTTCGACCAGATCAGCTTCCGGCGGCGCAAGAAACCGCCCTTGCCGACGACTGAGACGGCGGCGATTGCCGTCGAGAACCGAGGAAAGGACCGTACCCGGCCGTGAGAAAGATCATCAACGCCCCAGATGCCTTCGTCGACGAATTCGTGGAGGGCATTCTCCTCGCGCATCCCGACCTGGTGAAGACCCCCGGGGAAGACCTTCGCGTACTCGTACGGGCGGACGCTCCCACCACAGGGCGGGTCGGCATCGTCACCGGCGGTGGTTCGGGGCACCTCCCACTGTTCAAGGGGTACGTCGGAAAGGGCTTATGCTCTGGCGTCGCAATCGGCAACGTATTCAGCTCTCCAAGTTCCGAACAGATTCATGAAGCGACGAAGGCGGTCGATGGTGGGGCAGGTGTGCTCTACCTTTACGGCAACTACGGCGGCGACGTCTTCAACTTCGATCTCGCTGCCGACCTCGCTGAGCTCGACGGAATCGAGACGCGCACCGTACTCGGCTGCGACGACGTAGCCAGCCAGCCGAAGGAGAGGGCGAGCGATCGGCGCGGAGTGGCGGGAATCATCTTCGCCTACAAGGCCGCGGGCGCCGCAGCGGATCGCGGAGACACGCTGCAGCGCGTCGCGGAGATCGCCGAGGACGTCGTCCAGCACACCGCGACGATGGGAATCGGGCTGGCACCGACGATCCTCCCCACCACGGGACAGCCCAGTTTCGTACTTCCCGAGGGCGAGATGGAGGTCGGAATCGGCATCCACGGCGAGCCCGGCATCCGCCGTGGCGCTCTTGAAACCGCCGACGAGATCGCGGGCCACCTCGTCGAGGCGCTCATCGCCGATCTCGGACTCGCCTCCGGTGCTCGTGTCGCAGTGCTCGTGAACGGCCTCGGTGCGACACCGTTGGAGGAGCTCTACGTGCTCTACCGCAAGACGCACCAGCTGCTGGAAGCAAAAGGCATCACGATCGCCAAGAACTATATCGGGGAGTATGCGACGAGCCTCGAGATGGCAGGAGCGTCTATCTCGCTCCTTGACCTCAACGACGAGCGCCTCGCGCTGTTGGAAGCTCCGGCGAAGTCGCCGTTCTTTCAGGAAGGATGACCATGCAAGGCAACGAACTCAAGGAACGGATCCGCGAGAGCCTCACCGGCCTGATCGAATCGTCCGACGAACTACGCGACCTCGACCAGGCTCTCGGTGACGGAGATCTCGGCATCACCGTGTCGGCTGGATCGAATGCGGTCATCGCAGCCATCGAGCAGCTGCCGAGCGATGCGACCCCTGCCGATATTGCCCGCGCAAGCGCCAAGGCGTTCGCGAACGCGAACCCGTCGACGATGGCAGCGCTCGTCGCGGGCGCGCTCCTCGCTGGGTCGAAGGTGTGGGCGGATGTAACTGAGGTCGGTGTCGAAAACGCGCACGCGTTCGCCGAGGCAGCGGCGGCGAGCATTGCTCAGCGCGGGAAGACGCAGGTCGGTGACAAGACGATCCTCGATGGCCTTGCGGCCGCCGTCGACGCACTCGCCGGTCAGACGGAGGCGGACGAAGCGCTCGACGCGGCAATCCTCGCGGCATCGAACGCGGTCGAGAACACCAAGAATCTGCAGTCGCGGCGTGGACGTGCGTCATGGCTTCAGGAGCGAAGCATCGGTATCGCGGACCCCGGTGCGACCGCCTTCTTGCGCTTCCTCGAGTCGTGGAAGTCCTCGGCGCCCGTCGTCGCGGAGTGATGCGTTTGATGCGGAAGTTCACGCGCTCCTCCAGGGCGGCCTGACTGTGTTTCTGGGAGTGGACATCGGCACTTTCGAAACCAAGGGTGTTCTGGTCGACGTGGACGGTCACGTCGTCGCCTCGGTACGACAGCGGCACGGTATCTCGACGCCTGTTTCCGGGCACGTCGAGCAGGACCCCGAGTCGGTGTGGTGGGCTGATTTCGTGGCGGTGGCGAGTGAACTCTCGCGCCACCCCGCCGCCGCTGAGATCGCCGCCGTCGGTGTCAGCGCCATCGGGCCGTGCGTCGTCGCGGTCGATGAGGCGTTGACCCCGCTCCGCCCGGCCATCCTCTACGGCGTGGACACCCGGGCCAGCGCACAGATCGACGCGATCAACCAACGCCTCGGAGCCGACGAGGTCTTCCGCCGCAGCGGCAACACCCTGACCAGCCAGTCCTCGGGTCCCAAGATCGCTTGGATCAAGGACAACGAACCGGACGTGTGGGAGCGCGCCCGCTGGTTCATGACCAGTCAGTCGTGGCTCGTCGCCAAGCTCACCGGTGAGGTCGTGATGGATCATGCGACCGCCGGGTACTACCACCCGCTCTACGATCTCGCCGAGGCGCGCTGGGACATCACCGGCTGCGAAGACTTCATCGACGAGGCCCGCCTCCCACGCATCGCGTGGAGCGGGGAAATCGCGGGAACGATCCACGGCGCAGCCTCCCGCGAAACCGGGATCCCCGAAGGGGTGCCCGTCATCGTGGGCACCACGGACGCGCCCGCCGAGGCGGTCGGCTCGGGGGTTGTCGCCGACGGATCGCTCATGGCCATGTACGGGTCGAGCGGATTCTTCATCCGCGTCGGCAGCGAGCCGCTCACCAGCCCGGGCCTCTGGGCCGCACCGTTCGTCTTCGAGGGCACCTACGTGCTCGCCGCAGGCACATCGACCGCCGGCACGGCTACGCGCTGGGTGAGCGACGTGCTCGGGATCGCGGCCGATGAGGACGCGGTCACCTTCAGGCGCCTCTTGGAGCTGGCATCGGACTCGGAACCGGGAGCCCGCGGGCTGCTCGCGCTCCCGCACTTCGCGGGGGAGCGGACGCCCTTCCAAGATCCCCTGAGCCGCGGCGCAGTCATCGGGCTCGGGCTCGAACATACGACGGCGGACGTCGCGCGCGCAGTTCTGGAGGGCATCGGCCACTCGATCGCCGAGGCGATCCTCACCTACGGCAACGCCGATGCGCCTGTCACCCGCGTCGTCGCGGTGGGCGGGGCGACCCTCAACGAGTACATCATCGGCACGGTATCGACCGTCACCGGGCTCGAGCAGGAGGTCGCCGAGTCTCAGGGAGCGGCATACGGCGACGCTTTTCTCGCCGCGCAGGCTGTCGGCGCGGTCACCGGCGCCGGCGACATCACCTCTTGGGTGCGACGTCGCGAGACCGTGCGCCCGGATCCAGTCACGCGGCCGCGTCTGCAAGCCGATCACGAGGCATACCTCGAGCTGTACCACGCCCTCGCCCCTCTACAACGGAAGCGCACGTCATGACGACACCTTCGATCGACTGGGCCCGAATCGCGAGACTCGTCGCCGACGGTGTCGCAGTGGCGAAAGGCGATCGCGTCTCAGTCTTCATCACCGATTTGACCGCGACGGATGCGGTCGCCGCGTTCGTCGACGAGTGTTGGCGCAGGGGAGCGATGCCGCAGACCGTCGCCACCGATGAGCGGTTCGACATGAGCGCTCTGCGCTGGGCTGAACTGTCGGCTCTCGAAGAGGCGCCCCCGCTCGAGGTCGCAGCGATGCAGTGGTCCGACGTCCACGTCTCGTTCCGGGCGATGACCAACCCGGTGACCGATGCCGACCCCGCCAGGATCGCCGCCCTCCGCCACGGACGCGGCATCGTCTCGACCATGCGCTGGGAGAACACCCGGTGGGCTCTCGTCCGGGTTCCGACGCCGGCCTGGGCGGCCGCGACGGGACTCGACGCGGACACGCTCCTCGCCGAGTGGGTCGCGTCCTTCGCCGCTGATTGGGCGGACGGCGAGCGCCGCATGGGTGAACTCGGGCAGCGTCTAAGCAGCACGGAACTCGTGGTGATCGAGGACGGTTTCGGGCGACTGGAATTGCCCGTCGGCGGGCGAAGCTGGGTGCCGTTCTCGGGAAGTGCGAACTGGCCTGACGGCGAGATCGCCACCGCTCCGTGTGAGCTCGAGGTTCGCGGCGTTGTCCGCTTTCCCGGTGAGTTCTTCTTCGCCGGCGTGCGGGTCGAGGACCTCGAGTTTGAGTTCGAGGACGGACTCGTGGTCCGCGAGAGCGCGACTGACGGTCTCGACTTCGTCAAAAACCTCCTCGGGACGGACCCCGGCGCGCGTCGAGTCGGGGAACTCGGCATCGGCACCAATGCGGCGCTCACGACGATGACCGGCGACCTGTTGATCGACGAGAAGATCCTCGGCACCGTCCACATCGCGTTGGGGCGGGCATACCCCGAGTGCGGCGGAACGAATCTCTCCGCGGTGCATTGGGACATCGTGAAGGATCTTCGCGCCACCGCGGGGCATCTGACCGCCGACAGACAAGCTTTGATCGCCTCCGGTGAGGTGCAGCCGTTGTTGCATGCCGCAGCGGTGGCGTTCGACGATGAGAAAAACGACTGAAAGGCACGGCACAATGACGCAGACGTTCGCGAACCAGCTCGATACACCGAAGAAATTAGCGGAGAAGCCGCTTGAATGGCGTGAATACGACGCTCCGCAGCCGGGGCCGGGTCAAGTGCTCATCGAGGTGGTCGCCTGCGGCGTCTGCCGATCCAACCTGCACGTGGTCGAGGGCGACTGGGTCGAAGGCGGCGTGCCGGCCATCAGCCCTATCGTTCCCGGCCATGAAGTCACCGGAAGGATCTCCGCGCTCGGCGAGGGCGTGAGTGACTTCTCCGTCGGCGACGCTGTTGGGGTCCAACCCCTGTGGTGGACGTGTGAGAAGTGCGAGTTCTGCACCAGTGACCGTGAGCAGCTGTGCCACCAGCGACTCATTACCGGCGAGCACGTCGACGGCGGGTACGGTGAGGTCCTGCTGGCGAACGCGGCCCACACCTACCACGTTCCGGAAGAGCTGGACCTCGTCGAAGCCGCCCCGCTCTTCTGCCCGGGGATCACCGGATTCGGCGCGGTCTCGAAGCTCGATGTGGGCCCGGGCGACCGAGTCGGCGTGTTCGGTCTCGGCGGCGTCGGGCACGCGGCGCTCCAGTTCGCCCTCCTCACCGGGGCGACGATCGTCGCCGTCGCGCGCAGCGCCGACCACCTCGCCGTCGCGCAGGAGCTAGGCGCCCATGAACTCGTCGACGCGTCGAAGGTGGACCCCGGCGAGGTGCTCGAGGATTCCCTCGACGCCGTCCTCACCTTTGCTCCGTCCGACACCGTGACAGCGCAGGCGTTCCGTTCGCTCAAGTGGGGCGGCACCCTGGTACACGGAGTGCCGATCAGCCTGTCGGAGTTCCACTTCAACAAGGGGCAGGTCATCAAGGCCTCTCTGCTCGGCAATCGCAAGCAGATGAACGAGGTCCTGCAGCTCGCCGCCGAGGGCAAGATCCGCTCGGTCGTCGACAGATTCCCGATGTCCGAGGCGGCGACGGCCCTCGGTCTGCTGTCGGATGGCAAGCTCCGCTCGCGCGCGGTCCTGGAGAACGTGCACGCGGAGTAGGCGAAATCACTGCGTCCCGCGCCCCTCGATCTCCGGAGAGGCACGGGGCGCGGGATCGATGTCCTCCCGCAGACGGCGCCATCAGCTGCAGCCCGTCGGTCCCGCTACGCTTGGCTGTTGGTCCGCGCAGGCCTAATCGTCAAGTCAGCTCGAAAGTTGAGATCCCGTGGCAGAGAATTCCGACGCCGAACGCGAGCCCGCCTTCGTCCCGCTCCAGCACAAGTGGCAGGGCGTGTGGGAGCAGCTCAAACCGTTCGCGACGTCCGATAAAGACGACAAGCGGCCCCGCAAGTACATCCTCGACAT